>MPMF02336939.1_pt1 | contig 25221 bp, 26 predicted proteins | sample 1617271 | NCBI WGS metagenome assembly MPMF02 (sample SAMN05944812, study PRJNA350692) | marine metagenome | biome: marine; feature: ODZ; material: water; isolation source: 120 m water sample prefiltered with 30 um filter, filtered on to 0.2 um... | place: Pacific Ocean | collected 2012-04-09... | reverse complement strand
GCCCTGCGGCAGGTCTTCGGCCTCCAAGGCCTCACCATGTACCTGCTCAGCCTCCCCGCCCTCATCGCCCTCACCGCCGAGGACCCCGGCTCGCTCGGCCCCGCCGCCTACGCCGGCACCGCGGTGTGGGCCATCGGCTTCTTCTTCGAAACAGTTGGCGACATCCAACTCGTCCGCTTCAACGCCAACCCCACCAACGAAGGAACCGTTCTCGATACCGGACTCTGGCGATACACCGCCCACCCCAACTACTTCGGCGAAGTCATGATGGCCTGGGGCATCTTCATCGCCGCTCTCAACGTGCCCTGGGCCGCCCTCGGCATCATCGGACCCATCGCCTACACCCGCCTCGTCACCCGCATCACCGGCACCCCAACACTCGAGAAACGAGTCCGCCGAACCCGACCCGACTACGCCGCCTACCTCGAACGCACAAGCTCCTTCTGGCCCCGCCCCCCACGCCCGACCAACTGACGTCAACAACCCGTGACAATCGATGGCCACACAGAAACGCTGACACCGGCACAAACCACTGTCGACTAGCGGATTTATTGGTCGGGCTGAGAGGATTTGAACCTCCGACCTTCGGTCCCCCAGACCGACGCGCTAACCAAGCTGCGCCACAGCCCGCTATGGAGCGGTCACTCTACCGGCAGGCTTCACCCGGGCACGCTCACGTGATCAACCACCAAAGGCCCTGAAGTAGCCGCCACCCGAGGTAGATCCCCGCCGCTCCCACGAACAGCCAGAAGTGCCACGTCACCTTCTGGGAGTCGGCCAACTCACCGTCGGAGTCGGTGACCCGCCCCCCGCACTTGGGGCACGTACCCACCACCGAGACAGCGTTGGGGCTCAGGTACCTGTCACACGGCTCACACCAGGGCACCGCTTACACCCCCACCCGACAGACTCAGGTCTTACGAATGGCCAGAATCGCCACGTCATCCTCGACGATGCCCTTGTTGAAGTCATTGGCCGCGTCAAGTAGTTGCTTGCAGAGAACATCAGGAGCTATACCGGGATTGCGGCGCAGGGCATCACCTATGCGCTCCTCACCAAACAGTTCGTCACCGTTGCGGGCCTCAGCCAGTCCATCGGTGTACATGAGCGCCATGTCATCGCGCTCCAGTGGAATCTCACGGCTGAAATACGAACCCTGCGGGTCGAGCATCAATAGCGGCCCGGTGGAGCGCAGCGGTCGCACTTCGCGTTCATGCCACAGGAATGTCGCTGGGTGGCCGGCTGAGGCATAACGCAGTGACTCGGCCTCGGTGTCAAACACCAGCACCACGAGCGAGATGAACTCCTCGGAGCGGTCAACCGAAGCCATCTGGCGATTCAACTCCTCAAGGGCCTGGGCCGGGTCGCGGAACTGTGCCAGGAAAGTGCGCAACAGGTACTTGGCCTGAAAGGCAGTGATCGAGGACTCAATGCCATGCCCCGCCACATCACCGATGACCACGGCCAAGCGTGTAGGGGCAGCCTTGAAGACATCAAAAAAGTCACCAGCCATGAGCCCCGTACCAGCCTGGTAGACCTTGCCGACCTCAAAACCGGAATACTCAGGCAACTCGTCAGGTGCCAGACGGGCAGCCCACGCCTTAGGCGCCAACTCTTCCTGATCAAGGGCCTCCTGGGCACGCCTCTCAATGTCGATCCGTTGGCGTGCCATACGGACCTCGCGCACGCCGTTGCGTGCCCACACAGTTGACACCATCGCAGGGATGGCAACGAGGGCGAACACCACCTCGGCATCGGCGAATGCTGTAACGAAGGCTGCCAAGCTCAGCAGGCCGTACAGAATCGCAGAGTGGGTTTCCTTGCGAAACGTAGACCACGCCAGCGTGTAGGCATCGGGGGCCGCCTCCATGTCGATACGACGCACCAGGCGGTAGCGGTGACGCGCAGAGCGCACCCAACCGAAAGTGGCTGTCAGACAAACGATGCCCGCGAGGACCAAAACCGGGGTGCGCATCCGACACCATCGTACTCCCGCATCATGATCGACGCCCTTTATCACCCTCGCAGCAGACCTGTCACCACCCCGGGTGGGCACCCAATGTCACTCAGAGCGTCGACGGACCCTCAACTTGATCGGCGTTGTACCAAGCTCCAGGTCCTCACGCAGCTTTCGCTCCAAATAGCGCAACCACGTCCTGGGCACCTCATGGTTAGCGAAAAGCGTGAACGTGGGTGGATCGGTAGCACCCTGGGTGGCATAAAGGATGCGTGCCCCTGCCGGCGCCGGGTGTGCTGCCTGGGCAGCCCTCACCACGTCATTCACCCGCCGTGTGGGAATGCGGGTCTGATAGCCCTCGATGGTTGCTGACAAGGCTGGCCACAGGCGCATGACGTTCTTACCTGAGATGGCACTGATCTTGACGACAGGGGCCTCCCCCACAAAATGCAACTTCTGGCCGACCTGCTCAGTCACATCCGCTCGCGCCTCCGCATCACACAAGTCCCACTTGTTCAACAACACCACGATCGGACATCCAGCAGCGTCGACCCGCTCGGCCAGGCGTTGGTCCTGATGGGTGACTCCTTGGGTGGCGTCGATGACAAGCAGTGCCACATCGGCCGTGTCCAGTGACTTGAGGGCACGCACCAGTGAGTAGTACTCGGTCTCCTCATCTATGCGGGCCTTACGTCGCATGCCGGCCGTGTCAATAAAGCGCACCGGTCCCTTGTCTGAGTCCACAATGGTGTCGACCGAATCACGTGTCGTACCGGGCTGATCGTGGACCACCGAACGGTCCTCACCGATGAGGCGGTTGAACAGCGTGGACTTGCCCACATTGGGGCGCCCCACGATGGCTACACCAACGACATTGTCTGACTCGTCGATCACCTCGATGGGTTTGTCTTCTTCTGGCAACAGGCTGACGAGCCGGTCCAGCATGTCGCCAGTGTTGCGCCCATGTATCGCGCTCACCGGCTCGGGATCGCCCAGGCCGAAGGACAACAGATCCCAGATGAATGCCTCGTGGCTGGCATCGTCGACCTTGTTGGCAACCACGATCACCGAATCGGCACGGGGACGTAGGAGCCTTGCCACCCGGTTGTCGTCGTCAGTGACACCCACAGTGGCGTCAACCACGAACAGCACCACGTCGGCGGCCTCTATGGCTGCCTCACTCTGGCGGCTGACCTTGTCGTCAAGGGAATCGCCGCCGACCATCCAGCCACCTGTGTCGACGAGAGTGAATTCATGACCACGCCAATTGGCCGTTACCTCCTTGCGGTCACGGGTCACGCCGGGACGTTCCTCCACAATGGCTTCACGCCTTCCAATGATGCGGTTCAAAAGTGTGGACTTGCCCACATTGGGGCGTCCCACAATCGCCACGGTCGGCTTCACAGGACCACCTCCATTGGCGCCACACCTGCGAGAGCGCTGCGCAGTGCAGCCCCGTCTGTGGCCACTACCTCTACCGGCCGTGGCAGGTCAGCTGGAACCATGCCGTCCAGAAAACGTCCACCACTTAGACACACGTCGGGAAGCAGGTAGCGGCGCCCCTCAGGCACGTCGGCCAGCACCCGGGCCAGATCCCCGCCCACGAGTAGGCCAGTAACCCCCACGTTGCCCCCGAAGAAGCGGTTCTCAACGGCCAACACTTCCACATCGTCATGCCAGAAGGTCTCGATGATCGGGGCAATCACCTTCGCACCCAACTCGCCGGTTAACACAGTCACAGGGGCATCGGGCCGCGGACCCAGGCGAACTGGCGTGGCGCCCTCGGCGGTTCGGGGCGCCCGGTAGCCCCCGGCGGGAGCCCCGTCAACGGATGCGAAGAACCCCGATGGTGCTTCACGCTCCGCTCCTTCGCCTGCGAACTCCATCTCAAAGGCCCGGGCCATACCGATTCCGTCCTCGTACATGTCGAACTCGCCGTAGGTGTCAGCCGGGGGAAACGGGCGATCGGCGAGCAAGAAGTACTCGTCGGCAGCAAACACCAAACGGCGGCCCAGTAGCGCTAGGAAATACTCCTGCCACGCTGCAACCGTGTCCACTACGGCTGCTGCTTCTTCAATGGTGTGGGCTCGCATGCGCGCCTCGGTGGTGTGGTCGCTCACACCCAGTGGCACAACTGCCAACGAAGCCAGCTCCGAGTAGCAGTCGGCCACCCCGGCCAAGGTGTCCTCCAGCCATAGACCGTCATTCAGCCCAGGGCAGACCACCACCTGGCCATGCACCTCTATTCCCTCCGCCAACAGCACCTGCAGCCAACGCAAGCTTGTGGCACCCCGGCGGTTGCGCAGCATCTCGGCACGCTTACCGGGATCGGTTGCGTGGATGCTCACGTACAGCGGGCTGAGACGTTCGGTGACCACCCGTTCAAGGTCAATCTCGGTAAAACGGGTCAACGTGGTGAAGTTGCCGTAGAGAAATGACAGCCGGTAGTCATCATCCTTGACGTACAAGCTGGGACGCAGCCCCTTGGGCAACTGGTAGACGAAGCAGAACTCGCAGTGGTTGTCACAGGTGCGAACCCGGTCGAAGAGAGCTGAGTCCACCTCTATGCCCAGAGGTTCGCCTGCGGCCTTCTCAACCGACAACTCCCGGGAAAGGCCACCTGATTCAACGTCCAGGCAAACCGATGGCTCGTCTACGAGCAACTGGTACTCGATGACGTCACGCGGCACGGCACCGTTGATTGAGAGGATCAGGTCGCCGCTGACCACCCCAGCTCGGTCTGCAGGAGAATCAGGGGTAACGGCGACGACCACGGGGGTCGACATGCCATCAGGCTACCGACGCGCTGTCAGGGCCCGTTCCCCAGTGGGCGGTAGGGTCCCGTGAGTGGAGATCGACCGCGTGCTGCTGGCCGAGCCGCGCGGCTTTTGCGCCGGCGTGGAGATGGCTATCAAGGCACTGGCCTGGATGGTGCGGGCCTTTGACGAACGCGTCTACTGCTACCACGAAATAGTCCACAACAAACTGGTCGTGGAGCGCTTCGAAGCTATGGGTGTGGTCTTCGTCAACGACATCTCCGAGGTTCCCCGAGGTGCCCCGGTCATGCTCTCTGCGCACGGCTCACCCCCTGAGGTGGTGGAAGCGGCCCACGAGGTAGCCGGCTACACCGTCGACGCCGTGTGCCCGCTGGTCACCAAGGTCCACCACGAGGTTCGCACCAGGGCCGCCAAGGACTACCAGATCGTCTACGTGGGCCATGCCGGTCACGAGGAGACTGAGGGGACCATCGCTGTGGCCCCCGACTCGGTGCATCGCGTCGAACATCCCGAAGACATTGACGACATCGGCGACCTGGGCGACAAGGTTGCCATCCTGGCCCAGACCACACTCAGCCACCGCGACTGGGAAGGTGTACTTGCCGCCGCCGCCGAACGCTGGCCCGAACTGTGGTCGCCAGGGCGGAGCGACCTCTGCTTTGCCACCACCAACCGTCAGGGAGCGCTACTCAACCTGGTCGATGAGTGCGATGCCATCGTCATCATCGGCTCCACCAACAGCTCAAACACCCGGGCACTCGTGAAGTTGGCCGAGGAAGCGGGCTGCGAACGTATCGTCTGGATCAACCGAGCAACCGACCTTCCCGACGACCTGACTGGAACCGTCGGGGTGACTGCCGGTGCATCAGCCCCCGAAGAGGTTGTAGAGGCAGTCCTGGCAGCCCTCTCCCCCACTAACGGTGTGACAACCGTGAGCCACATCGACGAGGACGAGTACTTCCCACCACCTCGCAGCATGCGCGACCTGCTTTCAGCCTTACGAGGCTTTGCCGGCCTGGGCTACGGGGCACCACAGCCCACATCCCACCTCAACGACCGGGCCATAGACGCCTCAAATGCCCTTGAAACCCTTACTCCCACAGAGCGCAACTAGTTCGGAAACTCCAGGGGCGGCTGGCCACGCAGACGCAGCGCATCGTCGTAGGCAGCCTGGATCCCCCGCCTGACCTGCTCTGTCAAGTCGCTAACTACCCGTCGTGGCACCCGTCCCTCGACGGGCGGTGCAGGAATCGGCTCACCCACCACCATCACGGCCTTGACAGGCTTGATCCACCTCGTGCCAGGTGGCATGGCGTGGTCGGTCCCGGCAATACCCATCGGCACGATCGGGACTCCGGCCCGGGCAGCCACGAAAGCTGGTCCGTCGTGCATCTTGTCGGCTTCGACGACCTTCCCCCACTGACGGGTCCCTTCGGGAAACATCACCAAAGGCTCTCCCCGTTCCAACACGTCCTGGCAAGCCCGCAACGCTGCCCGGTCGGCCGTGCCTCGCTCCACGGGGAACCCGCCCACAATCGTGAGAAATCTGCCGAGGAACCAGTTGCGCCAAAGTGACTCCTTGCCCAAGAAACGCTGGCGCCTCGCCGTCACCATGCCTCCCACTGGTGTGTCCAGATACGAGCGGTGCACCGGTGCCAAGATGTACGCCCCGGTGGCTGGCAGGTTCTCCCTGCCGACGATCGAGAACCTGAACCAGACCTTGGTGATGATCCACAAAAGCGACCAAAAGAGGCGGTAGTTGAACCTCTCCCATGGACCCAACTCGTGTCCCAGATGGCTGCTCACGGAAGCATCCCCACAACCAGGTCGACTACCTCGGCGACACCAAGGTCTGAGGTGTCTACAACCACCGCTCCAGGCGCCTCCACGAGAGGACTCATCTCGCGCCCGGAATCAGCAGCATCACGCCGTTCAATGTCGGCTCCAACCTCTGCCACATCCTGGCCACTCGCCTCACCAGCCCTACGCCTCGCCCTGACCTCGGCAGAAGCGGTCAGGTAGACCTTCAGGGTCGCATCGGGGAATACCACCGAGCCGATATCGCGCCCCTCCATGACTCCACCGCCCCGCTCTGCAGCCCAGGCTCGCTGACGGGCCACCATCTCGATCCGTACCCCGGGATTCGCGGCCACCACACTTACGGCACCAGTCACTTCAGGTCCCCTGATGTCGGCAGTGGCATCCACGCCATCGACTACACATGCGTCACGTGTCAGGTCCAGGTCGATACTGCGGGCTACATCGATCACCGCCTCCGTGTCGGCTGGATCCACGTCACGCCGAAGTGCCGCACACGCCACCGCCCTATACATGGCGCCTGTGTCCAAGTAGGCAAGCTCGAGGCGGTCAGCCACACCACGTGCCACCGTGGACTTTCCTGAACCGGCCGGACCGTCGATGGCGATGACCCGCATGTCGCTCATGTCCGAAGGCTCTCGAGGTCACGCTCGAAAGACGGGTAACTGGTGTCCACGGCCTCCCAGCCTGACACGACCGTGGGCCCCTCAGCCACGAGCGCCGCCACCGCGCACGCCATTGCAATCCGGTGGTCTCCGTGGGAATCAACCTCGGTGCCCCTGAGCGACCCACCACTGACCACCAAGTCATCGCCCTCGATGGTCACCCGCGCTCCCATGGCACCCAACTCCGAAGTGGTGGTTGCGAGACGGTCGGTCTCCTTGACACGCAACTCCCCTACCCCGCAAAAGCGTGTCTCTCCATCAGCACAGGCGGCTGCCACAGCCAGCACCGGTACCTCGTCTACGAGGCCGGGCACCTCAGTGGCCTCTACTACGGTGCCCTCCAGGTCTGACGCTCGAACGGTCAGGTCGCCCGTACCGAGGTCGTGGGTGATGTCGGCACCCATGCGGGCGAGCACGTTCACGAACCCGGTACGCACCGGGCCTGCGTACACGTTCTCGACTATTACCTCAGAACCCGCAACGACTGCAGCAGCCACCGCCCAGAAGGCGGCCTGTGAGGGGTCGCCCGCAACCCTGTGCGCCAACGGAGCAGGCCGGCCCGGCTGCACGGTGACACTGCCTGAACCCATGGTCACCTCAATCCCTGAGGCCGCCATGAGTTCCTCGGTGTGGGCGCGCGTAGGCGCTGACTCAACGACTGTTGTAGGGCTAGTAGCCGACAGGCCTGCGAATAGGACGCATCCCTTCACCTGAGCACTCGCCATGGGTGTCACATACTCAATGCCGTGCAGGCCACCACCATCGATCGTGAGTGGTGCCAGCGTTGAACCATCAACACCGGAGATGGTGGCCCCCATTTCCCGAAGCGGATCGATGACCCTGCCCATGGGGCGCCGCCTGATCGATTCGTCGCCATCGAGTTCCGAGGTGAAGGCAAGGCCGGCCAACATTCCCGAAAGTAGGCGCATGGCCGTTCCGGAGTTGCCCACGTGCAACGACCTCCCGGCGGGCCTCAGGCAACCACCGGTTATCCGTACCACCTCATCGGCCACTTCCACCCCTGCACCCAGTGCTTCGATGATGGAAAGCGTGTTGGCCACGTCGGCCCCGTCGCTCAAGCCCACTACTTCAGAGGTACCGTCGGCCATGGCGGCCAACATCACCACCCGATGCGAGATGGACTTGTCGCCGGGCACTGAGAGGCGGCCGGTGAGAGACTCGCCAGGTGCGACGGTGATGGCTGTCACGTCAGTGGGCCAGAGGTAGGCCTGTAGCCCTTGGCCATTAGTCCACCCTTGAGGCGCTCAACGAGACCCATCTCGACGATGAGCAGCACAACACCTCGGTCTCCTTCACCAGAATGGGCGATCTCCAAGTCGTAGATGTTCACATCTAGTTCTGTTGCCAGCGTGGCGATAGCCGCGATCTCGCCATGTCGGTCCGGGATGGGCACCCGCACCTCAGCCAACTCAGATGGCCGTGGTGCTCCCGTCGGCAGGCTCACCCGGGCCGACCTAGCAGTCTCGAGGCGCTCCAACAGACCCTCACGATCCGAGTCGAGCACCTCGCTGCGGACAGCACCCAGTGCTGTGATCAGGTCATCGAGCACCTCGGAGATGGCATGGCTGTTCTCGGTGCAGATGTCAGGCCAAATGCCCGGGTGCCCCGCAGCCACCCTTGTCATGTCACGGAATCCCCCGGCAGCCAGACGCAAAACGGCGTAATGCTCCTCGGAGCGTTCGGCTGCCAGGCCCATGAGCGTGGCAGCAGTCAGGTGAGGCACATGTGACACCAGGGCCACGAGCGCATCATGTCGATCTGGGGACAGAGTCACCACCTCAGCCCCTAGAGAGGTGACCGTCGCACGTACCTTGGCAAACGCTGCATCGTCGGTACCGGTACTAGGGGTAAGAACCCAGTTGGTATCCACGAACATCTCCGCGTAGGCACCCTCCAGGCCGTCCTGTTCCGAGCCTGCCATAGGGTGGCCTCCTACAAAGCGAGGGTCTTCCACAGCAGACACCACGGGAACCTTCACGCTGCCCACATCGGTTACGAGCCCCTCAGGTGAGGCGGTGAGCGCCTCATGGACAGCGTCGGCGATATGTACCACCGGAGTGGCCACAAAGGTCATCTCCGCTGTCGGATCCCAACCAGCCGAGTCGATGACACCCATCTCCAAGGCCGCTGCAAGGCATGCCTGGCCACTGTCGACACCGCTCACATGCCAGCCACGCTGGCGAAGAGCTAGGCCGATCGATCCCCCTATGAGGCCCACACCCACGACGGTCGCGCGCCCACTCACGACATGGTTCCTGAGAAGTCTGGTCGCGTCGGGGCTGCATGCGGGTGGGATGCCATAGCAGTCGATGCTACCGGTCGGTCTACCCGCTATCGGCCCGGTTTGTCAGCTACCGCCTGTTCCAGAGAGCGCAACTCCTCAACGGTTAGCTCGCGATGTGAACCCGGGGCTAGAGACCGGTCAGCAATCGGCCCCACGCGGGCACGGACCAGGCGTACCACCGGATGACCGACGGATTCGCACATTCTCCGGACCTGCCGGTTGCGGCCCTCGTGGATGGTCAACTTGATCACTGACTTGTCCATCAACGATGCCCTGGCCTCGGCTGTCATGCCGTCATCCAACTCCACGCCCTCCCTCAAAGACCGAAGGGTCGCCCGGCTGGGGGATCCCACGACCTCGGCGATGTACTCCTTTTCCACCCCGTAGGACGGATGCGTCAGGCGGTGCGCCAACTCACCATCGTTGGTGAGAAGCAAGAGCCCTTCCGTGTCGGCATCCAGGCGTCCCACAGGGAACACCCTGGGCTCATCGGGCACCAGGTTGACAACGGTGGGCCGACCCTGCGGGTCGTCAGCAGTCGTCACCACCCCGAGCGGCTTGTTGAGCAGGAAGTAGACGAGGCCCGGACGTACTCCGATCGGAGCTCCATCTACGGCCACCAGAGCCGATTCGGGATCCACCCGTCGACCCAATACCGCTACCTCGCCGTTGACGGTCACGCGCCCAGCGGCGATCAGGTCATCACATTTGCGGCGACTACCAAAACCAACTCTGGCCAGTACCTTCTGCAGGCGCACATCCTCAACTGGCTCCTGCTCGTTGAGCCTGCCGTCTTCGACCATGACTACGAGCGGTCGTCGACCGGAACCTCGGCGTCGGAGACGCTGTCAGCCTCTCCGCCCTCCGGTACCGCATCACCCGCAGCGTCGGTCTCCAACACGATCACATCAGGGTCGGCAAGCAAACCTCTCTCCAGGGCTTCAACGATCTCGGGGCCCGGTACAAAGTCGCCAAGTGAAGGCAAGTCAGACACCTTGTCAATGCCCATGCTCTCGAGGAACTCTTGGGTGGTGCCGAACATGAGGGCGTTGCCGGGCCCTGGATCAGTGGCTACCACCTCTATGTAGCCGCGCTGTTGCAGAGTGCGAATCACGGTGTCAACGTCGACTCCCCTGATGGCTGACACCTGGTTGCGTGAGATGGGTTGTTTGTAGGCCACGATCGCAAGTGTCTCCAGTGCTGCCGACGTCAAGCGGCTGTGTTGGCCCTCTAGAACGAAGCGCTCCACCCAAGCGGCCTGGGCGGGATGGCTCTGGAAGCGATAACCGCCACCCACTCGGAGAAGTACAAACCCGCGTCCCTCGGCCTCGTACTCTTCGGCCAGCGACGCGCAGATGGCCTCCACCTTCTTCGTGGGCAGCTCCATCAACTGCGCCAACAGGTTCGGTGCCACTGGATCGATTGAAACCATCAGGATGGCTTCGACCGCCTGCCTTATGTCGTGGCCTTCGCCATGCGTCGCCTCGTTGCCCACCGGATCAGCCCTCGTACGCGTCGATCAGGTCGATCTCAGCCAGGTCGGCATCAGGCAGCCATCTAACATGGATGTCGCCGAACGTCTCGGCCTGGTCGATCTCAACCAGTCCCTGCTTGAACAGCTCCAGCACTGCCAAGAACCGCACCACGATCGCGATTCGGTTGACCATTCCCTCAGTGAGGCTTTTGAACGTGACCGTTCCCTCATGGGGAATGATGTCGACCATCTCGCGTACTGCATCGGCCACGCTCTCTCTAATGGGAGCAATGTGTTCAGTGTCGATGTGGAACACCGGCTTGGGGGCCAATGCACGTCGGCCAGCTTCACGAAGGTCGACCGGTGACACCCCTGCCAACAGGTCAGGCGCGAGATGTAAGAATTCGTCCTCCAGACCAGCCCTCCTAGGCCACGACAGTGACGCATACTCAGCTAGGCGACGCAACTGAATGGCAGCATCCTTGAAGGTCTTGCACTCCAGCAACCGCGCTAGTAGCAGGTCGCGTTCCTCCCATAGGCCAAACTCGTCGTCCATGTCGAACCGGTCATCGGTAGGCAACAGACGTCTGGTCTTGAGCTCCAGGAGGATCGCCGCAATGAGTAGAAACTCGGTCGTAACCTCCAGGTCGCAGGCACCTAGGTTTTCTAACTCCATCAAGTACGCGTCGACAATCGCCGACAAGGAAACCTCGTAGAGCTCAACTTCTTCACGCAAGATGAGGTTCAACAACAGGTCAAAGGGGCCCTCGTAGACCGGGGTCGTAACCGTGACGCTCACGGCCAAGACCCTAGGCCGTCGCCCCCATCAACTGATGGACACCACCACCGGATTTTGTCGATCTGATGGTGGCTGTAGCCTCGCTTGGTGGCCATTCCCAGCAGCGGCAGCATCCCCCGACCAGTCATCCAGTTTCTGGCCTTTGCCTTCGCTGCACTCATCGCCATAGCCATCGGCAGCCAGTTCCTTTGGACCAGTGAATCAGAGGCACCATCTACGACCCGTGCTCCAGCACCAGTAACCACCACTACCCGGCCGCCCTACTGGATGAACAAGTACGGCTGGGACTACAAGGCCTTTATCGACAGCCTGGCCTCCATACCTGACTGCAGCGGCCTGCACAGTGAGTACATCCGTGCCATGCGTGGCAATGCCAACATCAACGCCCGGTTCGGCACGGGCACAGCCGATCTCATGGAATACATCTTCAACACACAGGACAACGCCGGCTGCTTTGGCTGAGCGATCCCATCCACCCCCGCTCAACACCGGTACCCTGACCGGCCATGGCAAGGGTCTTCTCGGGCATCAAGCCCACCGGTGACGTACACCTAGGAAACCTGCTCGGAGCACTCAACAACTGGGTTGCCCTCCAAGATGAAACCGATGCCGTCTACTGCGTCGTCGACCTCCACGCCCTCACTGTTCCCCATGACCCCGAGGAACTGCTTGCTGACACCCTCTCGCTGGCCCAGGTTCTCTTTGCAGTGGGCCTCGACCCCGAACGCTGCACCGTGTTCGTACAAAGCCACGTGCACGAACACACTGAATGTGCCTGGATGATGGAATGCACCGCTGCCTTCGGTGAACTGCGCCGCATGACCCAGTTCAAGGACAAATCAGAAAGCGCCTCGTTCGTGTCCGGTGGCCTCTTCACCTACCCAGCTCTGCAGTCTTCTGACATCTTGCTCTACGACACGGACCAGGTGCCCGTAGGCGAGGACCAGCGCCAGCATGTGGAACTCACACGCGACATCGCCATCCGTTTCAACCACCGCTTCGGCGAGACCTTCGTCGTCCCAGAGGCAGTCGTCCCACCGACTGGTGCCAGGGTCATGGACCTCCAGAACCCAACCTCCAAGATGTCCAAGTCCGATGAGAGCCCCCAGGGCACCATCGGCGTACTCGATGACCCATCCACGATCGAGAAGAAGATCAAGCGCTCGGTCACCGACAGCGGCAGCGAGGTGCGCTTTGACCCGGCTGAGAAGCCTGGAGTGTCAAATCTGCTTTCCATCCTGGGAGCGGCCACCAACCAGACACCCCAGCAGGCAACTGAGGGCATCGAACGCTACGGCGACCTCAAGGCCGCTACGGCTGAAGCCCTCATCGAGGCACTCCACCCCATTCAGGAGCGCTACCGCGACCTTGCATCTGACCCGGCTGAAACAGCCCGACTTCTGGCAGTCGGTGCCGACAAAGCACGCCAAGTAGCGTCGGCCACCGTGGGAAGGGCCAAGACCAATCTGGGACTTCTCCCCGCCTGACTACCTGTCGGCGTCTGCCAGCACCCCACCAAGCTTCCTGTCGACACTCCACCTTGATAATGACATCTGGTGCTCGCGAGCCCATGTGACGGTGAAAGGGTCGCTACCGGCAGCCTCGAGCATCACGGCGCCCAGCTCGGGATGGCAGAAGTAGCGACCTATGCGACCCGTGAAATTGTTGCCCTCAGCCCAGGTCTCAAGCTTCGAACGCGAGGTGCCAGCGATAACCAGAGTCGCAACCACCCGCCCGCAGGTACCCAACCCACAACTCAACTTGCCCACGTCGTGCAGCAGTGCTGCAGCCACAACGGGCCGCTCGGTCTCACCCAGCTCTCTGACCACATCGCGAGCCACCTTGACCAGGTGTCTTTGATCTGGATTCGACAGACAGCGCCACAGGTCGACCTCGCTTGGAATCAGGTGCGACTCGGCCCAGGTTGCGTCGACTTCCGACAGCCCACCAGACCTGAGCGAAGCGAAGAAGCGGCGGGCCAGGTGCGGGAGCCGGCCCACGAGGCCCCAGAGGCCCACGGTCAGCCAGCTGTCCCGACGTCGACCTCATCGAGTTGGAGCAGCTGTGGATTGCGGCCTTCAGCCCTAAGCAATGCGGCCTCGATGAACGCCCTGAACAGCGGGGCAGGGCGGTCGGGGCGACTCTTGAACTCAGGGTGGGCCTGAGTACCAACCCAAAACGGATGGTCGTTGAGTTCCACGAACTCGACGAGACGACCATCGGGTGACTCACCGGAGCACACAAAGCCGGTGCCGTCAAAGCGCTCCCGATAACGAGGGTTGAACTCGTAGCGGTGCCGATGCCGCTCAGATACAACTTCTTCTCCGTAGATCTCAGCCACCTTGGAGCTGGGCCGCAACTGTGCCACGTAGGCTCCCAGGCGCATGGTTCCACCCAGATCGGTCACGTCGCGCTGAGACTCCATGAGGTCGATCACGGGATGTGGTGTAGCCGGGTTGAACTCGCTCGAATGCGCACCCTCGAGGCCCAAGGCGTTCCTCGCGAACTCGACTGCCATGCACTGCAGACCAAGGCAGAGACCCAGGCAGGGAATGTCATTTTCTCGGGCAAAGCCGGCAGCAGCGATCTTGCCCTCGATGCCACGCTCACCGAAGCCACCGGGGATCACGATGCCATCTAGGTCGCGCAGGCGGTTTTCGGCTAGCAGGCCCTCGACATCTTCAGCCTGGATCCAGTCGATGTTGACATGGGCACCGTGGTGGATGCCCGCATGGTTAAGTGACTCGACAACCGACAGGTAGGCATCGACCAGACTCACGTACTTGCCGATGAGGCCTATGCGTACAGGCGTAGTCGCCTCGACCACCCGCTGGCTAAGTGCCGTCCAATCAGCCAAGTCGGGTGGGCCAGCATCTATTCCTAGGACACCACAGAGGTAGTCGTCGAGGCCCTCATCGTGGAGCACCAGGGGAATCTCGTAGAGGCTGCCAGCATCTGGAGCGTTCACAACGCCATCAAACGGCACGTTTGAGAGTCTTGAAATCTTGCGCTCCAGGTCATCGCTGATGGGCTCATCACTGCGGCACACGATGGCATGGGGTTGGATGCCGGCACTACGTAGTTCTGAGACCGAGTGCTGTGTTGGCTTGGTCTTATGCTCACCCGAAGGCGCGATGTAGGGAACCAGTGTCACGTGTACATAGCAGACGTTTCCCTCACCGGCATCCAGGCGGAACTGCCTAATGGCCTCGAGGAACGGCAGGATCTCAATGTCTCCGACCGTGCCTCCCACCTCGGTGATAACCACGTCGACGGATTCACCGGTGAGCATCCGGATCCGACGCTGGATCTCGTCGGTGATGTGGGGAATGACCTGCACGGTACGTCCCAGGTATTCGCCCCTGCGCTCTGCAGCGATGACTGCCGAGTAGATGGAGCCGGAGGTGGCGTTGGAGTCGCGGGTCAGATTCTCGTCGATGAAGCGCTCATAGTGCCCTAGATCAAGGTCTGTCTCTCCGCCATCGTCGGTCACGAAGACCTCACCGTGCTCAAACGGGTTAAGCGTGCCTGGATCCACATTGATGTATGGGTCCAACTTCTGGATGACGACGCTGAGGCCACGCTGTTTGAGGAGGCGGCCCAGAGAGGCGGCAGTCAGGCCCTTACCGAGCGAACTGGCAACGCCGCCCGTCACGAAGATGTGTTTCGTCACGGGAACCCAATCTACCCGCGGGAGTGCGAACAAACGCGACAGGTCTGGAAGAAGCTGCTGTCGCCGGTCATGCGTCGCGCGACACAGATGCAGCCACAAGCAACTCGACAGCATGGTCTCGTGCGGTTCCACTCTCAGGTGAGCCCGAGAGCATCCGAGACAACTCGACCACCCGCTCCTCATCACTCAGCACGGTGGCGTTGGCCACAGCCGTCTCGCCGTCGTCATACTTGGTTACAGCGATCTGGTTGTGGGCATAGGCAGCCACTTGGGCTAGGTGGGTCACCACCAGCACCTGGCTCTGTGCAGTCAACTCAGCCAGCGAGGCACCTACGGCATGGGCCACCTCACCGCCAATACCTGCATCTACCTCGTCAAACACCTGCGTGGGGGGAGACACTGTCAGCACCCGGCGTACCGCCAACATTGCCCTGGCCAACTCGCCACCTGATGCCACCTTTGAAAGTGGCAGCAGTGGCGCCCCTGAATTGGCAGCCAACAAGAGCACTACGTCATCGCCAGCCTCACCTTCAACGGACACGCCCATGGATGCAGTCGGCATTGCCAACTCATGGAGGTGGGACTCAATACGTGCCGCCAGGTCGGGAGCGGCCCGACGTCTGGCATCACGAACAACGTTGGCAGCAGCCCTACGGGCAGCCTCGGCCGCAACCCTTTCGGCATCAAGCACTGCTGCCCTAGCGTCGTGATCCAACAAGCTGGCAAGGCGTTCAGCCACCTCACTGTGGTAGTCCATGACCTCGACCAGGCTGTTGCCGTATTTGCGGCGAAGTTCAGCCAACAGGCGCCGACGCTCCCCCACCTCGTCGAGGCGAACCGGGTCTTCTTCGACGGTCTCGGCCAATGACCGCAACGCCCCCGACAGATCGGCCAAATCGGCCCCCAAGCCGGACAGTTGATCGACCAAGCCCGAGAACGGTGACCGCTCGGCTAGGTGGCCCAATGCAACTGCAAGGGCTTCGGAGACAGGGCCATCACCATCCAGCAGAGCCAGCGCGGCTCCGGCGGCTTCACGATGGGCACCGGCATCGGCCAGGATCGCTGCCTCGGATGCAAGACGGTCGTCTTCGTCGGGATCCTCGATAGCGGCATCGTCTAGTTCAGCCACCTGGTAGCGCAACAGGTCGATCTCGCGCGCCCTTGCTCGTTCATCTCCACCCACCGACTCCAGCTCGGTGTCAATGGTGGCAAGGGCCTCGAGTGTCGCATGCAGGGGAGCCAAGTCAACACCGCCAAAGCGGTCCAGCGCCGCCCGCTGTGCTGGGCCGGCGAGCAGGCTCTGGTGGGCATGCTGGCCGTGGAGGTCGACGAGACAGGAGCCCAGATCGGCGAGGGCGGAGGCGGTGGCCAGTTGCCCATCGAGGTAGGCGCGACTGCGGCCCTCATGTGGCACCACCCGGCGTATGAGAATCTCATCATCGCCAGTGAGGAAGCGACCTTCGACCACGGCCTCGTCAGCCCCAGGCCGCACCATGGAGGGGTCGGCACGACCACCCAGCAACAACTCGATAGCTCCCACGATGAGGGTCTTGCCAGCCCCGGTCTCGCCTGTGACAGCGGTAAGCCCGGGGCCGAAAAGGATAGAGACCTCCTCTATGACCCCTAGGTCTGTGACATGCATCTCCAACAGCACGCAAGCATCCTCTCACGCACCTGGGACACTATTGGGTGACCTCCAGGACTGGGAATTTCGAACTCCGTGTGTCGGGCCCCTAACGATCCTCGAGGCCGAACTTGGTCTTGAGTAACTGCTCGAAGTCGCGCCTGCCGAACGTGACCAACTGGGCCACCCTGTCAGAGACCCTGCACACCACCTGGTCACCCGGTCCAAGACCACCGAGCGACCTGCCATCGACTGTGCCTGTCGCTGAGCGATCACCCAGTACCTCAAGGTGAACCTCGCTCGTGGGGTTCAATACCAAAGTCCTGTCAAAAAGCATGTGTGGAGAAACCGGCGTCACCTGGATCGAACGGTGCAGGGCATCCACGATCGGCCCACGGGCAGAGAATGCGTACGCGGTCGATCCTGTAGGGGTGGCCACGACTATTCCGTCAGCCGCGTACGAGGTGAAAAAGTCGCCGTCCAGCCACACACCCAGTCGAACTGTCTGGCTGGCTGCGGTGCGCTCCACCACAACCTCGTTTAGGGCGTGGTCGATGGCTACACACGTTCCGTCGGGCCGCTGCAGTTCCACCTGCAGCATCATGCGTTCCTCGATCCCGTGATCGCCGGCCAGAGTGCTCGCCACTGCAGCGACGGCATCCTCGGGTTCAACGGCAGTCAGGTAACCGAGGTGCCCGAAGTTGACGCCCAGAACCGGTACTGCCCCACCGTCGAGCAGGCTCACCGCCCGCAAGATAGAGCCGTCACCCCCAAGACTCACCACCAGGTCAAGGTCCCCCACTCCACCAGTTCCAAAGCCCTCCTCGCCTGAACGGCGGATCTCGTGACCCTCGTCTCCAAGGCGGGCTGCCAACACATCGGCTTGTTCTACAGCAGCCTCCCGATCCTCGTGCACTACAAGGCCCACGACCGCCATCAGGAACCTCCCTCACCGGTCAGGTCGAGTGCCTCAGCAACCAGTACCGCCGGATCGAACGAAGGCGTCGCGCCGCTCATCACGTGCACGAAGAACTCGACGTTCCCGTCGGCACCTGTGATCGGAGAGACCATGCCCTCCATGATGGCGGCTCCGTGGCCACAAATCGACCGTTCGACCTCTGTAAGCACCCTTTCCCAGACTTCAGGGTCACGGATGACGCCGCTGCCACGGTCAACTTCGGGCTTTCCGGCCTCAAACTGGGGCTTCACGAGAAGCACCATCGGGGTGTCGTCACTCACTAGTGCGAACAGGTCGGCCATCACAATCCTCAGGGAGATGAATGAGAGGTCAGCAACCAACAATTCGAAGGGAGCTCCCACGGCGGCAGGATCAACTGACCGTATGTTGGTGCGTTCGCGAGCATCGACACGCGGATCGGCACGAAGGCTCTCGTGTAGTTGCCCCCTACCCACATCTATGGCCACTACCGATTCCACGCCGTTTGCTAGTAGGCAGTCGGTAAACCCACCGGTACTCGAACCCACATCTATCGCCCGGAGGCCATCGACCTCCAGACCAAAATGCTCTAGCGCCGCATCGAGCTTCAAGCCACCGCGGCTCACAAACCTTGAGGGCGGGCCTGCCACTACAACGGCCTGTGCCGGGTCCACTAGGCGAGCAGCTTTTGATGCAGGTGCGCCGTCGACGGTCACGCGGCCATCAGCGATGACGGCCTGGGCGACTGAACGACTCTCCACAAGCCCCAGCCTCACCATCTCCTGGTCGAGACGTCGCCGCTGGCTCATCTCAGGGCCTCATCGACTACCGAAGCCAGGTCCGCATGTACCGAATCTGGAACCGGGTCAACGGGCATGTCTTCGTCACCGATGACTCCCGACAGCACCAGAGCAAAGTTCCATCCCATGGCCCTCGCCAGGAGACCGTCGGTATCAGGGCGGTCACCCACAACCGTGCCAGTCTGGCCTGCTGCTTCCAACACCAGGTCACAGATCGGCTGATGAGGCTTGCCCGCAAATACCGGAGTGGCATCCGTCGCTACTGCTACGGCGGCAACCAACGCCCCGGCCCCCGGACGAATACCGTCCTCAGCGGGCCACGATGGGTCCTCGTTGGTTGCCAACAAGCGCGCTCCTCCCAGCACCGCCTGGACCCCGGCGGTAAGGCGCCGGTAGTCGAACTCCTCGTGGAATCCCACGACGACGGCGTCTGCCGGCCCGTCGCTCACAACCCTGGCACCACGGGCCTCCAACTCCTCACGCGCCCCAGGGCCGCACAGACCGACCACGGTCTCGCCTGGCTTGACCAATGCCGCAGCAGCCATTCCCGAGGTGATCACCCCTCCCATGGCATCAATACCATGGGAGGCCAGCTTGGCTTCAACGTCGACCACTCGACGAGCGGAGTTATTGGTGACGAACAGCACCTTTTCACCTGTGGCCTGCAGGCGCGCCACCGCGTCGGCGGCACCGGGGATGTCCTCTGAGCCAAGCCAGACGACTCCATCCAAGTCCAGCGCCCAACTCATAACGGAGGCATCGGGCCGGAGCCCGTTGCGCTCAGACCTCCCAGGTGGGCTGGGAACGTAGCAGGGCCGACAGGTTGCCCTTGCCGCGGCTGGCTGTCACCTCAGCGATCTGATCTGCCACAGTCCTGCCGTACTCATCGCGCTGACAGGCACGGAACACTCCTATAGGGGTAGGCGTGTGCGGGCCCTCGGCTAGACGGGAAAGTGAGAATGCCGTGGAGGGATCTTGTCGCGCCTCGTCGTGAACGAGCACAGCGTCTTCTCCCACGTCGGCGACATTGACGATCTCGACACCACCATCGCGGCGGGCTACGCCCTTTTCGTTTTCGCCACCAAAGCGGATTGGTTCACCGTGCCTGAGGTCAATGAGCATGTCTTCGCGGGCAACCTTCTTGGTAATCGCACCGAATGCCCCGTCGTTGAACACGTTGCAGTTCTGGTAGACCTCGACGAATGCTGCACCGTCGTGCAGGTAGGCCTGCCGGAAGACCTCCTGCATGTGCCTACGGTCCATGTCGTGTGTCCGTGCCACGAAGCTCGCCTCGGCACCTAGAGCCACGCTGACCGGGTTGAACGGACGCGGTGTCGCTCCAATCGGCGAGGACTTGGTGACCTTGCCTATCTCACTCGTGGGTGAGTACTGGCCCTTGGTTAGGCCATAGATCTGGTTGTTGAGCAACAAGATGTTCAAGTTGATGTTGCGTCGCAGAGCGTGGATCAGGTGGTTGCCACCAATCGAGAGCATGTCGCCATCGCCACCAATCACCCAGATATCAAGGTCCGGGCGGGCCATGGCGAGACCCGTCGCGAACGCCGGTGAACGACCGTGGATGGTGTGTACCCCGTAGGTGTCCATGTAGTACGGGAAACGTGCCGCACAGCCGATGCCGGAGATGAAAACTGTGTTCTCCCGACGTGCCCCCAACTCGGGTAGCAACAGTTGGATTGCGGTGAGCACCGAGTAGTCGCCACAACCCGGGCACCACCGGACCTCCTGGTCGCTTTGCCAGTCGGATCGGCTCGTTTCGGGAGCCTCACCCACATTGCCCATTGCAACATCGAGCATGTCAGTCATCAAGGGCTCCGAGAGCAACTTGTTCAATCTCGCCAGCAGTGAACGGCTGGCCTGTCACCTTGCCGATGGGCCGAGCGTCGACGAGGTAGTCGGCTCGCAGCATCCGTGCCAGATGACCCATGTTCATCTCTGGAACCAGGATCTTGTCGTGACGGGCTAGTACCTCACCCAGGTTCTTCGGGAAGGGGTTCAGGTGGGTCAAGTGCACTTGGGCGACCTTGTGGCCCGCATTTACAAGACGTCGCACGCCGCCGGTGATCGCACCCCAGGTTGAACCCCAACCCACGACCAGCACTTCAGCTTCCGGGTGGCCGACTACCTCCACATCGGGTACCTCGATGAGCGCCATGCGTTCGGCCCTGACCGCAACCATGTGGGCGTGGTTCTGGGGGTCGTAACTGACGTTTCCAGAGCCATCTTGCTTCTCGATGCCACCGATGCGGTGCATCAGGTCGGGTGTGCCCGGGGGCGCAAGGGGGCGCACCAGGTTCTCGTCGCGTAGGAAGGGCCAGAACGCGGGTTCGCCGTCGGCATTGGTGTGGTTGAACTCCGTGGCGAACTCAACGGGAATCGGGGCGAGGGAGTCCACCTCAGGGAGGCGCCACGGCTCGGACCCGTTGGCTAGGTATCCATCGGACAACAAGATCACCGGAGTGTGATGGGTCAGTGCAATGCGGGCGGCCTCGATCGCCACATTGAAGCAATCAGACGGGGTACTGGCCGCCACGACGGGCAGCGGTGCTTCGCCATGTCGGCCATACATGGCCATAAGCAGGTCTGCAGCCTCGGTCTTGGTAGGTAGTCCCGTTGAAGGGCCACCCCGCTGGATATCGACAATCACGAGTGGCAATTCCAAGCTGACTGCCAGGCTGATTGTCTCGGACTTGAGTGCCACGCCTGGACCGCTCGTCGTGGTGACACCGAGGTAGCCACCGTAGGCCGCCCCCAGTGCCGAACCAGCCGCTGCAATCTCGTCCTCGGCCTGGAACGCTGTGACACCGAATGACTTGTGCTTGGACAGTTCATGGAGGATGTCGGTGGCGGGCGTGATCGGGTATGAACCCAGGAACACTGGAAGTCCCGACAGCTCACCGGCGGCCACTAGGCCCCATGCCAGCGCCGTGTTGCCGTTGATGTTCGTGTAGGTGCCGGGCTCCTGAGGGGCAGCCGGTACTACCACTCTCTGGTGGCCCAGCTCAGCGGTCTCTCCGAAAGCATGGCCAGCTGCGTAGGCAGCCTTGTTGGCAGCGATAATCAGGTCTCGGCCAGCGAACTTGGCATCGATCCACTCCATGGTTGGTTCGGAGGGTCGGCTGTACATCCATGACACCAGTCCCAGGGCGAAGAAGTTCTTGGAGCGTTCGGCATCGCGCGGCTTGACTCCCAGGTTTTTACAGACCTCCTTGGTGAGGCTGGTCATTGGCGCCGTTACGAGCCTGTATGCATCTAGTTCAGAGCCCTCCAGGGGGTTGTCCTCATAGCCCGCCTTTGCCAGGTTGCGTTCCTCAAATGCGTCGGCGTTCACGATCAGGGTGCCGCCGGGCACGAGCATGTACAGGTCTGACTTGAGCGCTGCCGGATTCATCGCCACCAGAACGTCCGGAGCGTCACCTGGCGTCATGATGTCGTGGTCGGAGATCTGTACTTGGAAGGCCGATACACCAGCAAGGGTTCCGGCAGGGGCACGGATCTCGGATGGGTACTCAGGCAGGGTTGCCAGGTCGTTGCCAAATAGGGCGCTGGCACTCGTAAAGCGGTCTCCGGTGAGCTGCATCCCGTCACCGGAGTCGCCGGCGAAGCGGACGATGACCTTGTCTACGGAGAGTGCGTCAGGGGGTGCCACCGTGTCGGTCACGTCACCACCTGCCATCTCATGCCCATCGGCGTTCCGGCCTCGTTGCCGGTCGTCCCCTGCACGGGCATAACCATAACCATGCTTGACCAAAACACTTGTGATCCGGGCTCGCCATTTTGTACAACATTCGTCACAGCACCGGTGCAGCCTGTAGACCTTCTGGCGGGTGGTTAGGCCACGCTCACCGAGGAATCCAGATAGACGTCCTGGATGGCATTCAGTAGCTCTACGCCATCGGCTATTGGGCGCTGGAATGCCTTGCGTCCGCTGATGAGGCCCATGCCTCCGGCGCGCTTGTTTATGACCGCCGTTCGTACCGCCTCAGCAAGGTCGCCGGCACCCGAAGAGGCTCCGCCGCTGTTGATGAGGCCCACGCGGCCCATATAGCAGTTGGCCACCTGCCAACGACACAGGTCGATGGGATGGTCACTGGTTAGCTCGTCGTAAACGAGCGGGTGGGTCTTGCCAAAGCCTGGAATGGCGTTGTAGCCGCCGTTCACCTCGGGCAACTTCTGCTTGATGATGTCAGCCTCGATGGTGACGCCGATGTGGTTGGCCTGAGCGGTTAGGTCGGCCGAGGAGTGGTGGTCCACGCCGTCGACTTTGTAACCCGTGTTGCGCAAGTAGCACCACAGCACCGTGAACATGCCCAGGTCGTGTGCCCTGGCGAAGGCCTCTGAGACCTCTGTGATCTGGCGGGTGGACTCCTCGGACCCGAAGTAGATGGTGGCGCCCACGCCTGCTGCTCCTAGGTCATAGGCCTGATCCACCGAGCCGTACATGACCTGGTCGAAACGGTTGGGAAGGGTTAGAAGTTCATTGTGGTTCAGCTTCACGATGAAGGGGATCCTGTGTGCGTACCGTCTTGAGACAGCACCCAATACGCCAAAGGTGGATGCAACGGCGTTGCAGCCGCCCTCGATGGCTAGGTCCACGATGTTGGCGGGATCGAAGTAGGCGGGATTGGGTGCAAACGATGCTGCCGCTGAGTGCTCGATTCCCTGGTCGACTGGCAGAATCGACACATATCCAGTTCCGCCAAGGCGGCCGTGGTCGAACAGTGACTGGATGCTGCGTAGTACCTGTGGCGAACGGTCGGTCTGGGCCAGCACCTCGGACACGTAGTCGGGCCCTGGGCTCGAGAGCATGTTGGCCGCTATTCCCTTCGCTTCGTACCCCAACAGGTAGGCAGCGTCGTCACCTAACAGACTCTCGAGTTCCACCTGGCTTCTCCCGGATCATGGACTGGCTAGCTGCCGTGACGGCACTGCCACGACACCGGTTCACCATACGCCGACCACGACGGTTTGCGGAAACAGAATTCCACTACCGGTGCACCGGTAGTGGATCAGAGCCACCCGGTCGAATTCCAAGACATACCTGATGGTGTCGAAAGGTCTTGGCTCTGACATGGGAACTTCGTTGGCAGGACAGGTGCCAGTTGACCCATGACGGTCAATTGAGCGATCTCAGCCTTTCGGGAACGTCAGCGAAGTCAGTACTTCGGCTGGCAATCCAACGGAATAACTCACGGGCCCGGGGTGCAGCACCCGACCTCTCATAGAGATCTGCGAGCGCATATGCGCGCCGAAGGTGGTGATCGCGTGCCCGCTTAGGAACAGACCAGCCGCGCTCGAGTACCCGCACGGCATCGGCCATGCGGCCCTGGTCAGCTAGAGCACCCGCTGCCACTAGGCGACCTTCTGTAACCAGCGCCGCGCTCGGCGACGCGTCGCGTAGTTCGGCCCAGAGCACGTCCACATCAGCCCACCTGCTCTGGGCTCTGTAACAGTCAGCCAGAACCGGGTGCTGTTCGGTTCCACCCGTCAGGTTCCGGAACACTTCAAGCCTCTTTGCGGCGGCCTTCCAGTTTCCGATCCGGTAGTGAGCGAGGCCTAGGAGTTCGACCACCTCGACTACCTCGGGTGCATTCTCCACCAATGAATTCAGAATGCGGCGGGCGTCGTTGAACCGCTCGTCGTCGAATGCTCGAGCTGCTTCACGCAACTTGGCCGATGCACGCGACCCTGCAGAGTCTCCCATGGCCCTGCGTAGGGCTACTTCGACATCTGGGTGCCGCTTTGGGACGTCAGGTAGCGGCTCTCGTTCAAGAGCCCTGTGGACACGTGCTGGCTTTGCTGGCCTGACACCACGGGCCACGGCGTCAACAGCCTCCCGACGCAGTCGGTCGGAATGTCCTTCTGGGGTCCGATTTGGTCGTGTCGTACGCTCAGCGGTCTGTTCGCGGCGCCAGTCACGGTCCTCGGCCTCTTCGCGCTCTAGGCGTCCTGCAGCCCGCCGGGCTACCCCACCCCAGTTTCTTGGGCCAGCATCATCTGGTGGACGGCGACGGCGATCAGGATTCTGACCTTTTGAGCGCCCGCCTCCCTGGCGTCTTTGGCCCCGGTTGTCGCCGGACCCTCCGCCGGAACGCCCATTACTGCCTCGGGAACCTCCACCCTGACGGGAAGACCGTCGATCCTGCGGTGAGGCCATAGGCGATGAGGCTACCGGCACCACGCCGGTCACGAGCCTTCCAGGCCTGCCTGCGATCTGAACGGTAATCATCTCCAAAACGTGCTCGAGCGGGGCCCGAAGGCCCCGCTCTCAGCGTGCGAAATCCGGCGGCGTCCTACTCTCCCAGGGCCTCTCGACCCAAGTACCATCGGCGCTGGCGGGCTTAACTTCCGTGTTCAGAATGGGAACGGGTGTG
>MPMF02074426.1_pt1 | contig 25251 bp, 20 predicted proteins | sample 1617271 | NCBI WGS metagenome assembly MPMF02 (sample SAMN05944812, study PRJNA350692) | marine metagenome | biome: marine; feature: ODZ; material: water; isolation source: 120 m water sample prefiltered with 30 um filter, filtered on to 0.2 um... | place: Pacific Ocean | collected 2012-04-09... | reverse complement strand
AGCTGACGAATTGACGGAATAGGTCGTTTCGTCGCTGAACCGATAGAATCCGTCAAGTACTTCGACCTTTTGAGGTAGAGGAATAAGCCCAAGATTCAAAGACTTATCTTTGAGATCCAAGATGGAGGTACAACCACACCAGACCAAAAAAGAAATAAATGTTAACCAAATGTATTTCATTATTATCACATTGTCCCATTTTCTACCGTAAAAGTAAGCAAAAGAAATACTATGTAAAATTCTCTAATTTTGAACTTCATTTAATTTTCCAACTCGTTAATTAATTTCCTCAAACTTTCTGTCAAAACCTTACCACGATGATACTGAAAAACAGCTTGTGTAATTTTTATACCCGCCCCAGTGGCCAGGGTGTAGTCCGCCCATCCCCGAGTGAGAATAACCAAAACAAAAGGTGAATCGTTCTCAGGCATAACAACAGCGGCATCGTGGGTAATGCCGGTGATCCGCCCTGTCTTGTGTGCCACAGATGTGCCGGTGGGCAGGCCGGCGGGAATCATTTCATTGAATTTTTGGCTCTTGAGGATCTCGATCATTTCTTGCCGGGATTTGGCGCTAACAAGTTGAGAATCAAAGACAGCTTTCATGACCATCATCAGGCCGTAAGCATCTGTCCGATTACTTAAACCTTGATCAAACGCCTTCAGGTCTTCCACACCTCTAATGACCGAGACGCCGTCGGCGCCAGTCTCCTTCAGCGTTGCCATCACAGCTTCCGGATCCGCCAATTCGATAAGAATATTGGTGGCCAAATTGCTGCTGGTGGCGATCATGGCTTCAATGAGGTGCCGAACGGTCATCTTGTTATTAATGTTCCCAATAAGTGACTTTTCCTCTTCCTCAATAAGTTCGATGGAATATGGAGAACCGTCTACGATACTTTTGAATTCATTTATGACGGGAAGAGAATCTTCCAAGCTCAGCAGCCCCGCGTCCCGCATACGGTAAAGCTGAAACATAATTGGCGTTTTCATGGTGCTGGCAGCATGGAAAACTGTTTTCTCACTGTGATAGAATGTATCGCCTGAATCGAGGTTCAGATAAGCGACGCCGATCTCATGTTGCTCAGCGGGTGTCTTGGAACATCCCATCGCCATAATGACCATGAGAAAGGAAAGTGCAATGATCAGACGTTTCAGTGGTTTAAAGAAATAAACGACTGAACAGTTGAAATATCTTTCAGACTGGTGAGGTCAGGAACAGGCTCCGACAGCGGTACCGTAAACATGCTATCCTCTCTTTCTCGAACCAGCATACGGACTGTTTCCGTCAGCTCTTTTTCATCACGTTCAGGGTGAAGTGGTGTTCCTTTGAGCAGTGGTAGTATGGTATCTGTGTCCAGCCTGAAAATGTTCATACTAACGCCCACTCGGCCGTTCTCATCAGTGGCCTTCAGCACCTCCTCTTGACAAGGCTTTTCCACAATATCCGCTAGGTAACCGTTGTCACTTTTCCAAATGATGGCGAAGGCGTTAACCCGTTCCGGTTCAACACCCAGGGAATCCCTGTCGTAGTCGATGAGGGCCGCAGAGTGATCATCCTCCAGCAGCAGGCTCAGGGCATGAACGGAATAGAGGTTGTCGCTGTTACAGACGGTAAATTTCTGCCCTGCCCAATCCGGCCGAGCCTCCAGTCCCGACAGTACAGCATCGGCAGTTCCCATCGGTTTGACCCGTCCCTCCGGTACTGTCTGCACCGCAAAAGAAAATATGAGACCCTCAAAATCGGGACTGACAGCATGACTGGTATAATAGTTGCGCACAGAATCATCTTTGTCATTCACAATAAGCAAAACATCCCTGTAGCCCGCGTCTCTGGCATTGAAAAGAAGATAATCCATGAATGGCCGGGAATCTTCTCCAACTCCCAACATCATTTTCGGTTTTACCTGTGCCTCTTTTGCCAGTTCGGAGCTGTTTTCAGCCGCCGCCGTTTTTCTCATCCGAGAAGAGACGCCCGCCGCCATGATCATCAGATTCCTATCCATCTTTTGCCGACCCTTTATCCACATGAACCATATAGGCCTTTCCTCCCGCTTGCTCGATAGCAGCCGCCACTTCTTCCGCACAGTCTGGCGCATAGGCGAACATACAACCTCCACCCCCTGAGCCGTTGATCTTACCACCGTGTGCACCAGCCCCCATGGCCGCCTCCAGCATTGTTTCAATTTTGTCCGTTGAAACACCAAGAGTATCGCGGAGAATGGCATGCTGCTGGTTCAACAAATCGCCTAATCTTATTTCGTCTATATCTTCATTTAATAAATCCAACCCTTCAGAAGTAATATCCCGGTTGAGAAGGGTCTCAGTTAGAAGGGTCATCTCTTCTTCAGAAAGATTCTCTATTTCAGCAACCTCATGGGACGTTGCTGTGTGAAGAGAAAAATCCCTGTTTTCTGATTGTATTTTGAACACCAGATCTATCACCCGCTCTTTCGATCGCGAAAGAACCGCTTGGGTATCTTTTTTCTCCAGTGAATCGCCCAACACAAACGAACCTAACCTGCACGACAATTTTTCTACAACCATTTCAGGCTCAGACGCGATATAAACAACACCACCCACTGCACTTGTGTAGTGATCCATCATACCCCCGGCTTCATCAAATTCCTGTACCTCAGCCCGGTATGCCAGATCCGCCAATATCCTTGGCTCCAACTCCTCCGCCTGGTCACTCATGGCAGACAGAACATTGATCCAAGATATCACCATGGCTGAAGAACTTGACGTTCCTGACTGAAGGGGAATATTCCCTTTAACTATGCAGTCACAGCCGTTCGAAAAGGTAAATCCATCTTTTCTCATGGTATTGATGCCGCTTTTGAAATAATCAGCTTCTTTTGTATAGGTAAGGTCGCCTTCCATAGAAAATGTCTCATCCCCACCTATATCAGGTAGATCAACAGTTACTGTCATATCTTCCCGAGGCTGACCTTCTATAGTAACACGAAGTGATATTGAAGCAGCGATGACTGGAAGGCCAAGATAATCTTGGTGTTCACCAAAAAGGCAGATGCGGCCCGGAGAAGAGACTATCAAGAGCTATTCCAAACTTTGAACAGACCGACGGAAGCAACACTTGCCAGCCCCAGCAGAAAGACTCCCGAGGAGGATCCATAGATGATGTGCCCGGTACCAAGCAGGAATCCATAAACCGCCGTGCACCCTAGCACCATTGAGAGGATTCCGCGGGGGACGGGCCATGGCTGGCTGTCACTGCCGGAGAATCTCTTCCAGCCGGGACCGCCAGGATTTACCTTCATTACAAAGTTTTGCAAGGTCTCATCACTGTCCGGGCGGGTGAAGAAAGTGGCGACTATCCACACTGTGGTAGTGAGCACGGCTCCAATGACTATCTTCTGCCACGATTCCAGAGGATACAGACCCAATTTATCGTGAACGAAATTAAAGTAGCTCGCAATGATGAGTGAAGTGACCATAGCCACAATCTCTGTGTAGGCGTTGATGCGCCACCAGAACCAGCGCAATATATAGATGAGACCTGTCCCGGCACCCAATAGTAGAAGTAGCGAAAAAGCTTGGGCCGCGCTGGTGAGGATCAGTCCCAGACCGGCGCCCAGAATAACGGATACGATGGTGAACATCCGTCCGGCCCAAACCAGTTCCTTTTCACCGGCTTCCGGCTTCAGGAAGCGATGATAAAAATCGTTCACCAGATAACTGGCACCCAGGTTCAACTGAGTGGACATAGTACTCATGAAAGCGGCGATGAGCGATGCGGCTACCAATCCGAGGAGTCCGGCCGGCAAGAGGGTCAACATGGCGGGATACGCCACATCGTGCCCCAGCTTATCGAGAGGCAAATTAGGAAATGCCGCCTGAATATCTGTCAGTTGCGGAAAGACAACCAGAGAAGAGAGTGCGATAAGGATCCACGGCCAGGGCCTGAGGGCGTAGTGTGCAACGTTGAATAGAAAAGTAGCTCCTACGGCGTTCGTCTCATCCTTAGCTGAAAACATTCGCTGAGCGATGTAACCGCCGCCTCCGGGTTCGGCGCCGGGATAATAGCTGGCCCACCACTGCACCGCCAGCGGTACCAGCAGAACGGGTACCCAGACGTCAGGATTGGAAAGATCGGGGATCAGCGCCAGTTTGTCTGCCACGTTTTCGCTCGTGAGAAGATTGGCCAGTCCCCCCACCTGTTCCAGACCAAGCAGATAGATACAAGCCCAGATCGATCCCGTCATAGCCAGGATGAACTGCACGAAATCGGTGATAATGATCGCTTTCAATCCCCCGAGAGCACTGTAGACTAATGTAATAGAACACGCGATTGTGAGGGTCATCCAGCCGGGCCATCCCAGAACTATTTCGCCAAACTTGATTGCTGCCAGGCTTACCGATCCCATCACCAGAACGTTAAAGATCAATCCGAGGTAGAGCGCACGGAATCCTCTCAGGAAAGCTGCCGCCGCGCCGCTGTAGCGCAGTTCATAAAATTCAATATCAGTAAGCACGCCTGATCGCCGCCAAAGATTGGCATAGACAAAGACTGTCAGCATCCCCGTCAGTAGAAACGCCCACCAGGCCCAGTTGCCGGATACGCCGTTTTGCCGCACCAGGTCGGTAACGAGATTGGGGGTGTCCGTGGAAAAGGTGGTAGCTACCATGGAGACACCCAAAAGCCACCACGGCATGTTGCGCCCAGCCAGGAAAAAGGACTGTGTGTCCCGGCCGGCCTTTTTTGATGCCCAGATCCCCACCACCAGAGAGAGGATAAAGTAGGCAAATACGATGACCCAGTCGATATAGGAGAGTGTCATCGGCTAAATATCATCCGAGATAGCAAAGATCGGATCGTTGGTGTTCCACTTGCCGGGCACACCATCCCGGCGGACAATATCGGTTACCAAATTTGGTGTGTCGGTGGAGAAAATGGTGGCCACCATGGAAATACCCAAAAGCCACCACGGCATTTGCTTTCCGGCGGCAAAAAACTCTGTAGAATCCTGACCGACCCGCCTCGTTACAGCGGCGCCAATGGCGAGACTTACAACGAAATAAAAGACAAAGAATGACCAATCCAGCGAGGAAAGAAACATATCACTCCGAGGTTAATCCTAAGAGAGAGTTTAATACTCGTCGTTGAGGGCGAAAATAGGTTTATTTGTTTTCCATTTTCCCCGGGTAAAATCGGGAAATTTGACTGAAGTACTCCTTCTAGCGATAGATTTTTCGGATAGGGGGCTGATGACACTCATGGATACTGCGTCATATACGTCAATGGGTGGCGACACACCCCGTTTGATGGATTCCAGAAATGCACGGACGATGAAAAAGTCCATGCCGCCGTGACCGGCACCGGTGGCTTCGTTCTCAAACCGCTTCCAGACGGGATGGTCATACTTTTTTAGATAGGGCTCATCCGGTTCCCATTGGTGATCTTCGGGACTCACCCCTTCTATATAGATAGAGTTGTTGTCCTTCATCCAGAGACCCCGGGTTCCCTGAACACGGAAATTGAGAGAGTAAGGTCGCGGGGAGTTTGTATCATGGCTCAGCATGACCGTTTGGCCGTTGGCGCACTTAATGACCGTAGTAACAATATCGCCCAGACGAAATTTTACTGACGTATTAGGATGGTCAGGACCGGCCTGATCAACGATATATTTATGGAGGCCCCTGGTTTGTGTAGCTGTGGAGGTTAGATGGACAAACCGGTTTCCCCGATTAATATCCAGCATGGTGCTCACTGGACCGACACCGTGGGTAGGGTAGAGATCACCATTTCGATCAACGGAGTTCTGTGTCCGCCATTTGGCCTCGCTGAATCCCTTTTTACCAAACTCCACTCCGTTGCCATAAGGTCCCCGGCCGTCATTGAACTTTACGTGGCGAAGATCGTGCTGATAACCACCCTGGCAGTGCAGTAGCTCACCGAAAAGTCCTTCCCGAACCATATTAAGGACAGCGATCACATCCCGCCGGTAACAGACATTCTCAAGAATCATGCAGAATTTGCCTGTTTTTTCTGAGGCACGGACAAGGTCCCAACATTCATTCTCGGTAAGGCCCGCTGGCACCTCTACACCCACATGCTTACCACTCTCCATGGCGGCAACGGCCATAGGAGCGTGCCAGTGCCACGGCGTGGCAATAATAACTCCATCCAAATCTTCCTTTTGCAATAGATTTTGATAATCCTTCTCTCCATCTTTATAGATTTTCGGGTGCGGGCGTTCAGCATCATCATAGACAGAGAGTGCCATGCCAATCATCTGTTCATCAATATCACAGATAACAGGAATTTCCACATCCTCTCTTCTGAGTGCCAACTTGATATGCCACTGGCCTCTGAGACCTGTTCCAATAACGCCTATTCTCATTTTACTGTTCTTCCTATAACTGCCCAAAGCAACTTGTGGTAATAAAGAAACAGCCACGCTAGAGACAGCCGCACCTTTGATAAATTGCCGACGATTCACCCTTTTTTTGTTCATTATAACTTTCCTTTCAAATGGATTTTATACATATTTTATGAACACATTTTGTTTACTCTCCGTTCAGGATCAGGAAAAGGACCATTCCGAAGCCCGCTCCGAGAAGATTTGCTGTCAGATCTTTCCAGCAGAAGTGATTGTTGGACTGCTTTTCGTCAGAAAATTCCTTTACAATCCCGACTGAGACCATGATTGAAGATCCAGCCAATGAAGCATGACCATGATCGTCAACAACCATATTTAGGGAAGCCTGAGAAAGATACAGTGTTCCGAGGAAGCTGGCTGTAAAATGATGAAATTTGTCTTGAGAGAACCACAATTCCTGTGTATACACAGTCTGTTTATTCAATACATATTTTGTTGAATTATCGTTAATTGCCTTGATTCCCTCAATTGGCTCCGCTCCCCAAAGGGATAAAGTAAGCCCAAACGAAAGAGAAATAATTATTAAAATAATTAAATTGCTCTGTTTATCTACTGTCACTATTAGGAATGTAGGTTAAGTTATTTCCATGGGCAATGTTTCGCAGCATTGATTGACATTGGGTTTACTTGATCTTATTTTCCATCGTCAGGGACGCAACCTGATCTCTTAGTATATCATCAATATGAAATCCAAAATCACCGTCGGTCCTTCAGTTCCCCGAGGAAATCGAAAAATCCTCCCAATATTTGCGCAGATGTTGCTCCGACTGTCCAAGTGGCGTGTTACCGGTTCTATACCAGATGAACAAAAAATAATTGTAATTGGTGCTCCCCACTCATCAATGATAGATGGTTATTACGTGTTGCTGGCAGTACTGTCACTGGATGTTAAAGTAAAGTTTTTAGCGGCACTGTGGACATTTTCCCGGCTACCCATCCTCGACAGCCTATTCCCCAGTTCTCAGAACAATCCTGATGAATACGGCATCCGGTGGCCACTAGGGTGGCTTCAGGGCATTTTGATGAGACGACTGGGCGGTATTCCTATTGAAAGGTCCTCGGCTGCAGGTGCTGTGGACAAGCTTGTAGCAACAATTAACAAAATGGAGAAAATAGTTCTTATGCTTGCCCCTGAGGGGGGAACAGAACCTTCCGAGATGTTCAAGTCAGGTTTTTATGTATTGAGCTCCAAACTGGACCTTCCTATTCTCCCTATTCAATTCGACTACAAGAATCGCCGTTTTAATCTCTTGGAACCGTTTTACACCACCGGTAACAGAGAAAAAGATATAGAGGACATCAGGCAGCTTTTCCACGGTATCGAAGGCAAAAACCACACCTTCATAGCCTGACTGCGACTCTATTTCAAATAGGTATCCAGCCAGAGAGCCGTTTCCCACAGTGAATGCATGACAGATTCCCTGGCCCGGTAACCGTGGCTCTCGTGAGGAAGCATTACCAACCGTACGGTGGCACCGTGCCCTTTCAGGGCGTGATAGAATCGCCTACTCTGAATGGGAAATGTTCCTGAGTTGTTATCGGCTTCACCGTGAATCATCAAAAACGGTTCGTTCACTTTTTGGGCATGCATGAAAGGTGACATGGCAAAGTAAATTTCCGGTGCCTCCCAGAAGGTCCTCTCCTCTGCCTGGAATCCGAAGGGTGTAAGAGACCTGTTATAGGCGCCACTCCGGGCAATTCCCATCCTAAAAATATCGGAGTGGGCAAGTAGGTTAGCCGTCATAAAAGCACCGTAGGAATGACCGGTGATGGCCACCCTCTCCCTATCTGCTACCCCCCGACTCACCATATAATCAACTGCTGCCTGGGCACTGGCCACCAGCTGCTCTACGAAAGTGTCGTTGGGCTGGGCATCTCCCTCTCCAACGATGGGCATGGTGGCATTGAACAATACGCCGTAACCGTGAACCAGCATGGCCAAGGCAGACGTAGAGCTTGAAGTGGGACTGATTCTCACAAACTGATGCGGCGAACCGATCACCTGGGATGCGGCTTTTATCGTTTTAAACTCCCGGGGATAAGCCCAAAGTATCATGGGAAGGGAACCGTCCGAAGGTGAGTGTCCCGGCGGCAGGTAGAGTGTCGCTGTAAGATCAATACCATCCTCCCTTTTGTACTTTACTAACTCCTTGTAGACACCTTTCATCTGAGGATATGGATGCGGGAAGGCAGTCATCTGTTTTATGTCTCCTACTTTCAGGTCCCGTACGAAATAGTTAGGCTGCTCTTCCTTCGATTCTCTCGAAGTAATGATGACTGACTGGTCAGCATCCAATACTGCCACGGGTCGTTCAAAATAAGGCGCCTCGGAACGGAAAAGACGTGTCGTATTCCCCGATTCGATGTTGCGTTCATCCAGAAAGGGGCGATCACCTTCGGGTGATGCGCCGGTGCCCATAAGAAATATATTATTGCCGTTTTCACCCGTCACAAGAACAGACACACCGTTTTCATTTATTTTCGTTACAGGTGAACCGGGATCACTGTATCGGTCCTCATAGAGCCGGTCAAAAACCAATTTTGGCTCTTTCTCAGGACGGTCGGGACTGACGGCCCAAGTACGGGTTTTCCGGGTACTCCATTCACGAGTTGTGACCAGAGCAAGATCGCCAGTTCCCCAGCGACTATAACCATACCTTAGACCGAGATTAATGAGAGGGACGGGATCATCACTGAAAGGTGCCTCATGGGTAAAGATCTTGTCCCTCACTTCCGCTTCCGCTCGAGGATCGCCCCCATCCTGCGCTTCTGTCCAGTAAAGGGTGGCTGGAGCATCTCCTCGCCACCCGTAAGACCGGGGACCCGTTGGGACGGCGCCGAAACCGAGGGGCAGCTGATCCGCCAGTGGCATGTCCGTGGCTGTATGAACAACCTTTCCGCTCAGATTCCAAACCTCAACCAAAGTTGGAAAACGGTATACAGGTACCAGATAGGAATAAGGTCTATGAACAGTCTCCACCAGCAGCATCTTCCCATTGGGAGAAGGTTCCGCCCGCCGGGTGATAGCCGGTTTGCCGAGATTGGTCACTTTTCCTTTCAGATTCACGAGGACCATCTGAGATGTGAGATGATAATCAAAAAGTTCTTCATCATGAGGAGATTTCAAGAGATCCTGATAGGTTCTGGCCGGCGCCTTTTCGCCCAAATTCTCCTGGACCACGGGGCCTTTCGGCACTGTACTCCCGGCTGGGGCCGGACCTCGTCCCGCCGGAATTGTGAAAGCCACCAATCCTTTGCTATCAGATAGCCACCTGAAGGGGATGCCGTAAGCGGCATTCAAAGAATTTTTCATGGTCTGTTTCGCTTTTCCTTTTTTGGTGTTGGCGATCCAGAGTGAGATGTTTTCATTTGAGGTGACGGTGAAAGCCAGGTGCTTACCGTTGGGAGACCAAGAAACATTTGAAATTTTCGGATTGGCAGGCAGTCCGGAAACTTTCACTTCCTTACCTCTCCTAACGGGCCTGATGGACAGTGCACTGTAGTAACTGCTTCGGCTACGGCCGTTTGTCCGTGGGTTTATTCTCAACCCGGCAATTCTCAGCTCCGGCTGGGACAATTCATTAATACCGGACATGGCTGGTCGCTCCATAACTACAACCTGCTCATTCGATGGGCTCAACATAATGCTGGGAGTCAAAGGAACGTTCACAAGATCTGCAATAGCTTTCGGAGGTGTTTGGTAGGTAAAGGGTTCCTGGGCATAAGACCACCCTCCGAAAAAAACCACCAGTATTGAAAAAACTGTTTTTTTGGTTCTCATTATGAAAAATCCTCCATTTTTTATTACTGTTGAGAACTTGGCACAACCACCCCGCCTTTATCGCGACTGCCAGCCAGTTGGTTGAAGTCAGCCACATCTTTTGCTATAAGCCTGTTGAATTCAGACTGATACTGGTCAACTCGACCCTTGAGTACTTTATATACTTCCTGCTGTTGCTTATTCGGTGAAAAATCAACGGACCCGGGATGAAAACCATCTCCGCTGGCCAGATCTCCTGTAAGAACAGAAAGTTTGCTGTAAAGCTTATTGGTAAATCGGAATGACTTTGAGTCACCTTCAGCAAGAACCGGTTGGAATACTTTGTCCTCCAGTTCTTGAAGCTTTTTGTAGAGAGCATCTCCCTTTTCCATAATATCCTTACTCTTCTCATCACCTTTCATAACAGTCTTCAGATCCTCTATCTGACGCTTCATCCATTCGATATTGCTGATCATATCTGAAACAGTGTTGAGGTCTTTGCGAATCTGAAGTAGCAGTGTTACCTGATCATTAATATCGGCCACGGTCCCTTCCGACCGAGGGTCCTTTAGAACTACAAGATCAGTTGTCAGTTCGGTCTTTCCCACCGTCAGCTTGACAGAATAAGTTCCCGGCGCCACCATAAATCCCCGGAAACCGGCGTAAGTCCCCCAGCTCCGGATAGGATACCACCCTTCCCGCTCCCAGGTTTTCCTGAATCGTTTTTCTTCAACCAGATGAGGATTGAGTGGCGGTTTGGTCCGAAGTTTGGCCTCCCTTGCTCCCTCGTATCTCAAATTCCACGCTACACGATTGATCCCCTTTTTCTTGGTCCCCTTCAGAGATCTCACAGTGTCCCCATTATTATCCAAGATGGCGATATTAACATCTCCCTCAGGTTCATCTTTCAGGTAATAATTGATCAGGGCACGGGCATTGGGACGTGGACCGTTTCTCAAGGGGTGCATACGGTACGACTGCCGGAGATCAAACAGGTGAACATTCTTTGCCAGAACTTTCTCATTCAGCTGTCTCAGCGGCGTCACATCATCCAGTATCCAGAAGCCTCGGCCGTAGGTAGCTACCACCAGATCATTGAAGTGCTCCTGGGTGATCATGTGGTGTACCGGTGCATAGGGCAAGTTATTCTGAAGTGGCAGCCATTTCTTGCCGTCATCAAAAGAGACGAAGATAGCATTTTCCGTCCCCACATAGAGCATCCCTTTCCGGACGGGATCTTCATGAATCCAATGTGCATAGCTGAAAACACTTTTCGGTATGCCGTTACTGATAGACCGCCACCTTTTTCCGTAATTGGTTGTTTTGTAGATATAAGGGTTGCGGTCATTCATCTGGTGAAAATCTACGGTGATGTATGCTGTACCGGCATCGTGGGGAGAAGGCTCAATGTTGCTGACGGTGCCCCACTCCGGCAGGTTGGGAATATTCTTTGTTACATTCGTCCACTTCTTGCCGCCGTCCCGGGTCACATGGACAAGTCCATCGTTGGTACCAGCCCAAATGAGGTCTGTCTCCACCCGGGATTCAGCAATGGCGAATACCACACAAGCATATTCCACACCGATATTGTCTTTAGTCAACCCGCCGGAGGGACCCATTCGACTCATATCGTTGGTACTCAGATCAGGAGAAATAACCTCCCAGCTTTCACCTCCGTCCGTTGTCTGGTGGACAAACTGACTACCCACGTAGACCTTGTTGTTGTCATGTGGAGAAATGGTAATGGGAAAAGTCCAATTGAAACGATATTTCGCCTCATTGGCCGCGGCTCCGTATGACGATTCAGGCCACACCCTTACCGTTCTTTCATGGCCAGTGCTGTAGTTCACTTTTGAGAAGTTGGAACTGAAACTCCCACCCCACACAATGTCAGGGTTCACAGGGTCAGGAACAATAAACCCACATTCACCTCCAGCTGTATTCTCCCATTCACTGCTTACAAAACCCCAACCGCCACGGCCCGGAGCAGCTGTGCTGGGTCCTCTGTAACCGGAACCGTCTTGCATCCCACCGTAAACGTAGTAGGGAATCTGATTATCCACCGCCACGTGATACATCTGGGCGATGGGCAACCGGACCCGCTCCCAGGTTTCACCGTGGTTATTGCTGATGACAACACCGCCGTCGTCAGAAAGGATGATCCGGTCGGGATTAAGAGGATCCACCCACTGATCGTGCGTATCACCGCTCCACCCCGTCCTTTCGCTGGTCAGTCCCCCGTCATAGGTGGCGCTGTGACTGTTAGCAGCAAAATAGACCTCATTTTCACTGGCCGAAGAGACTACAATGCGGGAGGCGTAGTGAGGCCGTTCATTCAGGATACGGTCGTAGCTCACCAGCTTCCAAGAGTCACCGCTGTTATTGGAGCGCCAAAGAACGCCCCTATTGGGCGAACCTGTTTCAATGAGTGCATAAACTACATCTGGATTAGTCGGTGCAATGGCAAGGCCCACTTTACCTAAAGGCGGCTTGGGAAGACCCTTTTCCAACCTTTCCCAGGTCGATCCACCATCAGTGGAGCGCCAGACACCCCCGTTGGGACCTCCGCTCTCCCGTCCCCAGGTTCTGATAACGACGGGCCACATACCCGCAAACAGAATCCGGGGGTTGTCCATATTCATGGCAATCTCGAAACAACCCGTATTCTCATCCACAAAAAGGACCTGTTCCCACGTCTTTCCGCCATCTGTTGTGCGGAAAACGCCCCTCTCTTTCTGAGGGCCATATCCGTGTCCCACGGCTGCCACAAAAACAATGTCGGGATCTCTTGGATCGATGGCCACCCGACCGATCCTCCCAGTTTTTTCCAGTCCCATATGCTTCCAGGTCTTACCGCCGTCTGTCGATTTATATACACCATTCCCTATGGAAACGTTACTCCTGATAAAAGCTTCTCCCGTTCCAGCCCAAATGACGTGGGGATCAGAAGGTGCAATAGCCAAAGCACCAATGGACTGCGCCTTCTGATCGTCGAACAGTGGTTCCCAGTTACGCCCACCGTCTTCAGTTCTCCAAACCCCTCCGGAAGATCCTCCTACGTAGTATGTCAGTGGATCACCGGGGATACTCACTACAGCGGATGTTCTGTTCCCTGGCGGTCCAATATACCGGTATTCAAGGTTTTGGTAGACCTCAGGCGTAATTGTCTGAGCATGGGAAAAACTCATTAGAATAATAATCGTTGAAAAAAGAAACATCAGATTCTTTGATCTTTCGGTAGTACAAAAATTGTGCATTCTCTTGCTCCTGTGAATAAACGTTATTTTATTTGATTCCTGTCTAACCCCACCAAACTAATCCTCTAAAGAACGGATGATTTTGAACTTGATCGGATACCGGAGGATACACCCCGCACCGATTAATAAGCAAGTCTTTCTATCGTCATAGAGACAGCGTAAATTTAACTTTTAACAGCTTCAGTGCATCTAAAGTGCAAAAGCAAAAAGGAAAAATGTCATGAAACGTAACCTGCTTATCACACCACTGTTTATCACGCTGGCACTTTTTACCGCCGGTTGCGAGAACCCCTTTGCGCAAAATGATGAAATTCAGCTCGATTCCCCTGAGCTGGAAATGTTCTCCAGTGATCTGGAAAATGATTTAAATCTCTCTGACAAGAGCGCCAGGAACCTCCGTTCTGCCTTGGGTAGGCACGGCCGGGGCGGCGAACGGGATCGGGAACCCGGTTTCCTCTGGAAACTGGCTGCTGAGCTCCAACAGACACTGACTGAAGAAGAGAAAAATAATATCTTCACCAAGCTTGAAGAAGTGAAAGAAAAGGGTAAGGATAGAGGAAAAGACGCTGACAAAGACCGGGGCAAAAAAGATGGGGGTGCCCTGAGGGTTATCTATTCTGTTCTCACGGATGATCAGAAACCCCAATTCGACGCCATTATGGAAGAATTCAGATCAGGTATGGACGCTATTTTTGCTAGCATCAAGGCAGGCGAAATGACCCGTGAAGAAGCGAAAGCGGAAATTGAGTCAATGGAAGAAACTATGAAGTCTGCCATTGATGCCCTGTTGACAGATGATCAGAAAGCGCAGCTTGAGCAAATGAGAGCGGACCGTAATGCCGAGAAGAAAGCCTACATGGTATCCGTCCGTCAGGCGAAGATCGATGCTCTTGGACTTACTGATGATCAGATTACCGCCATTGAGGCTGCCAGGGCCGAAACGAAAGCAGCAATGGAAGCCCTAAAGGCGCAGGTGGAATCTGAAGATCAAACAAAGGAAGAAGCTCGTGAAGCAGCCAAAGCCATTTTTGAAGCCAATAAAACAGCCATGGATGCCATTTTTACCGCGACACAGATAGAGATAATCAAAATACATAAGTACCTCGAAATGAGATGGCGCCACAATAAAGAAAGGGGCGGCAAGGGCGGCGAAAAAGATGGTCGAGACGGATAAAAACCTTAATTAATCTTTTTGCGACATATAAAAGGGCGATTTGATCGCCCTTTTTTTTGGGGGGACAATTGCTAAAATAATTTAGACTATAAGACCTTTACCACCGTCACCTGTCCGCCTTTGGCAGAGTAGCGAGGTTTAATTAAACCAAACACCTATTCCCTGCTTTCGCAACTGTTGACCTAACATTTCTTCTATTTCTTCTGCATCTTTTCTTGTTGGTATGGGATTATACTTTTCATACAATTCCGGTCTCAATCGAATACCGTATTCACGAGCGTATTTATTTGATTTATATCCTTCCTTATGTTGTTCAAACCTTAGGGTTGGTTCTCTAGACGATTGTCCTACATAAACACATCCATTTCCCATAATGTATGCAGGATTTTTTTGTCGAAATTTTCGAAGGTTAGCAACTTGGGAATCTAACTCAATGACATATATATAATATTTTTTCACACAAAAAGTTTACTCATCATCCCACATACAAAAAACCCCGCTCAGTAGCAGGGTTTTTTGAGCCAGAGGCGTTTCATTTAAGTTTTAAAGCAATTTCATATCGTTCTGCTACATTGTCCCAGTTGATAATATTCATTAAGGCGTCCACAAAGTCGCCTCTCCTGTTTTTATATTTCAGGTAATAAGCGTGTTCCCATACGTCAATGACCAATAGTGGAATTGCTCCCCAAACTGTCAACTTTTGATGATTCTCACATTGGAGAACCACCAAATTGTCAGAATAAGGTTGATATGCAAGAATTCCCCAGCCGCTTCCTTCAACCGATTTTGATATTTTTGCGATTAGTCCCTGCATTTTGTCAGTAGAGACAAAATCTTTTTCAATTCTTTTAAGCAAGTCACCTGTCGGTTGGGATTTCTTGTTTGCCAGGTTTGTCCAGAATATGCTGTGCAAAATGTGACTGGAAAGATGAAATGAAAGTTTCTTTGTCCAGTAGTCAGTCAGGGTCAAGTCGTTACTCTTCATAACTTTTTTTATCATTCCTAAGTCTTTGTTGGCTCCTTTGACTGCACCGCCGTGATGAAAGGTATGATGCAGGCGCAGAGTTTCTGTGTCCATAAATGGCTCGAGGTGGTCGGTATTGTAAGGCAGTGGTAGGTGAATAAAGTTTCCTGTTTCGTCTGAAAGTTTGTCAATGCCATTGTTATTTATATTTTCAGCAAAGACGGAATTTGAAGACAGAATTGCTGTTCCCGACAGAATAGCACTTGTTGTTAAGAATTCTTTTCTGTCCATAATTCAGATTTGTACTTGAGCCATATCTTGTTCAATCTACCACCACACCCACAAACAAAAAACCCCGGGTGAACGGGGCTGATAATAAGATACAGAGTTTGTAATTAGCTTATTTAATAAAAATAGCTGTTGCAGTTGCAGTCTTGTAATGTGAATCATTAACAGTGGTCTCTTCCTTACCAACCGAAATATTTTGTTTATTTTTGTTATCAGTATTTTCTATTACGATACCATTAGCACCAAGTTGTGCGGCTTCAATTTTTAAACGTTCAATTATTTTATCCATTTTACTTTGCCAAGTAATATCTATTGAAGGGTCTTTAAATGCAAATTCACTTGATGCATCAATCCGCGCAATAATCTCATATTCATCAGGATATTCTAAAAGTATTTTTACCTGAGAAGGAGATATTGGTGATTTTGTTTCGCCTACAACTATATGGGAAACGGGGTAACATCCAGTTAAAATCATAGCTAACAGTAAAACAATCGATCTTCTCATTTCAGTCCTCTAATTTATGTTAAACTACTATTAACGTTTAAATTTACCCGTTGTCCCACAAAAAAACCGTAAAAAGTGACGGGTTTATTGACAGTAGCGAGGATAGGATTTGAACCTACGGCCCCCTGCTCCCAAAGCGGGTGCAAGAGCGTCTACCTCACGATGGTGAGCTCCATTCCTAACGACTTTGCATTAGCATAAAGCGTTTTGCTCATTGTGTTATTTCTTTCCAGTTGAAAGCGGCCAAAGTACCTTGCCAAGCATAATCAATCGCTTCCCCAAGAACACGTGAAGCTTCCTGGGGCGCGTGAAATCCCATCGAATTTTCCGCAGCGATGAAGTCGAGCCTCCATTGCGCTTTGCGCTGGAAATACTGAGCTTTCTTGAGGTCATCGGCTGAAGCTCCCTTTGATTTGGCCTCATCGATTGCATCAAGCAGTGCCATAATTGCTGACCCTGCCCGTTGCAGTAAATCAAAATTACGTTGCTGAATGACATCAACCCGTCGTTTGATTTCTTTTTCGGAAAACCTGTGGCAGGTTTGACAGGCGCGGTTAATGTTGAGCAAAGGACTGCGTACCCAATGATCCGACACTTTGCTCGCACCATCGCGCATATACGGCATGTGGCAATCGGCACAGGCCACGCCGCTGCGGGCATGAATGCCCTGGCTCCAGAGTTCAAATTCCGGATGCTGTGCTTTATAGATTTTGGCCCCGGTTTCTTTGTGAGTATAATCAAAAAATTGAGTGCCGGAATCGAAAGTGGTTTCATCCCAGAATTTTTCTACCTCTTCCACTTTGAGTCCGTTGCCCCAAGGAAAAGTTAATTTCATGTTGCTGGAGCAGTAGTATTCTACGTGGCATTGTCCACAAACAAAGGAGCGCATTTCGGATCGGCTTGCCTCTTTATTGGGCTCGTAAGGCTCCTTCCTTGAACCTTCCCGCCACTGTTCAATCGAAGGTAGATGCGGCGTAGGTGCATCAGATTCCGCCAGCGCTTGAATGCCTTGAATAAAACCAGGCCTGGTTACGCGGATTTCCATGTTATTGGGGGAATGACAATCGACACAGGATACCGGGTGAGCATGCCCAGAGTCCTTCAATTTTTGATTCAATTCATTGTAGGAATATTTGTAAGACTCCTCAAAGCCCTGGGTGGCATCACCGTTGCCAAGCTCGCGGTACAACGGCATGACTGATGCATGGCAGTGCAGGCAAGAGCCCGATTGAGGCTTGGTTTGTCGTTGGGTTTGCTCTTGGTCTGAAAGCATATAGGCATGACCACGTCTGTCGCGGTAGTCAATGGAGAAGGCGTAACCCAGGAACATTCGTTTGAGCCAGGGATCGCGTTCAATCTTTTCTTCAGGAAGCGACTCGCTTCCGCCGTGTCCACCGAAACGCGTGCGTGTAGCGATAGCTGTTTTCCTATAGCTGTCATACTCACGCGGCCAATTGGTTTTCCATTTTTCAGGGTCGGTGTCCGACTCCGTAACCTCAGTAAGTCGAACATATGGATTTTTGCTCTCCGTTTTTTTCTCGAAGATATTGACAAGTAAATATGTCACGCCCGCGCTGGCAATAGTTACAATAATAACGACAATCAGAAAGCCTGTTTTGTTTTCAGTCATGCTCATTTCTTCAATCCTACCTTATTATTTCACTAGCTTGGATGGCCCCCCAAGTCCCGCAGTTTCTCCATGCCCCACGCTTCGGTGGCAGTGAATGCAATCGACAGCATCCGGTGATGACATACTGCCATGCACCAAATTTTCAACCATGTGTTGATGACATTTGATGCAGTTTTCCTGAAGAATCTTCTTATTCTTAGGAGTAACCATGATCGGTTCATGAAAGTTTTCTAGCGTGAACGCTTTGGAATGATTCCAGCCGTTTTCCGCCTTGGAGATATATTTGTAAATGAAGCTGTGCGGTAAATGGCAATCAACGCAGGTTGCCGCCGTGTGGTGGCTAGCTTTCTGCCAGGAGTTGAATTGCTGCGTCATAATGTGACAGTTCATACAGGCCGCTGGATCTTTGCTAAAATACGAAAAGCCTTCTCCATAATAAAATGTAAAACTACCCAACCCGACAAACAATCCGAGTAGACTAGCCATCAATATTCCACTTTTGTTCATGCGTGCCTTAATTATATTCTGGCTTGCCTAACGAATAAAGTCACCGGCAACTATAATAAATTATCAGAATGGGTGTTGGTCTTATACATCGCACGGTACCCCCATCGATTTCGGGTTGTGGTTGAGTTTTTCGGTTGAGAAGCATAATGCAGAGATGGGTTAGTTAGTATCTTCACTTGAGGAATCATCCATTTTATTTTTCTTTTTTTGCTTTGATGCCATTCCCGCACCAATTGCCAGACCTAAAGCGATACCTAATCCTACATTATCCATAGCTACACCAACTGCAACACCTATAGCAATTCCAGCTCCAATCATATTAGCTGGTTTTGTCATTATTCTATCTCCTTATTTATACGAATGGAGTCGTCTTACTTAATCAACGAAGAAAATAATTGATCATATACCGGGCACATCGTTTCCCAAGCGTATTTTTTGAACGATTTGCGAATCGTAATTCCCCGCGTTTCATCAATGTTTAACATACAGTTTTTTACTTTATCATATAATTCACCATCATTATCATATATGTGGTTATCGTGATATTCTTTTGGTAGCAACTCCGGATACGTCAGCCTTCTCGGTAATATGGGGTATACGCCGCAATAGATGGCTTCTACTACACTGCCACCAAAAAAATCTTGATTGCTCGTTATAGGCAAAATATCAGCCTTCCACAGCCATTTTGCATATTCCGAGAAATTTTCACAGAAACCAAAATGTACGATATGTTTTTTTAATCGGTATTTAGCTTCATCAAATACATTGGGTCTTGTATGAAAACTTTCCCCAAGTACAACGATATCAAATTTGATATCGTTTTTTTGTAATTGGTATAAACATTCAAAAAACGATTCTGGGTTCTTATCGTATTCCCAACGATGATTCCATAAGACTAATGGGTTCCCCCGCGCTTGAGTTTTATGCTGATCAAATTTGGATAGATCCATACCAAGATATAATATCCGACTCTTTTCTTTAATTTTTTCAATTACACCTAGTTCATTATGATCAGGAAAATGTTTTAATAATCGTAGACCTTCATAATGAAAAGAATCGTGATGGTATTGAGAGTTAAATAGTACATGATCGGCTGTTAAGGCAGAGGAAAGATTAATAAAACCGTAATGATCTCGTTTTTCTTGAACGTCTCTCTCTGAATTTGACCATGGATAGGAAAGTTGATTTTCATGAAAATATAAGGCGTTAGGCACCTGAACTGTTCGACTTTTTGTGAGGCTTAAAAATGTTGTCAAGTCCAGCATATCCGTCGCGAGAATTAGGTCAGGAGAAAAATCCATATCCATAAACTGTTTTGCTAGAGTAATGGCACCACCATGCATCCTCCATTTCCAGAATTGTCCCGGTAACGAAATAATCTGAACATTGTGATTGCTAAATGATTGGTATCCTTGTGCCCAGGATTTGTGCGATCCTGTGTAATATGGCTCTACTAATAAAATATTCATAAAAGGATTCTATGATTATAAATATTCACAAACAAAAAGCCTCCGAAAGGAGACTAATTGTTTTAATTCATTAATGCTTAATTGTCTTTGGTTGGACTATAGAAATGCCAATTACTCCTGAAGTCCCGTGTGAGCGGTTGGTTGATTAGGCGTGCTCGTACCAGTTCGACTGGCAAACGACCGCCCAAAATGATGGCATCATGAAATTCTGTTGCATTCATTTTACCGGATTCGACGAGTTCTTCATAGAGTGCACGAAACTGGAGCGCACCAATCATATAGCCTACCTGGTAAAGCGGTGAGGCCATTGCGCTGCGGCGCACCTCTGCCTCGGCATTAGCAAGTTCAAAACCTCCCTGTTCCACCAGAAAATCAACGGCTTGTTCAGTCGTCCAGTTCCCAAGCTGATAGTTGAGCGAAAAGATGATGCGGTTAGCGCGATGCAGGCGCCAAAAGAGCATGCCGACTTTATCAGAGTTACTTCTTGGAAGTCCCCTTGATAAGAGATGAAACTCCCAATATTGTGCCCAACCCTCACCCCAGAAGGGTGTACGCATAAGCTCGCTTCGATGTGGATTGAAACGACTGGTCATGAAGCCCTGCATGTAATGACCAGGTACAAGTTCATGCATGACACTGCCGAAATTGAGATGTGGCGAGTTGCCGCGCAAACTCATCAACTTGTCCTGATGCGTCATCCCATCTGTGGGATAGGAGACCCGAGTGACTTCTCCTCCGGTAAAGAATGGGTTGATGATTTGCTTTTCCGGTGTCTGCATGGCGAGACGCCAGATTTCAAGGGTAAGTGGAGGTATGGTAATCATATCGAGTTTCTCAACGAAGTCTTCCGTATACTCCTGAATTTCGAAAATGGGCCACGGTCCTTCACCGGGAGGTAACGCCTGATTCTTGGCATATTCAAGTGCAGCTTTCCAGTTATTACCATACCCCATATCACGGGACACCATCTTATACTGATTAATTATCCAATCGCGTTCCTTCTCACCAATGGCAATCAACTCCTCCGGGGTATAGGGGATCATGTGTACAGTCAGATCTGCACGCAGACCATCGGCCAAGACGGGATCACCAATAATGGGGGCTTTCCCCCCGGGTTTGATGCCTACAAGATATTCATCGATGGCTGCAACGTAATTTTTCAAGGCTATATCTGCGCGAGCATAAGGTTCGCGTGCCCACCAGGAATAGATGGGGTCGTAGCCATCGTAAAAGGTGTTAAAATCTTTTAGAACACTTTGAAGATGCTCAATTTGCCTCGCTGCCGTCCAGGCGGTAATGGATGAAATACCAGTGCGAATAACCAAACCATTCGTTTCCTTCGCTTCTGCAATGAGTGAATTTGTTAGACTGCTTATTTTATTTGCAACCCCATCCAATGTTTCGGCCGCTGTCTTCGGATCAACCCGCTTCCTATCGTGACGGTTCTCTTGAAAGAGACGAATTTGATCCTCAAATGGTAACAGTGGCGCCATTTGTTTTGCCTGGCGCTCAGCTAGTTTTATCATCTCCAGGTCATATTCGATTCGGTTACGGAGCGCGATGTAATCGATCTGACCTTCGTGGTTCAAAGCATCGAAATCAAGTTCTTCAAGACGCTCTTGCCAGGCCCGGTGGAAATCACGCAGACGCTTGTGACGAGCGGGTGAGAAAAGCACTTCATAGCGCCGTTTGATGGATGCTTTATCTTCAACATAGCGTTTCACGGCTACACGAAGGTTGCTCTCACTGCGCGTAAACTCGACAAGCGACGAGAGTAGAGGCGGATCCCCTTCCCAACCCTTGGATATGTTTATCTCCACATTTTGTGCATACAAGCCACCCGGGATTGTGAGAAACATGGTTAACAGAAGCATAGGATATGATGCCACAATTATTGACCTTAAATGCACTATAAATTTTCTCATTGTCTGATCCTTATTTTATTACTTAAACAAAAGAGTGCTCTTCCACAATTAGTAGACCCATTCTTTTATTATGAGATTTTGCTGGATTATTTTTTGAGGTGTCTTAAGATAAAATGTATAAGTACCAGGTTGAATATACTTTTTATAATCAACGAAATAAGGAAGGTTGCTATGCTCGGTTTTTGTTACTAAATCCCATCGAAACTGATTCAATCCTTTTTTAGCTATTATATTTTTTTCCCATATTAATTCTTCATTGTTAATATCTTTAATTAACATCGTTACTCTACTTTTTGTAGGGGTCCAGAAACTGATAGGTAAAAGCGTGATGGTGGATTTATCTAATTCTCTATTAGTATCTACTTGCTTTGGGTATTGTGCGTCGGGTATCTTAAATAAATGATATATTTTTTTTTCGTTAATACTTAACTGATAAGCTTGATGAATAGGGTTGAGATTTAAATAATATATTCCTCTTCCATGTGTACCTATAACCAGATCATTTTCTCTTTCCTGTATTGCGAGATCTGCAACGCTAACCGCTGGCAAGTTTTTCCCAAGCATTTGCCACGTTTTCCCTCGGTCTATTGAAATGTAAACACCACGATAGCACCCTGCATATAGGATATTTTCAAACACCGGATCTTCAATAATGACATTTGCTGGGTCATTTGGCAAATTTGCTGTGATTGATTGCCAGGTTTTGCCAAGGTCATCTGAAGTGAAAAGGTAATTATTCAGGTCATCATAATTGATGCCTGTCATGGCAAGGTAAATCCGGGAGGCATTGAACCGAGATGGTTGGATGCTACGGATATAGGCTATAGGGAGGCCCTTGGAATGTTCTTGCCAGGATTTTCCGCCATTTTCACTTACCCAAAATGAACCATGGTCCGTTCCTGTAAATAACAAACCTTCTTCAAGAACCGATTCGGCAACGGCTCCCGCAGCCCAAGAAATCTTATTTGGGTCTATGGACTTTGTAATATCATTACTGATAATATTCCAGTTTTCTCCACGATCGGTAGATTTTAATACATGGTTACTGCCATGGTACAGTGTTTTGGAGTTGTGGGGTGATATGATATAGGGCGAAACAAAATTGTATCGAAGTTTATTTTCTTTGGATATTTTTGTTCCACTGGGACCGATTGTTTTTGATGTATCAGCTGCCATGTCTTTACGAAGTCCATCCCCATGCTGTCGGCTAAAATAAACTGTATTTGGATCATTTGGATCTACCTCTGTAACACAGCCATCACCACCGCTCCAGGGATCAATCCAAAGGTATTTCCACTGATCAGTGCGAGACGCATCCCATTCTTTCGCAGGACCATAAACAGTGGCGTCATCCTGAACTCCACCATAAATATTATAAGGCTTTTGGTTGTCTAGGGTAATATCATAGAATTCTCCTGCTGGAATATTATTGTGATGAAGCCAATTATCACCTTTGTCATAACTCACATAAAGGCCACCATCATTACCAACAGCAATATGATCTGGATTAGTTGGGTTTATCCACAATTCGCAGTGGTCTAAATGAAGTGTCTGGGCCGGACTTGGTTGGATATGCTGAACCAATCCCTGTATGATGGCAAAGGACTTCCCACCATTAATACTGCGGGCCATCCGCACGCCTAAAGTATACAACTCATCATCGTCCAGTGGATTGACATAAATATCTGCAAAGTACCAACCAATATTGTTACTTGGGAAAATAGAAAGGGTATCTCTATGTGACCGTTTCCATGATTTTCCTCCATTAATTGATATATACACTTCAGCTGAATTGCCATTAGTCTCATTTCTGTTATCTATAAGAGCATAAACTTTATGTTCATTTTGATGTGATACAGCTAATCCAATGCGACCAATCTTTGGTCCTTTAGGTAATCCTTTTGTCAATTTTTTCCAATTGAGTCCTCCATCATCACTTCGATAAATACCGCTGTTGGGTCCATAGACGCTTTGTGCAATGTTTGAATCCGAATTGTTTTCCCACATAGAGGCATACATGACATCTGGGTTGGCAGATGAGATTACTATATCGTTAGCGCGCGTATTTTCATCCACAAAAAGAACACGGTCCCAAGACCTTCCACCATTAACAGTTCGATAGATACCCATGGATGTACTTTTGGACCAGAATTTCCCCATAGCGGCGACCAAAACAATGTCTGGGTTCTTAGGATGAACTACAATCTCGCCAATGTGCCATGTATTGTCCAATCCCACATGTTTCCATGAATCACCACCATCATCAGATTTATAGATACCCGTTCCGGGCATTGTGAAATTTCTATTCTTTCTTAGGCTTTCCCCTGTACCAAGGTATATAATGCTTGGATTAGAAGAGGACAAAGCAATATCTCCAATTCCTAGAGATGGTTGATTTTCAAAAATAGGTTTCCATGTCAATCCATTATCTACAGTTTTCCACAGATTGCCCGATCCAAAAGCAACATACATGGTACCAGGTTGGGTAGGGTGCCCTTGGACGGCTTCCACTCGGGCAGAATTCAATACAGGCCCGGCAGATATCCAATCCATATTAAAAAAAGTTACAGCCTTTGCTTTTTTATATTGTTTGAAAGAAGAAAAAAGGGGACTTGAAGGCTCTTGGGCAGAGGCATAGCTGAAAAGCAGAACCAATATGGCGAGGTGCTTATTCATTTTTCCAAAAATTAAATACAATGAGGGTGCTTCTTTCCTCCCGCCCATCCCCCGTCACTTACCAGGTTGAGATCGGGAAAGTGGTTGAGAAAGCTGATTTGGAAACATAACAGGGTAAACTACCTCTCTGGAGCCAAACTAAGGAGAGATAGTGGTAAAGTCAATCACTGGAGGGTATAGAAACAAAAAAGCCCACGAATGTGGGGCTTTTATTGAGAGATAAGTGGTATTTATCTCGAGCGGAACGGACGTGGGTCAAAACGAACTTTATTTGAAATAACTATAAAGTACTAATATATATAGGTTTACAACTTTTTATTTTTATTCTTTTTTTCCTTTAATTCATCAAAAAGTTCTAATTTTTCGACTGAAAAAACGTGGTTTTAGATAAGCGGCGGTATGATGGATAAGGATTAGATATATATTATTTAAAGGAAAAAAATGAAAATAATAAATTTCTTCTTAGTTCTATTCTTCTATCAAACATTTGTTTGGTGCCAAAATATCTTTCAGGCAACCGTAAAGGATCAAGAAAGTAATAATCCATTGGTGGGTGCTAATGTATTTGTAGAAAGTACAAGTATTGGAGCAACGACTAATGCAGACGGTTTCGTGGAAGTTATCAATGTGCCCAATGGAAACCACCAAATCAATATCACTTATATAGGGTATAAAGAATGGTCAATTAATTTT
>MPMF02134682.1_pt1 | contig 25268 bp, 22 predicted proteins | sample 1617271 | NCBI WGS metagenome assembly MPMF02 (sample SAMN05944812, study PRJNA350692) | marine metagenome | biome: marine; feature: ODZ; material: water; isolation source: 120 m water sample prefiltered with 30 um filter, filtered on to 0.2 um... | place: Pacific Ocean | collected 2012-04-09... | reverse complement strand
TCTAACGCGGAACCGCCACGGGATGTGATCCTGCCTTGACTATTTGATTCGTGTAGGCTTCGTCGTCCTTTCATCCGTCGGGGCTCACCCCCGGGCGCAGCGAATGGCCACGGCGGATGAAAGGACGACGGAGCCGGACCAACACCTAAACGCCCAAAACACAAAACAGGCTTTGTTGTTCTGAGTCCCGAGGGGCTCCACCGCGCTCCTCAAAAGAACAACCAATTCCACCCACGAATTGTTCTGAAGAACCTGAAGGAAAACTAGTGGTCCGCTTTGGCTCCAAGGGCGTCGAAGACGGACAGTCCAAGTGACTGCTCTGCATTGCCGCCGGGTCCGGTGGCGAACTCTTTATTGCCGACACTGGCAATCACCGCATTCAAGTGCTTGGCGAGGGCGGGAAGTTCCTCCGAAAATGGGCAACAAAAGGCGACGAGCCGGGACAGCTGGACCGACCGCACGCGATCACAATCGACTCGAAGGGCAACCTCTATGTGGCCAGCCACCGCAATACCCGCATCCAAAAGTTCGACCCTCAAGGCAAGCTGCTGCTACGCTGGGACTTGCCCAATCCCAGCAAGTCGCGCCATGAACCGACGGCGATCCATTTCGACAAGCAGGATCGACTCTTCGTACCCGACACGGGCAACCACCGAATTCTGGTCTACGACACCCAAGGCAAATTGCTGATGACATTCGGCAAGCAGGGAAAGGGCGACGGCCAATTCGATCGGCCCAACGGCTTGGCTCTGGACGACCGGGGGTTCCTCTACGTCTGCGACAGCGGCAACCAGCGGATTCAAAAGTTCCAACTCCAAGTCGAATCGGCCTTGACGAAGCCGCGCAAATTGACTGTAAAACTTGATCCCATCAAGTCGATCACCAATCCGCCCTGTTCCTATTGCATCACGCAGCATCGAAGTGGATTTATCAAGGGCGATGATCGTGTCGTCACTTGGCTGCGTGGCGGTCACAACGGCGGTGCGATTCCTCTGCGACATTTTCTTTCAGGGCCACGAGTAATCAATGACACCTACGGGATCTTTTTCTACGACCCGGACGGTGGCTACGTCGCGGCCTACGAAAAATCGCCGGGCTACAAAGTTACCTACGAATTCTACGGCTGGCGCGACGGCGTGATGGTCGTCAAAGGCAGCGATGGAATATTGCGATCGGCTCTGTCGGGCGAGGCCATCGATGGACCAGAGAATACGAAGCGACTCCGACGCATTCCGAGCATGGTTACCAATTGGCAATATTGGCTGATGCTACATCCCGAGTCGGTCGCTTATAAGATGTTCGACGGCAAAAAGTATACGGTCGCGCCGCTTCCCAAGGAGTTCAGCCAGGAAGCCAAAGAATCGATGGGTGGCGTGGATGATCGCTTGAAACCGATGACCAATGTGTTGGGCGTCGAGATCGGCGGGAAGCGCAAAGCCTATCCGCTGGAGGACGCTGGCAAACTCGCGTGCTTCACCGATACGATCGACGGCCAGCCGATCGCTGTCTTCTGGTACGGATCGACCCGAACGGCGGTGGCATTCAGCACTCAGGTCGACGGCCAACAACTCGAGTTTTACGAGCAACCGGCCTCACCCGAAACAGCGCCGTACAAGGATCGCGGAACCCAAACACGTTGGACGCTCGCGGGACGTGCGGTGGACGGCCGGCTGCGCGGCAAGCAACTCAAATGGGTCGACAGCATCCAGTGCCACTGGTACGCATGGAGCGCCGAGTTTCCGGAGACGGAGTTGTACGAAAAGTCTGAGTAACGCGAAGCCGAAGAATCGGAGTTTTCGAACAAGGAGGACGGCCAAGAAAGAATACGGTCTAATTGGAAACGATGAGACCGACAGAAGTGCGGTAATTGGACTTATCCCCTTTTCTCATGTTGCTTTTGCAGTTCGTCGACGACCGTTCGTACGATCCTCGCCACCTGGTCCGGGTCGACGGAGTCGCCAACAGGGCAACCGCCCACGGGCTCGTCCGTAAATCCTTCGCCAGCCAGCAGACACTGCAACTCGTCACTGAGTTTGATTAAGCCGGCTTGTTGTACATCCGATTGCGGCTGGCGTCCGCTCCCAGTATTAATTCCTCGCAAACGTAGCGCCGCACGGAATCCTTCAGGAAACTCGGACGACAGGAGCATCGCATCGAACAACGTCAGCAGACGATATTGTAGTTCGCGAGCTTCGTCCAGCTGCATTGACGTAGTGAGATCATACAGCTTGCGCGTGATCTCAGGGACAACGCCACTAGTCGCATTGGTGCCACCATCACAGCCCAACAGGAGCATCGGCATCAGCGCCGCGTCCCAGCCGGTCAGGAAGGCGAAGTCCGGACGCAACGGTCGCACCGCCGAGATCATTCGCATCATGTGTGGCAAGTCGCCCGACGAATCTTTGATCGCCGCGACACGAGGACATTCCTCTGCCAATCGTTGCACCGTGGGCACATCGATGGGCGAAGCGAACATGGGAATATTGTAAAGCGTCACGTCGATTGGCGAATTGTCGGCGATCTCTTGGAAGTACGCATAGACGCCCGCGGGGCTCAATTTGAAGTAGAACGGAGCAACGATGGCAACGGCGCGAACACCCAGTTCGAAATAGCGTTCACAGGCGCGAATCGTCTCGCGGGTATTTGCTTCAGCGGCACCGGCCAGAATCGGTACTCGTCCGCGCGTTTGATCGGCGATGATCTCGATGATTCGGCGACGTTCTTCGGCGGTAAACCGAGTAAACTCACCCGTCGAACCGTTGGGGTACAATCCATGCACGCCCCGTTCGATGAGCCAATCAACGTAACGTCTCAGTTCGGGTTCGTTGATTTCGCCGTGCGCGTCGAGAGGGACGATATTGGGAGTGAAAATGCCTTTTAAGGGAGCGTTTTGGGACATCGTCTCGGAAACTTCCGCAGGGGTCGTTAGAATTGTCACAATTGCTGGTGGCGGAACAATGGCCACACTGATTTCACTTAATCATAGCCCACTTAATCACATCTCAGCGAGATTTGGTAGCTAGATACGGGCCGACAAAGGGCGGTTCCCGAGAAAATCGCCTGGCGAGGCTGTGCCTCGGACCGATGCGAGCTATCGCTCGGTTGCGACGGCCCGCTCCTCGACCAACCTGCGGTCAGTGCCCGTCGCTAGAAATTTGACTCATTTGTAAAGAAAAACCTGACACAAGCTGTCTAGTCCTCCGCGAAAGTGACTCGACGTGCCCAAACGAAAATTGTCAACTGAGAAGAGGCCTGGAGCGAAGCCTGGTGAGCCCGACGATGCGCCCACAACGCCCACAAGCGGTTTCGATTGGCGGTTCCCGGCAATCCTTGTCGGAACGCTAGTCTATCTTGTGCTGTTCTATGCCGCGGACGCGCGCAAGCTTCTGGCCTGGCGCTGGCTGCTGATTCCGGACGTTGTAATCACGCATTGGATGGGTGGAGATTCGGCTCATTTTGGCCTCCTCGACCGTGTCCCGATCCTACTGGCGGCGGGTTTCATCCTGCTGTTGGGCTATGCGACGGGTCGTCTTGTTCTGGGCGCCGTCGCAGTGGCCAAGCGGCTAACGCGGCTGGAACGTACGCTTTTTTCGTTGGGTATTGGCCTTAACCTGTGGTCCCTGTACACCTTGGCTGTTGGGCTGGGCGGCCTACTGCAAAATCGCTGGATCCTGTTCGCCCCCGCCCTGCTCGTCTTGATTCTGACAGCCATTGGCTACCGCCGCAGGCTCGACAAGACGGTGCCCGATGGCGAACCCGCGGCCGATGCGGCAACCACGGAGACCAGGCTTGTCGCCAGTGACGATGCGACCAGTCCACAATGGTCCAGTCGACGATGGTCTCGCACGCTCATTGGATTCTCCGCGGCCTTCGCCCTGTTCCTTCTGCTCGGATCGGTTTTGCCACCTTGGCATTTTGATGTCCGAGAATACCATCTGCAGGTTCCCAAGGAATGGTTTCAACAGGGTGCCGCTGTGTTCATGCCGCACAATGTTTACGGCAACATGCCGCTCGGCGCAGAAATGCACGCCGTGCTGGGGATGGCACTGATGCCCGGTGCCGACGCGTGGTGGTGGGGTGCGTTGGTCGGCAAGACGATCACCGGCGCCTTTGCGGTTCTGACGGCGATGGCAATCTATGCGACGGGCAGACGTTTCTTGACACCGTATGCGGGGAGCGTGGGTGCCTTCGCCTTTCTTTCCGCACCGTGGATCGCCCACGTCACAACCGCCGGTCTGATCGAAAGCGCAGTGGCCTTCTATTTCATTTTGACGCTCCAGGCCGCTTTGATCTGGTGGCAAGCGAACAAGACTGTCTGCCGATCCGAGCAGACCGATCAATCGCCACCGAACAACGGTCAACGGGGACTCGTGATGCTGGCTGGGTTCCTGGCTGGATCCGCCGTGGCGTGCAAGTATCCGTCAGTCTTGTTCTTGGTGATCCCGGTCTTGCTATTCTTCCTTTTTGGTTCCGGGCGAATTCCACAATGGCGGGCGGTCGTGGTATTTCTGCTGGCCGTCGCATGCGCGTCAGGTTTGTGGTTTGGGAAGAACCTCGTACTGACTGGTAACCCGACGTATCCACTGCTGTACGAGGTATTCGACGGAACAACCCGTACCCCGGAAAAGCATGCTCAATGGACCCGAGCCCACCGCACTCCTACAGATGGCGACGGAGAAAGCTTCACGGTTTCACAACTGGCCGACAGCTTGTCGCTACTGGCTTTAGACAGCCAGTTCGCCAGTCCGTTGCTACTTCCATTTATCGTCGCCGCATGGATGTCGCGACGCAGTCGCTCGTTAGTATTCTGGTGGACGGCGTTTCTGATGTTTGGAGTTTGCGGGTGGTGGTTGCTAACGCACCGCATTGAACGATTCCTGTTGCCACTGCTACCGGTGGTTTGCCTGCTGGTTGGTGTCGGCGCGACCTGGTCGCCCAATCGAATCTGGCGGACGTGCGTGATGGCATTTCTGATTTGGGGTATGGCGGCGAACTTATTGCTCGTCACTTCGTACGAAATCGGCGACAATCGGTATCTCGTATCTCTTTCTGAATTGAAGACTGTCTCGCATCCGGGGCACGCGTATCTGAATGAGCATGTCCCGCCGGGCAATCGCGCGATGCTGGTCGGTGACGCGCAGGCCTTCAACGTCACGGCGCCCGTTCTATACAACACCTGTTTCGACGATTGCCTCTTCGAACAGCTCTTGCGGGATGGGACCACTGACGATCGTCGCGTTGTATTGCGTAAGCACCGCATTTCGCACGTGTTAGTAGATTGGTTCGAATTAGATCGCTACCGCAGTCCGGGCAACTATGGCTACTCAGACTATGTGACACCGGAACTGTTGCAAACCGAATTTGTCGCGACTGGGCTGCTACGTCCGGTGCCCACTGACCTGGTACCGAAAAAAGCACAAATGTACGAAGTCGTCGGTTGGAGAGGCTGGAATCGGTAGCCTGCCAGCGGCGCACCACAACGGCAACCGTTTGGTTTTGGTGCACAATGTTTTGGTGCACAATGTTTTGCCGCACAATGGCTGTCACGACTTTCTCCCAGCGCCGTCGACCGATATGATCATTGATCCTCTATTGTCGTCAGAGTGTAACTGAAAAGAGCTTGCAGGAGCCGCCCGACATGAAACTCGGCCTGATCAATTCCACCTGGGTGCAAGCAAACCAACCCACCGTCTATGGTCTGCAGAAGACCAAGCAGGTGGGTTTCGACGTCGTTGACATTGCCGTCGATCCTCTGGACACGGACGTGCGCGAGCGACGTTTGATCAAAGACGAATGCGATCGCCTGGAGCTGCCGATCGTGTCAATCTGCTGCGTCGCGGTTGGTCTGGTTGACTTCCTTCCCAGCGTCCAGCGATTTCACGTCGAGCGAGCCAAGAGACATTTGGATCTGGTTTACGAGTTCGAGGCGGACAACTTGCTGTTGGTGTTGGGCGAATACATCTGGAATCAAGAGGTGATTCCTCCGGCGGAACAATGGCAGATGGGAATCGACAACTGCCGCGAACTCGGCGACTACGCGGCCGATTTGGGCGTTAAGATTGCCCTGGAGCTGGAGCCCTTCAAGCTGTCGTTGCTGAATTCCGTCGACACGATGGTTCGGTTTATCGATGACTGCGGTCACGAGGCGGTGTGTGCCAACATCGATGTTTCCCATTTGCTACTTGCCGATGTCGCGCCGGAAGAACTACGCCGACTGAAAGGGAAGGCAGTTCATTGTCACATCTCGGATTGCGACGGCAAACAACATGGCGACCTGCCTCCCGGTCGTGGCGTTGTCCCCTTTGAACCGTATCTCAAGGAGATCAAAGATTTGGGCATCGCCGGCACAATGTCAATTGAATTGGAATACGCGCCGGAGCCAGACAAGATCGTTCAGTGGGTCGAAGAAGCATACCGCGAAACCGACAAGCTGATGCAAGCCGCCGGTCTCCGTGACTGAGGATTGGCGGATCAACAGCTGTCGCAATTCGCTCTGCGAGCTTGACGTAATATTCGTGGAGAGGCTGTGAATTTAATTGGTCTGAGGAACGCCGCATCAAAAACCAGTCTTGAAACGAGTTTGAAAACTGAATGTTGAGTGCTCGATGTTCGATGTTCGATGTTCAAAGAGGGATCCAACGACATGAATTCTGTCATCGCGGAACTCGATTATCTTCCAGACTTGCCGGTCGACCGGAGCCCGGCCATCGGGTGCATCGGGGCTGGATTCATCGTCGCGGATTGCCATCTGGTCGCTTACCAACGCGCTGGGTTCAACCCGTTGGCGATCGCGTCGCGCGATCCGGCAAAGGCCCGCAATGTTGCCCAGCAGCGTGATATTCCGCGAGTCTACGACACGTACCAACAGCTATTGCAAGATCGCGACATTCAGGTCATCGATATCGGCGTACCGCCGGACATTCAACTGAACGTGATCCGGGAAGTCGTCAAGCACAGCGATCACATTCGCGGCGTGCTCGCACAAAAACCGTTGGGTGTCAATTTGGCGGAAGCAGTTGAAATCGTTCAGCTGTGCGAGGCAGCCGGGATCACGCTAGCTGTAAACCAGAACATGCGCTATGACCAGTCCGTTCGCGGCTGCAAGAGCGTGCTTGACCGAGGTTATCTGGGCACACCCGTTTTCGCCAGCATCGATATGCGCGCGATTCCACACTGGATGCCGTGGCAGGAGCGTCAGGGCTGGGTCACACTGCGGATCATGTCGATCCATCACCTGGACACATTCCGCTATTGGTTTGGCGACCCGCAGCGCGTCTTTGCCAGTGTTCGCCCGGACCCGCGTACGTCTGACCGTTTTGCCCACGAGGACGGAATCTGTTTATACATTCTAGAATACGAGAATGGGTTCCGCGCTTCCTCGTGGGACGATGTCTGGGCAGGTCCGGTAGTTGAAGGTGCGGAGCCGGACATTGGCATCCGCTGGCGCGTTGAAGGAACGGAAGGCTTGGCGCGGGGGAAGATCGGCTGGCCCGATTACCCGAAGCCCACGCCCAGCACACTTGACTTCTCGACCACGCACGCTCCAGGCAAGTGGTTCCAACCGCGCTGGAACGAAGTCTGGTTTCCTGATGCCTTTGTCGGCACGATGGCTCAGCTCTTGTGTGCCCTGGAACAGAACCGCCAGCCGGAAATTGATGGGCGGGACAATTTGAAAACGATGGCACTGGTCGATGCCTGTTATCGCTCGGTCCAGGACCATCGGGCCGTCGAAATCGCAGAGTTGCTCGACGAGCACGACTTGACACCGTGAGCGTTATAGCCCACGCAGTTACGCGGCATCGCTTCGCGCGTTGCATTTCCCTAACCGAACATGCCATAATACCTGCGAACGCCCATTCTCTCCGAAGGAGTTGAACATGACAGCCTCGACATCAAAACAGCATCTAACAGACGCCGCCTACAACCGACGGTCGTTTCTCAAGTCTTCCGTGATCGCCACGAGCGCGTTGGCGCTTGGCTCGCCGACCATCCTGCGTGCTCGTAACTTGAACGAGAAACTTAATCTGGCGATCATTGGTACAGGCGGACGTGGCGGCGCGAACATGCGTTCCGTCGAATCGCAAAACATCGTTGCCCTTTGTGATGTGAATGAAAACAATCTCAACTTCGGCAAGTCGCGACATTCCCGCGCCAGGCACACGACAGACTTTCGAAAGTTGTACGATCATGCTGGAGAATTCGATGCCGTGGTTGTCAGTACCTGCGAACACACGCACGCCTTCGCCACCATGCCGGCGCTGCAATTGGGCAAGCACGTTTATTGCGAGAAGCCTCTGACGCACAGTATTTGGGAAGCTCGCAAGATTCGTGAAGCGGCCGCCAAAGCAAACGTGGTGACGCAACAAGGGACACAGATTCATGCCGGTGACAACTATCGACGTGTCGTAGAGCTCATTCAAGGCGGCGCGATTGGGACCGTCTCGGAAGCGCATGTGTGGGTAAATCGCGCCTGGGGTCGGCAATCGGCCGCCGACGCCAAGGCCAACCGTGATATCGTTTCGGCGCGTGAACGTCCAACAGACAAACCAGCCATCCCAAGTGGTTTGAATTGGGATCTCTGGCTAGGCCCGGCACCGAAGCGTGCGTTCCACAATGTCTATTTTCCAGGCCCCAAGTGGTACCGCTGGTGGGATTTCGGTAATGGCACCATGTCCGATCTCGGCAGCCATTGGGTCGACCTTCCGTTCTGGGCTCTAGACTTGGATCACCCGCAGACAATCCACGCCAAAGGTCCAACCGCCCACGCCGAGATCGCTCCGGCCTCTATGGAAGTCACTTATGAATACGGCGCCCGTGGCGAGCGAGCGCCGGTCAACCTGACTTGGTATCAGGGTACGCACAAGCCCAAGATCTGGCAGGATGGTGGCATCCCACAATGGAAGAGCGGCGTCTTGTTCGTCGGCGATAAAGGCATGTTGTTATCCGACTATGGCAAACACGCCCTGCTGCCCGAAGATAGGTTCTCGGGTTTCAAACGGCCGGAACCGACGATTGCCAAATCGCTGGGCCACCACGCCGAGTGGATTCATGCGTGCAAAACGGGTGCTCCGACAACCTGCAATTTCGAATACGCCGGCTGGTTGACCGAAGCTAACCATTTGGGAAATGTGGCCTACCGCGTTGGAAAGAAACTCCAGTGGGACCACGAGTCGCTTTGCGCGACCAACGCACCGGAGGCGGATGAGTTGATTCATCGCGAGTATCGCAAAGGTTGGAAGCTCGCGTAGTGCGGCGCGTCAACGCGCCATGACTGCAAGCACTGCATGTGTGCGAGTGTCCAGCAACTTCAGCTAATCAACAAACTTGCACACGTCGACCTATCTCGCGTGATCGTTGCGACGTGAATCGCGTTGACCGTTGGAAGGCGGAAATCTACCACTTCAATCCTTGTCTTGCCAAGGTTCCCTGCGATACTGGATTGATAGCCACTGGGCAATCGCCACTGGGCAATTTCATCCCCACCACCGCATTTCGCGCCCCATCAGGAGTTGGTTCCATGAGAGTCATCCGCACGCTTGCCCTGGCCGTTGCATTTATTGTCTGCGTCACGACAGGTGTGTTCGCGCAAGGAACGAATAACGCTCAACCAAGCGAGCAATTCGTGGCCCCGCCAGTGATCACGTATGGGACGCCCACCGTCGTGCAATCGACTCCAATTATCGCCAATTCTCCAGTTGTTTCAGCGTCGAAAACGCAGACCGCTGGCGAAAACCAGGCACCGACTGTGACATATTCGCCAGGTACACCGGATGCCACGGCCCCTGTCACTCAGAGTGCTCCCGTCGTCACTTACTACCCCGTTGTGCCCTCGGCGGCACCGATCACAACCTACCGTGCGGTCGTGCCGCGAGGTGCGGTAGTCAATTATCGACCGTTCATCCCGGCCACGCAGGTCGATCTCTCGCCCAGGCCGGTTGTCACCTATCGTCCAGTGATTTCAGGCGTCGCACCCGCTGCAGCCTATCGTCCGGTGATTGCCGCTCCCGTCGTCACGTACCGGCCAGTGCTGCCAAGCTACGCGTCGCCGATTGTAGGTCCCACGGCTGCCTACTATCCCACGACCGCTGCCTACTATCCCACGACCGCTGCCTACTATCCCGCGACCGCTGCCTACCGGGTCGGACCGACAGTCACCGTGCGACCGAAGGTGTATGTCTCCGGTCAGCCAATTCGCAACGTCTTGCGTGCGATCACGCCGTAGTAGGCAATTGGTCTCAAAACCACTCGATCTTGCTGGCCTGGTTAAGGAGTTCGTCGCCGCGGACAAAACGGCGGATGTTCTCAAGCAGCACATCCAAGTGCCGCTGGGCGATGTGCACCGAACAGGCCGCAACGTGGGGCGTGATGATCACGTTTTCCATCGCCCACAGTGGATGATCAGCGGGTAATGGTTCGACTTCAAATACGTCCAGTGCTGCACCGGCAATTTCACCGGCATCGAGTGACGCGACAAGATCGTCTAACTTGACGATCACGCCGCGACCAATATTGATCAAGTAGCCCGACGTTTTCATCCGTTGAAACTGCTCACGGCCAAACATCCCTTCGGTGCTCGGCGTGTGCGGAGCAGCAATCACAACAAAGTCGCTCATTGCCAGCAAGTCGTCAAATCGTTCCATATTCCAGATTTCGTCGACGCCAGGCGGAGGCTTCACTGGATAGGGATCCACGGCCACGACCTCCATATTGAAGGCCGAACCGCGCTCCGCAATCGCCCTTCCGATCGCGCCCAATCCCACGATTCCCAACGTGCAGTCGCTCAGATGCAGGTGCGCACGGTCCATCGAACTGACAACGCCCGGCCCAGACGCAAAGGACGAACGCGCCGACTCGCCGCCAATCGGCTCCCAAGTTGTCGATATCTGTTGGCGCAGGTAGAGGTGCAGGTTGCGTGCGAAGCATAAAATGTAACCGAACACGTGGTCAGCGATCACATCAGAAAAGAGGCCCCGCATATTGGTCAACGTGCACGGATGTTCGACCAACTCGGGAAATAAGAAATGTTCTAGACTCGCCGTTGGCGACTGCACCCATCGTAGATCGTTGGCTGCTGCCAACATATCCGGAGTTAGCTTGCCAAAAAAGGCGTCCGCGTCGACGATCTCACGAACCACCGACTGCGGATTATCAAGATTGACGACGGACATCGCGCCCGCAGCTGATTTGATTTGTTCCAAACGCACATCGTCAACGGCGGGATAGATAACAAGTTTCATTGCGCTACCAACAGAGCAGGAAAGCCTCGTAACAAGCCCAGGAACACCAGGTTTGCACACTGTCCCACTGTTTCCAGGAACGTGAACACCATGACTCCTGCGACTTCCTGGACGTAATGGATACATTCGCTGGCGACGCATGTAAAGGTGCAGCATTCTGAACAACCGTGGCCGGATGTAACGTGTGGGCATTGGTTATGCGATAGCGCCCAGACTGCGCCAGGGCCGTCGCGACATACTCTGCGCAGTGAATTCCATCACTCGGCTTTCGGCGAACGACTCCCTTTACTGAATAACGACGGCCAACCTGCTTGTCTAAATACGTTCTCATCTTCGCAACTTGTTGTTGCGAATAAGGGCGTTTAGGTTGCAACACGGACATGCGAGTCGGTCGTCGACGACTGGCGTTCAGCGCACGCAGTTCCTCACGATAACTGGCAATCTGCACACGTCGCACCTTTCCTGGCGTTGCTTCATAAACCCACGGTTGGCCGTCGATATTCAACACCAGAGCGATATGGGTCACCTCAGAGTCCGTCCAGCCCGCAACCATCTTGTTGCTGTTGTGCAAGACAACCATCGAACCGTCATGCCATTCGGTTGTGCCGCATAGAATCAGCGCGGCAACTGCAAACGATTGCATATGATCCTCCTGGAAGAATTGTGATTCGAGTTCGGACCAACTACTTTCGCTTCACACACCAAGAATCGTTCGAGGAATTACTGTCCGATAGTCGCCTTCGCTCCGCGAAAGGAGCGTGCTTTCGCGGAGCGAAAGACGACAATAAAAGATCGGACACTGCTAAGCGGAGTTTGAACGGGTGGCACGAATATCGTGGCGGATTTAGACATCGTCACCCAACTGATCATTCGACATTCACACCGTGGTGCTTGGGAGCTTTTTCTCATTCGCCTTGCGTCGCCAAGGCGAACTCCCGCCCTGGAACAGCGTTACAACAATTCGCTTACAGTGATCGCACAGCAACCCCTCTACAGACCTACTTAGGTCGCAACTTGCGATTATAGCGAGCTTTACGACGTGCAGGCAATAGACCAGACAGTCACGACAGCGACGGTGATCGCCTGGCAAGCTGAAGCGGTCTGTGTGCTGCAAACCTTGCGAGTCACTAAACCGGTCTGATATGTTTTGATTCCGTCGCCGGTACCAGTGTTTCCCAGTGCCGCCAGGTCACCGAAGAGTATCCCACCCCTTTGAAAAGAACATCCGCGGAGAAGACTGATGCCCCATCGTATCGTGATCCTCACCTGCTCCATTCTGTTGGTCCCTGGCCTCATTCAAGCTGGCGACTGGCCAGGTTTTCGTGGGCCGCACGGCAACGGTTTGGCGGACGAAAGGGACGTGCCCGTGAAATGGAGTGCGATAGAGAATGTCAAGTGGAAGGCCATGCTGCCGCAACCCTGCAACGGCAGCCCCATCGTCTCCAACGGAAAGGTGTTTGTGGCCTGTGCCGAGGATGCTAAAGGCAAACTACGATCGCTGTATTGCTTTGATCGCGTTACGGGCAAACAAGCGTGGGTTCAGACGGTCGACTTCGGCAGGGAAATGCCGACTCACGAGACGAACCCATTTTGTGGAACAACACCGGCGGCCGATGGCAAACGAGTGATTGTTTGGCACGGTTCAGCGGGACTTCATTGTTATGATTTTTCTGGTCAGAAGATTTGGTCTCGCAATTTCGGCGAATTCAAGCACATCTGGGGTTATGGCACGTCCCCGGTCATTCATGGCGAACGGGTAATCCTGCACACCGGTCCCGGGGAAAGAGTTAGCGTGCTGGCGCTAAACCTGGCAACGGGCAACACTGTCTGGGAAAAAGAAGAACCCCTTGAAGGCGATGGCAGCAGGCGACCCGATGGCAAATACATGGGGTCCTGGTGCACTCCGGTCATCGCGACGGTCGGTGGTCAAGAGCAGATAATTTGTGCAATGCCAAACCGCCTGGTCGGCTACGACATTTCAAATGGCAACGTACTCTGGCATTGTGCCGGTCTGCGGCACAAGAAAGGCGACCTTGCCTATTCGTCGCCAGTCATGGCTGGCGACATTTGCGTCGATACAGGCGGTTACGGGGGTCCGGGAATTGGCGTTCGCCTGGGTGAGAGCGGTGATATTACGGCCAAGTCACGATTGTGGCGAACCGAGAAGAATCCACAGAGCATCGGCACCGGTGTTTTTGTTGAAGGATTTGTTTACCGCCCAAATTCCGGCCCTAACACAATCGAGTGTATTGATCCGCGCACGGGCAAGTCCCTGTGGAAAGAGGGTACAGGTGGCGGCGCGCTTTGGGGATCCATCGTTTATGTGGCTGGCCGCGGTTACCTAACCGATCAAGGCGGAACGACATTGGTCTTTTCGCTAGGCCAAGACAAGCTCACGGTGATCGCCAAGAATCGGCTCGATGAAAAATGCAATGCAACCCCCGCCGTCTCCGATGGCCAGATCTTTATCCGCACGCACCAACATCTCTATTGCATCGGCCAGTAGACTAATCGCGGCCGCCCGCCAACACATTTGAGAGTCGTAACAGGAGTGCCAATATTCCAATCCCCGCCAGGATTGACTTGCCATGCTCGAACGGCGTTCGGCCGACAAGGGCATCCCAAGGTGCGATTGCAGGCTGAGTCGGTGAAGACAGCAGTGGTTGGTTGTCAACGGGATCGACCCAGGCACTGCCACCTAGCGGAGTTCCGTCGCGGTAGACAGGAGCTGAAAGCGAGCTGTTATCGTTGGGCGGTGAAAGATCAGTCGATGGCATCAACCGCGGCGACGATCCGAAATACGGTGCGGCAGATGTAAACTCGCCGGTGTCAGCCGACTGAGGGGAGGATGACGGCATCCCGTGTATGTCAGGCACCGAGGGTGTAACGTTGGCGCCGATGGACGTGCCTGGTGTAACCGCCGGCCCTCCCTCGATCACTGTTCGTGTTCCGTGGGGCGGAGGGGTGCCCGCCAGCTGTTTCGATTCCACCCCATTCAAAACGGTCGCTAAGAAGGCGCTTACGCGACCACAGTAGCTTCCTGATGTTGTCCCACGGCTCGCTCCAAATAGGACGCCGGCGAGTTCTCCGCGTTCGTTGAATATCGGTCCACCCGAATCACCTTGTCGTGCTTCGGCTGACAACTCGACCATTTCATAAGGCAGATTCGCACTAGGCGCGACGTACTGCGTACAGCGTCCAGACACGGTCCGATACTGCCCACTGCCATAACCGGCGATGGCTAGCGTGTCTCCAGGACGTGGTGCGGCAATCGCCAGCGGCACGGGTTTCATCGGCGGGCGCCAAATCTGCAGTGCCGCCAGGTCCCAGTCGTCGTCGACTTTCAAGACGCGCGCGGCTGAGCGAAAACCATCAGAGAACTCGACGTGGATTTCACCCGTTGCATCACGGACCACGTGCCAATTCGTCACGATCAATCCGTGCTGTCCGGCAACATTGACCAAGGTCCCTGTTCCATGTGACGTCGCCCCTTTTTCGGCAACGCTGATGCGTGCCACAGCCGGGTGAGGTGTCTGTGACGCAAAGGAAAACGGTAGCCGAAAGGTCCGCGCCTCGGCTGCCGAGTTGGACACCGCAAACGACAACACACACAGCAGCGCGATACAGCGTCTGTGGACTGCGTGTCGCCGAATTGAGGATTGGGTCATCGGGAGTCTCGGGCCATTCCTACCGAACCGAAATGGCCACGTGCCAATCTTGACCATTGGGCAGGTATGCGTACGATCCGCGCAAACCACCGCCTCTCATTACCATCGGATCGCGCCAATGCCTGAGTGAACGATGGCGATTGGGAAACGTACAGACTACCCAGTAGAAAAAAGCGGCACGCAGAGACCAGTTTTGCGGTCTATTGAAGATCAAAAAAAACCCACTTTGTGACCCCTGCCCCAACGGCACAAAGTGGGCTTGCCAGTCGTCCAGGGTACCGCGGTCTCTCCGAGACCACTCTGCCCCTCGGCACCCCCGACGATGACATCCCTTCATTGGGTCTATTGAGATCTGACGGAAAAACCGGGGCGCAATTTCGGCCATTTCGCCACATTTTTTGAGGATTGGCTCATTGGACAATGCCACTTCACGGCCATTCCGTGTTGTAAGTCGTGTTGCTGATTGAGGTTCCGGTAAAACAAGTGGCGATCTCCAACGAGAGAAAGCAAAGAACCGGGCGATTTTTGGTTCAGAAAGAATCCGTGCAGATGGCGCTGGCTGGCCCCGTGGCAGGAGTGATGCACTTGGGCTAACCAAATCGTGTGCGGCAAAGTCCGTTGGGTCGTCTGACCGCTGTTGTTCGGCCGAGCCGATCGGGGCGATCGCGGATCTCCTGGAAGCCTAACGCGGCAATGCCGCAGCCAAATAGGGAACATGCCCGTATTTGGTACGCTCTCCGACCAACCTGCGGTCGGTGCCCGTCGCTCACAAAACATGCGCGCACGGAGCGCGCATGTCCGAAAGCTAGACTCTAATTCCGGTTGCCGAGCAATCCGGATCGCATCAGGAAATACAACAAGGTGAGCAGTGTCGTAATGACCGCCGCGACGTAGGTCAAGGCAGCTGCGTTCAAGACCCGATCGATACCGACACGTTCATCAGCGTCAACGATTCCTGCCTCGACTACCAGCCGTTTGGCACGCGCCGTGGCGTCGAACTCGACAGGCAGCGTGACGATCTGAAATAGCAACACCAGGGAGAACAAGATGGCGCCGATTCCAACGACTCCGGGGTGTCGTAAGAACAGCCCAGCGATCATCACCATATAGCCAATCCCAGAGCCAATGCCGGCAGCTGGCACCAGCGCCGAGCGTGCCCATAGTGGTGCGTAGTGTCGCGCGTGCTGAATCGCGTGTCCCGCTTCGTGACAGGCAACTCCGATCGCGGCAATCGAGTTGCTCGAAAAAACTCCCTCGGAAAGCGCCAATTGCCTAGAACTCGGGTTGTAGTGATCGCTCAAGTATCCGCGCGTTGGGACGACGTTGACATCGTTGATCCCGGCGCGGTCCAAGAGCAGCTGAGCGGCCTGGGCACCCGTCATGCCTCGACGTGAGCCAACTTTCGAATAACGATTGAACGCCGCTTTCACTCGCCAGCTTGCCAGCCCAGAAATCAACATCCCTGGCAACAAGACCATCAAGATGTAGTCTAAATCAAAGAAATACATGCCACACACTCCTTATCGCACACGTTGCAAGCCTGCCAAATTGGATACCAAAACGGCGTTCTTGACAAGAGTGCAACCACTGTGCCAAATTCACAATCCGTCCCCCAACATCCAACCGAACCAATGAAGGGGCAACAGATTGCATCGAATCTCGACATCCGAGGTTGAGTTGCCCATAGCCCTGGCACGGGGCCGTTTGTGCCACTCAACAACATTTAATATCGTCGAGATTCCGGACGGTCATTAAGCCAGACCGGTAACATCTTGTTACGAGTTTCGCTACAAGAACGCTCGGCTGTCCACTCACCCGATTTCGCGGGACCATGGGCAGAACCAGGCGGTCGCAGTCGATCGAATTCACGCCCAGGTTTGGGCACTCACTCCAGCCATGGCGTGCAAACAAGTCGCACGGTATCATGTCGCGATTCTAACGAGGCAGGGCCTCGAACCAATCCGAGCTACCGCTCGGTCTTGTCAACCCGCTCCCCGACCAACCGGCGGTCGGTGCCCGTCGCTAGAACTTGACTCAAATACGACAAGTTTCCGACCATACGGACCCTAATTCGAAATGCGTCGGCGATCCGACAATGCTGCAACCGATAGAACTTCCAGATCTGTTCAGTGCGCCACTGCCTTCCGATGAAGCTCAGGCCTTGCTGCGTGAAGCGAACGAGCGAATCGATGACTTTCTTCACCACCGCCGTAGCAACGTGATCCACGATTTCGTGTGCAGTGATTTTCTGGCTGTAGATGCCCACCTGCGCTGGATCGTGGAACAGCACTTGATCGCTGGCCGTGCTTTCTGTGAGTGGGGATGCGGCTTTGGTGTGATCACGCTCTTGGCATCACTCCAAGAATTCGACGCCTGCGGAATCGATGTCCAAGGCGAACTTGTTCAGCGTGCCGAACAGCTTGCCGCGGACTTCGGTATCCCAGCCCAATTCGCCTACGGCAGCCTGATTCCACCAGGCAGCGACGACTTGATCCTAGACGTAGAAGAGCTGGCTCACATCGACCTCGATACGCCCAGCGCTTACGAAGACCTCGGTTTGGATTTGTGCGACTTCGATCTGGTCTTTGGCTATCCCTGGCCGGGCCATGAACGCTTCATGGAAGATGTCTTCGACTACAACGCATCGGACGGTGCGCTGCTGTTGACCTACCACGGCATTGAAGATCTGCGTTTGCACCGTCGCGTGCGTGGATAGTGTTGTAATGTACAGCGTCATTTTGGAGGCAGTTTCAAAACAAGTTCTCACCCGACGTGGTTTTTGAATCTGCTTCTGGTCATTTCGCGCGTCATGAAGACGCAACACAAGGCACCAGGTGGCTCTGATCCGCCAAGTTGACACTGTTGGGCGATGTCACCACAATGCCAGGGCGTGCTGTGTTGCTGGCCAGTCCTGGAGAACCGTAACGTGACGAACTGCCGACGGCGAAATCTTCGAGCCGAACTGTTCGCTCTAACGTTCGTCTGTTTCGCAGCCGGCCTGTTAACGGCGCTTTGGTGCCACCAAGCCGAAGGTCAAGACGTCAAGGCCACGCCTCCGATCACGCAACTGCGTGCAAAGGCCGCGCTGATCCGACTGGGCACTACCTATTCCCGAGCTCAGGTCGCCACATGGTTGGACGCGAGACGTTTCATCGTGGGTCGGTGGGACGGCACGATCACGGTCTTCCGAACCATGTCCAGCGAATCCGAATTTGGCCCCGTCCTGGTCGATGCGTTGACGACTCCGTCGAAGCAGGGAATCGAAATGTTGGCCAGCTTGGGCGGAGGTCAGTTCGTCAGTTCGAACGACGCGCAATCGCTGGTGTGGTGGCGGCAAGTTGACAACGACTTTTTGCCCCTCACCCTGCCCTTTGCTCCCAAATACGGTACGGCCGTCAGCGCGGTTCGAGTCGACCAGAACGACCAAGATTTGCTTTTCGTCGGGCACCAGCACGGCTATCTCACGATCTGGTCTCTGAGCGACGGCAACGAGCGCCGATCCCGCCCCGCGGAACGGTCGACACTGAGACTCATGCGGGCCATCTCGTTGCGTTCGGGTAATCCGGTGCAGTGGCAAGGGCAGTCATGGCACGTTCGCGGACTTGCGGTCTGTGGGCACCGTCGGGTGATCTCGGTGGCTGAAGATGGTGACATTTGCCTGCTGGAAGTCCCCAGTGGCAAAATTCTCTCGCGTCGTCGATACAACGCGTCAGCACAGCGTGGTTTGAACGATGTCGCGGTCCTCGGCGATCTGATTGCCGTCGTCAATTGCGCCGTTGGCAACGAAGACAACAACCTCTGGATCTACCGCATCGCCGGTAATTCCCTGGACCTGGTTGCCGGTAAGAGGCTGATTTTGGATAATACAGGTGACCAGGTGTTCACGTTTTCCGTCGAAATGTTCGAATTTGCCGGCCAGCCGCATTTTGTCGCGAGCACCGAGGAGGGGGTCATCTGGCTAGGAACGGTCAAAGGCAATAAGATAGTAACCCACAATCAGGCAAAGGTTGCGCTCGAAGGTGGCGTCGTCCTTGCCCTCGCGCCAAGTAATGAGACGGTTCTGTCGGTCGGTCACAAGATCCAGACCTTCACCATTGGCTCCAGGCCCGTCAGAGAAGGAGAAATCAAATGAAGAACCGACCTGTCATAATTGACGTCATTGTCATTTCAGTCTTGGTGATCCTTGCTGTTGCATCGCGATTGCTGCCCCATGCGCCCGGTTTTGTGGCAGTCACGGGTGCCTCGATTTTCGCCGGGTGGTATCTCCGCCGCGGTTCGGTCGCCTACCTGATTCCACTGATCGTGTTGTCGCTGAGCGATCTGGTGCTCGGTTCTTACGAACCGCTGCTCATGTCAGCCGTTTATCTGGTCGCAGTGGTGCCCGTGCTGATCGGACGTTCGATGCGTGGAAACGCGACACCGCTGCGGTTGGTGGCGTCAGCGTTATGCTGTTCCGTGCTGAGCCTGGTGACGATCAACTTTGTTGTTTGGCTGACCAGTGCTTGGTACGCGAAAACGGCGACTGGTCTGATGGAATGTTATTTGGCCGCATTGCCGTTCTTTAAGTACCGAATGGCCGGCGATGTTTGCTCCGTCGCCGTCTTCTTTGGCCTCTATGCATTGGTTGCCTACCGCTGGCCAAGTGTGGCGATTGAACCGCTTGGTCGTGCACGAACCTGGGGTGGAGCGCTGCTTGCGCCGTGGCAAAAGAGTGAGCAATTATAGTCGGCCCAGACGCGGCAGGTCGACCAACGGCACGCCCCTCTGAAGGCTGTGATTTTTTTTGCGGCTAATAGCCCTGGCCGCGGAATGAACAGCAGGAGAATCAGAGCCGCGCCGCGTCCTGGATGCCGACATGCAGCCAACCGCCCACCAATCGATAATGGTCCTGGGCACGGGGTCACACTGCGGCAAGACAACCATCGTGGCGGGCCTGTGCCGGTATTTTGCGAACCTTGGGTATCGCGTCGCGCCGTTTAAATCTCAGAATATGGCGCTGAATTCGTACGTGACGGATTCCGGCGAGGAAATCGCACGTTCCATCGCCGTCCAGGCACAAGGCGCTCGACAAGCGCCATGTGTCGAAATGAACCCAATCTTGCTCAAACCAAAATCGGATACTGAGTGCCAGTTGATCATCAACGGTCGAACGGTTCGCGATGTTGCAGCACAAGAGAATTTCCTGGATCCGTCGCTGCGCGACGAAAAGCTCGCTATCGTTGCTCAATCGATCGAAACTCTGCGGACGGAATTCGACCTGATCATCGCCGAAGGTGCCGGCTCATGTGCAGAACCGAACCTGGCCGAGGTCGATGTGGTCAATCTCACCGTCGCCAAACTCCTCGGCGCCCGCGTCTTCGTCCTTGGTGACATCGATGTCGGCGGCGTCTTTGCCCAATTTGCTGGAACCTATGACATCCTTCGTCGAATCGATCGTGAGGGTCTTGGCCTGCTCGAAGGCTTTGTGGTCAACAAGTTTCGTGGTGACTTGGAACTGCTGCGCCCTGGTATCGCGTTTCACGATGCGTCATGTTCAGTACCAATTCGCGGCGTCCTTCCCATGCTTTACGGCTTGCAGCTCGAAGAGGAAGACCGCGCGGTCTTTCCTAGTCACCCCCACGCGCCGCTCAAGATCGCCATCCCCTACCTGCCACACATCGCCAATACAACCGACTTCGACCTGCTCGCGCATGTGGACGATGTGGAAGTTCTGTTGGTCCGCACCCCCGAAGAATTCGGTCAGCCCGATGCGGTACTCATCCCAGGCACCAAGAACACCGTCAATGACCTCGGCGTCTTGCGCGAATCGGGGATGGAGAAACGCATCCAGGCGTTGGCCGAACGGATTCCCATCTTCGGGACCTGCGGTGGCTTCCAAATGCTGGGCCGACAACTAGATGACCCCTATCACATTGAATCGGACCTGGATTCCATCGACGGCATGGGCTTGCTTGACATCGATTTCGCCTTCGCGACGAAAAAGACCGTAGCGCGTCGTACCTACTATCCCACGTCGTTCAACCCATTTGGTGCTGTGGGTCCAGTCAGCGGGTACGAAATCCACTGTGGTCATGTGACAGGACGATGCGATCGCCCTCTGTTTACCAGTGAAGAACAGGGCGTCGAGGGACAGTATGACGGTGCCGTACATCCAAATAAACCGATCTTCGGTTCATTTGTACACGACCTGTTTCGCGACCCAAGTTTCTGCCAGGCGTTTCTCAACTTCCTGCGAGCTCGCAAAGGCCTTCCCGCACGAGACACACCGCCGGAAGCTCCCCGCCACATAGCGGATCAGAGCCTTGATCGCCTGGCCAAAATGATTCAAGCAAACTGGTGTCCAGAACTGACGCCCACTACTTAGAATTAGCCAATCGCCTATCACTTGCAAAGCGAACCCCTGTCGACTAGAAGTGAGGCAACAATGAATACCCGTTCGCCAGACTTCCGTTCTCGTCGCACGTGGTGGCTAAGCTGTCTCGGGCTTGCTGCTGCCGTCTTGTGTTCGTCGGCCCAGGCAGATGAAAACCGCAATGAGCTGCGGGTGCTCTGCTACAACATCCACTACGGTCAAGGCAACGACGGACGTTACGATGTTCAGCGGCTGGCGACTGTGATCAACAACGCAAAGCCGGATCTTGTCGCGCTGCAGGAAGTGGATGTGGGCGTGAAGCGATCAAATCGTGTCCACCAGATTCGAAGGTTGGCAGAATTGACCGGTATGAAGGCGCGTTTCGGACCGACGCAGCATTACGAAGGCGGGCTGTTTGGCAACGCCGTGCTGACACACCTGCCGATCCTGGACGTAGTCATCCATCCACTCCCCTACACAGAAAGCACGCCCCAGCGCATCACGTATCCGCGTGGGGCAATCGCCGTCACGCTTCGTGGCCGCGATGGCGAGCCGCTTCGGTTTATTAGCACCCACTTCCAACACAACGTCGCGGAAGACCGAGTTGCCGAAGCCAAGACCATCAATGCATTGTTTTCCCAGGACGATGACATGCCGACAATCCTGGCAGGCGACATGAATTCCAAACCCAACTCCGAGCCGATTCAGTTACTACTGAAACACTGGTCCAACGCAACCGACGAACCAGTCTCCCCGACGGCGCCCGCCACGCAACCGACATCGCGGATCGACTACATCTTCTACCGACCCGCTGGCAGGTTGCGCGTCAGCCTGGCAATGGTCATCGACGAAAGGATGGCATCGGACCATCGCCCCGTACTCGCCGTCTTCGAGTTGCAGCGCTAAGGATCACCAAATGATCATTCAAAAGTTATGATGCCGTCGACAAGATTGACGGCGTTAGCTGCCGTCCTGATTTCGCAGTGCTGGTCTACCCCGCATATCTGATTGACGGTGATGAACTGGCCCCCGAAATTCGAGTCACTGCAGATACTCCACAGACGTTTTTTGCCCACGCCAGTGACGACGGCATCAGTTCAGAAAACAGCATCGCAATGTATCTGGCTCTGAAGAAGGCCAAGGTGCCAGCAGAACTTCACATCTACGCCAGTGGCGGACACGGTTTCGGGTTACGGCCGACCGTGCATCCTGCCTCGACTTGGCCGAAGCGTTGTGAACAATGGATGCGAAGTCGACAGCTACTTGAGGCACCAAACGACTGACTTGACTAAGCGTTCCCTGAGCCTGTCTCATCCATTCGCCAATAGACAACCATGTTGTCTGTAAGAGCCATGCCTGTATGTAGGGCAGACAACGGGCTTTCGACAGTGGCAACTTGATTTGCGACTTGCGACCTTCCGCAGAGTTGGTTCAGTTCTTTGTTCATCTGGTTGCACTTTGTTACTTATCAGGATTTCTGCTGTCGCGTCTTGCCTTCCACCGTTTTGGCAAGGCGGGCGGCCTGGATCACGCGCAGCTTGTGCGTGCCGCCGGCGATCTTTTCGTGCTCGTCGTGGGCCTCGAACTGGAACGAGATCAGTGGCCCGTCGGCGTAGATCACTCGCGCACGACAAACGACCTGTGCTCCGAGGGGCGTCGCCGCCGTGTGCTCCACGTTGAGGACCACACCGACGGTGCTCTCGCCGGGCTCAAGCAGGGGTAACACGGCGTTGCGCGCCGCGTGCTCCAGAAACCATATCAGCCAGGGTGTGCACAGGATCTGGGGCATCCCGTCATGAGCGAAGTCGATCAGGTGCCGCTCGCTAACAACGAACCGCTCCTCGCCAACCGTGCCAGTTCTTGCGACGCCTTTCATGCCTCAACCTTCCTTCACAGCAGTTTCTATTAAAACTGGGTTTTTTTCATGTAATAAATTTAACTTCCACGCTACCAAATGGCGGGGCGTTGACCCGGATGCGACAGTCCTCGCCAATCGGAATCAAACTCGGGATCGATCCGGCCAGGATAATCTGGCCCGCGCTGAGACGATCGCCACGGTCCCGTACCATTTCCATCAGCCATTTGAGCGATGATTGAATCGTCTGTTTCAACAAGACGCCCTCGCATTCATCGAGCAACCGATCATCAGCAAAGATCGCCAGCGACGGCTCGTCAAGCGATTCACCAGAAATGACGCCACATCCTGCAACAAACCCGGCGTGAAGCGCGTTATGAGCGATCAGTTCCCCCGCCGATGGCTGTTCACCTCGCATCACGTGATTGTGCAACTCGATCACGGGAAACACGCGAGCCACACACGTGGGAATCTCGCACCCGGAATAGTCTTTCTCCGTCGGTGTGTGCGATAGCTCCACCGCTAACTCACCCTCGATCGCAAGGTTCGTGAATCCCTTACGCGACAGCACAGCGCCCGACGGGTGTAGTTCTGAGTCGTACAGCCGACCGGTGACGCAATGATCGATCCCGAGCTGTGCCCGGATTGTTGGCGACGTGCAACCGACCTTGTAACCGATAATCCGCTCCCCCCGGTCGCGACGCAATTGCGCCACAGCCGATTGAAGTTCATACCCCCCCGCCACGTCCAGCACGACACCCTCGGCAAACACCGAGCCGGGTTGGCGCGCGTCGTAATCAGCGAGTTGACGAGACGCCCACCGCCGGATCCGTGATGTGACAGAGGCTGGGGATTGATTCATCGGCTCATCGCGTCCGTGGTCTGAAATGACCGCTTGAGGTCTTGCTTCAGATGATGCACCTGCCGCTCGATGACGTTTACATCGCGATGGGTCCGGCTGAGCATGATCGTACCTTCGATCACGCTGACGATGTACCGAGCCATCTCACGAGTGTCCTGATCACCCGACAAACCGCAATTCGCCACAGCCTCGTCCAGGTGAACTCGAAATTCCATGTGGTGGTCGATCACCGCGAAACCCAGCTCTTCCTTACCTTTGAAATGATGGAAAAACGCGCCGCTGGTCACCTCGGCGGCTTTGATGATTTCGTCCAACTTGGTGTCATGAAGCCCTTTCAACGCAAACAATTGTGCTGCGTCACGCAGAACGCGATTGCGTGTCTTGATGGCGCGGGGCTGTTGCGGCGTTCTCACATGACCCTCCAACAAAATACCGAATACTTGGTATGTTTCTATTCTCGCCACATGGACTCTGGGGTGCAAATGGGCGAATGGTAAAGCCTGCAGCGAGAGTGGTGACGGGATTTGGCCTCAGTAACTGGCCTTGTGTTAGCGAGAGCACTTCCTGACCCTTCGCATTCCCCTTCTGTAGCAGCATCCGGGCGAACTCGGCCGCCTCATAGGCCGGGGCGTAGATACTCCCGCCGACAAGCGCAAGCTTGTGCTGCTTTCTCAGAGGATGCGGCGGCAGTTCGACGACCGACAGTCTACCGTCTTGCATCGCGTGGCCTGTCGCGACGTTGTCATCGTCCACAGGTGGGAAATAGGTGGTCCTCGACAGTTTGAGTGGCTGGCAGATGCGCACCGCAAGCAGCTCATCGAACGGCTTGCCAGCCACTACCTCGGCAACTCGACCCAGAACGCAGTAGCCCGCTCCGCTGTATGCAAATTCTTCATTCGGTTCGCCGCTCAACGGCTCGGCAGCGATGCCCTTACGCACTGGAAGCAGCTGACGATGCGGCACACCAACGCGCAACACCCCAACCGGGACGGGGAGATGCACAGCTCTCGTGTGTCCAGTGCTTTGTGCTGACAACATTGCTGAGGGGACAAGGTTTTGTAAGATATCTCAATTGGCCGGTGTGATTGGCTCGCTCCGCTCGCGCATCGTAGTGTTTTTCTGGTTCTTCAGAACAATTCGTGGGTGGAATTGGTTGTTCTTTTGAGGAGCGCGGTGGAGCCCCTCGGGACTCAGAACAACAAAGCCTGTTTTGTGTTTTGGGCGTTTAGGAGTTGGTCCGGCTCCGTCGTCCTTTCACCCGCCGTGGCCATTCGCTGCGCCCGGGGGTGAGCCC
>MPMF02058693.1_pt1 | contig 25330 bp, 22 predicted proteins | sample 1617271 | NCBI WGS metagenome assembly MPMF02 (sample SAMN05944812, study PRJNA350692) | marine metagenome | biome: marine; feature: ODZ; material: water; isolation source: 120 m water sample prefiltered with 30 um filter, filtered on to 0.2 um... | place: Pacific Ocean | collected 2012-04-09... | reverse complement strand
ATTTGGCCAAATGGGCTTCCAACAACGGCCAAATCATCAAATCGGGGCTGCCGAATGACCGCAGAGCAAAATTCCTTCCATCGGTGGTCGGGTTCGCCTACGATTTGCTACGATACGAATGCTATCTGGGAAATATCGGTTGAGGCAGGAAGAGGAACCGAGCGCCGAACTCTCCCATGACCTCGGCGGCCTTGGCGCTTTTGTGTGTCGAGAGATTGTCGAGAATGACGACGTCACCAGGGCCAAGGGTAGGCGCCAACTGGGTGGCGATGTAGGTGTCGAAAGCGGCTCTGTTCATAGCCCCCGAGATCACCCAGGGCGCGGTGAGGCGGTCACAGCGCAGCCCGGCTATGAAGGTCTGCGTGCCCCAGTGTCCGAACGGCGCCTTGGCCCTGAGCCGCGTTCCCCGCCGGCTGCGGCCTCTGAGACGGGTCATCTTGGTATTCACGGATGTCTCGTCGATAAAGACCAGACGCGTCGGATCAAGCCGCATCCGGGGCTGGCGTCGGTAGATCCAGATCCGACGCCTCAGCTTGACGTCCTCGCGTTCGCACTCCGAGGCCTGCAGAGTTTTTTTTATAGCTGAACCCAGCCTGGAGCAGCGCTCGCGACAGCGACGCCGGATGTGCCATCACCCCACGTTCAGCGGCCAGGCGAGCCGCCAGCTCGGGCATCGTGACATCGGGTCGTTCCTCCACCCAGGCCACCAGTTCAGCCACATAAGGCGACAGCTTACCGCTCCCCGGCGGACGTCCTTGTCGCGCTGGCGCCGCCGATCCCGTCGCCTCGTGACGGCCGACAACCTTCACCGCGAAGCTCGCACTCACATCAAACTGCAATGCCGCCTGGCGCCGCGAGTGACCCGAACCAACAAAGCAAACAACCCGCTCCCGCAGATCCATCGAATAGCTCTTACCCATGATCCACCTCCACGTATGGTGAATCACATTTCAAACCTTTTGGGAATCCCCTTTGCGATTCCTATTGAGCGCTCGACGCTCTAGCCAAAAAAACCTAGCCGCTTACCGCACCCCGGACCACGTCGAGCGCCGTTTCCACGTCTGGTTCGCTGATATCGAGGTGCATCACGGCCCGCACCTGGTCGGCACCGCCGGGCACCATGTGGACGCCGGCAGCAAAGCAGCGCTCGGCGAATTCGGCGGCCGAGAGCGCCGTCACCCGGAAGCGCACGATGTTGGTCTCGACGCACTCGAGATCGACCTCGATGCCGGCCGTGTTGGCGATGCCCTCGGCGAAGCTGCGGGCCTTGGCGTGGTCCTCGGCCAGGCGTTCCCGGTGGTTCTCCAGCGCATAGAGCGCCCCGGCGGCGATGACGCCGGCCTGGCGAAAGCCGCCGCCGAACATCTGCTTGAAGCGCCGCGCCCGGGCCACGAAGTCGGCCGTTCCGGCCAGCGCCGAGCCCACGGGCGCCCCCAGCCCCTTGGAGAAACAGACCGAGATGGTGTCGAAGTGGGCGGCATAGTCGGACTCAGGAACTCCCGTGGCGATGGCGGCGTGCCACAGCCGGGCGCCATCGAGGTGCAGCGCCAAGCCGCGCTCGCGTGCCGCCCCGGCCACTTCGGCCACCGCCGCCAGCGGCCAGACCGTGCCGCCGGCCAGATTGTGGGTATTCTCCAGGCACAGGAGCTTGACCGGCGGCGGCACCGAGACGGGCATGAACGAATGGCGGGGATGGACCGCCGCCGCCACTTGGCCGGCCGTGAAAATTCCCCGCTCGCCTTGCAGGTGCCTGACCGTGATGCCCGAAAGCGCCGCCGTCGAGGCGCCCTCGATGGAATAGACATGGGCGCCGGCTTCGCAAAGCACGGCATCGCCGGGTTCGGTGTGGGCGCGCAGCGCGATCTGGTTGCTCATGGTGCCGGTGGGCACGTAGACCGCGTCCTCGGTGCCCAGGATCCCGGCCACCCGGGCCTCCAGCGCCTTGACGGTGGGGTCGTCGCGGTAGACGTCGTCGCCCACCTCGGCCTCGGCCATGGCGATGCGCATGGCCGCCGTCGGCCGACTGATGGTGTCGCTGCGCAGGTCGATCATGTTGGCCCTCCCAGCAAACCTTCGACGTAGGCCGGCACCACCTCGGTGGCCGGGCCGTTGATGCATTCGGCGAACAACGTCGCGCCCTCCGAGGGCTCCAGATTGAGTTCCACCGTGTGGGCCCGGCCACCCCGGCGCACCTCTTCGACGAAGCCGGCGGCGGGATAGACGTTGCCCGAGGTGCCGATGGAAATGAACAGGTCGCAGAGCGCCAGGGCGCTGTAGATCGCCCCCATCTCGAAGGGCATCTCGCCGAACAGCACGACGTGGGGGCGCATGGCGCCCTCGTGGGCGCATTCCGGACAGGGCGTGGTCGACGTGAGATCGCCGGGCCAGTCGTAGACGTTCTGGCATTCGTCGCAACGCGTTTTCAGCATCTCGCCATGCATGTGGATGACGTTTTCGCTGCCCGCCTTTTCGTGCAAGACATCGACGTTCTGCGTCACCACTAAAACCCGGCCGGATGATTCTTGTTCGAGGCGCGCCAGCGCCCTGTGGCCGTCGTTGGGCTCGGCCGTCAGCAAGTCCTTGCGCCGCGCATTGTAGAATTCGTGGACGAAGTCCGGGTTGCGCGCCAGCGCCTCGGGCGTGGCCACGTCTTCGAGATTGACCTTGGTCCACAGGCCGTCGACGTCACGAAACGTACCCAGCCCCGATTCGGCCGATATGCCGGCCCCGGTCAAGATCACGATTTGCTTGAATTCCTGTTCGGCCACGGGCACAACCTTTCGCTCAGGGTAATACGTGGCCCGGTTTACCCGCCGGCCCGAGGCAAGGCAAGCATGGCGAACCCAGCGATCAACGTCCTGTTCGTTTGCACGGGCAACATCTGCCGCTCGCCCTCGGCCGAGGGCGTGTTTCTGAAGGCCGTGGAAACCGAGGACTTGGGCAACCGTGTCGCCGCCTCATCAGCCGGCCTCATCCGCTGGCACGTCGGCGAACCGCTCGATCCGCGTTCGCAAGTGGCGGCCCGCCAGCGCGGCATCGATATCGCCGGCCAGCGCGCGCGGCGGGTGGCCAAAAGGGATTTCCGCGACTTCGACTACATCGTCGCCATGGACCGCGGGCACCTGGACGAGCTCGAACGCATGTGCCCGGCCGGGGAACGAGAGCGGGTCCACCTCATGCTCGATTTCGCCGAAAGTTCCGAAGGCGATGTGCCGGACCCCTACTACGGCGGTGACGATGGATTCGAGATCGTGCTCGATCTCTTGGAAGACGCCTCACGAGGCCTGCTCGCCCACATCCGCAAACGCCATTTCGAGGGGGCTTGATGCCCGCCGCAGCCCGGGTCGAAGCGGCTCTGGGCCAGGCACCCCGGGCCCTGCGGCCGCTCTCCGGCGGCTGCGTCGGCGACGTCTTTCGGGCCGAGATGGCGGACGGCGACCTGGTGGTCAAGCTCGGCCAAGCCGGCAGCCAACTCGACCTTGAAGGCTGGATGCTGGAGGTCCTGGCCGGCGCTGACTTGCCGGTGCCCGAGGTCGTGCATGCCGCCGATGACATACTGATCATGACCTACATCGAGGGCGGCGGCGCCCTCGATGCCCGGGCCGAAGCCCACGCCGCCGAGCTGATCGCCGCGCTACACGAAAACACGGCGGACAGCTTCGGCCTCGAACGCGATACCCTGATCGGCGGCCTGCACCAACCGAATCCGCCTGCGGAAAAATGGATTCCGTTCTTCCGCGACCAGCGCCTGCTCTACATGGGCTGCCAGGCGCTGGACGCCGGCCGCCTGCCCGGTTCCGTCTTCGCCCGCCTGGAGACACTCGCCGGCCAACTCGAGCGCTGGCTCACCGAGCCCCGCCCCGCCCTCATCCACGGCGACCTCTGGGGCGGCAACGTGCTGGCGGCCTCGGGCCGCATTTCGGGCTTCATCGACCCGGCCATCTATTACGCCGATGCGGAAATCGAGCTCGCCTTCTCGACGCTGTTCAATACCTTCGGAAAAGCCTTCTTCAGCCGCTACAATGAGCTCCGCCCCCTGGCGCCGGGCTTCTTCGAGGAGCGCCGCGACCTCTACAACCTCTACCCCCTGCTGGTCCACGTCCGCCTCTTCGGCGGCGGCTACGTGGGTTCGGTGGAGCGAACGCTGAAGCGCTTTGGGGTGTAAGCGCTTACAATTGATGTTTGAGTGGGGGGGCTGGGACCATAGGCTAACATGACAGCCGAGGATCACGGTTCGCATCTCGGATCGAAGGCGGAGACAGGATGTTCAAGCACATAGCACGAATGGGTTTTGCCCTGGTCTTGGCCGGTAGCGTTGTCTCGGTCCACCATGCCGCGCGGGCCGACGCAGGCCAGAAGAGTATGGGATCCGGCGGCCACATGAGCGGCGCGCAACACGATCACAAGGATGGCATGCAACCTGCCCGGAAGGTCGCCTGCACCTCGCCGGTACGGCTTGGCGATGCCGCCGAGAGCAAGCCCGGCGGCGCCCTCTACAAAGGCCCGCTTCCGAGGGAGGCGACGGAAACGGGAGGCCGCTCGCTGGGTGCCACCCGGGTGGCCTCGGGCAAGCACTACAAGAGCATCAAGACCATGAAGGAGATGGAGGGAGCCCACCAGTTGCACAAGGGGCAAAGGGGTGGCGAGCTGATCATGGTGCCCAACCAACTGCACCATCTGGAGGTCGTCTACAGCGAGGAATGCGGCTATCAGGTCTTCTTCTACAACGCCTTCACCGAACCCATCCGGGCCAACCGCTTTTTTGCCTTCATGCTGATCCTGCCGGAGGACGGCGACGACTTCTTCGAGGTTCTGCGCTTTCTGACGCCGAGCCCGGACGGCAGCCACTTGGCCACTCGAATCTCCCATGGCCGCAACGGCCCGAAGCCGAGGGGCATCTTCGAGACCGAGCTCTACATCAAGTTCCCGGAGAGTATCCAGCCCATGCGCTTCGAGGTCATCGTCGGCACCGAGGTCAGCTGGAAATAGGCCAGTTTTTTTGCTGGGTCCTAATGCGATTTACGCTGGTTGATCGGATCGAGGGTGGCGTCGCTCAGGTCGGCGTCGGTCAGGTCGGCCTGGCGCAGGTCGACGTGGGAGAGTTTGGCGCCGCCGAGGTTGGTGCCGATCAGCTTGGTGGGCCAGAGATTGCCGGTGGCGTGGCCCCGCTGGTTTTTCAGCTCGATCGCTTTGAAACTGGCGTGGCGCAAGTCGGCCAAGCGCAAATCGGTCCGGCTGAGGTTGGCACCGGCAAAGTCGGCGTGGCGCAGATCGGCGCGTGAGAGGTCGGCACCGCTCAAGTCGGTCAGTACGAAAAGCCCGTGCGAGAGCTTGGCCGAGGAGAGCCGGGCGTTGCTGAGGTCGGCACCGGAGAGGTAGGCGGAGCTGAGATCGACGCCTGAGAGATCGGCCGCCACCAGAGTGGCCCGCGTCCCCCGACGGCCGTTGCTGTCCACCCACAACGCGTGGTCGCGGAGCGTCTTTTGCAGATCGATGGGCAAGTCCCGGCTGCCCAGGCTGACCCGGGCATCCATCAGGTCGGTGCCTTCGAACGAGGTCTTGTAGAGGATGGCGCCGCGCAGGTTGGCGCTGCGCAACAGCGCATTGTCGAGCCGGGCGCCGCTGAAATCGACCGCCGAAAAATCCGCCTTTTCGCCCAGGGCGGCGACCAGGTCGGCGCCTCTCAGGTCGGCGCCGTGAAAGATGGCACCATTCATCGTCGCCCGGCGCAACACGGCGTCCTTCATCGAAGTATGGGCGAAGCGGGCGCGGGCCAGCCGGGCACCCTCGAAACTGGCGCCCTCGAGACGCGCCTCCGAGAGATCCGCCGGCGTCTCCACGGCCGACCCCACGGCCATGCCGGGACGCAGATCGGCCTCGCTGAAGCTGGCCCCTTTCAAGCCGGCGTTCTGCAGCCGGGCGCCTCTGAGGTCGGCCCGGTCGAACTTGACGCCGTTCAGGGCGGCGCCGCGCAGGTTGGCGGAGAAGAGGTCGGCGAAACTGAAATCGCTGCCGTCCAGGGAGGCGTCCGAGAAGTCGATGCGGCTCAAGATGGCCTGCTGGAAATTGAGGTTGCTGAGCCGCAATCCAGACAGCCGGGCTCCCTTGAGCTCGGCGCGTTCACCACCGACCAGCCCACGCACGAAGCGGTCATGCCGCTTGATGATAGTGACCAGTTCCTCGGGGGTCACGCGCGCGCCCCGCGGGTCGCGATCGCCATACCAGATTCCCCCTTCCCGGACGAGCAGAACGCCCACACACTGCCTGACAAATTAGGCGCTGTCCAACCGATGGGAAGTGACGGCGGTCACACCAGCGGGTTGACTGGCTATTTCCCTGATCGCTCCAAGGGAAAAGTCGCTTCGATCGTGTGGATGGCGCCACCCTGGCCGAGGAAGCTGGAATAGAGGTGAAATTCGCCCACCTCAAAAGGCTCGCTGGCGAAGGCGTCGTGGGCGGCGAGGAAAGTGCCGAGGCGGTCGGGCGGGGGTTTTTTCAGGCGCGCGATGGTGACGTGGGGGTGGAACTTGCGGCTCTCGGGCTCGATCAGGTCATGCAGCACGGTTTCGATTTTACCCTGAAGCTGGGCAAGCCCATCGCTGGGCTTGACCCCGGCCCACAACACCCGGGCCTGGCGCAGCTTGCCGAAGCTGCCAATTCCCTCGAGGCCGAGTTCGAAGGCCGGCAGCCGCACCAGGCGCAGCGCCTCGGCGATATCGGGCAGCAGCGGCTCCTCGACCTCGCCGATGAAGCGCAGCGTCAGATGCATTTGCGCCTCATCCGTCCAACGCGCGCCGGGGATGCCGCCGGCCATGTCGGCCAGGCGGCGGCGCACTTTGGTGGGGAAATCGATGGCCACGAAGAGGCGAATCATGGCCGGATCACCGGGCCGCCTCGAGCAATTCGCGGGCCAGCGGCAGCAGGCCTTCGACGATGATGTCGACGCCGGCCGCCGTGGGGTGGATGCCGTCGGTCTGGTTGAGCTCCGGGACCGCCGCCACGCCGTCGAGAAAGAAGGGATAGAACAGGACCCCGTGCTTGGCCGCCAGGTCGGGATATATGGCGTTGAAGCGGGCCTCGTATTCCGGGCCCAGGTTGGGCGGTGCCAGCATGCCGGCCAGCAAGACGGCGATGCCGCGTTTCTTGAGCTCAGCGATGATGGCGTCGAGATTGCCGCGAGTGGCGTCCGGATCGAGCCCCCGCATGGCATCGTTGGCGCCGAGCTCGATGATGGCGGCGGCCGGCTTGTCGGCCAGCGACCAATTGAGCCGCGCCCGGCCGCCGGCCGAGGTGTCGCCCGAGACGCCGGCGTTGATTACTCGCACGGCGAGGCCGCGATTCCTCAGTGCCGCCTGCAGCTTGGCCGGAAAGGCCTGGTCGGCGGCAAGACCGTAGCCTGCCGTCAGGCTGTCGCCCAAGGCCAGCACCAGAGTTTCGGCGCTTGCAATTCCTGCCAAAGTCACCCAGATAACGAAAACGCAGCCGGCCAGGGGCGCCAGCACAGCTTTGGGGCATCGGGGAGAGGTCATGGAAAGTGACGGGGCAATTCTCAGCCTCGAGGACGTGGCGCTTACTCTGGCGAGCGCCGCCGGTGCCGTCAATATCCTGCGCGGCGTCGACCTCGCCGTGGCCCCCGGCGAGACCTTGGGGGTGGTCGGGCCTTCGGGCTCGGGCAAGTCGACGCTGATGTCGGTGATCGCCGGGCTGGAGCGCCCGACCTCGGGCAGCGTCAGCGTCGCCGGCCGGCGGCTGGCCGCGCTTTCGGAAGACGAGTTGGCGCTTTTCCGCCGCGAACACGTGGGCATCGTCTTTCAGTCCTTCCACCTCATCCCCACCATGACGGCCATCGAGAACGTTGCCATTCCCTTGGAACTGGCCGGCCGGCCCGAGGCCTTCACGGAGGCCGGCGCCATGCTCGGACGCGTCGGTCTCGAATCCCGCCTGGGCCACTACCCTTCCCAGCTATCCGGCGGCGAACAGCAGCGCGTGGCCCTGGCCCGGGCCTTCGCCGGCGGCCCCGAACTGGTGCTGGCCGACGAGCCCACGGGAAACCTGGACAGCGAAACCGGTGCCGCCATCGTCGAATTGATGTTCGATATCCAGGAACGCGACGGCAGCACGCTGCTGCTGATCACCCACGACGATGCCGTGGCGGCGCGCTGTGGGCGCATCGTGCAGATGAACGACGGCCGTCTGTTGGATTCATGAGCGATCCTTTCGTCACCTGGCCGCTGGCCTGGCGCTTCGCCTGGCGCGAGCTCAGGGCCGGGCTCAAGGGCTTTCGCATTTTCCTGGCCTGCCTGACGCTGGGCGTCGCCACCATCGCCGGCGTTGGCTCGCTGTCGACGGCCTTGATCTCCGGCCTCAAGGATAACGCCCGCACGCTCTTGGGCGGAGATGCCGAGGTCAGGATTTCCAGCCGCGACATCTCGGCGGCGCAGCACCGATACCTGGCCGTGCACAGCCGCCAACTCACCCAGGTCCGCCACATGCGCGCCATGCTCGGCACGACCGCCCCGGGGGCCGCAGGCAGCGGCCGGCGCACCCTGGTGGAGGTGAAGGCCGTGAGCCCCGGAGCGGCCGGATATCCGCTCTACGGCCAGTTGCAGCTCGAGCCGGCGCAGTCGTTGGCCGAAGCCCTGGCCCAACGCGACGGCGTGCCTGGCGCGGCGGTCGAGGTGACGCTGTTGCGCCGCCTGGGGGCGAAGCTTGGCGATGTCGTGCATCTGGGCGCGAGGCGGCTGCGCCTCAACGCCACCATCGTGCGCGAGCCGGACCGGGTGGCCGGCAGCTTCGCGCTGGGGCCCAGGCTGATGCTCTCGAACCAGGCCCTCGACCAAAGCGGCCTGGTCAAGCCGGGCAGCCTGGTGCGCTACATGTACCGCTTGCGGCTGGCGCCCGAGACCGACTTGAAGGCCTGGCGGAAAGGCCTCGGCCGGGCTTTTCCCGAAGCTGCCTGGCGGGTCTATCTGTTTGGCGACGCCCAGCCTTCGGTGCGCCGTTTCGTCGACCGCTTGGGTATTTTTCTTTCGCTGGTCGGGCTGACGGCCCTGATCATCGGCGGCATCGGGGTGGGCAACACGGTGCAAAGTTATCTCGCCGGCAAGAGCGAAACCATCGCCACGCTGAAATGCCTGGGCGCCGGCTCGGGTCTGATCTTCCGTATTTTTCTGCTCGAAGTCGGCGCGCTGGCGCTGTTGGGCGTGCTGGCCGGGGTGCTGCTGGGCGCACTGGTGCCCTATGGCGTGGTGGCGGCGCTGGGGGAGTCCCTGCCGGTGCCGGCGCGGCTCACGTTCTATGCCGGGCCGCTGGCCCTGGCCGCCAGCTTCGGTGTGCTGACGGCGCTGGCCTTTGCGCTGTGGCCCCTATCCAAGGCCCGCGAGGTGCCGGCGGCCAGCCTTTTTCGCAGCCTGGTGACACCGCTCGGCCGGCTGCCGCGCCGGCGCGACCTGTTGGCCCTGGCGCTGGCCGTGGCGACCCTGATCACGCTGGCGCTGCTGAACGGCCAACACGTCATTTTCAGCCGCGCCTTCATCGCCGGCACGGTGCTGGCGCTGGCCGCCTTTTGGCTGCTGGCGCGGCTCTTGGTGGCGACGCTGAGGCGCTTGCCGCGGCCCTCGCGGCCGGCGCTCAGGCTGGCGCTCGCCAACCTCACCCGGCCCGGCGCGCCAACGCCCAGCATCGTGGTCTCGCTGGGCGCCGGCCTGACCGTGCTGATCGCCGTGGCGCTGGTCGAGGGCAATCTGGCGCGCCAGGTGGCCGAGCGCATTCCCGAACGCGCCCCGGCCTTCTTTTTCATCGACATCCAGCCCGACCAGGTGGCGCCCTTCGAGGCTGCCATCGCCGAGCTCCCAGGGGCCGAACTTTTGCAGCGCCTGCCCACCTTGCGCGGCCGGCTGGCCGGGATCGGCGGAGTGGCGGTGGCCGAGGCCAAGATCGATCCCCAGGCCGAATGGTTCACCCAGGGCGAGCGCGGCTTTACCTATCTCGCCAAGATGCCGGCCGACACCGAGCTGACGGCGGGCAAATGGTGGCCCGAGGACTATGCCGGACCGCCGCTGATCTCGCTGGGCGCCCGCATTGCCGAGGGCATCGGCGTCGGCGTCGGCGAGAGGCTCAGCTTCAACGTGCTGGGCCGCCGCATCACCGCCGAAATCGCCAACTTGCGCACCATCGACTGGTCGCGCATGCGCCTCGACTTCGTCGTCATCTTCGCGCCGGGCACGCTGGAGGGCGCGCCCCAGGTCCACGTCGCCTCGGCCAGCGCCCTGCCGGCCCGCGAGGAAGCGCTCTACAAATCCATCACCCAGCGCTTTCCCAACATCTCGGCGGTACGCGTGCGCAACGTGCTGAAGACCGTGACGCAGCTATTCGAGCGCATCGTCGCGGCCACCCGGGTGATGGCCGTGGTCACGCTGGCGGCCGGCCTATTGGTGCTGGCCGGAGCCGTCGCCGTGGGCCAGCGCCGCCGCCTGCACGAGGCCGTCATCCTCAAGGTGCTGGGGGCGACGCGGCGCGACGTGCTCAGCGCCCAGGTTCTGGAATTCGCCATCCTGGGCCTGGTCACGGCCCTGGTGGCGGCGCTCATCGGCTCGGTCGCCGCCTGGTCGATGGTCACCGTGGTGATGGCCGGCGAATGGGTGTTCACGCCGTTGGCGGTGGTCCTGACAGCGGCCGGCGGCCTGGCCGTGACGGTGGCCTTCGGCCTCATCGGCACCTGGCGCACGCTGGGCCAGAGACCGGCACCGGTGCTCAGGGAGCTCTAAGAAAAACGCCCCCACCCTTGCCCCCCCCCACCGAGGGAGAGGGAGAAAGAAAAGGGCGCTCAAACGAAAAAAATCAAAAAGCCCGCCATGGGGGCGTGCGGGTTAGAGGACGGATTCGATCCACTCGACCAGTTTGCCCTTGGGCAGGGCGCCGACTTTGGTGGCTGCCACCCGGCCGTCCTTAAAGAGCATCAGCGTCGGGATGCCGCGCACGCCGAACTTGGTCGGCGTCACGGGATTGTCGTCGATGTTGAGCTTGGCGACGGTGACGCTCTGGTCCATCTCGTCGGCAATCTCTTCCAGCGCAGGTGCGATCTGCTTGCAGGGGCCGCACCATTCCGCCCAGTAGTCGACCAACACCGGCTGCGGAGATTTCAGCACGTCGCTCTCGAAAGAGTCGTCGCTGACGTGGGTAATGCTCATCGTGGGCTCCCGTAACCTGTTTTCCCGCAGGGGCGATTATTATGGCTCGTTGTGTCACCGAGCCCGACCGGTCGAAATCATCTAAGCGTCGCCTTTGGGGCGCGTCAAGGCATCCAGTGCGCGAGAATATCGGGATTGATTTCCATCAGTCTCGGCCCGTCCGTCCAGAGAAGCGCGCAACGGATTGTTCTGTCTGGATAAATTATTTCAAGGGCCGCCCGATAGGCGGCCAATTGCCGCAGATAGGCCGGTGCCACCGCGGCGACGCTCCGGGGCGGCGGCCGGTTGGTCTTGTAATCGACCAGCAGCACCTCGTTTTCGGCCACGCACAGGCGATCCACCTGGCCCGCCAGGATCCGGTCGCCGAGCCGCGCCGTCACGGCCACCTCGGCCCTTGATCCCGGCCCGAAAAGGGCCGCAAATCCAGGCTCCTCGAGCACCGTGATGGTTTCCTCGGCGATGGCGGCGCGGGCCTCGGCCGCCAGTTCGGGCGCCAGGACCTCGAGCAGCCGGGCGGCCGCCGGCCGGCGTTCCGCGGGCGCCACCTCGGGCAGGCTTTGCAGCAAGCGATGCACCAGATTGCCGCGGCGAAAGCGCCCGCCATCGTCGGCTTCCAGCGGTGCCCGCACGGTTGGCTCGGGGTCTGGCCGTGAAGGTGCCAGCGGTGCCGGCGGCCGGGGCTCGGCGGCCGGTGGCCTGGTCGCCCAGTCCGGCAGCGAGCGGCCAGAGGGGCCCAGCGGTTCAAGCTTTTCCAGGCGGTCCGGGTCGGGCCCCTGCGCCCCCTCCAGCCTCAGCATTTCGCCCCACTCGCTGCCGTGGCGTTCCGCCTTGCCCTCCAGCCCCTGCCAAACCAGGTCGTACCAGCAACCCTCGCCGCGGCCCTGGCTGGTCTCCCAGCCGGCCACGTAGAGCCGATCCTCGGCCCGCGTCATGGCGACGTACAAGAGCCGCCGGTACTCGCGCAAGCGGCTTTGGCGGGCGGCTTGGCGGGCCTTATCGGCGGCACCCACCTCGTACTTGCGGCGCACCGGCCAGAGCAGGATCTCTCTCGCTCCGACCCCCGCCCCCGGCTCATCATCCTCGAGCCAGAGCAAACGGTCGTCTTGGCTGGGCACCCGGCAGCTGTCGGGCAGGAAGACCACGGGCGCCTGCAGGCCCTTGGCGCCGTGCACGGTGAGCACCCGGACCTCGTCGCGGCCCAGCTCCAGGTCGCGCTTGACCTGGGCTTCGCCGGCCGTCAGCCAGTGCAAGAAGGCCTCCAGCGCCGGCGCATGGAGGCGCTCGAAATCGAGCGCCAGCGCCAGGAATTCGTCGATCGGGTCGTTGACCTCGCTGCCCAGCCGGGCCTTGAGGCGCTGGCGGGCACCGCCCGGACCCAAAAGCGCGGCGTAGAATTCATAGGGCGGCACATAATCGGCAGCGGCCAGCAGGCCGGAGAGGAATTGCCAGGCTTCCCGCCAGGCCGGCTGCTCGCCGCGCCTCGTAGCCAGGGCCTGCCAGAGCGAGCCCGGGCGTTGCCAGGCCAGGGCGAAAAGAGCCTCGTCGTCGAGGCCCACCAGCGGGCTCTTGAGCACCTCGGCCAGGCTGAGATCGTCGTCGGGCAGCAGCACGAACCGGCCCAGCGCCACCAGGTCCATGACCGCCAGCTGATCGCTCAGCACCATGCGGTCGGCGCCGGCCACCGGCACGCCGCGCTGCTTCAGCGCCCGCACCATCTCCTCGAAGAAGAGGTTGCGACGCTGCACCAGGATCATCACGTCGCCCGGGCGTAGCGCCCGGCCGCGCGATGGTAGTTGCTCGCCGGCAGCCAGCCAGCCGGCCAGGCGGTCGGCGATGCGTCCGGCCAGGCGCACCTCGGGGCTGGGCCGGGCCTGTTGATCAACGGCCGGCATCCAGGGATCTTCGGGCCCTTCCTTTACCGGCAACTCGAGGGGCCAGACCTCGACCAGTCCTGCCTGGTCGAGGCGGTCGGTTTCATGCCGGATTCCCTGCTCGCCGAACAACAGCCCGTCCTGCGCCTCGGGCTGGGCGAAGACGGCGTCCACGGCGGCCAACACGGCCTGGTTGGAGCGGAACGACTTTTCCAGATCGACCCGATCCCAGAGCCCACCGGCGTTCTCGGCAAGGCCGGCGAAGTGGTCGCGCCAGGTCACGAAACCTTCGGGGTCGGCGCGTTGGAAGCTGTAGATCGACTGCTTGGCGTCGCCCACTGCGAAGACGGTGCGAACCCGCTCTCGGGCGCCTAGGCCGGTGAAGAACTCCTCGGCCAGTGCCGCTACCACCTGCCATTGTTCGGGATTTGTGTCTTGGGCCTCGTCGATAAGGATGTGATCGAGGCCAGAATCGAGTTTGTAGAGCACCCATTGGGCGCTGCCGGGGCGTTGCAGCATGTCGCGGGTGGCCAGGATAAGGTCGTCGTAATCCAACAGCCCATGGCGCCGCTTGGCGGCCTCGTAAGCCGCCAGCAAGGCCTCGCCCAAGGCCAGCAGCGCCGCCGTCGAGGCCGCCACGTGGGCGGCGTGGCAGCGCTCGATCACAGCGGCCAGGCGGGCCACCTCCCGCCCCAACACGTCGGCCCCTTCGGGCTCGCGCTCTAGCGCGGCTTTGTTGATCAGCGTTTTGCGCGGTTCGCCGGCCTTGGTGAAGAACGTGCCGAGGTAGTCGTCAAAGCCTGCCGCCCGGCCCGCGGCGTCGGCGGCCAGCCAGGCTTCGATGGCCGCGCCACGGGCCTGATCGCTGGCGCTGGCGCTGGCGCCAAGCTGGGCCGTGGCCACGCGCCTGAGGTCGGCGCCGGCGATTTCGCCATCCTCGCAGGCCGCCAAACGCAAGCTTTCGACGCTGTCTCCGGGTTCGAGTTCGAGCGCCTGGCGGACCCGGGTCACGACGCCGTCGGGGCCGCCCGAGGTTGCCATCATGCGGCCCCAGCGCCCGCGGTTGGAGGCCAACTCGTGCAACAGGCCGGCGAAGTCGTCCTCGCCCACCTGGCCCGTGACCTGGGCCAGTTCGGCCTCGAGCGGGCCACCGGCGGCAGCCGCCAGGACGGCGTCGCGGGCCGCCCCCAGATGCTCGGCGGCGCTGCGCTCATCCATGGCTTGGAAGTGGGGCATGAGCTCGGCCTCGAGCGGGAAACGGCCGAGAAGGGACTCGCAAAAGGCATGAATGGTCTGGATCTTGAGGCCGCCGCGGGCGTCGAGGACGCTGGCAAAAAGCCGCCGCGCAGTAGCCAGCTGGTCGTCATCGGGGGCTTGCCCGCCGAGGCTCGCGAGCTCTGCCGACAGGGCCTCATCGCCCAGCATGGCCCAGCGCCCGAGACGTTGGTTGAGCCGGTTCGCCATTTCGGCCGCGGCCGCCTTGGTGAAGGTCAAGCAAAGAATATTCTCGGGCCGGGTGCCGGCCAGCATCAGGTGCAGCACACGGTCGGTCAGCACCCGGGTCTTGCCGGTGCCGGCCGAGGCCGAGACCCAGACCGAGGTCTCGGGCTGGGCCGCCTGGCGCTGGTCCGGCGTGGCGCCGCCGCCGCCACCGCCCGAGTTGGCAGAGGCCGGTTGCGCGGGCGTTGCCACAGGGGCTGGAGTGGCTGGAGTGGCCGGGGTGGTCGGGGTGGCCAGGGTCGCCGGGCCGGCGCTATCGCCGCCCGACCATTCGCGCACCCTCGCCAGGTGGTCGTAATCGGCCCAACGCGGCGCCAGCGCCGGCCGCGGCTTGGCCCGATAGGGCGTGGCGTCGTCGTCGTAGGCTGCCACCAGGCGTTCGATGCCCTGGCGGGTGGTGGCCAACAGCTCGGCCGTGTCGCCCTTGACGTCGCTGACTTCGCCGGCCGGGTCGCCGCCCGAGAGGCGCCAGTGCGAAAGCAGCGTGACCTCGGCCGGCTCGAGCCCGGCGAAACCGCCGGCCGCGGCGATCAGCGCCTCCAGGGCGAGCTGGGGGGTGGTGCCGGACTTGATATCACGCGCCTTGGGCAGGGCGCCGGTTTTGTAGTCGACGATGGCCAGGCTGCCGTCGTCCAGGCGGTCGATGCGGTCGGCCTTGGCGCGGATGTTGAAGTCGTGGTCGGGCAGCCGGAATTCGCCGCTCACCTCGCGCGCCGCCGGCTGCCGTCCGGCCCTCGCCAGGTCCTCGAGTTGGGCCACCAGCCAGGCCGCGATGCGCTCGAAGCGGGGCCACCAGAAGGCCAGCACGCCAGGCCGGGCCAGGGCCTCGCCAAAGGCTTGGCGGCCGCATTCGAGCAGCTCGTCGAGGGCGTTTTCGGGAAGGCCGGCGGGGTGGCGTTCGAGGAAGTGGTCAAGGGCCTGGTGGATCATGACACCACGCTCGGCCGCCCCGGGGTCGGCATCGATGGGCAGCAGCGGCTTGAGGCCAAGCAGCCGCTTGGCATAAAGCGCGTAGGGGTCGCGGATCCAGGTCTCGATATCGGTTACCGCCAGCGCCCGCGGCCGGGCCGCCAGTGGCGGCCGGGGGGCCGGCGGAGCGGCCGGCTTGGAGACGTGGCTCGGCCCGTCGAGCTGGTCCTGCCAATAGAGCCAAGGCAGCGCCGCCGGATCGGCCCAGGGCACGTTGCGGCCGGCCAGGAAGGCTTGGATGCGCAACAGCCAGCGCGAGGGCACGGTGGGCGTGCCATCGACCTTGTCGGCCCGCGTCAGTACCACGCGGGGAGCGGACGCCGCCTGCACGAAGTCGTGCGCCGTCAGGCCGATGCGGCGTTCCGGCGCGGGCAGACCGAGGCTTGCCCGCATGGGCCGGCTGAGCCAGGGGTCGGGTCGCGGCGCCGGTGGCCAGGTGCCTTCGTTGAGGCCGCCCAACACGATCAGGTCGGCGCTTTGCAGCCGCGCCTCCAAAAGCCCCCAGATGAAAAGCCGGGGATGGCGGCCATGGCGCGGCCGCACCGCCTGGCCGGCCAACAAGGTGTCGAATAGCGCCGCGTAGGTCTCTCCCGCGATGGCCGGCAAGGTCTCGGCCGCTTGGGCCAGTTCGGCGACAAATCGCGCCGCCGCCTCGCCGGCCTCGCCGGCCCACAGGCGTTGGGCACCGGGATCCTCGGCCGTGGCCGCCAGGGCCTCGGCGATGGCGACGTGGCCGGCCAGCAACTCGCCCAGCCTGGCTTCAGTGGCCAGCAGTGCCGTCTGGGGCGCCACCAGGGCTTCGAGCTGGGCGAGCCAGGCATCCAGCTCGGCATCCTGGTCCGCCAAGGCGGCACGCAGGCCGGCAAAACCGGCGGCCGGCCGGGGGCCGCGCAGCACCAGGCGCTCGAGGCGGCGCAGCCGGCGCAGGAATTCGCCGCGCTCGAGGCCGCCGGCGGCCAGCGGATGCTTGAGCGCCGCCAGCAGGGACAACGGTGCCGCCTGCTCGGCCAGCAGCGCCGCCGCCAGACGCAAGAAGACGCCGGGCGGCGTGGCGGCCAGCGGCAGGCCGGCCGAATCATCGACCTCCAGCTCCCAGCGTCCGAGCTCGGCCGCCACCCGCCGGGCCAGGCCGCGGTCCGGCGTCACCAGGGCGGCGGTCTGGCCGGGCTGCTCCAGGGCCTGGCGCAGCAGGATTGCGATGGTGCGGGCTTCTTCCAAGGGCGCCGGGCAGTCCAGGCGTTCGAAGCCCGCCAGCGCGCCTTCGTCCGGCGCCGCCACCCGCGGCCAGCCGGCTGTCGCCGGGGCCGGCTTGAGGGCCTCGGAGATGAGCCGCAGGCGCTCAGCCGGGGTGGCCGGCTGATGCTCGGTCCAGGGCACCACGTCGGTGCGCTCGACGCCCAGATGCGCGAGCAGTCGCTTGAGGCCGAACTGGGGGTGGCCGGGGTCGTCATCAAGCGTCTGCCAGGCCGCCTCGTCGAGCCCTTGGTCGAGGCCCGGCAGCACCACGGTGCCGGCCGGCAGGCGGGCGACGCAGTGCAAGAGATCGGCGCTGGCGGGAATGCTGCCGGTCGATCCGGCGGCGATTACCGGGGCCTCCGGCGGATTGTCCCGCCAGGCCCGGGTGCGGGCCTCAATCAGCCGGTTGCGGTAGGCCGCCGGGTCGCTGGCCTGTTCGTCCGCCAGCACGCCGGGCCAGGTCTCGGTGACGATGGCCAGGAAATCGAGCGTCAGTTGCCAGTGCTCGGCCAGCTCGGCCGGTACGATGTCGCCGAGCGCCGCGAATTCGAGCCTTTCGGTCTGCATCTGGTCGATCAGGCTGGCCAGCTCATGGGCCAAACCGGCGGCCTGGGCGGCATCGAGCTTGCCGGGATCGCGGGCCATGATCAGCCGGCTCAGCAACAACTGGCGCCTGAGCCCCGAGATCGGGCGCTCGCCGGCCGCCGCCTGGTACCAGAGCTCCTCGCTTTCCAGCAGCAATTCCTCGGCATCGACCTCGCCGATGGGCTGGATGACCGGCAGCAACAAAGCCTGTCCGGCACTTTGGCGCAGGAATGCCTCGGCCAAACTGCGACAGGCCCGGCGCGTGGGCAACAGGATGGTTACCTGGGCGAGATCGAGAGACGAACCAAAGCGGGCCAGCACGCCGGCCGCCAGCACATCGACGAAGGGCAGTCCGGCGGCGATGTTGGCGACCTTGGCAGGCATTTGCTGCCCGGCCTCAGAGCGCTGCCAGGGCGGCTTCGGCCTCGGCCAGGCCGGCCGGCGTGCCGACGTGCATCCAGACGCCCAGGTGGCGGCAGCCAAAGAGGCGGCGCCGCCCTTCCGCCAGGTCGTAAAGCCGGTTGAGCGAAAAGGCCCCCGCGGGCGCGTCATGGAACAATTTCGGGCTGAGGATCTGCACCCCGGCGAAGAGGAACGGCACCACCTCGCCGTGGCTGCGCCGGCGCAAACGCCCGGTCGGCGCCATGTGGTAATCGCCCTGGCCCTCGTAGCCGACGGCCCGCACCGTCGACTGCATCAGCATCAGCGCCTCCATGCGCCGGCCGTCCCAGGCCTCGGCCAGGCGCTGCAAGGTGTCGCGCGTGCCGTCGAGCCACAGCGCATCGGCGTTGACCACCAGAAAGGGGTCCGGCCCGAGCAGCGCCAGCGCCTGGGCCACGCCGCCGCCGGTGTCGCGCAATTCGCCGCTTTCGTCGGAGCAGACGATGTCGATATCGCGCCGCCCCGCCAGGTGGCTTTGCAGCATCTCGGCCTGGTGGTGCAGGTTGACCACGGCCCGGCCCACGCCGGCCGCCGCCAGGCGGTCCAGCGCCCGGTCGATGAGGCTGCGCCCGGCGACCTCGATCAGGGCCTTGGGCCGGTCGTCGGTCAGCGGCCGCAGGCGCGTGCCCAGGCCGGCCGCCAGCACCATGGCGCTCGCGGGGGGATTTTTCATGGTGCCGCCGGCGCCTGCCCATCCAGGGCCGGCAGGTGGCTCGCGAACCAGGCCTTCAAGGCCGAGAGCGCCGGGTGTTCCAGGTCGCGCTGCAAAAGCCCCCAGACGCGGGGGATGAGGTCGAGGTAGGCGGCCTTGCCGTCGCGCACGTAAAGCCGGGTGAAGACGCCGATGATTCTGGCGTTGCGATGGGCCCCGAGCACGGCATAGGCGGCGCGGAAGGCCTCGGGCTCGAATCCCGTGGCGGCCAGATAGCGCCTAATCATGGCCTCGGCCAACGCTTCCGGCACGTCGCGCCGGGCGTCTTCGAGCAGCGACACCAGGTCATAGGCCGGCGAGCCGGCCAGGGCGTCCTGGAAGTCGAGCAGCCCGACCCGAGCCAGGCCGTTACGCCCTGTGCGTTCGGGCAGCCAGAGCAAATTGTCGGCGTGGTAGTCGCGCAGCACCAGCACGGGTTCGCCGATGTGGGCGAGGGCGAAAAGTTCGCGCCACAGCGCCTCGTACTCGCGGACCGCGGCGGGTGACGGCTTTGCCTCGACAGCCGGCAGGTACCATTCGAGAAACAGCCCCGCCTCTTGCCACAGCGCCGCGTCGTCGTAGGGCGGCACCTGGGGCAGGGGCTGGCGCTGCAGCTCGACCAGCAGGTCGACGGCGGCCCTGTATAGTTCTTCCTCGTCGGCTCCTTTCGCCAGCAGGCGGGTGAAAAGATCATCCCCCAGATCCTCCAGCAGCACGAAGCCCCGGTCGGCATCGACGGCCTCGACGGCCGGTGCCGAAAAACCCAGGCCGCCCAGGTGGCGGGCGATGGCGACGAAGGGGCGGACGTCTTCCTGGGGCGGCGGCGCATCCATCAGCACGGCCCGGTCTTCTCCCAGGTGCAGGCGTTCGTAATGCCGGAACGAGGCGTCGCCGGCCAGCGGCGAGCGCCGGGCCTGGCCCCAGCCGGCGGATTCGAGAAATTCCCCGGCCGCCTGGGCGCGTCCCAGCCCGGCCAGGCGTTGGGCCCAGTCGCCGTTGCCCTCGAAGGACGCCGTGCGTTCGTTCTCGCCGGCGCCGGGCTCCAGCCGCAGCACCAGCATGTCGGCCGGGCCGGCGCCCAAACGCTCGGGCCACTCGATCAGGGTGACATCGTCGGCGGCATCCTCGAGGCCGAGTTCATGGACCTCGTCGGGCCCCTCGAGGCGGTAGAGGTCGACGTGCCAGACGTCCAGATCGGGCAGCTCATAAATCTGCACCAGGCTGAAGGTGGGGCTCGGTACCTCGCCCAACTCAAGGCCCGCTGTGCGGGCCCGGGCCCGGATGAAGGCCCGGGCCAGCGTTGTCTTGCCGGCCCCCAACTGGCCGGCCAGGCCGATCACGTCGCCCGGCCGCACCAGCGCCGCCAGGCGCTCCGCCAGGTGCTCGCCGGCGGCTTGATCGGGTAGCGCGAAGCGGCTGATTTCGGCCATGCCGGTTTGTAGCCCGCGCCCGCCGCCGGAGCCATGCTAAAGTGGCGGCCATGAACCAGAACCCGGAATTGGGCGGCGACTTCGCCACGGATATTGCCATCGTCGGTGCCGGCCCGGCCGGCCTGTTTGCCGTCTTCCAGGCCGGCTTGCTGGAGATGCGCTGCCAGGTCTTCGATGCCCTGGCCGAGGTCGGCGGCCAGTGTTCGGCGCTCTATCCGGAAAAGCCCATCTACGACATTCCGGGCTATCCCGAGATCGCCGCGCTCGAGCTCATCGACAAGCTTGGGGTTCAGATCGCGCCCTTCGATCCCGTCTTCCATCTCGGCCGCACCGTCGAGGGCTTGGCGGAAATCGAGGGCGGCTTCGAACTCACGGCCGGCGACCAGAACTTCACCGCCCGGGCCGTCATCATCGCCGCCGGGGCCGGCGCCTTCGGGCCCAACCGGCCGCCCTTGGAGGGGATCGAGGACTACGAGAACGGCGGTGGCGTGCACTACCTGGTGACCCGGCGCGAGGATTTTCGCGGGAAGCACGTGGTCATCGCGGGCGGCGGCGATTCGGCCGTCGACTGGGCGCTTTCGCTGGCGCCGCTGGCGGCCAGCGTGGCGCTGGTGCACCGCCGGCCTAAGTTCCGCGCCGCCCCGGAAAGTGCCCGCCGGCTCGAGCAATTGGCCCAGGCCGGCGAGATCGAGCTGGTGGTGCCCTATCAATTGGCCGGCCTGGAGGGCGAGGGCAAGCTTTGCGGCGTGCGCGTGGCGACGCTGGACGGCGAGGAAAGGTTGCTTGAGGCTGACGTGCTGCTGCCCTTCTACGGCCTGGCCACCTCGCTGGGCCCGATCGCCGGCTGGGGGCTGGAGCTGGCCAAGGGCCAGATCACCGTCGACCCGGCAAGCTGCCAGAGCAGCCGGCCAGGTATCTTCGCCATCGGCGACGTGGCCGCCTACCCGGGCAAGCTCAAGCTTATCCTGACGGGCTTTGCCGAGGCGGCCACGGCGGCCCACGCCATCTACCCGCTGGTCCACCCCGACCAGGCACTGCATTTCGAATATTCCACCACCAAAGGCCGGCCCGGCGGCTGAGCTATTCCTCGCTGCCCCCGCCGGCGATCTCGTCGAAGGCCCGCACGATGTGGTCGGCCAGCTCGCGTAGGTAGACCGAACCCTTGATGGTGCGCAACACGATGATGCTGCGCCGGTCGCGATCGTCGGTCGCCCGGCGCACGAACTCATGGCTCTCCAGGCGGTCCAACGCCCGCGTCACGGCCGGCTTGGAGATCGCCAGCGAGGCCGCCAAGTGGCGCACCGAGTGGGGTGGCGGCTCGAGATAGACGGACAATAAGACCGCCATCTGACGGACCGAGAGGTCGGGCTGGTCGCTCTGCACGCCGGCCAGCAACGGGCTGTGCCAGAGCTTGAGCGCCTGTTGTGCATCGAGGATGGCCACGGCTTCCGTCGATTTCCCCAAGGTTTCGTTACGACTTCGTATCGAATATAGCGCCTCGGGTGTCCCTAAGCCAACGAATAGCGCTGGGCGATCACGGCAAACAGCGTCCGCATGGTCTGGGCCTCGCCGCCCACCGGCCGGCCCGGGCGGGCCCGCTTGTTCCAGGCGTAGAGATCCAGATGCGCCCAGGCCCGGGCCTGGCTGACGAAGCGCTTGAGGAAGAGCGCCGCCGTGATCGATCCCGCCATGCGCTCTTCGCCGGCGTTGTTGAGGTCGGCGATGCGGCTCTCGATGAGGCGGCCGTAGGGCGCCCATAGCGGCAGCCGCCACAGGGGATCGGCTTGGACCTCGGCCTGGCGCGCCAGATCGGCGGCCAATTCGTCGTCGTCGCAATAAAGCGCGGCGATCTCGGGGCCCAATGCCGTGCGGGCGGCGCCGGTCAGGGTGGCGGCATCGAGCAGCAGCTCGGGCGCCTCGGCGTCGGCCTCGGTGATGGCGTCGGCCAGTACCAGGCGGCCCTCGGCGTCGGTGTTGCCGATCTCGACGCTGAGGCCTTTGCGGCTTTGCAGCACGTCGCCGGGGCGCAGGCTTTGGGCCGAGACGGAATTGTCGACGGCCGGGATCAGCAGACGCAAGCGGAGATCAAGCCCGGCCTCCATGATCATGCCGGCCAGCCCCAGCATGACGGCGGCCCCGCCCATGTCTTTCTTCATCAGCGCCATGGCCTCGGCCGGCTTGAGGTCGAGGCCGCCGGAATCGAAACAGACGCCCTTGCCCACCAGGGTGACGCGCGGCGCCGCTTCGTTGCCCCAGCAGAGATCGAGCAGCCGGGGCGCCCGGTCGCTGGCCCGGCCCACGGCGTGGATCATGGGGAAACCGGCGTCGAGCAGCTCAGACCCGATGGTGGTCCGGAAAGTGGCGCCGTGGCGCCCGGCCATCTCGCCCACCAGGGCCTCCAGCTCGGCCGGGCCCAGGTCGGCGGCCGGCGTGTTGACCAGATCGCGCACTATTTCCGTGGCCGCCGCGGCGCTTTGCACGGCGGCCCGGTCGGCGCCCTCGGGCCAAACTAGGTCGGCGGGCCGGCGCTTGGCCGGCCGGTAGCGCGCAAACGCATAGCAGCCCAAGGCCCAGCCCAGCGCCGCCGCCGTCGCGAAGTCGTGCGGGTTTTCCAGGCGGTAGGTGCCGGCCGGCAAGGCCTGGGGCAGGCCGGCGAAATCCCACAGCGTGGCCGTCCGGCCGCGCACCAGCACGACGCCGCCCGGCCGCTCGGCGGCAGGTCCCTCGGCGCTAGGCAGCACCAGATGGCGGCCGGCCCGGGCCTCGAAGCGGTGGCTTTCGAACCAGCCCTCGAGCTCCGGCCGGGCCTCGAGCCAGCCGGCGAAGCCCTCGACGTCGACCACCGTGATGGCGATGGTTTGGTCGGCCTCATCGAGTAGGTGGTCGGTCAGCAAGACGGCTCTCCCGGGCGGTGCTAGGCTTGTGGCGGCGGTCGAACAAGGCACGGCCGGCCACGGATTGCAAGCCTGTGAAGGAGCCAGCCATGCCCGAGCCCCACATCGTCATCGGTACGCCTAATTTGTCGTCCTGGTCTATGCGGCCCTGGCTGCTGATGCACGATGCCGGGGTGCCGTTCGGGCAGACCGTGATCGATCTCGAGCGGCCCGACCGGCGCCAGCGGGTTCTCGAGCATTCGCCGGCCGGCCGTGTGCCGGTGCTCAAGACCGGCGCAGACCTGATCTGGGAATCGCTGGCCATCTGCGAATACCTGGCCGAGGCCCACCCCCGGCGCCGCTGGTGGCCGGCCGGGGCCGCCGCCCGGGCCCGAGCCCGGGCCGTGGCCAGCGAGATGCATGCCGGCTTCGCGGCGCTGCGCGAGGCGCTGCCCATGAATTTCCAGGGCCGCGGGCTGAAATACCAGGACAGCCCCGAGGTGGCCGCCGACATCGCCCGCATCGTGGTCATCTGGCGGGACTGCCGCGAACACCAGGACAACAGCGAGGGCCCCTACCTTTTCGGCCGCTTCGGCATTGCCGACGCCATGTTTGCGCCGGTGGTGTCGCGCTTTCGCAGCTACGAAGTCCCCCTTGAAGGTCCGCCGGCGGAGTATGCCGAAACCGTCTGGCGGCACCCCGCCATGCAGGCCTGGGAAGCCCTCTGCGAATAGGAAAAAAGCGTCCGAAAAAAGCGTCCGCGTCCCCTTAATTAGGTTTGTTAAGGCGGGTGGCTGGCGAAGGTTAAGGGGGCTAGCGCCTGATGCCGACGTTGCGGTAGTAGCGTTCGGCGCCCGGGTGCAGCGGCAGGGTGATGCCGCTGAGCGCCGTTTCCAGACGGATTTGCCGGCCCTTGACGTGGCCGTTGTCGAGGTGGCGGCGGTTGTTGGGGTGCCACAGCGCCTGCGTCACCTTGAACACCAATTCCTCGTCGACGCCGGCCCCGACCAGCCACTGCGCCCCCAGCCCCAGCGTCGCGGTCTCGCCGATGCCTTCGTAGGTGCCGGCCGGGATGACGTCGTCGACGAAGAAGGCGTTGTGCTGGATGGTAGCGGCGGCGTCGGTGCCGGCCAGCGCCACCAGATCGATGCTGCCGCGGCTGGCCAGGTCGCTGATGGCCGAGGCGGGATAGCCGCCGATGAAGAAAAAGGCGTCGAGCCGGCCTTCCAGCAACCTCTCCGCGGCCATTTCCGGCGCCAGGTAGAGGACGTCGAGGGCGCGCCAGTCGATCTGGTGGGCGGCCAGGATGATCAGGGCGTCGGCCTGGGTGCCCGAACCCGCCGTATCCAGCGACACGCGCTTGCCCACGAGGTCGGCGAGGCGCCGGATGCCGGCGCCCCGGCGGGCCACCAGGTGGACGCTGACGCGAAACAGGTTGGCGATCACCCTGAGGCTGCTGGCGCGGCCCCGGCCCTCGTAGAACTGGGTGCCAAAGTAGGCCCAGTGCGCGATGTCGGCCTGGACCAGCCCCGAGGCCAGGCGGCCGCCGCCGATGGCGGCCAGGTTGGCCACCGATCCGGAGGTCGACTGGGCGACGCCGATCAAGCCGGGTACGCCGCAGTTGCCGCCCTCCTCGCAGGGCCCCGAATCGGGTGGGCTGGAGATGACCCGGCCCAAGAGCCCGCCGATGGGGAAAAAAGCGCCGCCGACGTGGCCGGTGCCGATGCGGAAAAAACGCATCTCCTGGGCCGCCGCCGGAGGTGCCACGGCCAGCCAGAACCCGAGCATGAGCAAAAGCGCCAAGCCCCGGCGCCACCGCCGTTTTTCCATCATGGCCGGGTTATACGCCGCTCAGCGCCAGGCTCAAGGGTTTTTGGGCCCCAGTGCCCTGCCCGAGAAATTCATAGTATGAATTTCTGGGATAAGCAGGCCACTAAACATTTGATTCTAGTGTGATTCAGATCCCGAATTTCGGCGCATGAAATGCGCCGAACTTCAGAATCATCACACTAGCGCCGGCTCGAGGATCGTGGCATTGGCGGCGATGAACGGCTTTACGAACGTGACACCTTCGATTTGCCGGCCGTCCTGGAAATCCTCGCTGATCAGAAAATCGCACCGGGCCTGGCGCGCCACTGCCCACATCATGGCGTCCCAAAAGGCGAGATCATGCCGAGGCACCGCATCAATGGCCCGCATGACGGTCTCTTCGCCGGCACAGTGAACGGCGAATACCTCGCGCCACTTGGCGACAAATTCCTTGGCGATCTCGGGCTCGGTTTTGGCCTTGCGCGTTGCCACGAAAAAAAATTCAGCCAGGCATTGCAGGACCAGCATGCTGTCGACATAAACGGCCCGCGCGACCAGATCGCAAGCGACGTCATGTCTGGTGCCTGCAGCCGAATCGGCGGCATAAACCAGAATATTGGTGTCGAAGGTGGTTCTCACCGCTCGTAGATCTCGTCCCGGACCACCTTTGCGCCACCCAGCGGTATTCCCCGCTTCATGAGCTCAATCATGCTCTTCACCGCGGCCGCCCGCCTGT
>MPMF02110686.1_pt1 | contig 25357 bp, 20 predicted proteins | sample 1617271 | NCBI WGS metagenome assembly MPMF02 (sample SAMN05944812, study PRJNA350692) | marine metagenome | biome: marine; feature: ODZ; material: water; isolation source: 120 m water sample prefiltered with 30 um filter, filtered on to 0.2 um... | place: Pacific Ocean | collected 2012-04-09... | reverse complement strand
CGCTTCTGCTCACGGATCTGCTCGCCACGCGCCCGCTTGGCGCGCTTCAGCAGCTCCATGTCGGTGAGGGCGATCGGGAGCAGCAACACGTACCACACGCCGTCGACCTCCTTGCAGGGCATCAGGTTCAGGTTCACGAACCAGTCTCCGCTGGGGAATTCCAGCGTCGGGTGCAGCGGGTGATCCTCCTTCGCGATCACCTTGCTCCACTCCGCGATGACGGTGTCCGCGTCGAGTCCTCGCAGCGGCTTCGTGCCGATGCAGGGGACTCCGGATCGGAACTTGATCACGAGCTTGGCGAACTTGTCGCCGTCGCCCTTGACCCGCATCTCGTCCGTGATCTCGAGCCCGATCCCCTCTCCGCCGTCTCCGAGGAAACGGAGGACAGCGGCGATCGCCGGGTCCATCATGGACCGAGCGTGCTCGTGATCGGCCCGCTGCTGGTTCCGAACCAAGTCGCCGACCTTGGGGGCTTCGGGAGCCGCGACAGGCGCGACTTCCTTGGCCTCCTCGGCAGCGTTCGTTCCGGACAGCGCCTCCATCTCGGCCGCGATCGCCAGCGCTTCCGCGCTGGGCTGGGGTCCCGCGTCCACGGCTTCCGCCGCGACCTTCGGGGCCTCCGTCTTGGCCTTGGGCTCCTTGCGGGGCACCTCGGCCTTCTCCACCTTCGACTTCTTGTCGGCGGCGGACTGACGGATCACGATCCAGTTGCCCCTGCGGAAGAGGGTCACGCCCGCAGCCTTGCGGGTGGCCTCGCCGACCCCCTGGACCACGAGCGAGAGCTCCATCACGAACGCCAGGAAAACGGCGCCCACGATGGAGACCTTGAACCGGTCTCCCTGCTCGATCTCGATGGTGTCCTTCTTGAACGTCATCTTGATCATCTTGGAGATCGGGTGGGTGCCGGCCTTCACGAGGGCGTAGGCCTGGATGCGCTGCACGAGGCTCGTGGCCTCGTCGTTGTTCATCCGGACCTCGACGGGGCGCTTCCCGCGCCGCGCCTTCTTCTTGCCCTTCGCCTTGCCCTTCGCCTTGGTCTTGTCCCCGGTCGTCTTCACGGCGGCGGGGCTCTCGGTCGGCTTGTCCCCGTCCTTCACGAGGGTGATGCCGGCCTTCTGGCCTCGCTGCGTGCCCGTTTCGGGCTGCTCGGCCTTGACCTGCTCGACTTCCGTCGCCTTCACGACCACCTCATCCGCATCCGCGGTCTTCAGGAGGCCCTTCAGGACGGGGTTGTCTGCCAAGGTGCCGAACTCGTTCTGCTCTGCTGTGTCCTTCGCCATCTGCTGCTCTCAATCTCGGGGTTTGCCCGATTTGGCCCAACTGGACCGGGGGGAATGGTTCCGAGTGCTACCTCGGAGGTTCTGTGTCTCTCTATGTCTGATAATGATGTACAGAACACCACAGGCTTAAAGCCTCATTCCAGTCGCATAGTGCTTTATCGGCCATATAAAATGACCGGGCACTAAAGCTCCTGGAATGAGGCTATAAGATCACTGCAGGTTGGAGGGGACGAACTAGCGGTGTCTCCCGAAGGCGATCCTCTAATTCATGTTACAAGCACTGGTAGGAGTAAGTCGGAACCTAGTCCATCCAGATATATAACAACCTCTCCTCCAATCTGGAGTCATCTGAGGGGTATTTTGTACAAGGTGCAACGTGCGAATATACCAGAAAAAGGCGGTTTTGTCAAGTCTGACTGGTCAGTTCCAGACAATACTTCCGTATTGGACCAAGGTTAGCCAATAAAACTGTCTAGGAGCGCTGATCTAGAGCTAAATATTAGGCTATGTTTGACTAATGTCGAAAAAGTTCGTATAATCCAGGAGCTCTTGACGGAATTGGCAAATGTTGCTCCATTGCAATATTGGCTAATGTCCGCCACTTTAAACACCTAATCCCCCGAAAAGGTGTGTTATCCCGTAGCGCAGAATCAGTCATCATGGTTTGTGGCGAACTTGGTGTCTCGATTGCGCACAAGACAAATAGACAATAGTTAACTGTCCCTCGAATTTGAGGTGCAGGTTTTTTGTTGTCTGGAGACTTTATCAGTGGCTGTTTAAGGGAAACGCCGGAGGTTAGTCTCGGACTTGGATCAAACAAGCCCTGGAACTTGGAATAGAGCCTTTATTCCGCCGTAAATAAGCAATGCTAGCTTTTTTATGAAATTTAAGCGACTCCCCCTAAAGGAGAAGGAGCGACGCACATTTGTTGCGTCCCCTGATGGTATGGTCTTGCCAAACTTGGCAAGCGTCCAGAAAGACTCCTACGAATGGTTCCTCACAGAAGGAATCGGCGAACTATTTCGTGAGATTAATCCAATCACAGACTTTATCGGTCGTGACTTGGAACTCACACTTCTCGATCACTATCTTGACGAGGCAAAGTTTAATGAAGTTGAGTCAAAGGCAAAGAACCTTACGTTCGAAGCGCCTTTACGAGTTCGTGCAGTACTAAAGAACCTACGAACTGGAGAAGAGAAAGAACAGGAGATCTATCTTGGAGACCTTCCTGTCATGACAAAGCGCGGAACGTTCATTGTGAACGGAGTTGAGCGAGTAATCGTGTCTCAGTTGGTTCGATCAAGTGGAGTTTTCTTCACATCGAACGTAATTCGAGGACGACGATACTACGGTGCGAAGATTATCCCTAACCGTGGTGCCTGGCTCGAGTTTGAGACAGATGCAAACAATGTTATTTGGGTGAAGATCGACAGAAAGCGAAAGGTGGCGGTAACGTCTCTTTTGCGAGCATTCGGTTTAACTGATGACGAAGAGATCATCAAGACTTTCAAGGCTGCAAACAAGCATCCAATGATCGACTACATTGAGTCGACTATTGCAAAGGACGTTGCAAAGAACGAAGAGGAGGGATTGAAGGAAGTTTACAAGCGAATTCGACCGGGCGACCTTGCTACTATCGATAACGCGCGTCAGCTCATCCATTCAATGTTCTTTAACTTCGATCGATACGACTTCGACAAGGTTGGACGTTATAAATTCAACGTTCGATTTGGAAAGTCTGTATCAAAGAAGGAAGTTGAGCCAGAAGAGCGACGTATCCTGTCTTTGAATGACTTGATCGACGTTGTGAATGAAATTATCAGACTCAACATTACACAAGATGCGCCAGATGACGTGGATCACCTTGGAAACCGACGTGTTCGTGCGGTGGGAGAGTTGGTACAGGGACGATTCCGAATTGGATTGGCCCGAATGGAGCGAATCGTAAAGGATAGAATGTCCACACACGACATCGACACGCTTACACCTGCAAGACTAATCAACGCGCGACCAGTTATTGGTGCGGTGCGAGAGTTCTTCATGTCTTCGCAGCTGTCGCAGTTCCTTGATCAGGCAAACCCACTTGCAGAATTGGAGCACAAGCGACGATTGTCTGCCATGGGACCTGGAGGGCTATCACGAGAGCGTGCAGGATTCGAAGTTCGAGATGTTCACCCTACTCACTACGGACGAATTTGTCCTATTCATACACCCGAGGGACCAAACATTGGTTTGGTGGGACATCTTGCGAGTTTTGCGCGTATTAACGAGTACGGTTTCGTTGAGACACCTTATCGGCACATTGAGCAGGACAGCAAGGGGGCTCGTGTTACAAATAAAATTGAATACCTAAATGCCTTCCAGGAAGAGAAGGTGCTTACAACCATCGCCACAACGCCACTCACAGAAGATGGTTACATTAAAAACGAGTTTACTGAAGGACGTTGGCACGGGGAGCCTAAAGTGATTCCAGCTAACAAGCTGAATTTCATGGACGTTTCTTCTAAGCAGATCATTTCGATTGGTACTGCTTTGATTCCGTTCCTAGAACACGACGACGCTACGCGTGCGTTGATGGGAACGAACATGATGCGTCAGGGAGTTGCTACAGTGCGACCAGAGGCGCCTATCATTGGAACAGGAGTAGAGGCACGAGCAGCTCAGGATTCTGGACACGTTGTCTTGTCCGAGATGAAGGGTGTGGTGAAGGAAGCTGACGGAACACACATCGTGATTGAGGGAGATGACAAGAAGACTGTGACGCATACGTTGTCCAAGTTTACAAAGTCGAACTACTCAACAGGATTAAACCAGCGACCAGTTGTTTTGCCAGGAGACAAAGTTAAGAAGGGAACAGTTTTGGCAGACGGAGCATCCACAAAGAACGGTGAGTTGGCAGTTGGTCAGAACCTTCTTGTAGCCTTCATGGCCTGGGACGGATATAACTTTGACGACGCGATCATCATTTCTGAAAGAATGGTGCAGCATGATCGACTTACATCGGTTTACTTGTCAAAGCACACAATGGATGTACGAGATACAAAGTTGGGACCTGAAGTTTTGACTGCAGACATTCCAAACGTGTCCGAGGAGAAGATAAAGAACTTGGACCAAGAGGGAATCGTCCGCGTTGGTGCCGAAGTAAAGTCAGGAGACATCCTTGTTGGAAAGATTACTCCAAAGGGCGAGACTGAACTGTCAGCTGAGGAGAAACTTTTACGTGCGATTTTTGGTGAGAAGGCTCGAGACGTTCGAGACACTTCTATGTACCTTGAGCACGGAGAGCACGGAAAGGTTGTGGCGGTTAAGACATTCTCACGAGAGGATGGAGACAAACTTTCACCTGGAGTTGTGCGATCAGTTGTTGTGACGGTTGCAAACCTACGAAAGATTCAAGTTGGAGACAAGATGGCCGGACGTCATGGAAACAAAGGAGTTATTTCCCGTGTTGTTCCTATCGCCGACATGCCATTCCTTCCAGACGGTACGCCAGTCGACGTGATCTTGACTCCACTGGGAGTTGTGTCACGAATGAACTTGGGACAGATCATGGAGGTTCACTTGTCGCTTGCCGCGAACGCTCAGGGATATCACGTGGCGACACCGCCGATGAACGGAGTTCCAGAGCGGATCATTCGAGAAGAGCTTACAAAGGCCGGCTTTAACGAGACTGGTCAGGTAACTCTCTACAATGGACGAACCGGTGAAGCGTTTGATCATCCTGTGACGGTTGGATACATGTACATGTTGAAACTCGGACACATGGTGGAAGACAAGATTCACCAACGATCGATCGGACCTTACTCGCTTATCACGCAGCAGCCGCTTGGAGGAAAGGCTCAGCATGGTGGACAGCGATTTGGAGAGATGGAAGTTTGGGCGCTGGAAGCATATGGTGCCGCTCACACACTTCAAGAGATTCTCACGATTAAGTCCGACGATGTTCCTGGACGATCCAAAGCATACGAGGCTGTGATCAAGGGAGAGGACATTCGAAAGGTGAACATTCCAGAGTCGTTTAACGTATTGGTTAGAGAGCTGAAGGGGCTGTGTCTAGATGTACAGCTCCTCAACGATGGAAAACGAGTACTGGACCCAAGTGATAAAGACTTCTATAAAGAACGTGAACGGAATCGAGAAGATCGAGGAAGTCACGGTCGCGAATAGCTTTATATATGGCAATGTTTAGAGAAACCTTAAAAGCTACAGACTTCAACGCGATCCGTTTGCGATTGGCCAGCCCTGACCGAATTCGAGAGTGGTCATACGGTGAGGTCATGAAGCCTGAGACTATCAACTACCGAACACAGAAGCCTGAAAAGACTGGATTGTTTGCGGAAGAAATTTTTGGACCATCCAAGGACTGGGAGTGTTACTGTGGAAAGTATAAAAAAATTCGATTCAAAGGAATCGTCTGTGACAAGTGTGGAGTAGAAGTTACTCACGCACTTGTTCGACGAGAACGAATGGCGCACATCGAACTTGCGTCGCCTGTATCTCACATCTGGTTCTTGCGAGGAGTACCGTCAAAGATCGGTACGGTGCTCGAAATGTCAGTGCAGCAGTTGGAGAAAGTTATTTACTTCGCAAACTTCATCATCACAGAGGTGAATGAAGAGGCGCGAGACGTAGCTATCGCTGACTTGCAGTCCGAGTACAAGAACAAGGGTAAGATGATTGAGGGCGAGTACAAGCGAGACACTGAGCGTGCTCATACGAACCTCGCAGAAGATGCCAAGAAGCTCAAAGAAGAGTTGAAGCGTCTTGATGAGATCAAGGAACATAAAACTGAAGAGTTGGAGAGTGATTTCTTGATGGTGGACAAAGAGTTGAAGGAAATGAAGCCAATGGCGCTGATTTCCGAGACTACGTACCAGGATTGGTCTATTCGATACGGTCACATTTTCGAGGCTGGTATTGGAGCCGAGGCTATTCAGGGGCTTCTGTCGCGAATCAAGATGAAGGAGACGGTTGCAGTATTAGAGAAAGAGATGAAGGGCGCATCAAAAGCTAAAGGGGATCGCATTGTGCGTCGCGTGAAGCTTATGAAGTCGCTCATTGCAAACGAGATCGAGCCAGACTGGATGATCTTGCAGGCAGTTCCTGTGACTCCACCAGATTTGCGACCAATGGTTCCTTTGGATGGTGGACGGTTTGCTACATCTGACTTGAACGATCTGTACCGACGCGTGATCAACCGAAACAATCGATTGCGACGACTGCACGATTTGAACGCGCCGGAGGTTATTACACGAAACGAGAAGCGAATGTTGCAGGAGGCAGTTGATGCGTTGCTGGATAACTCAGCACGACATAGTAAGACTGTGATTGCAGCGACTGGACGAAAGCGACAGTTGAAGTCGCTCGCCGACAACTTGAAAGGAAAGCAGGGACGATTCCGACAGAACCTTCTTGGAAAGCGAATCGACTATTCTGGACGATCGGTTATCGTTGTTGGACCGCACCTTAAGCTTGGTGAGTGTGGAATTCCAAAGCGAATGGCACTTGAGCTATTTAAGCCGTTTGTTATTTCTAGGTTGATTAAGCGCGAGTTCGTGTACAACATCCGAAGCGCGAACCGTTTCATTGAAGCGGATCGACCAGAGGTGTGGGATATTTTGGAAGAGATCGTGGAGACGAGTTATGTTCTGTTGAACCGTGCTCCAACGCTTCACCGTCTTGGAATTCAGGCTTTCCGACCAATCTTGATTGAAGGAAAGGCTATTCAGGTTCACCCATTGGTGTGTGACGCGTTTAACGCCGACTTTGATGGAGACCAGATGGCGGTTCACGTCCCACTAACGCGTGCCGCAAAGCAGGAGGCAAAGCACTTGATGCTTGCAAGTAACAACTTGTTGAAGCCATCTGACGGAAACCCAATCGCGCGACCTGGAAAGGATATCGTGTGGGGATGTTTCTACCTTACGATGGTGATTGACGGAGATCAGCGACCAGAGGGAAGTCGAAAGTCTTTCCCAACTCAGCTTGATGCAGAATATGCATACAGCAACGAGAAGATTGGTATGCGAGAGTTGATCAACGTGCGACTCCCAGAGTTTGGAGTGATTGAAACAACTGTTGGTCGGTTGCTTGTGAATGAAATGTTGCCATCAGAGCTCGGTTACTTTAACGAGACGATGGGAAAGAAGCAGCTATCGAAGATTGTTAGAGAGGTGCTCGAGAAGCTTGGACGTGAGCGTACAGTAGAAGTTCTAGATAACTTGAAGGCACTTGGATTTAAGTATTCAACGCTTTCAGGATTTAGCTGGGGAATGAGTGAACTTCCAACTATTGCTGAAAAGCCCGCGATCATGGAAGATGGAACTCTAAAGGCTCGTCAGGTTGATGAGCATTACGAGCAAGGTCTTCTTACAGTTTCCGAGCGTCACAGCGCGATTGTGAAGATTTGGACGGACGTGAAGGACAAGATTGAGAAACTTTCTCACGATATTCTTCCTAAGTCAGGGTCGGCCTACACGATGATCGAGTCTGGTGCTCGAGGAAGTATTGGGCAGTTGACTCAGATGATTGGAATGAAGGGACTTGTGCAGTCTGCGTCCGGAGAGGTTATCGAACTTCCTGTGAAGCGATCGTTTAAAGAGGGAATGGACGTTTTGGAGTTCTTCATCTCTTCTCACGGTGTGCGAAAAGGTCTAACTGACACAGCCTTGAAGACGGCTAACGCCGGATACCTTACACGTCGACTTGTGGATGTTGCGCAAGACGTGGTTGTTGTGAAGGAAGACTGTGGGGACGAGGATGGTGTAGTCCTTACAAAGGAAGAGTCGGATGAGATCGGAGAGCCTTTGGCGGTTCGGATCTTGGGACGATACACATTGGAAGATATCAAGAAGCCTGGCACACGAAAGATTGTTGTGAAGGCGGGTGAGATTGTTATGGAGGATCACATTCGTGAGATAGATGCGGCAGACGGTGAGTTGCAATCAGTGCGCGTGCGTTCTGTTGTGACATGTCTGTTGATTCGCGGATTGTGTGAGAAGTGTTACGGATACGACCTTGCGTACAATAAGCCCGTGAAGCACGGAACTGCAGTTGGTATCATTGCCGCTCAGTCCATTGGAGAGCCTGGAACGCAGTTGACTATGCGTACCTTCCACATGGGAGGAGTTGCCGGAAAGGACATTACGCAGGGTCTTCCGCGAGTTGAAGAGCTTTTTGAGGCACGAAGTCCAAAGCACAAGGCGATAATGACAGACATGCCAGGAAAGGTGGACATTGAAGTCGTTGAAAAGGAAGCCGTGCAGGTTGGAACTGGTCGAAAGATTATTGACACGCGTCCTGGGCAGAAGATTGTACGTGTTCGATACGGCGTGATGGACGAGGTGGTCTACAAATGTGGACGTGGAGGAAAGTTCAAGGTGAAGGAAGGTGACGTGGTACAGGCTGGAGACGTTCTATGTGTAAAGTCTAATGGTGACAAGCACATCTCAGAGTTCAATGGATCGATTACGATCGAGAAGACTCACGTGAAGGTTGCGTACGAGAAGAACGAAGCTCGAGAGTACGTCATCCCACCTGGATTCTCAGTCTACGTAAAGGACGGAGACGAGGTTGAGGCGGGAGATGCGATTACCGAGGGACACTTGGACCTACAGTTGCTGTTCCAGACAAAGGGACGAAAGGCTGTGGAGCGATATGTGTCTAAGGAAATTCAATTCATCTACGCATCGCAGGGACAGAAGCTGAACAACAAACATATTGAGGTTATTGTGAAGCAGATGTTCTCACGTGTACGAATTACAGATCCAGGAGCAACAACTCTGTTGCCGGGAGAGATTGTGGAGCGTGCAACATGGATGGAGGCGAACCGAAACCTTAGAAAGAACCAGAAAGTCGCTGTGGCTGATGAGTTGTTCCAGGGAATCACAAAGGTGTCGCTTTCAACAGATTCATGGTTGTCTGCTGCATCTTTCCAGGAGACATCGCGTGTGTTGATTAACGCAGCGGTTACTGGAAAGGTTGATAAGCTATCAGGACTTAAGGAGAACGTTATCATTGGTAAGTTGATTCCTGCAGGAACTGGAGTTAACCCACTTGAGTACGACCCTGAGTTTGACCGATCATTGGAAGACGCCGCAGAAGCAGAGAGTGACGACAGTATTGTCGAAGCTGCTGCAGAGGATGCTGAGGCTGTTGCCGATGAAGTCGAGACAAAGGTTGAGGCCGAGGTAGAGGTAGAAGAAGTGAAGAGTTCAGAGGAAGAGAAGCCCGAGGTGGAGGCTGAAGCTGTGTCTGAGGACGTAGTAGAAACGCCAGCAGAGGAATCATCCGAAGAATAAACATAAAGGGACCCGCAAGGGTCTCTTTTGTATTCATGTAGTGAAAAAGTGGGTGGGCTGTGATAAAGTATATGCATTATGAAACCACATTCGAACAATATAGTTTTTGTTGACACAGAGTTTTCGGATCTCGATCCGTACACAGGGGAGATACTATCAATCGGAATCGTAAAACCAAATGGTGATGAGCTTTACATTGAGCTTGAGTACGATGGGGAAGTGCATCCGTGGGTGAAAGAGAATATCTTACCAAGTTTGACGGAGCCGAAGGTTACTCGAGAGGCAGCACAGGAGAAGATCACGGCGTTCCTGGGGGATGAGAAGCCTTACATGGTCGCGTTCGTGCCCCAGTACGACATGATCTACATGGTGAAGCTGTTCGGTGTAGGTAATGCTCCTTTTCACTGGATGTCGATCGACTTTGCATCTATGATGTTTGCAAATGACATTAACCCTGAGGGGATGTTGGCCGCGAACAATGAGGTCTATCTGAAAGAAATAGGAATCGATCCTACCCAGTACCGAGAACATCATGCATTGGACGATGCGAAGATGTTGCGTGAGGTGTATCAAAAAATTGTGAAATGAAAAACGGGCCCCGGCAGATGCCGTGGCCCGTTTTCCTTCTCTCAGTTCAGCTCAGTGGACCCCGCGGACGTACTGTCCGCCGGTGATGTCGACCAGGCGTTCGAGGTTGTCCTCGCACGTGTACCGGCCGTAGTCGGGCAGGCAGTGAGCGACGACCTCCGGGAGATCGACGACACTGGACCAGTTCCAGTCGTTGCCGGGCTCGTCCGTCACCAGGACGATGGTCTCGGCGCTGGTCTTGCCGGCCTCGCTCAGGGCTCCGAAGGTGTTCTCGAGCACACCCACCGTGAGGAACTCGGTTCCTTCGGGGGTGTAGCGCCGGACACCATTGTCCGCGTACAGGAAGACGCCGACGACCTCCTTGTCCTCCTGGGTGGAGGCGCTCAGGTACCACTGCGTCACGACCTGACGGTCGTTGCTCATCGAGCCGGTGTCGTCGATCACGAACGCGATCGGCGGCTTGGCGTCCTTGATGATCTGGTGGATCACCTCGGGAGCGCTCGGCATGGGGACTACGATGCGGTCTCCAGGCTTGAGCGAGTTCGCCCAGGCGTCCTTGTACCGGTCGTTGCAGTAGCGCTTGCCGTTGCTGCGCACGCGGTAGCGGTCCTTGAGCTGCGTACAACGCGACTCGTAGAGCGCCTTCAGCTGGGTCTCGTTCTGGAACTCGAGGTCCAGGAACGACACGTCGTCGTAGTCCTGAGCGATCGACCAGAGGCTGTCGCCGTACTCGACCACGTGGGTCTTCGTCTGGCTGATGGCCTCCTCGATCACCACGATGGCGGTGTCTCCGTGCCACGCTGTGCCGAGGGTTGTTGTGGTGTCGTCACCGCAGCCGACTGTGAGGCCGAGCGCGAGAGTTGAGAGAAGGATGTAGCGAACGTTCATTGTCGTAGCTCCGTTTTCTGTGTGGCTTGGTTGCCGTCTATGACCGTGAATTGAGCCTGAAATATCAGAAAATAGGGCTTTTGTCAAGGGACCTACTGGACGATCGCCATAATTCGCGATAACCTGGCACTATATTGAATGAATGAAATTTTATGTCTGGTCATAATAAATGGTCCAAAATTAAGAACAAGAAGGGGGCGGCTGACGCTAAACGTGGCGCTATCTTTACTAAGCTCGCAAAGGCGATTACATTGGCAGCTCGAGACGGTGGCGGAGACCCGGGAATGAACTTTAAGCTCCGTATCTCTATCGATGCCGCTAAAGCTGCGAACATGCCAAACGATAACGTTGAGCGTGCCATTAAGCGAGGGACCGGAGAAGGCGAGGGCGGTGAGATGATCGAAGGATTGTTCGAAGCGTATGGCCCATCGGGAGTAGCTCTCGTGATCGAGACATTGTCCGATAACAAGAACAGGATAAGCGCAGAGGTATCTACTACTATCAAGAAGAGCGGCGCCAACCAGGCAGAGTCTGGAAGTGTGTTGTTTAACTTTGAAAGAAAGGGAGTGATCTCGTTCCTAGATGCAAAGGAAAAGATTGGTGACGTTGATGAGTTTGAGTTGTCGATGATAGATGCTGGTGCCGACGATATTGTGATAGAGGACGAAGGGGCGACGATTACTGGTGAGCTTGCTAGCTTCCAAAAGCTCGTAGAGGCTGTAGAGGCAAATGGTGTTCAGCCAGATGAGGCGAGTTTGCAGTATGTCGCCAAGATGCCGCTTGAAATTGACGCTGATACTCAGAAAAAGGTAGATAATATTATTGAGGCGTTGGAGGATCTGGATGACGTACAAAATGTATTCACCAATGTTGGTTAATGGTTGATGGTTCACGGTTCATGGCATTTGGTTATGAAAATCTTAGGGTAGGTGATCAGATTTTGGAGTTCGTGGATATTGTTTACGGTATAACGAGTTCATTTCCGAAGGATGAGAGATTTGGTTTGACGAGTCAGATAAACCGGGCGGCTGTCTCGGTCTATTTAAATCTTGCGGAAGGATCGGTGAGAAACGGCTCCAAAGATTTTTCGAGATTTATAACGATATCGATGGGATCACTCATTGAAGTTCATGCAGCGGTTAAGGCCTCTCAACGTAGAGGATTTGTAGCATCTATTCAATTCGACCAGATAGAGGAGGAGGTAACGAGCATCTGGAAACAACTCTCAAAATTAAGATCCTCACAAATCAAGCTCCATTAGCCATGAACCATCAACCGAAAACTATTCTAGGGATCGATCCTGGTTACGGTCGCATGGGGTTTGCTGTATTGCGATGCGCTGGGCAGGAGGCTGAGCTTGTGATTTGCGGTTGTATTGAGACACCTAAGACTGAGTTTCACGAGAAACGGCTGAGTCAGATAGCGAATGAGATTCGTGAGTTGTTTGATGAACATAAGCCTGAGAGGTTGGCGATAGAACAATTACTGTTCACGAAAAATCAGACGACTGGAATCGGCGTCGCCGAAGCTCGAGGCGTTGTGTTAGCTATCGCCGGTGCGTTTAACGTCGAGGTTGTGGAACTTGGTCCAAAGCAGGTTAAGCAGGCTGTTACCGGATATGGTGCAGCGGACAAGAAGGGCGTTCAGGATATGGTAAAGCGGATTTTGAAATTGGAGGCTGTGCCGAAGCCGGACGATGCAGCAGATGCCTGTGCAGTGGCGTTGGCGGGCTCGCTTTTGTAGATGAGCCTTAGAGTGCTTTCTGTCCCTATGCCAATTTGGCGTCGAAGCAAATAAAATACAGGGCTATTACACCCTGTATTTTATTTGCTTCTAAATGATCTGTACTTGTATTAATGCTTTTTTGGCTTCAAATTCTTTCACTTCTGCATGAATTTGGTGCAGGCGTGCTGGTCGACGTTCTAACTGCTTTTCGTTTGCCGCATGGTTTGTGATAGCAATCTTTTTAGCTTCGAGCGTATGAAGTTGAGTATTGGCTACCCCACGTATTCTGAGTACCAGTCCTTCTGCAAGGGCCTCCTCATTCGACACCTCTCTACCAATAATGAATTCCGTGTCCTCAGTATAGTTAACAGTCCATTCACCTTCGTTTCTGAGCCCGATAACCTCAATGGTATTTAGCGATGTATCAAACGAGACAACCTCACCTAAGTGATGCGCGATATTTTTTGCATGTATTGAGGTATCCTTAATAAGTCTAGCGGAAACTGTACCATCGTCGTTTACACGCCCAACAATGAACAATTGGTCACCTACAGAGAGTTCGTCCTCTGATGCTGATCCGTTATACTTACGTACAAATTTTGTATGATCGTTCCAGGAAACTGTAATTTCTTCGCCCTCAACACCGATTAGGTTATTCACGTCACCATCGGCTAGGTGCTTATTGCGTGTAAGGAGCACATTCATCTCGTTGTTTTCTGTATCGATCTCTGTAAGCTCTGCACGAAACCCGCGTGTTCGAGCAAGGTTATATATGTGTGGGCCACGTCGTAGGATTAAAATGATCCGAGCCTCGTTATCAATTGTTGCGTCATCGTCATTAAAGAGACGAAGGCGTACACGATCTTCGATCTCAAAGTCTGTTATTGTAGCTGGGTTAAGTGGGGGTACAACCATGTGTGTACGGTTAGTCACGTTCACTATATGTTCCTGTCCGTCCCACTGAACTGTCATTGTGTTTGTGGTCTCGTTGATTTCCGTGATCCATCCGTTGAGACCACGGAATCCAAGCATGGTTTGGTTCACAATTGCGTTCGCTGTTACAACGTCGGTATTCTCGTTGAGAATCCCCTGTAAACGAATACTGTCGCCAGGGATCCAGTCATTCATTGATGTGACATCGTTTTGCCCAAAACCAAAGCGCGTTTTTTCTGTAATGTCGATTGTATGGTCCTTGAACTCGCCGGCTGGATTTTCTCGCACAATGATTGTTGTTGGTACACTGGTTGAAGAAAGCTCTATAAGCTGTCCCGCAATCGAAATATTTGACGTTGTTTCAGTTTCAGATTCTTGCGCAAAAGCAGGTGTGGCGGTAATAAGGGAAGTTAATCCTATAATGAGCGTAAGTGTAATAACACCAAAATGCCTAAGTGTTGCTGTCATATGCGATATTATGATATGTGTTAATAGTATCAATCTTGCAAGGGGTTTGTAGTGTACTATACACATTGATTGATAAAATGTTACCGAATAGGGTTTGGCTGGTTAGTGTGGTCCTGTAGGAAAAGCTCGTCAAGATCCAGTGTCCAGGATAATTAGTTGAGCCGTTTCACCTTCATGGCATTTCGGATCTGGATTTCAGCACCTATTGCCAAAATACGCCTCATTTGGTATAGTTCTGTCGAAATAAAGCGAGCCGGAAACGGTTAGCGGAGCTGCGGGTATAATATAACGGCTCATTATGCCAGCCTTCCAAGCTGGATATGCGGGTTCGATTCCCGCTACCCGCTCCACAAAGTATCCGACTAACGTCGGGTTTTTTGTTTGCTCTAAATAAAAACCGCCACCCCAGAGCAGGGTGGCTAGTCGTTGTCGTCACTTGCTTTTCGTAGGAACGGCCCATGGTGTATCCAGCTCGTCTCGTGCGCTCTGGTACATCGAGTGCCAGGTCATGTCTGCAACGGCCATGAGCTGGAGCAGATGCCATGGCGACCTGATGATTCCCAGTGCGAGCATCAGGAGTCGGTCGTCGGACTTTCGCCAGACGTCGGGCAGCTGAGACAGGGCGACTGCGAACGCTCCGATCCAAGAGAGTAGCCCAGTGATACCCGCCCAGATCATGTTCGAGAACATGGGGGCACAGCACACGGTCCCGAGGGCAAACAGACTCACCACTGGATCGTTTTCCTCGATCTCTACGAGCCAAAGGCCGATCCCGGCGTAAAAGCTGAGCGCGCCGAGAAAGGCGAGCGCGAGGAGAAAGTCTCCTTCGAATCGCTTCCAGCTCTTCGCCGACTGCATCACAGTCCACTCGGTTCCATTCAGCAGCATCTCCAGTGCTCGTCCTCGAATCGAGGTCTTCTTTTCTACGCGCTGCATCAAATTTCCATTCCGCTGTTTCGGGAGCGACCCGTTCTGCTATTTCCATGTCTACCATGGATTCCGCTTCATGTCAATTGAGCGAAGCCCGGAATGTTTGACACATATACCACATATGGTATATCCTCCGTGCATAATCTAATACTCAATTGCATGTCTAAAGAACAAAAAAAGATTGGTGCGTTTATTGCTGAGCTTCGGAAGAAGCGGGGGATGACGCAGAGTGATCTTGCGAAGATTTTGAAAACTAGCCAGCCTGCTGTCGCTCGGATTGAGCGCGGTGAGCAGAACATGAGTCTCGTGACGCTTAAGAAGATATCAACGGCGCTTCATAGCCCTATTGTGAAGCTCTCGAGCGGCGGAATGAACTTTCAGATTCATGGTGGCCGCGAGTTGAAGGGCGAAGTTACGATATCGACGTCCAAGAATGCTGCGGTGGGGCTTTTGTGCGCATCACTTTTGAATAAAGGTAAGACTACGTTGAAGCGAGTTCCTAAGATTGAAGAGGTTTATAGGATAATCGAGGTGCTCGAGTCCATTGGAGTATCAGTGAAGTGGTTAAAGGGGAACGACGTTGAGATTACGCCACCAAAGAAGCTCGCTATCAGCAAACTCGACGTTAAGGCCGGTAGACGTACACGATCTATCATCATGTTCATGGGGCCGCTTATGCATTTGATGAGTGAGTTCAAACTTCCCTACGCGGGAGGGTGTAAACTTGGTACGCGAACCGTGCGACCGCACATGTATGCGCTCGAGGAGCTCGGTCTGAAGATCGACACCAAAGATAACTACTACCATGCCAAGGTTGCTAAGCGTTCTGCGGGTGAAATCGTGATGTATGAGTCTGGGGACACTGCTACCGAGAACGCGATCATGGCTGCGGCGAAGATGGATGGGATTACCACGATCAAATTCGCGAGTGCGAACTACATGGTGCAGGATGTTTGTTTCTTTTTAGAAAAGCTGGGAGTCAAGATCGAGGGAATTGGAACTGCAACGCTTACGATCCATGGGAAGCCCGATATTAATGAGGACGTAGTGTACGAGCCCGCGGAGGATCCGATTGAAGCGATGTCATTTCTTGCTGCGGCTATCGTAACGAAGTCCGAGATCACGATTAAGCGATGTCCGATTGATTTTCTGGAGCTCGAGTTGCTGAAACTTGAAAAAATGGGATTCAAGTACAAGATGGGTAAGCGATATTTTGCTGACAACGCGCGAACAGAGCTCGTTGACATCACGACCAAGAAGTCTAAGCTCAAAGCTCTCAAAGAAAAGCTGTCTGCGCGAGTATATCCTGGAATCAACATGGACAACCTACCGTTCTTTGTGCCGATAGTGGCGATGGCAGAAGGCCGTACGTTGATACACGATTACAACTATGAAAACCGTGCGATTTACTACACGGAACTTTCGAAAGTCGGAGCGAACGTGCAGCTTGTTGATATCCATCGAGCCTATGTAGACGGTCCAACTAAGTGGCAACCAGCAGAGCACATATGTCCACCAGCGTTGCGGCCAGGGGTTTTGATTTTGCTAGGGATGTTGGCGGCACCTGGTACATCGTTATTGCGCAATGTGTACTCGATTAATCGTGGGTACGAAGGGCTGGCAGATAAGTTGAACAAGCTGGGGGCGAAGATTGAAATCTTGAGTGACTTGTAATATGGCACAACGAGTAATTGTAATTCATGGTGGCGGAAGTTTTGATGAGTACGAGGATTATATTGCAAATCTCAAGTCAAAGACTGTTTACCTGAACAGGATGACGCCAACAAACGGCTGGAAGGGGCATTTGCGTGAGGATTTAGGGGAGGGGTACGAGGTCGTTCAACCAAGGATGCCCAATTCAAACAACGCTAAGTATCTTGAATGGTCGATATGGTTTAGAAAGGTTGTTGAGACGTCGGACGAGCCTTTGATACTGGTCGGGCATTCGCTGGGTGCGATTTTTCTTGCGAAGTTCTTGAGTGAGGAGGTTATCGATCAACCTGTTATTGGAACTGTGCTCATTTCTCCGCCATTTGACTTTGGTACCGAGTACAAACAGCTCGTTGAGTTCAGGCTAAAGGATGGGATTGATGGGTTGGCAAAGCAAGGAGGGGAGATTCATCTGATTCACAGCAAGGACGACAAGGTGGTGCCGTTTAGCGAGCTTGCAAAGTATCAGGCAGGGCTACCGGATGCGAATGTACATGTGTTTGAAGAGGGTGGTCACTTTGTTATTGATGAGTTTCCGGAGGTGATCGAGATAATTAAGTCATTGTAAGAAACAAGACACGCCGTGAGGCGTGTCTTTGTTTGTGTCCTTACTGTTGTTCAATTTTCGCCTGCTCTTCGGGGCTAAGCGATTCCCACACCTCCGTTCTTTGAGGGTGGTCTACACTTGCAACTTGTTCCCACTGCTCTGCTGGCGTTTCATTGGCACGAGCTGCTATTACTTCACCTTCTTTCTTGAGTTGATCAAGCTCCTTTTCGTATCCTTCCAAATATCTCTGAAGTTCAACTGCGGCGTCCTCTTGTCCTTCGGGGGCATCTTGCTCTGCAATCCATTTGAATATACCAGTAAGCTTTTCAAGATCCATCTCTGCCTTGACCTGTGACGCGGCGAAGTGCAGAAGGTGTTCTTTTATTGGTCCAACTGCCAACGGAAGTGATTCCGTCGAAATAATTGAAGGCAATTCAATGCCAGCCGACTTTTCGAATGACTGTCTGTGAAAGACGCTGTCGCCGATCTTGTCTCCGAGTACTGCCTTCGCAATCTTGTCCCACTCTCTTGGACCGTCTGCAAGGAATGATTCTACGTATTTCCCCTGTGCTTCTCGTGTCGCTTCAACGTCAAGAATCTGTTCGCCACTTTCGGAGTCACGGGTAAAAGCTTTCACAGGACCATCAAAAAGATTCTGCAGTTCACCTGGTTCTACCTCTGCATTTGTAGGGAACTCTTGCTTTGAATCTCGTGTTTCTCCAGATTCGGCAGTTAATTCAACGGCCTCTGCGGTAGCTGATGCTTCAGCGGTTGCTTCTGGAGTGATCGCCGTCGCTTCTGGGGTCCCTGGTGTTTCTGGATTCATATACAAAGTTATTAATATGTTTCTATCCTACACGTGTCGAGGTCTTAACTCAAGTTAGCGGCAAGGGGCTCTTGTCAAGACTTTTGCGACCGGTTGGGCAGACGTCGGCAAGAGGACACTCGTTGCATTTCGGTTTCCTTCCGCACAGGGCGCGTCCGTGCAGGATCAGAAACTCGTTCACGTCGAGGTAGTCCGTTTGGTCGATGAGTGCATTGAGATCGCGCTCAATTCTGCTCGTATTCTTGGTTTCTTGAGTCCAGCCGAGTCGTGGTGTCAGCCGTCGGACGTGAGTGTCGACTGCGACGCCGACGTTCACGCCGAATCCTTTTGCCATCACTAAGTTAGCAGTCTTGTTGGAGACCCCTGGGAGGGTCATGAGCGCATTGTGATCTTTTGGGATCTCTCCGTCAAACTCTTCTACGAGTTTTTGGCCTATTCCTTGTAAGTATCTTGCCTTTGAGTTGTAGAAGCCGGTCGATCGAATGATCTGTTTAAGTTCGATCATGTTTGCGTGCTGATAATCCTCGGCCGTCTTGTATTTTGCAAAGAGAACTAGAGTTACTTTGTTGACTGCCTTGTCTGTGCATTGGGCGCTAAGCACTGTGGCGATCGTGAGCTCGAGGACGTTGTTGAATTTCAAAAAAGACTGGGGAGTTTTTGTGTACGTTGCTCGAAGTCGCTTGAGGACTTCTTTGTATTGGTCTTTTAGTTTCATGAAAATATCTTACCATGGCGAAACCCCCACACCGAGTGGTGCGGGGGTTACGTACTAGTCAGCCTGCCTCGACTCGAGGTGCCTGAGCACACGGGCGTGCCCCATGCGGTCGAGACTATCGGCCTCTTCCACGCTCAAGTCGCGCGGCGGGAGGACGATCAGCGGCTTCAGCCCTCGCCCGACGATCGTGAGCTCGCTGCGCTTTGCCCTCTTGATGAACCTCAGCTCACCGGTGCTCATCTTGAGCGTGAGCATGCGGAAGTCGTCGTTCCGAACGAATCGGACGAGCGCATGCTCGATCGCAATCGCATCGTCTGTCCTCAGGGTCTCATGGAAGTGATCCCTCTTGGTCGTGATGGCGATACCTGCGCTCCTCCGGTCGGAGTCCTTCCCGCTGCAGGTGTAGCTCTTGCCGTCGACGGAACGCCGAAGCGTGACCTGGCCGAAGGCGATCTTTGGCCGGCACGTTACCGCGTAGTCGTCAGCCCAGATCCCGTTGAGGAAGTGGAGCAGCGCGTTGCGCCACTCATTCCAAGGGAAGTAGGTATCCATCGCAACCTGAATGCCATCGTCGTTAGACATGGGATTCCTTTCGGTCCGCAGAAACAGTGCCCGTGAATTCGAGCCTGATCAAGCGAGACATGAGAATGTATCAAAAAAACAGGGAATTGTCAACCCTGATGCACAAACAAAAACACTCCGATAAACGGAGTGTTTTCTGCATCCGCCTTCGCTTCCCAGCTACGGACGGACACGGCCGACCAGCGAAACGTCACGACGATCGTCATGAATTTTCCCTGGTCGGGATGACAGGGCTCGAACCTGCGACCTCTTGCTCCCAAAGCAAGCGCTCTAGCCTACTGAGCTACATCCCGGTGGTGCCGCGAGTCAGAATTGAACTGACGACACGTGGCTCTTCAGGCCACTGCTCTACCACTGAGCTACCGCGGCATGGTGGGCGTGCCAAGAATCGAACTTGGGACCTCAGCATTATCAGTGCTGCGCTCTAACCAACTGAGCTACACGCCCGCGCGTTTGTGAAATTCCGACCTTTGCATTCAGCACTGTGGTGCTCGACATCGTACTTTTGGTACGACTTACTTCGCTCCTCGTGCTTCAAGCAAATCTCGCAACTTCACGGCACTTCAAAGCACTCTAGGAGATCACTTAGGATACCATTGAGTGGTTGATAGCGGCGGTATCGTACCAGGAATGGGGTGAATGTGCAAGGGAATAGCGTCGATCTGCCTGATTCAAATAAAATGGCGCCCAAGGAGAGGGCGCGGGAGTCATGAGAGGCTATATGCGCTGATTATAGCTTCTATCAGGGACCCTATGTCCGGATCGTGGAGCACTGGGATAATGCTCGTTACAGGGGCGTTTTTGCCCCCGAGCGACACCATCAAACACGCCTTTGGTCCAAAACGCCTCGTCGTCAGGGCGCGGGCAATCTTGCGGGCATTGGCAGAGCTTCCATACGGCGTTGTAAGGATCACCACTACGTCTGCATAGATCGCGATCGGCCTTCTGTTCGGCCTTCGGATCGTTGGGGTGTTTTCGTATCCAAGCACCAGTTCTGAGGGGAACAGGGGAGGATCGAAGTGAGACTCGAAGCCTTCAACGACCCGGTCAACGTACGGGATCGTCATCGATAGTTCTAAGATGGCCGCCAGACCACCAGTGAACTGCGCAGCGTTCAAAAAGTGGACTTGCATGGGGACCTCCTTTATTCGAGTCTACCACAAGAGACTCCAACGATTTGTGTGGCGTCTGTGTTTACGCAGCGAGTCCGATTTCTTGTTCAAACTCCGGCGGCATCTCTGCGCCGGGTCTCTCGTTTGCATTTCCAATGCGAGAAATCTCTTCATTTTCTTCTTCGGATATTTCTGATGCAGATAGCGAGGCTGGCAGTTCTGCCATTCGGGCTTTTCGAGCCTTAGTCATCCAGTCGAGCCCCTTAGTAGCTAGCTGACCAATTTTCGGATTGCGTATTAGAAACTGGCCCGTCTTAAAGACGGCCTTCGATGCCTTTCGTGACCCCGTTGTCGCTCGGATAAACGCAGCGGTTCTAGTGAGAAGCTTTCCAGCCTTCATCCCGCCCTTACCGGCTTTCGCGAGCTTGGTCGCAACGGCTCCGAATCCTGTGAGGTCGATTGCTAAGAACACTCCACCTTCAATGCCATGGAGAGTTCGCTTCCAGCCACCAAGCTTCTCGCCTCCGAGCGTCTTCCCAGCACCTGCTTCCATCAACATCTTTGCTGGCCCGGCTACGGGAATGAAGTCCATGGCACCTGCCGTGAATTTAAACAGTCGTGACTTAGCTTCAGGGTCTTTCTCGTTGATTACGGCGTCTAGATTCTCCTTGATCTTGTCGTAAGCAGCCTGAGCCTCTGGAGTCATCGATTCCTTACCGGCCGTCTCTAGTTGATCTGTAAGATTGGCAACGATATCTCGAGCGCCATCGACGTTTCCTTCCACCAACTCAACTCCAACATTCTCGATAGCGTCTCTTAGTGCACCCTTAACAGATTCAAAGCTTTCCAAGGCTTGCACCTCTACAGCTTCTGGACTGATGCTCGTGCCCTCGAACGGATTCTCTTCATCAGAGAGCGCTACTTCTTCTGGATCAACGCCTTCTTCTTTGGCCATCTCAACCAGGTGGAGCTTTACTTCTGGTTCAGCAAGCGGCTCTTGTCGTTCACTTAGTCCTCTTGCAACCTCTCCTGATAGTTCACTGAAAACTTCAAATGTCTCGCGTGAGCTTTCTGACTCCCCATCAAACATGGCCTCCATCTCTGCATCAAAGGTAACAGGTTCGATTTCTGGAACTGGCTCAACTTCTGCCTGCTTAGCTGGGACCTCCATGTCTTCTGCTGAGAGACCCATTTCTTCTGGTGACGGTCCTCCGGATTCAATACCCATACTCTAAAGCTAACTATTTATGAAGACAGTATAGCAAAGAAGGGATAAAAAGCGCCCCAGGGAAGGTTCCCTGGGGCGGAGCGTTATGCGCAGATTGCGCGAGCGATACGGACGATGTTGAGGTCGCCGTAGTGATTGCTGGCGATGTCGGCGAGTCGAAGCGTGTAGAACTTGTACATCGCCGCCTTCTCGTCGTGCATCCACGTACCATCGAGGAGGTTGGACACCTTGTCGTACAGCTTGAGGAGCTGAGCTTCGCGGCTGATCTTCCACCAGCTGTTGAGCTCTTCTCCATAGCTGTCGAAAGTCATCTCGTCGACGAGCTTTACTACCGATTCCGTCGTGCCTTCTGGCAACTTCGCCGTCGTGTCCTCGAGCACATCGTGCAGCGCGAGTGCGATGGCGCCGTCCCAGCGAAGCTGGTGCGGGAGCAAGGGCTCCTGCAAGATCGTCAGCGCGCACCAGCAAGGGTGAATCGCGTACGGCGACAGGCCGTCGTGCCGGCGCAAGGACTTGCTCAGCTTGAGCGACTCGTCGCGATGCACGGAGAACGCGTGGTTCACTGCGACCATCAACGCGTCGGTGGGGCAGAACTCCCTCATGACGCGCGCGTACTTCTGGATCTTCGACAGCGTCGCCCTGAAACGACCGCTGATGCTCTGCGCGAACACCATCGACACGTTTTCGAAGTCAGACTCGGCGCCTTCCTTCAGCTCGATCTCTACTTCCTGGAAGATCAGGCTTCTTCTGGGATCGTCTCGGTAGATCCGATCGTAGGAGATCTCCACACGGACCATTCCGATGGTGACGTCGTACTGCCAGTGACTCGTGAACACCTCGGCGACCTTGCAGGGCTTGCCGGCAATGTCTACGCCGAGCTGCTTCACCATCTCCCACGGCCGGATGTTCGAATTGGGGGCGAAGTAGCTGTTCTCTACTCGGTCCTTTGTGTTCACGGCGCCGCTCTTGAAGTCGCAGCGCGGGCGTGAGTGCGTGCGGCTCTCACCATTCTCAGATCCGAAGTGAACCATGCGCAGTGTGTCGCCTCGATTGAGCAGCGAGAAGCTCGCGTCGTCGATGAAGACGAACTTGTTATGCTTCTCGGTCCTCTTCACGCGATCCTCGCTCGTGATGTCGGCGATGAATCCATCGATCGCACTGCGAATTGGGTCGCCGGCGATGTTGGACGGCACGTCGTACTTGAACTCGTATTCCTTGTTCATGCTGGTCTCCTCAGGTTATTGCCTAGTTGTAAGGTACAAGTACATAAAACCATGCGCGCCAAAAACCGTCAGCTGAGTTTCCACAGTTGTGTATTAACTGTGGATAGTGTGGACAAATGAGCCTATGTATGTTAGATTATCTGCGATTAGAAATGTGTAACAAATAATTACACTATGGACCCAAAACAACTCCTCCTACGCCTCGGACTCAGTGAAAATGGGGCTAATATCTACTTAAGCCTCGTGGAGAGAGGGTCTTTAACGGTATCCGACATAGCGAAAGCCACCGGGATTCACCGACCAATCGTATATAAGCACCTCCCTGAGCTGCTAGATCACAACCTCGTAACGACAACAAAGAAGGGGAAGCGCACTTTGTATGTCCCTGAGTCTCCACGGAAGTTGGAATCCCTCGTTGACGAGACTAAGAGCGATTTGAAAGAGATGATGCCTGGTTTGCAAGAGGCGTTCTCGGCTTCTGGTAAGCGTCCGATAGTGAAATACATCGAAGGAGGTAAGGGTATTACGTTTGTGATGTCTGACGTGGTCCATAGTTTAAAGCGAGGAGACATTTGGTACCGCTACAGCTCGTCTACAAAGGATACCGACAAGTTTCTACCTAAGGATTACCGGAAGGTGCGTGATGCGAAGAGCCTTGAGCGGTTCGTGATCACGAGTGAGGAATATACAAAAAGAAAGAAGCCCCGGATGGATAGGGCCATGAAGACCGTACCGAAAGAGTTTGGGTTGTTCGATCACGATGTCACTTTAATCATCTACGGAGACAAGGTTGCGTATATGGATTACAACTCAGAGTCAGTGTTGATTATTGAAAACAAGATTATCGCAGAGTTTCAGAAGAATCTATTTAAAGTCCTCTACTCGAAGTTATAAATTTTGCAATCAAAAAACCTCGCACATCGCGAGGTTCCTTTAGCAATAAATTTTTGGAGCCGACAATCGTTTCCTAAGTGATTGTAACGTCAGTTGTTGTTCTGTTGTGCAAGCTATGCTTGCGATTCAGATTTATCTAGAAGACAAATCTCGACTCAAACGTAATTCCGTAGAAAAACGTTCCGTTGAAAGGAGGTGATCCATCCACAGCTTCCGCTACGGATGCCTTGTTACGACTTTACCCCAGTCACTGGTCCTACCTTCCATCGTCGAACGACGATGTTCGGGCATTACCAACTTCCGTGGTATGACGGGCGGTGAGTACAAGACCCGAGAACGTATTCACCGCGGCGATCTGATCCGCGATTACTAGTAATTCCGACTTCACGAAGGCGAGTTGCAGCCTTCGATCCGAACTGAGACCAACTTTAAGGGATTGGCTCCACCTTGCGGCTTGGCTACCCGTTGTGTTGGCCATTGTATCATGTGTGTAGCCCTGGATGTAAGGGTCATGCTGATTTGACGTCATCCACACCTTCCTCCTGCTTGCGCAGGCAGTCTCTAGTGAAAGTGTAACACTAGACGTGGGTTGCGCTCGTTACCCCACTGAAGGGTACACCTCACGGCACGAGCTGACGGCAACCATGCAACACCTGTATAGCACCCTCGAAGGCGGGTCTTATTAGGACCTTGCAGCTATATGTCAAACCCAGGTAAGGTTATCGCTTATCGTCGAATTAAACCACATGATCCACTACTTGTGCGGGTCCCCGTCTATTCCTTTGAGTTTTAGTCTTGCGACCGTACTCCCCAGGCGGGATACTTAACGCGTTAGCTTGATTCAACGGCACTGAGAGGGTCGAAACTCCCAATACCTAGTATCCATCGTTTACGGCGTGGACTACTGGGGTATCTAATCCCATTCGCTACCCACGCTTTCGTCCATGAGTGTCAGGCACGTTCCAGTAAGCTGCCTTCGCATTTGGTGTTCTTGCTGATATTAACGCATTTTACCGCTACACCAGCAATTCCGCTTACCTCTCCCGGCCTCTAGTCTTATCGTATCACCCGCGGCCCCAATGTTGAGCATTGAGATTTAACGAGTGACGCATAAAACCACCTGCGGACGCTTTACGCCCAGTAACTCCGGATAACGCTTGAGGGCTCTGTATTACCGCTGCTGCTGGCACAGAGTTAGCACCCTCTTATTCATATAGTACCGTCACGAATTCGTCCTATATAAAAGCTATTTACACCCCAAAGGGCTTCATCTAGCACGCGGCGTCGCTCCATCAGGCTTTCGCCCATTGTGGAAGATTCTCGACTGCAGCCTCCCGTAGGAGTCTGGGCAGTGTCTCAGTTCCAGTGTGGCCGATCACCCTCTCAAGTCGGCTACCCATCAAAGCCT
>MPMF02063250.1_pt1 | contig 25420 bp, 22 predicted proteins | sample 1617271 | NCBI WGS metagenome assembly MPMF02 (sample SAMN05944812, study PRJNA350692) | marine metagenome | biome: marine; feature: ODZ; material: water; isolation source: 120 m water sample prefiltered with 30 um filter, filtered on to 0.2 um... | place: Pacific Ocean | collected 2012-04-09... | reverse complement strand
GCGGTTGTTGCCATCCCGAGGAGTCGAACCACTGTCGGATCGGTCCCGTCGGATGGGCTTGCCAACAAGTTCAACGGTGTTGCCGGCAGAACGGGGTTGACCAGGTCGGGTGATTTTGCCTTGGCGGGTAGGAGGTCCAGGTCTCTGAGGCATATTGTTGCGCTGGTTAGGTCCGCCACTCGGTCGAGGACTGATACCAGGCCTTTTTTTGTCAGGGCGTTGTCCTTCTGGCCGTTGTCCTTCTGGGCGTTGACCTTCTGGGCGGCTCGGAGGGGCAACTGGACGTTTCGGTTTAGGGCGTCCAACTAGTTCTGGCCTGGGAACTTTTCGATCAGAAGGAAGTGAGGGCTTGGCCGGTGGCGCTATGCGTGCTGCTGGCGACTCTGGCCTCGAGATGATTTTGGGACGAGGAGCTCCTTCGTCAACTTTGCGTGCTTCACCTGAAGTTGAAGTTTGACTTGTTCGCGAGGTTTGGATGCCCGTGTTGGGGGGCTTGGGGGAGGAGGGTATGGCCGCTGCCTTGGCTGCAGGAGCAGCTGGTCGGCTTGGGGTTACTGGGCGATTGACTGGAACAGGAGCTTTGGCAGGTTGGGCGGCTGCTTTAGAAGGTGAAATTGCTGTAGTGGGTTTCGCTGCTGGTCGACTAGGTGGGGCTGGCCGCGAGGCAGATCCCGTAGCGGGTTGTTGAGCTCCTGTTGGCCTTGCCGGGGAGGCTTGTTTTACGTGGCTTATTTGTGGACTGGTTGTAGCTTTTTTATTTGGTGGTGCTGTGTCTTTGGTCTCAGAGTCCGCAGCTTTCTTTAAAGAAAGAATTGCTTCCCCAGAGTTTGACTTGCTTTGTGGCGATGGACTGGCAGCAATTCCTTGACGCAATAGGTCACGGATGCGTTTTGCTTCTTCGTCACTTATTGAACTGCTATGGCTTTTGGCCGCAATTGAGAGTTTTTCAGCAGCATTGAGCACGTCCTTGTTCTCAAGGGCTAGCTCCTTGGACAGCTCATAAATTCTGATTTTGCTGCTGTTGCTGGTCATTAAAAGCTCCAGTTGGTCCGAGCACGATGTGCTTCGGAGCTCCACACAAGGCGGAGCCATAGTTCATCTTGCCTCAGAGGCTGAATCAAAGGATTGATTGAGCCGCTTTTGCAGCACCTCCATAACGCTGTTAGGCACCTGGCAACGCAGGGCTTTTTGCAGACGTTTGCGGCGATGCGCCTCATCTAGGCAGGCCTCGTTTTGACAGAGGTAGGCCGATCGACCCATCCCTTGATCGAGGACTACACCCTCCTGATGGTCACGAATTACCCGCCAAAGCTGCTGGCGATTCAGCAGTTGACGACAGGAAACGCAACGACGCAGGACGGGGCGTTGGTTCACCGGGTTCCGTCCTCTGCTTCATTCGATAGTTTGTCGCTTGATTCGTCTGGCTCGCTGTCGGAAGCATCCTCGTCTTGATCAGTTGCCTGAGTAGGTGCCTCTTCTTGTTCGTACTCCTCGCCCTGATCAGTCGCCTCAGCAGCTTCTTCTTCTTGTTCGTACTCTTCTTCATCCTCAGGTAGAGGGTAAAGCTCTCTTAGGCGTGCATCCTCCTCGGCACGGGTGGCTTGTTCAGCCGCTAGACGGGCTTCGGCATCTCGTTGAAGAGCTTCTTCTTCTTCGCGCTGAGCAATTAGCTCTGCCACTGTGCTGTCTTCAGTGGCTTGGTCGTACTCCTGGGAGTTTTTGATGTCAATTTTCCAGCCTGTCAGACGAGCAGCTAGACGCACATTTTGTCCTTCGCGTCCGATAGCCAGACTCAGCTGATCGGGGGGTACTAGTACGTGGGCATGCTGCCCTTCTGGATCTACTAATCGCACCATTTCGACGCGAGCGGGGCTAAGCGAATTGGCGATGTACTGACTTGGATCAGGTGACCAGCGGATCACATCAATTTTCTCGCCGCGGAGTTCATTGACCACTTGCTGAATGCGTGAGCCACGGGCTCCGATGCATGCGCCAACAGGGTCCACTTCACGTTCAATGCTGTCTACTGCCACCTTGGTACGTGGGCCTACCGAACGGGAGGGAGGGTTGGCTTCACGGGCTACGGCCACAATGCGGACTGATCCTTCTTGGATTTCAGGCACCTCGTTTTCAAATAGGTAGACAACTAGTCCGGCATTGGAACGGCTTACAAACAGTTGCGGCCCTCGTCTGGGTACTTCGCTTACTTCCTTGAGAAATACTTTGAAGGTTGCATTAGCTCGATAGTTATCGTTTGGTAGTTGGTCACGGCGTGGGAGTTCGGCCTCCACCTCTGGACGCCCAAGACCAGAACTAACGGCCATGATCACTGAATGACGTTCAAAACGAATCACTCGAGCAGTGAGGACGGGATCTTCTAGATCAGCAAATTCCTCCTGGATCATGCGGCGCTGCTGGTCACGCAGTTTTTGTGCAAGGACCTGTTTGGTCGTTGCGGCAGCCATCCGGCCGAAGTCTTCCTTCTCTGGGGTTACATCGAGCACCACGGTGTCGCCTACTTGGGCGTCTTCTGCAACTTGCATCACCTCTTGAAGAGCAATTTGGTGGTCTTCACTTTCCACCTCTTCAACGATGATTTTGCTCGCAAGTACTCGATAACCTTCTTCTTCTAGCTCCAGTCCGACATCGAAGTTGCTGAAATACTCTTCTTCGAAGGGATCTTCGACAATGCCTAAATAAAGAGTGCGCCTATAGCGTTCATAGCCTTTTAAAAGTGCCTCCCGTAGTGCTGCCTCAACTACCTGGGGGGGGAGCTTTTTCTCTTCACTGATGTCTTCGATCAGGTTGTTGAGGCCGGGAAGGAGAACGAGAGCCATCGATGATGGAAAGAGAAGAAGGGGGCTGAGGCTGAATTGACTGTTGAGGGAATTAGGCCGTGGGGCTGGTAAGGCGGACGCAGGTCACAGCTTTACGTGGAATTTGCTGAATGCGTCCTTTGATATTGATGTGCACATGTTCGTTGGAGCGTTCGTGCAATAGTCCGGCTTGAGAAAGTTCCGAACCGTTATTACGGAAGCTGATCTCCACAGGGAAACCGCGAAAAGTCAGGAAGTCCTGATCACTGTGCAGTTGATCTCCGATCCCTGGGCTGCTGATTTCCAGTACATAAGCCTCAGTAAATAGTTGGGAAGCTTCCAGTGCCTCATCCATAGGACTAGTGAAACGAGCACAGTCGTCCAGGCAGACATCGCCACCGCCAAGCTGGCGGATCTGAACCTGGATGGTCATTGGAATCAGGTGGGTAAGTACCTGTACACAGCACAGTTCAAAGCCATTCTCGGCAGCCGTCGTCGAGGCGAGGGTCTCCAGTTCCGGAAGCAGAGGATGAGGCAAGAGCTGTTGCGAGATCGGACTTCTGGCCCGACCGGCTTCAGAAGTGACCTGCCTCCCGAAGGAGGTACCCGCCAGGCATCACAACAATCTAAGGGATGGCCTCTTACTTGTTTATCCCTTTGATGGAGTTAAGTAAATAAGGCAAGCAAGCAATTTGATTGTGTGATTTTCGGATCCAGATGGCAGGTCGTAGATGCGGCTTCGTCTAGTCCCTCTGTTTCGGCCTAGCCTCACTTCCATGATTTCATCCAGACTCCTGCTTCAGCAGGGTTTTGCTGTCTTGACGCACTTTTTGGGATTGTTGTTGGTTGCCGTGCTGTTGCCGCTTTCTTTAGGGGTTCAGTCTGTCAAGGCTCTCTCAGATGTAGATGGATCGACTAGTCATAGCTTTGTCGCTGATGCGGTGCGCCGAGTTGCCCCAGCGGTGGTGCGCATTGATACCGAACGTACCGTGCAGCGTCAGCCTTTTGATCCCACTTTGATAGATCCTCTCTTGCGAGATCTTTTGGGGGAGCCAGGAATCGGGCCAGAACGTGAGCGGGGTCAGGGTTCTGGTGTTGTGATAGACGATCAGGGTTTAGTTCTTACCAATGCGCATGTGGTCGATCAGGTGGATGCGGTCAGCGTCACCCTTGCCGATGGTGATCAGCGTGATGGTCGTGTCGTTGGGACAGACCCTGTCACTGATTTAGCGCTTGTTCGACTTGATGGGGCGTTTAGGCCGCAGGTTGCTCCTCTTGGTGATTCCGATGCACTTGAGGTGGGTGATTGGGCTATCGCCCTTGGCACGCCCTACGGTTTAGAACGCACAGTCACCCTTGGCATTGTCAGCGGTCTACATCGCAATATCAGCAGCCTTGGTTTCTCTGATAAGCGTCTGGATTTAATTCAGACAGATGCTGCTATTAACCCTGGGAACTCCGGTGGACCACTCGTTAATGGTCGCGGAGAAGTGATCGGTATTAATACTCTGGTTCGTTCTGGCCCAGGCGCTGGATTGGGATTTGCTATTCCCATCAACCTGGCGCGAAACGTATCTGAGCAGCTTGTTATTAGTGGCGGTGTGGTGCACCCTTATTTGGGTTTGCAGCTAGTGACGCTGACATCACGTATTGCAAAGGAGCACAATCGTGATCCCAATGCATTAGTTGAATTGCCGGAGCGTTCTGGGGCACTTGTTCAGAGTGTTTTGCCAGACAGTCCAGCAGAAAGAGCTGGTCTTCGGCGTGGTGACCTTGTAATTGGGGTAGCTGAAACACTTGTGACTGAACCACAAATTTTGCTCAAGCAGGTTGATCAAGCGGAGATCGATGTTCCGCTCTCACTGAAAATCATGCGCAATGGCGAAGAGATAAGCCTTTCGGTTAAGCCTGCTGCATTACCTGGCCTTAGTTGAAACCCTTGCTACGGTCGCGCCGATGATTTAGGCACGATGGTGGACCTTCAAATTCAGATGAAGCAGGCGGTGGCTACTGCCGCTGTTGAGCAGATCAAAGATGGCATGGTCCTTGGCCTGGGGTCAGGATCGACGGCAGCTCTGATGATCCAGGCTCTTGGTGCCAAGTTGGCCACAAAGGAGCTTAGGGACATTGTCGGTGTCACTACTTCCTTTCAGGGGGAAGTGATGGCTGCAGAGTTGGGTATTCCTTTGCGCAGCCTCACGGCTGTTGATCGCATTGATTTGGCCATAGATGGGGCCGATGAAGTGGATCCATCTTTTCAATTAATAAAAGGGGGTGGTGCTTGCCACGTGCAGGAGAAGCTTGTCGCAAGCAGAGCTGATCGCTTCGTGGTCGTAGTTGATTCCACCAAGATTGTTGATCGACTTAACCTTGGGTTTTTACTTCCTGTCGAGGTATTGCCTGGCGCTTGGCGACAGGTGCAGGGCTGCTTGGCTGAGTTGGGTGGTAGTGCTGAGCTTCGGATGGCTAAACATAAGGCCGGTCCTGTAGTCACCGATCAGGGCAATCTTGTGCTCGATGTGAGCATGACTGATGGCATTAGTGATCCAGAGGATCTTGAATCTCGGATCAACAATCTTCCTGGTGTGCTTGAGAACGGTCTTTTTGTAAATCTCACTGATGAGGTTTTGGTTGGCCAGATTAGTGATGGTGTTGCGGGAGTGCGTCGTCTGCAGCGTCGTGAGTAGAGGATGTTTTAGATGAGCGGATACGAACGGATTCAGCATGACTGTGTAAGCCTTCGCTGGTGGCCAATTCCCTCACGGCACTACCAGTGGCTTCAAGGGCAGATTGGCTGAATTCGATCAAAGAGGTGTGGTGCAGAAATGTTTCCACGCTCAGTGCGCTGCTGAACCTCGCACTGCCGCATGTTGGCAGTGTGTGATTTGGTCCAGCTAGATAGTCTCCAACTGCTTCAGGGGTCCATGGACCGATAAAGATGGCGCCAGCATTCCTGATCTGGTTGACCAGTTTGCGTGGATTCTCTATTAATAACTCCAGATGTTCAGGCGCGAATTGATCGCTTAGCTGGACGCAGCTTTCTAGGTTTTCGCAGATCACAATTAACCCCCAGTTCCCTAGAGATGCTCGGCAGATCTCCTCGCGCGGATGCTCATCAAGCTGAGCTTCCAGCTCATATGGCAGCGCTTCGGCAAGGCGTGCATCCGTGGTGAGCAGCACGGCAGAAGCAAGTGGATCGTGCTCTGCTTGGGCCAGTAGGTCGGCGGCAACTTGATCAACCCGAGCACTTTGGTCGGCGATTACTAATACTTCACTTGGGCCTGCAAGCGAGTCAATACCCACTCGCCCATAGACGGCTTTTTTCGCCAGGGTGACGTAAAGATTGCCTGGACCGCTGATTAAATCCACCTTGGGGACAGTTTCTGTGCCAAAGGCCATTGCTGCGATTGCTTGGGCACCGCCGAGACGAAATACTTCTCGAATCCCTACAAGGTGTGCGGCGGCCATGACGGTTCTGTTGAGTTGACCATTGGCTCCAGCAGGCGAGCTCATTATTAGGCGTTCTACGCCTGCAACCTGTGCAGGAATTGCATTCATCAGCACGGTGCTGGGATATGCAGCCCTGCCTCCTGGAACGTAGATACCGGCTTTTTGCACAGGTCGCCAGCGGCGTCCTAATCGTTCGCCGTGGACGCCTTCCATCATCAAGTCATTTGGCTTTTGCTGCTGATGGAAATTCTGAATGCGGCGATGTGCTAATTCCAGAGCGGATTGAAGCTGCTTGGGAGTTTGATGCCAGGCGTCTTTCAGCTGCTCTGGCGCCACGGTCAAAGGTTCTGGCCGAAAACCGTCTAAACGCTCGGTGTAGTCAAATAGGGCTTGATCTCCTTTGGTGCGGACGGCCTCGAGGATTTCCTCCACCGTCGCCATAGCCTGCTTTTGGGAGTTATCAGTAGAGCGTTGCGTAAGCCGTTCAAGCTCACGCCTGGCTTGGTGCAGATCCCGAACACATCTCATCAGGCTTGCGGATGTCTTGGGTTCGGCTTGGCTGCTTTGCGCCAAAATTTGAAATTTGAAATCTGAAATCAAGCTAGAGCCTGTTCTCCTCGCTTGTCTTACAGCTCTTGTAAGAGCATTGAAGGTGTAGGTGCTGGGTTATGGTGTTCGACTGTCCAACCAGTGAAAGGCTCTGTGGCCAATAACAAGTCTTCCAAGAAGCGCGTTGAGATTGCCGAGCGCAATCGTCTTGAGAACAAGTCGTATAAATCGGCAATGCGCACATTGATGAAGCGTTGTTTTAGTGCTTGCAGTGCTTATTCACAGGAACCTGGCGAGGCAGCTAAAGAGAATGCTCAGACAAGCATTAATGCGGCCTTTAGCAAGATTGACAAGGCGGTTAAACGAGGTGTATTGCATCGTAATACTGGTGCCCATCAGAAGTCTCGTCTAAGCGCAGCGTTGAAGCAGGCGGTTGAACCTGCTGCAAATACTTGATTTTTGGCTTGTTAGGCATTAGTTCGTCTTGAAAGTGAGGCCTTCTAGGTGATCGATGTCCTGCAAAATGGTTGAGCGATAACGAGATTTGTTTTTTGGTGACGTCTGCCACGCTCATAGATAGTCACTGCCATATCGTCTTTCGCAATTTCGATGATGATCTAGATCAGGTAGCGGCTCGCTGGAGAAAGGCGGGTGTGGCGAGTTTGCTTCATGCTTGCGTTGAACCTGCGGAGATCCCTGCGATTCGTGCTTTGGCGGATCGTTTCCCCGAGTTGCGCTATTCAGTGGGGGTTCATCCCCTCGATACACAGCACTGGAATCATCAGACGCAGACTGTGTTGCGACTCGCAGCGCTTGAAGATTCGAGGGTGGTCGCTATTGGTGAACTGGGGCTTGATCTTTTCCGGGATTCAAATCTTGAACAGCAGTTTGCTGTGCTTAGGCCGCAGCTCGATTTGGCTTTGGAGTTGGATTTGCCTGTGATTATTCACTGTCGTGATGCGTTTGATCCGATGGTGATGGAGTTACGTAAGCGCCATAAGGAGGGACGTTGTCCTAGGGGGGTAATGCACTGCTGGGGAGGCACAACAGTGCAAATGGAGGCCTTTTTGGAGCTTGGTTTTTACATTAGTTTCAGTGGCACTGTCACCTTCCCGAAGGCCGAGGCCACGCATGAATGCGCGCGCAAAGTTCCGGGCAATCGTTTTTTGGTCGAGACAGATTGCCCGTTCCTCTCCCCAGTGCCTCGCAGGGGAAAGCGCAATGAGCCCGCTTATGTTGAGGCAGTGGCTAATCGAGTAGCAGAGCTCCGCGGGGAGTCATTCACCTCAGTTGCAACTAGCAGCACGGCCAATGCAAGGCGATTGTTTGCTTTGCCCTGATCCCAAGACATTGGGCAAAGGATTCAAGCTTGCGAGTGTAGAATGATTAATTGACCTGGCCATGGTGCGGTTTTTCTGCTGCATCCCTGCCCCCCGAAGCATCCATCCCCTTCTGGTGAATTGACGACGTCAGTCATTTTGACTCGAGATCTTTGAGCCCATTGGTACGGCAGTCGTTTCCTGCTTGAGGGGAACGACTGCCGTTGCCTTGGCTGCTGCTGACTCGGATCTAAGGCTCGTCGATTGTTCAGGTCTTCCAACCTCACTTCTCAACTGCAGGTCTCCGAATGAGCAGCAGCGCGATTCAGGTCGCCAAGACCGCCACCTACCTGCCTGATTTGGTGGAAGTGCAGCGGGCCAGTTTCAAGTGGTTCCTGGACGAGGGCTTGATAGAGGAGCTGGATAGTTTTTCTCCGATCACCGACTACACCGGCAAGCTCGAGCTTCATTTCGTCGGAAATGAGTACCGACTAAAGCGGCCTAGGCATGATGTAGAAGAGGCTAAGCGACGTGATGCGACCTTCGCTTCGCAGATGTATGTGACCTGTCGCCTAGTTAATAAGGAAACCGGCGAGATTAAAGAGCAGGAAGTCTTTATTGGTGAACTCCCTCTGATGACTGAGCGAGGTACGTTCATCATTAATGGTGCAGAACGGGTAATTGTTAATCAGATTGTGCGTAGTCCAGGGGTTTATTTCAAGGATGAACAAGATAAGAATGGTCGTCGTACTTACAATGCAAGTGTTATTCCCAACCGTGGTGCTTGGCTAAAGTTTGAAACAGATAAGCACGATCTTCTGCATGTACGTGTTGATAAAACACGCAAAATCAATGCCCATGTTCTGATGCGTGCCATGGGGCTATCAGACAATGATGTAATCGATAAGCTTCGACACCCCGAGTATTACAAGAAGTCTATTGAGGCTGCTAACGAGGAAGGCATAAGTTCAGAAGATCAGGCTTTGCTTGAGCTTTACAAAAAGCTTCGGCCTGGTGAGCCTCCTTCTGTGAGTGGTGGACAACAGCTTCTGCAGACTAGATTTTTTGATCCCAAACGTTATGACCTCGGCCGAGTTGGCCGTTACAAGATCAACAAGAAGCTGCGTTTAACTATCCCGGACACAGTACGCACCCTCACCCATGAAGATGTTCTCTCCACCCTTGACTATCTGATCAACCTGGAACTCGATGTTGGTGGTGCCAGCCTAGATGACATTGACCACTTGGGTAATCGACGAGTGCGCTCTGTGGGGGAACTTCTGCAGAACCAGGTGCGGGTTGGCCTTAATCGTCTAGAGCGGATTATCAAGGAACGGATGACAGTGGGGGAAACCGATTCACTCACGCCGGCTCAGTTAGTGAACCCCAAGCCACTTGTGGCAGCTGTAAAAGAGTTTTTCGGTTCGAGTCAGTTGAGCCAATTCATGGATCAGACCAATCCATTGGCTGAGTTAACCCATAAGCGTCGCATCTCTGCCTTGGGGCCAGGAGGCCTCACTCGTGAGCGTGCGGGCTTCGCTGTTCGAGATATCCATCCCTCTCATTACGGTCGTCTCTGCCCAATTGAGACACCGGAGGGTCCAAATGCAGGTTTGATTAACTCATTGGCCACCCACGCTCGGGTTAATCAGTATGGATTTATTGAGACACCCTTCTGGAAGGTTGAGAACGGACGGCTAATTAAGGAGGGAGATCCTATTTACCTTTCTGCCGATCTTGAGGATGAGTGTCGTGTAGCACCAGGTGATGTGGCAACAGATGCCGATGGAAACATTCTTGCTGAATTGATTCCGGTGCGTTATCGCCAGGATTTCGAAAAAGTTCCACCTGAGCAGGTGGATTATGTGCAGCTTTCACCTGTGCAGGTGATTTCTGTGGCGACTTCTTTGATCCCCTTCTTAGAGCACGACGACGCCAATAGGGCTCTGATGGGATCAAATATGCAACGTCAGGCCGTACCTCTATTGAGGCCTGAGCGTCCGTTGGTAGGAACTGGCCTAGAACCTCAGGTGGCTAGGGATTCTGGGATGGTGCCCATCTCTCGTGTTAATGGCACTGTCACCTTTGTTGATGCCACGGCAATTGTTGTTCGGGATGAGAGTGGAGAGGATCACACCCACTATCTACAGAAATACCAGCGTTCCAATCAGGACACCTGTCTTAACCAGCGTCCGATTGTTTACCAAGGGGATCCAGTTATCGTTGGTCAAGTCCTGGCAGATGGCTCGGCTTGTGAAGGCGGTGAAATCGCTCTAGGACAGAACGTTTTGGTCGCATACATGCCCTGGGAGGGGTATAACTACGAGGATGCAATCCTTGTAAGCGAGCGCCTGGTGTCAGACGATCTCTACACCTCGGTGCATATCGAGAAGTATGAGATAGAAGCTCGACAGACAAAGTTGGGTCCTGAGGAGATAACCAGGGAGATCCCCAATGTTGCCGAGGAAAGTCTTGGCAATCTTGATGAGATGGGCATCATTCGCATCGGTGCTTTTGTCGAGAGTGGAGACATCCTTGTGGGCAAGGTGACACCCAAGGGTGAATCAGATCAGCCTCCTGAAGAGAAGCTTTTACGCGCCATTTTTGGTGAAAAAGCACGCGATGTGCGTGATAACTCTTTGCGAGTTCCAAGCACTGAGCGTGGTCGTGTTGTGGACGTTCGTATCTATACCCGCGAACAGGGTGATGAGCTTCCCCCTGGCGCAAACATGGTTGCTCGAGTTTATGTAGCTCAGCGTCGCAAGATTCAGGTTGGCGACAAGATGGCTGGCCGCCATGGCAATAAAGGCATTATTAGCCGCATTCTTCCTCGCGAAGATATGCCTTTCCTCCCTGATGGCACTCCCGTTGACATCGTTTTAAATCCTTTGGGTGTACCAAGCCGCATGAATGTTGGTCAGGTGTTTGAGTGCTTAATGGGATGGGCAGCCGCCAACCTCGACTGTCGGGTAAAGGTGGTTCCTTTCGATGAAATGTATGGAGCTGAAAAGTCCCAGCAGACAGTTCAGGCTTATCTAAAGGAAGCCGCCAAGCAGCCTGGTAAGGATTGGGTATATAACCCTGAATCGCCAGGCAAGCTACCGCTTATTGATGGTCGCTCGGGTGAACCTTTCGACCAGCCTGTGACTGTGGGGTATGCCCAGATCCTTAAGCTCGTTCACTTGGTGGATGACAAGATTCATGCTCGCTCAACAGGCCCCTATTCCCTGGTGACACAGCAGCCCCTTGGTGGTAAGGCTCAACAAGGTGGTCAACGTTTGGGTGAGATGGAGGTATGGGCTCTTGAGGCCTATGGCGCCGCTTACACCTTGCAAGAGCTGCTTACTGTGAAATCTGACGATATGCAGGGCCGCAATGAAGCCCTAAACGCAATCGTTAAAGGCAAGCCTATTCCCAGGCCGGGAACGCCAGAGTCCTTCAAGGTGTTGATGCGTGAGCTTCAGTCTCTCGGACTCGACATCGCTGTTTATACAGATGAAGGGAAAGAAGTTGATCTGATGCAGGATGTGAACCCTCGCCGTAGTACTCCCAGTCGACCCACCTACGAATCCCTTGGCGTCGCGGATTACGACGAAGATTAAAGGCTTCATTATTTAACTGCTTTTCGTTCCCCAAACCGTTTGCGATTCGTTCATGACTAACAGCAACCTGCGTACTGAAAACCACTTCGATTACGTCAAGATCACACTTGCCTCACCAGATCGGGTTATGGAGTGGGGGCAGCGCACGCTCCCTAATGGGCAGGTAGTTGGTGAAGTCACTAAGCCAGAGACGATCAATTACCGCACCCTTAAGCCTGAGATGGACGGGCTTTTTTGTGAGAAGATCTTTGGCCCATCTAAGGATTGGGAGTGTCATTGCGGTAAGTACAAGCGAGTACGTCACCGTGGAATTGTTTGTGAGCGATGCGGCGTTGAAGTTACCGAAAGTCGGGTTCGGCGTCATCGAATGGGTTTCATCAAGTTAGCCGCGCCTGTCTCTCATGTTTGGTATTTGAAGGGGATCCCTAGTTATGTAGCCATCATGCTTGATATACCTTTGCGAGATGTTGAACAGATTGTGTATTTCAACTGTTATGTAGTACTTGATCCTGGTGATCATAAGGAGCTGAAGTATAAGCAGTTACTTACTGAGGATGAGTGGCTAGAGATTGAAGATGAGATTTATGCGGAAGACTCTACGATTGAGAATGAACCGATAGTTGGTATTGGTGCGGAAGCACTTAAGCAGCTATTAGAAGATTTGAATTTGGCTGAGGTTGCTGAACAGTTGAGAGAGGATATTTCCTCTAGTAAGGGTCAGAAACGGGCCAAGTTGATTAAGCGTTTGAGAGTAATTGATAACTTTATTGCTACTAATGCAAGGCCTGAGTGGATGGTGCTGGATGCAATTCCAGTTATTCCTCCAGATTTGCGCCCCATGGTGCAACTAGATGGTGGACGTTTCGCTACATCCGACCTAAATGATCTCTACCGTCGGGTGATTAACCGCAACAATCGTCTTGCGCGGCTTCAGGAAATCTTGGCTCCTGAAATTATTGTTCGCAATGAGAAGCGGATGCTCCAAGAGGCAGTTGATGCTCTGATCGATAATGGTCGTCGTGGTCGAACTGTTGTTGGTGCTAATAATCGCCCGTTGAAGTCACTTAGTGACATCATTGAGGGCAAACAGGGTCGCTTCCGCCAGAACTTGTTAGGTAAGCGGGTCGACTATTCCGGTCGTTCCGTGATTGTGGTGGGACCCAAACTGAAGATGCATCAGTGCGGGTTGCCTAAAGAGATGGCAATCGAGCTATTCCAGCCTTTTGTGATCCATCGCCTGATTCGTCAAAACATTGTCAACAACATCAAAGCCGCTAAGAAGTTGATCCAGCGAGCTGATGATGAGGTTATGCAGGTGCTGCAGGAGGTAATTGAGGGACACCCGATCCTGTTGAATCGAGCACCGACTCTGCACCGTCTGGGTATTCAGGCTTTTGAACCGAAGCTGGTTGCTGGCCGTGCCATTCAGCTTCACCCGTTAGTTTGCCCTGCCTTTAACGCCGACTTTGATGGCGACCAAATGGCTGTTCATGTGCCTTTGGCGATTGAGGCTCAGACGGAAGCGCGAATGTTGATGTTGGCCAGCAACAACATCCTTTCACCTGCCACTGGCGATCCGATCATCACGCCTTCCCAGGACATGGTGCTTGGCTCCTATTACCTCACGGCGATTAAGCCTGGAGCTAGTTCTCCAGAATTTGGCGATCAATCCAGAACCTTTGCCGGTCTAGAGGATGCAATACATGCTTTTGAAGATAAAAGACTCCTACTGCATGACTGGGTTTGGGTTCGCTTTAACGGTGAGATAGAGGATGAAGATGAAATTGACAAACCTCTCAAGGCTGAATCACTTAGTGATGGCACTCGCATTGAGCAGTGGACCTATCGCCGGGATCGCTTTGATGAAGATGGAGCTTTGATTAGTCGCTACATCCTTACCACCGTGGGCCGCGTGGTGATGAATCACACGATTATTGATGCGGTGGCCGCTGCATGAGTCACTCCATAACCAGCTTTTTCTCTGACCTGATGTACGTGTAGCCATGACTTCAACTTCTCCTAAATCCAGCAAATCCTCAACCAAGTCCACCAAGGCCAAGGGTGCAAAGTCCAAGTCCAAGTCCAAGTCCAAGTCGAAATCCAAGGCCAAGGCGGTTAGTGCTTCGCCAGTTCTCGCTAAGACTCCACCGGCTTTCCACAATCGGATTGTCGATAAGAAGGCCCTTAAGCAGCTGGTTGCATGGGCTTACAAAACTCATGGCACCGCCGTAACAGCGGCCATGGCTGACAATCTTAAGGATCTTGGCTTTCGCTACGCCACCCAGGCTGCTGTTTCGATTTCAGTGGAAGACCTTAAGGTTCCTGAGGCCAAGCAGGATTTGCTTTGTCAGGCGGAGGCTCAGATTACGGCTACTGAGGAGTGCTATCGCCTTGGTGAGATCACAGAGGTTGAGCGACATACCAAGGTGATTGACACTTGGACAGAGACCAATGAGCGATTGGTCGATGCGGTCAAGAAGAATTTCAACCAGAACGATCCGCTTAATTCGGTCTGGATGATGGCCAACTCTGGCGCGCGAGGAAATATGTCTCAGGTGCGTCAGCTGGTTGGTATGCGCGGACTGATGGCCAACCCGCAGGGGGAGATTATTGACTTGCCCATTCGCACCAACTTTCGCGAGGGGCTAACGGTTACTGAGTATGTGATCTCCTCCTACGGCGCTCGTAAGGGTCTTGTAGACACTGCGTTGCGTACAGCCGACTCCGGTTATCTAACACGTCGACTTGTGGATGTCGCGCAGGATGTGATCGTTCGTGAGGACGACTGTGGCACCACCAGAGCCATCATGGTGAGGGTGGAGGATGGCGGTTTTGGTAGTCGTCTTGTTGGTCGCCTCACTTCAGAGCAGGTCGTTAATGCGGAGGGCGAAATTCTTGCTGAGCGTGATACTGAAATTGATCCAGCTCTTTCCAAGCGTTTTGAAAAGTCTGGCGTTACTGGGGTCATGGTTCGCTCACCGCTTACTTGTGAGGCCATTCGTTCTGTTTGTCGGAAGTGCTACGGCTGGGCACTGGCTCATAACGAGTTAGCTGATCTCGGCGAAGCGGTTGGCATCATCGCTGCTCAGTCCATTGGTGAACCCGGGACTCAGCTCACCATGCGAACTTTCCATACCGGCGGAGTATCCACCGCTGAGACTGGTGTAGTCCGTTCGACGGTGGCCGGCAAAGTTGAATTTGGCGCGAAGGCTCGCGTGCGTGGCTATCGCACCCCTCATGGCGTAGAGGCTCAGCAGGCTGAGGTGGACTTCACTCTCACGGTGAAGCCATCAGGTAAGGCTCGCGTACAGAAGATCGAGATCACAAATGGATCTTTGCTGTTCGTTGGTAATGATCAAGAGATCGAGGCGGATGTAACGGTTGCTCAGATAGCAACTGTCGCGGTTAAGAAGAGCGTTGAGAAGGCCACCAAAGACGTGATTTGTGACTTGGCAGGTCAGGTCAGGTATGAAAAGGCGATTCAACCAAGGGAAGTTACTGACAGGCAAGGCAATATCACTCTTAAGGCCCAACGTCTAGGTCGCCTTTGGGTGCTTGCTGGTGATGTGTACAACCTTCCACCTAATGCCCAACCTGTGATTCAGGGCAATGTCAAAGTCAATCCTGGTCAAGTGTTAGCGGAAGCTAGCCAGGCCAGTGAGTTCGGAGGTGAGGTGCGTCTGCGCGACTCGATCGGTGATTCCCGAGAGGTGCAGATCGTGACGACTTCGATGACGATGAAGGACTTCAAGTTGCTCGGAGAGTCCACACACTCTGGTGAGCTTTGGCATCTGGAGGCCAAAGATGGCACTCGCTATCGCCTCAACACTATTCCTGGAAGCAAGATTGGCAATGGTGAAGTAGTAGCCGAGTTGGCTGATGACCGCTTTCGAACTCAGACCGGCGGTCTAGTGAAATTCGCACCTGGTTTGGCGATTAAGAAGGCACGCTCCGCCAAAAATGGTTTTGAGGTGAATAAGGGAGGCACCTTGCTGTGGATTCCTCAAGAGACTCACGAGATCAATAAGGACATCTCTTTGTTGATGATCGAGGATGGCCAGTGGATTGAGGCTGGTACTGAGGTTGTCAAGGACATCTTCAGCCAGACTGCTGGCATCGTTACGGTTACTCAGAAGAACGACATCCTGCGCGAAATTATCGTGCGCAGTGGCAGTTTTCACCTATGCACTGAAGCTAAGGCCCTAGAGCGTTTCACAGGCGATGGTCAGATGGTTAACCCTGGCGAAACTATCGCTAAGGGTATAAACGCAGAGGTCATGGTTTTTGTTCAGACCGTGGATACACCTGAGGGGACTGGTCTGTTGTTAAGGCCTGTAGAGGAATACACCATTCCAAATGAGGCGCAGCTACCCGAGTTGACTCATGTGAAGCAGCCAAAGGGCCCTTGCTTGGGGATTAAGGCCACCCAGCGACTTGCTTTCAAAGATGGAGAACTGATTAAGTCTGTTGAGAGTGTTGAGCTGCTTAAAACACAGCTGATTCTGGAAACTTTTGATACCACTCCTCAGATGACCGTGGATGTGGAGTCTGTACGTGATAAGCGCGCTAAGACCATCGATCGATTGCGCTTGGTGATTCTTGAGAGCATCCTGGTACGTCGCGATACAACCTCTGACTCCAGTCATGGCTCTACTCACACCGAGTTGCAGGTGGAGGATGGTCAGGCTGTGAAGGCCAGTGATGTGGTTGCTACTACTCAAATTCTTTGTAAGCAAGTGGGCATTGCCCAGGTGCCTGATGTTCAGGAGGGTGATCCTGTGCGACGTTTGATCGTTGAGCGTGAGGAAGACACCGTAATTGTGACGACTAACGCTAGTCCCCTCGTGAAGGTAGGTGATCGGTTGGTCGATGGCGACTCGCTGGCGAAAGGAGAGCCATCCAGTTGCTGCGGAGAAGTAGAGGTTGTTGAAGGTAACGCTATTACCATGCGCCTTGGAAGGCCATACATGGTATCCCCAGACTCTGTTTTGCACGTGCGAGATGGCGACTTAGTGCAGCGGGGTGATGCTTTGGCGTTGTTGGTATTTGAACGTCAGAAGACAGGTGACATCGTGCAGGGTCTACCGCGGATTGAGGAGTTGTTAGAAGCTCGTCGCCCACGTGAATCTGCTGTGCTCTGTAAAAAGCCTGGCACTGTAGAGATCAAGCAAGGAGAAGATGATGACTCAATCACAGTGACTGTGATTGAGTCAGATGATGCTATTGGCGAATATCCGATTCTTCTTGGTCGCAACGTAATGGTCAGCGATGGACAGCAGGTTCATGCTGGAGAATTTCTCACCGATGGTCCGATTAACCCTCACGAGCTACTCGAATGCTTCTTCGAAGATCTACGTAGCCGCAAGCCATTGATGGAGGCGGCACAAGAGGCGATCGCTAACCTTCAGCATCGTCTAGTGACTGAGGTTCAGAATGTCTACAAGTCACAGGGTGTCTCGATTGACGACAAGCACATTGAGGTGATTGTGCGTCAAATGACTAGCAAGGTCCGTATTGAGGATGCAGGTGATACCACCTTGTTACCAGGGGAGTTGATCGAATTGCGTCAGGTGGAGGACACCAATCAGGCTATGGCGATCACAGGTGGTGCTCCCTCTGAATTCACGCCAGTTCTGTTGGGTATTACTAAGGCTTCCTTGAACACTGATAGTTTCATTTCAGCGGCTTCTTTCCAGGAGACCACACGAGTGCTCACCGAAGCCGCTATCGAGGGTAAGAGTGATTGGCTACGCGGTCTCAAGGAGAATGTGATCATTGGTCGCTTGATCCCTGCCGGTACAGGCTTCAGTGGCTTCCAGGAAGAGTTGAGAGCCGAGGCTGGTCCTCACCCAGACATCCTGGCTGAGGATCCTGCCGGCTATCGCCGAATGCAGAATCTGCGTCCGGATTACACCGTGGACATGCCAGCAGCTCCTGCTGCCAGCTCAACTGCTGTTTTGGATGATCCAAGTGATGCCGATTTGGAGGCCACACGTAGCCGTCATGGCATAGATGCAGCGGCTAGTAACTTCGCTGCTTTTGTTCGCCCTGATGCTGACACTGAACTGCAGGAGGAACAGCTGCCAGATCCCGCTGCTCTCGAGGGGCTTCAGGAGGAAGGGCTGCTTACTGAGGAGTAAGTGGCTTTTTTGAACGTTTTTTTTTCTGCTACGCCAACGCTTGTTTGAGGTCGACTACATGCTTGAGCCCACAATTATTCCGCAACGGCGAAAGCCTCGCTACGGATTCCATACTCATACAGAGAAGCTCAATGGCCGTGTTGCGATGCTGAGCTTTGTTGTCTTAATGGTGTTGGAGGCAATACTCAGGCATGGACTGTTGACCTGGTGAGCTCCACCTATCTGTCTGGTGGCTATCAGGTGTTACTGGGTCGTAGTGCTGCACAGTTGGAAGATTGGGCGGTAGCAGAAGGCCAGCCGGCTTTTCGGGGTCGTCAGTTGCATGATTGGCTTTATGCCAAAGGGGCCAGAAGTCTGGAGGTGATCACGGTGTTGCCAAAGGCATGGCGCATCTCTTTGCAACAGCGAGGAATCACGGTAGGGAGGTTGCGGGAGCTAAGCCGCGCTGTCGCTGAGGATTCCACTACAAAATTGCTGCTATCAACAGTTGATGGCGAAACAATTGAGACAGTTGGCATCCCAACGCAGCAGCGCCTCACTGTTTGTCTTTCTAGTCAGGTGGGTTGTTCAATGGCTTGTCGCTTTTGCGCAACCGGCAAAGGTGGGTTGCAACGCTCGCTGGCAACCCACGAGATCATTGATCAGGTTCTGAGTATTCGTGAGGCGATGGATCGCCGTCCCTCTCACGTTGTCTTCATGGGCATGGGTGAGCCTTTGCTCAATAGCGAAGCGGTACTGGCGGCTATTCGTTGTTTGAATATTGATCTGGGTATTGGTCAGCGTCGTATCACCTTGAGCACCGTAGGGGTGCCCCACACCCTGCCCCAGTTAGCAGAGTTAGCCTTGAAACGTCTTGGTCGTGCTCAATTCACCCTGGCTGTGAGTCTTCATGCTCCTAACCAAGAGTTGCGAGAAAGTTTGATTCCAGCTGCTCGCTTTTATCCTTTAGACGCTTTACTTGAAGACTGTCGTCATTATTTGGCGGTGACAGGACGGCGGGTAAGTTTTGAATACATCTTGCTGGGAGGCCTAAATGACCAGCCTCAGCATGCTGAAGAATTAGCAGACCGGGTTGGGGGCTTTCAGAGCCATGTGAATCTGATTGCCTACAACCCTATCGACGATGAGCCCTTTAAACGACCCACTTTGGGGACGATTGAGGCTTTCCGGCGTGTATTGGAGCGGCGTGGGGTGGCCGTTAGTGTGCGTGCAAGTCGAGGGTTGGATCAGAATGCTGCCTGTGGTCAGCTACGCCGCCAGAGTCAGCCGCAATGATTAAAGGTGTTGACTTGTAGTGGCTTAAGTCGCATCGCGGCTTGGATCGAATGCTCCACGAGGAAGGTTCTCCTTCCAGGGAGCTATAACCGTTAGTAATAAGAGGGATGGTACGGCGGCTGCAATGGTCAGGGCGAAGAATGTGCTCCATCCAACCTGACCTGCTACTAGTCCCCCTGGTGTTGAAAGTACTGAGCGACTAAGTGCATAGACCCCTGAGAAGAGTGCGTACTGGGCAGCGGAGAATCGTGGATTACAGAGGCTCATTAATAAGGCTAAGAATGCACTTACGACCATTCCGCTGCAGAAGTTTTCCACGCTGACGGCTATTAGTAGACCTTTGAAACCACCCCCAAATCGGGCCAAACCCCAGTAAGCGAGGTTGCTAATGGCACCAATAATTCCATAAATCCAAAGAGCACGGTTAAGGCCGAGCCGGGAGAAGAACAGGCCACCTATTGCTGTACCCAGCATTGCTGCACCGATGCCCCAGCCCCCTTGAACTGTTCCGATCACTTCGGGGGCAAATCCGCTTTGAATCAGAAAGGGAACCGCCATCATGCTCAGCAGTCCGTCTGGCCAGCGGTAGAGCATGACAAGTATCAGGATCTGTAATGCTCTGCGCCCGCCGGTGCGGCCGAGAAATTCTCTAGCTGGACCAATTACCGCTTCCTTGAGGTTGGGAACAGGATGTTGGATCTTTGCCAACTTGGGAGCCAGCAGGGTTAAAGGGGCAATTGCCAGCATCAGTACAGCTGCTGTGAGAAAAGCGATTCGCCAGCCGAACTTTCCGGCGATGACGAAGCCACCGGCTCCGATGAACAGCATCGCTCCGCGGTAGCCGAGCGTGGCTGCTGCGGCACCGACTCCACGCTCGGTACTTGGTAAAAGGTCGGTTCGGTAAGCATCCAGTACTACATCCTGAGAGGCGCTGAGTACCGCTACCAAGATTGCGGCTAGACCTATCAGCAGCAGCTCAGAGGGAGCAGCGCCTGGATGAAGGAAGGTGAATCCAAGCAGTGCTACTCCTATCAGTAGCTGTAGTAGGGCCATCCAGCCCCGTCGTCGGTCTGGCCAAGGGATTGCCCAGCGGTCCATCAGCGGAGCCCAGAACAGTTTGAGGGTGTAAGGCAGTTCTGAAAGACCGAGCAGACCAACCATCCCCACTGGGATTCCACTGGAGGTCAGCCAGCCTTGAAGCAAGCTACTGATTGACATCAATGGCAGGCCGCTTGCGAAGCCTTCCAGGCCAACGGTGAGAGTGCGTCGCCAGGCTCCGGATGAGTTTTCCCTGATGCTTCCTCTCATCAGATCAGAGCGAATTCGAGAACAATGGCTGAAAACATGCCAATTTGTTCTTCGCTCCCTCCACTCTTTTCCCCGTCCTAAATCTTGCCTGCTCAGAGCTGGCCTCAGGGTATTTGTGGTTTGGGTGGCTTTCGAACGCAGGCAAGCTGAACAGCAAGCAGACAGTTGCAGCTCAGCTTGGCGATGCTGAGCTGGTTTGTATGTAATTGGATTCAGTTATTTCACTCACTACCGTGGCTGCCGTTGTATTGGGCTGGACAGCAGAATGGCGTTATTGATCAACAATCCTTGAATTTTTTCCGTTCCACTGTGATGCCGGCCCTAATCCTGGCCTTGTTCGGGGTGGCTTTGCTTGCTGTTACGGCTCGCATCTGGCTGCCTGGGGACATGCTCGCACCTGCCCCAATCGGTTGAGATCAGTTGGCCTATTGCCTTTACGATCAAGTCCATGAATGATGCTTTTAGAAAGCCATGGAAAGAGGGTCTGGCCGATTTGGCGGTTGACCCTGATGTATTGGCAAAGGAATTGGCTGCTGAACAGCTTGGTGATCCGTTAGACGAGATCAATAAGCCATGGAAAGAGGGTCTGGCCAATTTGGCGGTTGACCCTGATGTATTGGCAAAGGAATTGGCTGCTGAACAGCTTGGTGATCCGTTAGACGAGATCAATCAAGATGATTCAGATATTGCACTTGTTTGTGATTCAGGCCTCAACTTGCTTAAGCAAGGCCACCAAGAGCGCCTGCAGGGGCTAAGGGTGTTTTGTGAACATAGGGATCCCAGGGCCGTAGCTTTGTTGTTGCCCTTGTTGCAGGAGTCTTGTCCAGTTGAACGGATGAGTGCTGTTTATGCCCTTGGTCGTAATCCTTCTCCGCCAGCTTTAGAGCCCCTCTTGCAGTTGTTGCAAGCAGACAGTAACGCCTATGTGCGTAAGGCAACCGCTTGGAGTTTGGGGAATTACGCCGATGCTCGGGTACTTAAACCACTCATTCATGCTCTTCAGAATGATGTTGCTGCAGTGCGTCTTTGGGCCACCGGTTCAGTAGCGGAAGTCGGCAGCACGTCTGCTGGCAATGCTGATATCGCAGCAGGTCAATTGTTGATGAGTTTGCAGATCGACGGTGAGTCCGTTGTTCGTAGTAACTGCATCTGGGCCTTAGGACGTCTCTACGAAATGTTGGAAGAACCACGTCGGCAGGAGTTGGTGGAGGTTTTTATTAATGCTTTGCTGAACGATGGAGAGTCTTCTGTGCGTGATGAGGCTCGCATTGCCCTTGAGCAGTTGGAGAACCAAGAGGTTATGAAGCGGCTTCGAACCCTTATGGATTCAGGACTGTTGGCTTGATGTTGTTTTGGGGCGTCTCTATGGCTGATGATTTGCACAGCCTTGTGAAAAGTTGGAAGTCAGCTTTGGCTTAAGGCCACTAGCATTCGAGTCCTTCGCGATGAAGTGGATGCCTCAACGCACTCTGCGGTTCCGGATTTTTCAAGATGGCCGTGTAGAAGAGAGTGTTGAGGGAGTTGTTGGAGAGAGCTGTCAGCAACTCACTGAGCGAATTGAGGCTGCCCTTGGTGCTGTTGAGCAAAGCAGGCCTACTGCAGAAGCGTTCCTTCGTCCACAGGATCAGTCTCAAACTATTCCGGCGGAACTTTTTTGATGTCGCATTTCAGCACCGTTAAGACACAACTGCGTCAGCGAGAGCCTCTTGTACAGGCGCTGAAGGATCTTGGTTATGTCCCTGAAGAAGGTGAGCGTTTGGTGCGCGGCTATCGCGGACAAACAGTCACCACTGAATTAGCTGTGATCATGCCTGAAGGTGGAGATATAGGTTTCCGTTTAAATGGCGACACCGGAGCCTACGAATTGGTGACTGACCTGGATCTCTGGAGGCAATCTGTACCGATGGAGCGTTTTCTTGCCCAGCTAACTCAGCGTTATGCCTTGAATACCATTTTGGCGGCTACGGCTAAGGAAGGGTTTGAGGTGGCTGAGCAGTGCAGAGCAGAAGATGGCTCTATAGAACTGGTGGTAACACGCTGGGACTCTTGACATCTTCCGTTGACTATTGATTGATCCATCAGCAGCGTTTCGAGTACCGGCTCAGCTTGAAGAAGGGCCGAATGGTTTGGAGCCATTGCTTGGTGGGCAATTGTCGGAAAAGGCCGTCTGGGTTGATGAGTCGTTATGCATCGGTTGTCGCTATTGCGCTCATGTGGCAACAAATACCTTTGTAATTGAGCCAACTTTGGGCCGTTCGCGAGCTATCAGGCAGAACGGGGATAGTACTGAACGCATCCAGGAAGCTATTGCTACTTGCCCTGTGAATTGCATTCAATGGGTCCATTTTGAGCAGCTAGATGAACTACGTGCTCACTTAGCCGCTCTGGAATTGCTTCCCCTCGGCTTGCAAAGCTCTTCTCGTCGTCGCCGAACCAAGCCTCCTCAGGGTTGATGGAGTCTTCTTTGTTGCAGAGCTCGTTACCTTGCCGTCGCTTTGGCCGCACTGGTTTGGCTATGCCTGTGTTGTCGTTGGGGGGGATGCGTTTTCAGCAGAGCTGGACGGATCTGCAGGCGGAGGCAATCACTCGTGAGTCGCAGCAACAGTTAGAGGAAACTGTGAAGCAAGCCGTGGGCTGCGGGCTTCATCATGTTGAAACGGCACGCCATTACGGCAGTTCTGAGCGGCAGTTGGGATGGGCTTTAGCGTCTGTTTCGGATCCGTTGCGGTTGCTGCAGAGCAAAGTCCCTCCTCGAGAAGATCCCAAAGTCTTTGAGGCGGAGTTGGCCTTGAGCTTTGAAAGATTGGAATGTGAACGGCTGGATCTCTTTGCTATTCATGGTCTCAATCTTCCAGAGCATCTTGAGCAGACGATGCGGCCAGGCGGTTGCCTTGAAGTGGTGCGTCGTTGGCAGGCTGATGGGCGTATAGGTCATGTGGGTTTTTCCAGCCATGGCCCTACAGAGCTAATCGTGCAGGCGATTGAGACAGATGTCTTTGATTATGTGAATCTGCACTGGTATTTCATCCGTCAGGACAACGACCCTGCACTAGATGCTGCGCTAAGTCATGACCTTGGTGTTTTTATTATTAGCCCAACGGATAAAGGCGGTCATCTGCATAGTCCTTCGGCTCAGCTTTTAGAGCTCTGTGCTCCTCTTCATCCGATTGTGTTTAACGATCTTTTCTGCTTGCAGGATCCACGGGTCCACACGATCAGTGTTGGTGCTGCTAAGCCGAGTGACCTTGATCGACATCTTGAGGCAGTTGGCCTTTTGCAGAGGGCGGTTGAGTTGCTTCCACCAATTCAGCAACGACTCGCTGATGCTCAATTGGTGGCTTTAGGGGATGATTGGCTGGCTACTTGGCAGCAGGGCTTGCCGCATTGGCACGAGACTCCAGGTCAGATCAATATTCAGACTTTGCTTTGGCTTCATAACTTGGTGGAGGCTTGGGGTATGGAGGGGTATGCCAAAGCTCGTTACGGGCTACTTGGTAATGGAAGTCACTGGTTCCCTGGAGCGAATGCCGAAGCATTGGATGGCGATGTCAGTGAGGCGTCCTTGCGGGAAGCTTTGGTGAATAGCCCTTGGTGTGATCAGATTCCAAGTTTGCTAAGGGGCCTGCACAAACGTCTTGGGGGATTACCTGGGCAGCGACTGACTAGTGCCTAAGCCCCGAGCGGGTTCTTGGTAGGTATGCCAACTCGACGTGGATATGTTGCTGGGCATGGGAGTGATGGCCGCAGGCGCAGTTGATGTCGAACCCCACGATTGCCAGGGAGCTCGCGACGTTCCACCTTGATTAGATCTGCTTTTAGCAACCTGAGGGCTTTGGCAAGATCTTGTTTGTCCTCGGAGTTCCACTGGCCTCGAAATAGCAGAGCTTCCCCGTCAGGCTTTAACAGTGGGACAAGGTATTCGGCGATCACCGGTGCTGTGCTCACTGCACGAGCCATGGCTAGATCAAACAAGCCGCGGCAGGAGGGATCCTGTCCGGTGAGTTCTGCCCGCTCGGTACGTACCTTGACACGGGAGGTTAGTCCCAGAGTTTCCGTTATCGCAGTAACAGCAGCTGTTTTGCGGCTTACTGAATCCACCAATGTGACATTTGCTCCAGGCAGCGCAATTGCTACCGCTAGACCAGGGAAGCCACCGCCAGTGCCTACGTCGATGCAATAGCGGAGTTGCTGAGGGTTCTCCAGTTCGCGTTTTATCGGCCAGAGGCTATCGAACACCTGAGTGATCCAGTAGTCATCCCCTTCGACTAGGCGGGTGAGGTTGACCCTGGTATTCCATTGACGTAAGAGCACTTGCAGGGTGATCATTTGCTCCAACTGTTCATTGGAGGGCTGCCAATCAAGGGCCTGCCAGAGCTCTGCATTTGAGTTCATAAAGCAGCTCTGATTTGGCATGGGCAACCAGCGACTAATTCTCTTTAGGATGGAATTGTGGAGGAGAAGAGCTGATGATCTTCTATTGGTTGTGACCTCTTTAAAGAGCCATTACGACCGCTTGGGAGTTGCTCGCTTAGCAGATGTCGAAACCATTCATAGTGCCTTTCGCCAACGCAGCAAGGCTCTCCATCCAGATACTGCTGAGCTTCCTGCTGCAGAGGCTGCTCAGCAGTTTCAGCTGTTGTATGAGGCCTATGAGCTCCTTTCCGACCCGGAGCGACGTCGGGCGTATGACGCCAGTCTGGTAGCAGCTGCATTGTTGGAAGCAACGAGCTCCGATCAAGGACCTGAGCATTTCTCTTCTCAGTCATCTGGTGCCGCAAAGGGGATGGGCGCGCGCCGCCCCCTCTCCGGGGGGGAGTTGTTTTCCCTGATGCTACTGAGCCTTGCTTTGCTATTTAGTTTGCTGTTGGGATTAGGCATGGTTTTGCTACAGGGGCGGGAACTACAAGTTTGGCCAAGTTGGCTCACCGGTGAGCAGACTCTTGGTAGCACTTCAACATTGC
>MPMF02127092.1_pt1 | contig 25461 bp, 16 predicted proteins | sample 1617271 | NCBI WGS metagenome assembly MPMF02 (sample SAMN05944812, study PRJNA350692) | marine metagenome | biome: marine; feature: ODZ; material: water; isolation source: 120 m water sample prefiltered with 30 um filter, filtered on to 0.2 um... | place: Pacific Ocean | collected 2012-04-09... | reverse complement strand
GGAGCCCAAAATAATCGCTCCAGCCTTCTCCCATGCCACCGCTTTGTAACGCATTGAGGGCACCCGAGTTGGCCGGGCCACCAGTCAGGCGGTTCGTGACCCCATGACCATATTCGTGGATCATTACGTCGGGGGCGAAGTCAAGATCACGTCGTGGGGTGTAAGTTGGCGGGATACCACCAGTATTCGTACTGTCTACAATGAAATCCGACAGGTCCAGATCGATAGTGAACATGGACATCGTCGGTTGTATGCCATCCGGAGGAGTCGCGAAAAAAGCGTTGTTGCCCGCCACAATCCCGTCATCGGCAACCTGACCCAAGGCCAAGACTGGGTCACCCTCCAGACCACGACGGGTGTAGTTTGTGGCCTGGAAGTTTCCTGCCTCTTCGGTGAAGCCGGCCTTGCCAAAAATATCGTGGGCAAGGTTAGCCCAGACAAAAAGATTCGTGATCGACGCGTCGGTGTATCCTATCGGCGATAGCGTGAGATCCAAGGGGAAATCAAAGTCGAGATTCGCACCACCGTTGGGCCGGTTTGTCGGTGCAGGGTTGCCCGTGGTGCCTGAATTGTTCGCCCGGTCTTCTCGAGCATCAACGTTGTTTCCACGCGTGTCGGGAAACTCCGGACCGGGCCGACCATCCGCATCGTGCCATCCAAACGGCGACTGCTCCGGGTCGTGAGGATCGACCATAATCGTGCGCCCGCCGCCATCATTCGGACTCTCATTCGGAATCGGAAGCGCGTTGTAAGAGGCGTTGGAGACCCAATCCTCGAAGTACAGGTTGCCGCCACCTTCGGCGCTCATGCTGGCCGAATACCAGTGATTTTGCCGTAGCATCTGCACATTGAGACTCCAGGCAAGCTCGATGCCCGGCTGGCCACCGTCGTCGATCGGTACGTAAACCAACTCGGCGACGACGTTTTGTTCCGCCAAGCCACCCGTCGAAAGAATCGTTTTGCTGGCCGCACCACCCTCGAAATCGACCACACGTGGTTCTGAGTTCAACTGGAAACCAAACTCTTGCGCAAACTGAGAGAATGCGGCGGCGGCACCAACTGACGTCTGTACGCTATTTGCCCCTGCGGATGCCAGATTCGGGACGAACGTGCTGGAGACATCCAAAATCCGGCCATCCGACATGACGTTGACCAAAATGTCGGCGGCTTGAACCTCAAGATCATTGTGCGTTTGGCGCAAAGCAATATGCGTTACACCGGTGTTCTCGCTGCGGTACTGCGATTTGACAATCGCATCTTCCACATCGCTCGAGTTCAGCCCAAACCGCGACGCGTTTTGACGCAGGTAGTTCATGGCGATCGTCAATGGATCACCTGACCGAGGGGGCGTCAGGAACGCGCTCGTGCTACCTTCGTATTGGCGCGGGGCCGAATAGAACAACCCGCTCTGGTGCTGATGGTCGCCATCATGAGAAGGAGCAAACCCGCCTTCCCCTTCCGCACCAAAATCCGCGACAGTCAACGCCAACAAGCGGCGATCTTCCAACTGCTCGAACAGGATACGACGCCGATGGCTCACCTCGTGGGAGGATCGTCGTTTATTGGTCGTTTTGAGACGGTTTTGGACCCGATTGGCTGAATTCACAACGAGTACCCCTGTTGGGCTAGGCCAAGACGTGGGTGATTGGTCGAAAAAGGACTGTGCCTATCAGTCTAATTACGCACCACAATTAAATCCACTTATTTGCCGAAACTACCGTGTTAACTGGAGTTCCGCGCTCGTTACAATCGGCATATCCCTTGCAGGCCGTACCCAATTCGCAGCAAATTGCGACACGGGGCGGGACGATCTGCAAGTTACCCGGAAGTGATTCTAGGAAGAATAGGCAAATTAGTGGGACATAACCTGTCGATTATAAACCGACATCACAAGCTGTCAACGAAATGTCGAACGCAGATTAGACGGAGGCCAGCTTGCGCGCGTTCCCACGGTCTGGGTAAAATGTGACAGCGGGAGACAAGCCAGATTCGGCCGTCTTGCAGACGAATCACCGGTTTCTGAGCAGGATTGGCCTCTTGCAGGTGCGAGAGAGCTCGTGGGAGGCTCCGGCAGCCTCGGGGGCCCACAATCAACCTGAACGACGGTTGACAGGCAAATGGCCCTTAACAGCCTGTTAGCCCCAATACCGTTCAACGTGCGGGTAAAGAATTCGTTGCACGTATCGAGGCACCGTGGACGCTTCGATCTTCACACGGCGTCCCTTACCACATCCACTCTATACCGGCGAATCCACCGTGGTAGAACGCGGTGCCGTTGTCATTGGCAGCCGAAGTTCGCAGGGATGGGAAGACCAGGTTCGGTGGCGCGGACGAATTGAACTGTTCTGGTGCCAAGGCAATGCCTTCGAGATACAGCCCAAAGTAACCGGCGCGAACCGTCCAGTTTGGATTGACCCGCCAGATCACCATCAGATTCGCGTCGGCGACGGCAGCGATATCGTTCATGTCGACATTCTCGTTGAACGTGGCACTCGGCTCGGTGACATCAATGACCGTCGTCTGGTTTCCATAGTTTCCAAAAACACCTGCCTTGATTTCTCCACCGACTTTAATTCCGGGGACTACCGCGCTCCACAGGTCGGCACCGACTTGGAAGCCGGTCAGGCTGTTGCGTGCGCGGATATTATAATCCATGGTGCCGGCTTGATTGCCCGGGGTGATGGGATCCGTGTCGTTGCCTTCGGTAAAGTAACGAAAGTCTTCCAACAGGTAGAAATAGCGAACACCTGCCAGAACGGACGCTTGCACTCGGCAATTCGGGGCAGTGTAGCGGCGCCGGAAGTTCAATTCGAAGTTATCCATCGAAGAAGAGTAGGCGATCGAGTGAAAGATCGCGTTATCAGTCTGTGGAAAACCGCCGGGCGGGAAGGTTGCGTAGTTGGTGATCGGTGAAAACAGTCCGCCCAATGGATCTGATCGGCTGTCGGACGAAGACCAGCTGAAGAGACCGTAGTAGGTGAATTCGGCAGTTGCCGTCGCGAGAACCTGAACGGCCGCATTAAGACGAACACCCGGCTGCTCGTCAAAATTCAGATCTTCCGTGCTCATGATGATGTTTGGAGCTGGTCCCGGGCCGTCGGCGGTGAAATCAACTCGCCGGGAAACGTCATCACGCTTCAGGTACATCGCATCCAAGGTGATGTCGTACCATCGCGGTGCGCATTGCCCGCCTTCTGAGTAGGGCAGCAAGCGATCCAGCAGGCCAGCCATGAAACCGCCGCCCGCTCCAAAACCGTGACCGTAACCACAATTTGCACAGCCGTTACCACCGCAGCTGCCACAGAACGACTGGCCACCAGATTTGCCGGCGGGACCTGCAATGCCACCGACACCTGGTGGGAACGTCTGAGGCGTGCCGTAGCTGGCGGGCATCGTCCAGTTGTTCGGTTGGGGTGGACCCTGTGGATAGCCCATGGCTGGTCCCTGTGAATAGCCCATGGCTGGCTGGGAAAAAGTTGCTTGTTGCATTTGAAACGGCACCTGACCGTAACCCGGTGGCACAGCAGACGGATGGCCGAATCCGCCTTGGGGCCTCGTGGGAGCGCCAGGCGGGACGACATAGGTTGGAATTGCACCGCCCGGTATGTAGGCCAGTGGCGGTCCATTGGAAGCAAGTTGAGCGGCCGGTAGTGGGATTTGCTGTTGTACGCGGAGGCCGGTTTGTGCCGGTGCTGCGCCAACTGCAGGAGTGATTTCCGGCAACTGCGACAGGCCAACGTTTTGAATGTTTTGCGGCGCGGCAAATGACTCGGCTGGCGGACCGCTCTGCGGTGCTCGAACAACTGGTGGCAAACCATCGCCAGGCGTCACACGGGGACGCTGCCGGATTGGGTTGAACGGCAAGTTTCCGCCGGGCGCAAATGCAGAGGAGCGGGAATTCGCATCCCTCACAACTGCTGCTCCGGGGACGACAGGGGCGCCTGGCTGTGAAATGCGAGCATCATACTGGAGATTCAGGCCTTGGCCACTTGGAAGCGACTGTGCCTGTACACCGGATGCGGCAACCGCAACCAACACGGTCGACAGAACAGCCAGGAAGCACTTCCTTACAGTTTTCATCTGGACTTCTCCGCAATGCAAGATGAAACGCCAGCGGTTTCCATGTGGAATCTGGCCCCACGAGGTCGTTCGATCGTTACAAGCCATGCAAAACGACTCACCCGCAGATTTCGCTGAAACTAACTATCGGTCCGGTATAAAACGTAGAACCACTTCTTTCCGCTTTCTCGGAATAGTGACCTTAATCGGCAGGCTTGCCCACAAACTCCTGCCTTTCCTGGTTTTCCTCCTTCTCTGGCGGATCTTTTCTGCGCCCGATCCCATCGACGCGGGGAAATAGATTGACTGGGCGGTATCAGTGGCGGTTTGCCTGGACGCTCGCACAGAACTTCCTGAGCCCAGCACAGCGGGCCGGGGCATTCCGAGTGGGTGGAAATTCACCGATGACGCAGGTACAAAACCGCCGAAGTGGCACCTTCAAGATCTTTCGAGGCAGAACGCACGACAGCATCCGGGTCGCCTGGATCGGAAGATCGTGGACGTACGTGCACCTGTTTCTGCGATCCCGGCCAGTTTCCACGGCGGCAGACGCGAATGCCCGGCGACCGTACTCAAGCTGTATCTTCCCTCCCAGCGATCAGAAACTCCGTTGGTTGTAAGACGTAAATCGGAGCAACTTGTTGCGAAAATGCCGCTAGCTTGCCAGAATCTAACGAGGCAGGGTCTCGAACCAATCCGAGCTACTGCTCGGTCTTGCTAACCTGCTCCCCGACCAACCTGCGGTCGGTGCCCGTCGCTAGAACTTGACTCAAACATAACTAGTTTCCGACCATAAGGAGACTAATGGGGATAGACACGCATCATGGGAGGTGGCCAGATGACGCAGGCCAAGTTGATCGAATCGCTCGAACAGTTCCTCGAGGTCTTGGAAAAGAGTAAACTGTTTTCCCCCGAACGGATCCAAAAACTCCGCCAAGACCTCAAGGGTTCTAACAAGCAGCCACTAGACATTGCTCGGATGCTGGTCAAGAACCGCAAATTGAGCAAATGGCAGGCGGGCCAATTGCTGTCTGGGTACTTCAAGTTTCGGCAGGGCCAATTCGTCTTGCGCGACCAATTGGGCAAGAGCCGGCTGGGGGGCTTGTTTCTCGCCCACGACGAAAAGAGAAGCCAGCTCGTTGCGATCCGATCGTTGTCCAAGGCCGCGGCAGCCAATGCCGACAATGTCAAACGATTCGTCTTGGCAGCCGAGTCAGCGATCAAGTTAAAGCACGAGAATGTGGCGCGTGTTTTGGAACTGAACAGCGAAGGCGAGCGGCACCTGATCGTCACGGAATATGTGAGCGGTCGGGATTTGAAAAAGCAGATCGAAGAGGAAGGTCCGCTGACGGCCACGCAAGCGGTGACCTATCTTCGACAAGCCGCTGACGCCTTGACACTGGCCCACAAACAGCAAGTAATCCATGGTAGTTTGCAGCCAGCCTGTCTCTTGGTTGATGCCAGTGGTGTCGTCAAGATCGCGGACTGGGGTCTGGCTCCGTTGCGCGCTGCCAAGAGAGGTTATTGTTCACCGGAACAGATTGACGGCAAACCAGCTGATGCAGGTGCCGATCTCTTTTCACTTGGCAGCACACTGTACTTTTTGCTCACTGGCCGCGCGCCGTTTGAGGCAAGCTCGCCGGAAGAGGAGAAAGCCATCGCGGACTCGAAACGACCGATCCCGCTCAACAAGCTCTGCAAGGACGTTCCCCGCCCGCTGGTCGACCTATGTAATCAAATGATGGCTTACGATCCCACCGAGCGCCTGGGGCTGATGCAGGACGTGGTATCGCGATTGACCGAGTTCGCCGCAGCCGGCGATGATGCCGACCCGGTCGAGCTCGAAGCGGATGTTCTCTTGGAACTGGAAGATGACAGCAAGTCGGACGAACCGACCGCCGGTGAGGCCACGGAAAAGGCCGCTGGTGCCAAGGACGAACAAGCCTCTGATGACACGGTCGTGAATGTGGCAATCGGTGATGCGCACAAGACCTCCCCAATTTCCGATACGACGGCGATCGCGATTTCTACTGGAAAGGAAGCGACAGCCGGTCCAGTGGGTGCTTTCAAGATCAGCACGAAAAAGAAGAAAAAGAAGAAGCCAAAGTCCCAGGGCGCAGCCAAGGAAAAACCCGCTACGGCACCTGCCGAAACAGATGAATTCGTCACCGCCGCAAAGCCAGGCACAGGTTCGCTGGGAACTGCCACCAAACAGAATGCAGCGAAATCTAAGGACAAACCGGTGGCAAAATCCACCAAAGGCTCAGGGACGTCCGAGCCAGCCAAGGACGGGCCGGCAGCCAAGAAGAGATCGGGGATTCCGCTCGGGGTGATCATTGGTCTGGCGGCGTTATTTGGCTTGACCTTGTTTGGTGGTGGTGCCGTACTGATCGCGTTCTTGTTGTTACGAGGTGGCGAGGATGTCGTAGCGCAAGCCGCTGCCGCGGCAGACGCGGCGACGGAGTCGGAAATTGATCCTGAAGCCTCTGACCCCGACGTTGATCCTGAAGACATGCCAGACGCGATTGAACTGGTTCAAGATGATCCACAGGGTGCCAACAGTGCGGACGCGGCCATCGATCAGGCTGACACGACAGCAGGGACAACTTCGGCCGACGCGGATCCGCCCGCCGATCCCCCGGCAGATGCCGTCGCGACACCCACCGCCTCAACACCGCCTTCAACCCCTGGGGCTAAGAACTCGGCAACTCCCGAAACCGCAAACTCCTCAACCCCGGGGGCGGAGAACGCTGCGACGGGCGACGTCCAATCCGAGCCGGCGAGCGACGAGCCGCAAGTGAAACCCGCAGCCGAAACCGACACTAAAAAGCCAGCAGCAGATGTCGACGGTAAGAAGAAGAAAGCCGAAGCCGAAGCAGCCGCCAAGAAGAAAGTGGATCAAGCCGCTGCAGCAAAGAAGAAGGCCGCCGAAAAGAAGAAGGCCGAAGAGAAGAAAAAGAAGGCCATTCCTGTTTTCGTATTCAAACCCACGGTCGAACTACCTGCGATACCCACCGCAGACGCCGCCGGAACTCCATTTGTCCTGGGCAAGATCAATATCTCGCCCACCGATGTTTGTTTCATCAGCATGACCGGTGGAGATACCGCCGCCCGCGGTCGCGCCGAATTCTCGATTCGCAATGCGAAGTCGGGGACGGCGCCCCGCGACTGGGAACTTGTGGTCAGAGACGATTCCATCGACACAGTGATTGCGACGTTGGCGTTGCCTGAGAAGGAACTGTCGTTTCATTGGCAACCCGCGGCCGCGGAGAGCCAGTTCGCCGGCAATCTCCGTAACTGTAGCTTGAAGATGACTGCGGGAAGTGCCAAGCCACAGCTGCTTGCATTGCGGAGCCCGATTGTGGGTGAATCCGTCCCGATCGATCTGACCAAACCTTCTATCCAAGCGCGTTGGAATGTCGACTCGCCACCGGACCCCGGCACCTTGCAGATCGCCACTAGTCTCAAAGGCCACAAGATGGTGTTAGATCCACCTCAGCCAATCGGTGCCATGAAAGGAACTCAGTGGATTTACCTGGGTGAGAACAAAGATACTGCACTGCTGGCACTCAAGCTTGATACGACTGTTACAGCACGGGGCATTCAGGTCACTCTCAAACCGTTTTTGAAATTCGCTGGTGAAAAGCCCTTGTCCTACAACAAGGGGACCAAAAAACGCGTTACGCAAAGCGCGTCACAACAAGGGCAGATCAAGCAGGCGAAAGTTGCGTTTCTCCAAGATCAGTTGAAAAAGGCCCCCAGGGGGGGTAAGCAGCGGGTCCAGATCGCTTTGACGCAAGCTGAGCAGGAATTTCAAGCATTTGGCAAAATGGCCCAACAGGTGAGCCAGTTGGATCAGATCGAGCAGAGCTACGCGGGTGCATTATTGGACTTCGAAGTGATCTACCGCACGATTCAGGGCGAGACCGTCCTAGTGCGGACCCAGGCCGGGGGCGGGACACCTTAGTGCGTCTTAAACCCACGGTCTACGACCGTGCGGCCCTGAAAGACTCCGCCGCACGTGGGCTGGTCGGGAGACCAGCCCACGTGCGGCGCGGTGGCACTGTTGTGGAACGGCCTCCCCGACCACTGTTGTGGAATGGTCAACTGTTGTGGCACGGTCAGCTGTTGTGGCATGGTCTCCCGACCGTGCCACGGTGGTGAATAACAACCCGAATATGGGCCGGTCGGGAGACCGGACCGCAACGTGACCCGCACATGTGGGATTAGAAATGGAAGTTGTACTTATCGTTGCTGGCGGCATCGCGTTGGTGGGTCTGATTGTTTTTGGGGTTCACAAGTTTGAGAAAGCTCGCACCGAGCAGTTTCAGGCTGTTTCCGACCAACTGGGTCTGCAGTTTCACCCCCAGGGGGATCCTGAAGTTCAGAACTCGATCGGTCACCTTCGGCTGTTCAATCAGGGACACAGCCGGAAAACCAAGAACATGATCTGTGGCCAAACCGAGGATATTGATCTTGCGATCTTCGGCTATCGGTACACGACAGGTGGTGGAAAGAACCAGCAAACTCACCAGCAAACCGTGATCAGTTTCCTATCACCGCACCTGTCACTGCCGGAATTCGAGCTTCGACCGGAGAACCTGTTTCACAAGATCGGCCAGGCGTTCGGCTACGAAGACGTCAATTTCGATTCGCATCCACTTTTCTCGAAGCGATACCTTTTACGTGGCCCGAACGAGGCTGCCGTCCGTGATTTCTTTACGCCGGAATTGATCGAGTTCTTCGAGGGGCAAGCTGGAGTCAGTGTCGAGGCCTCCAACAATCGATTGATCTACTATCGATCCCGAAAACGTATCAAGCCGGCGGAAGTGCGGTCGTTCATGGAGGAAGGTTTTCGCATCTACGGACTGCTTAAGCAGCCTTTGCCTTGACCGGATCTCTCTCCGCGAAAAATCGTCGGTTGTGAAACGCGTTCATCAACCTTGGATCCCGCCTGTTGACTGCCGCGAGCGGTTAGATCATGCTGCACGCAAACATCAACAAGGCGCGATATTTCACACTTAACTCAGGATTTATTCCATGAAAGTCAGAATTACGGTTGGAGTACTTTTCATATTCGTGTGCGGAATGCTCACTGGTATCTTCGTGATTCAAGACAGATCGCAAACGCCGCTTATCAAGTCTGCATCCGCCCAGCAACGTGGCAGTCAGCCTCCCAGAATCTCGCCAACGAAAGCACTTGCCGATCGCGACATCTATTTCCCGGGGACGGAGGATCTCAAGCCCGATGAAATGCGCATTACCGCACTGGGAACAGGGATGCCAAGTGCTCGTCCAAAACAAGCTGCCGCATGTTTTCTCGTCGAGCTAGGCAACGGCGATAAATTTCTATTCGACATCGGCAGTGGGTCTCACGAGCGGATTGCCGCTCAGAAGATCCCGTACGACTATCTCGACAAGGTGTTCATTGGCCATTTGCACGTGGACCACTTCGGCGATTTGCCTACCTTCTGGTTGGGCGGCACCGTGATGAACCGTCTCGTTCCGCTTCGTGTTTGGGGACCAAGTGGCTCAAAACCGGAGCTCGGTACGAAGTTCTGTATGGAGAAGATGCAGGAGATGTACCAGTGGGATATCGCCACTCGTTCCGGTGTCATCGACTTTCGCGGCGGAAAGCTCGAGGTGAACGAGTTTCCCTTCGACGGAATTAATAAGGTTATCTATGACGAAAACGGCGTCGTCATTCGCAGCTTCCCTGCCATCCACGGCCTGGATGGGGCCGTCAGCTTCATTCTTGAATGGAACGGCATGAAGTTCGTTTACGGAAGCGATACCTATCCCAACAAGTGGTACATCGAACACGCCGCTGACGCAGACTTCGCCATCCACGAGTGCTTTCTTCCGCCGACATTGATGGTCGAGAAGCAGGGCTTTTCCCCACTCGAAGCGCTCGTTGTCGGAACGCAGGGACACACGTCACCCGAACAGTTCGGGAAGGTTATGTCGATTGTCCAACCACGTTTGGCGATCGGCTATCACTTCTACAACGACTTCGACACAGAGCCGGAAGTTCGACGCCGCGTAAGGAAGACTTACGAAGGCCCCTTATCACTGGCAGTCGATTATATGGTCTGGAACGTGACCAAGGATGACATCAAGGTTCGCATGGCCGCGAAGGACGAAGAAGTTTGGCCATCGCCAGCCCTCAAAAAGAAGATTCCGCCGGATTTCCGGGGTGCTATCCCTTTCTCTGACTTCACACTTTCGGGCCGCGAGGCGTTTCCCGAGGTTGTTGCACCCATCTATGAAGAGATCAACGAGAAATATGGCACAGACTTCAAACCGGGGCTGTAGGCTGAACACTAAGACTTCCACAGATTGAGCAGTTCTTCTAACAACTCATCGCCCGTCTCCAACACTCGCATGTTCGTGCGGAACATCGTCGAGAAAAGCGACATGTTGATAATCTCGCCCGCCATATCCGTATTGGAAAGCTCACGAGCGCCCGACACGACTCGTGTGGAGCCGGGGTTGGAAAGGGTAGGCAACCCAGAGTTGTTACCTGTCGAGAAGGTGTTTTGTCCGCGCCGCACCAGACCGTTGGGGTTGTCAAACTCAACCAGCTGAACCTGGCCCAGGTCGCGCACGATGCCGTCGGCAAAACGTCCTCGAACGGTGCCATCCTCTCCGACGGCAACGTCAGTCACGTCGGCATTTGAAGAAGCCGGCCCACGAGGCGCCTTCACCGCTTCGAGGTTGCTGGTGTTGAGCTGGAAGTTGCCATCAACGTTGAACCCCAGCACGCGCAGCCCAGTATCGGAGACCAGTTCGCTGTTGCCGTTGAAATGAAAATTCCCGTCACGTGTAAATAGCTGTTCGCCGTCGGCTCCCTCCAGCACAAAGAACCCATTGCCTTCGAGTGCCAGATCCAGAGGATCTCCGCTGACCACGATCGTGCCTTGCGAGAAATCCCCATCGACCGCCGCCGGTCGAACGCCCCGACCAACCTGAGTCGGATTCCGGCCTCCAGACGATCCTGAGACTTCGAGACCGTTGTCCAGTGTCTGCGGGGTTTGATCCTCGAAGACGACCCGTGAAGACTTAAAGCCATCGGTCTGCGAGTTGGCCAGATTATTGGCTGAGACACTGATCGCCATTTCGGCAGCAGAGATGCCGCTCAAGGCGGTGTTCAGAACTGATCCAAGCATGACTTTTGATAGCTACACGGAGCGATTTCCAAGGGTGTGGCAGAAACCACACTCACCAATCGAAAGTATACGTCACAAATAACATTTAGGCGGGTGACGTTAGACAATGGAGTTCGAGCACCCAATTGGGGGTATTTTGCACGTAGGCTGTGACATGCTTTCGACGCGTGAAATAATAAATCGCATTTAGACCTTGAAAGACACCGCTCAGCACGATGACCATCCCGTAGACTGCGGCAATCAGGATTCGGTAGATCTGATCAAACTCGTCGACGGAGTCAAAGACGGCGCCGAGTTCAGGTTTGGCTTTCAATTCCGCTGCAAACGGCCCCTCACTCGTCAGGCCAACGATGAGCATCCAGATGCAATAAGAGATGATCAACGCCAAAAAGCCAACCTGATTCCAACCGAGAAACGCAGGGGCTTTTGGATCGAACTGCAGAAGCCGTTTGCGTCCCCTGAACTCGTTGAATGCGACAATCGACAAGCCGACCGTCACAACGAAGCCGGGCAAGCTGAACAATGCGAATGGAGCCGAACAGACCGCAAAAATGCCAGTAACCCAACCGTTGAATGTTGCAACCGCCGCTGCTTTGCGGATCTTTCGTGCGCGATCGTGGGCGGCGGCGACCTCGTGCTGGTGCGATTCGCTTAGCGGTCCGTTTGGCTCGGTGGTGATGGTTGCAACGGCCATGTGACGCGCCTTACTGAGAATGAAAAAGGTCAACCGCCCATTCGCGAGAAGGAACCCATGTACAACTATAGGTCTCGCATTGCCGCCAGCCCCTTCCTCACGGGATGCAAGCGTCCACAGCTTCTGACACTCGTCAGATAGATCAAACAGCGTCCTGAAAGTGACGGTGTTTTAGGGTTGAAGAAGAATGGTCGCCCGGCGAGATAGTCGTTGATCGCTCCGCGATCAATACGTTTGGTTCGCGGAGCGAACCACGACAATCGGGCTCGACAACCCGAATTCTTTGTCTTGACAAGCTTTCTAGGAAGCGGCTGCGATTGACGCGATCGCGCTACCCACGTTGTCATAGATTTGGAATAGCCGATGAAACTGACGGGACCCGAGCTGTTTGCGGACGCTCTTCCTCACATCCGCCAAATGCAGTGTGCCGTTCTTTGAGCGAATCCTCTTTTGCGCCCCAATCAGCACACCGAGCGCCGCATTCGAGATGTACTCGACGTCTTGCATACTAACGACCAAGTGATAGTTGCCTCTTTCGACCAGGGACGTCAAGCGTTGCTCGATCGTCAAAATGGCGCCTGCATCCAATAGCCGCTTGGAAAGCAATCGCAAAACAACAACGTTGTCAATTGTTTCTTGTAACCACAGCGATCGCAGCTCGGAAGCATGCTCGTCTGGAACTGCAGAGGGTACTTCACGTCCTTCGAGCAGCCGGCCACGAAACATCGCGTGCTTAATGGAATGGACGAGCCATTGAGGTGTGACCGTCGACTTGATCAGAAAATCCTGCGCACCTAGGCGATAGGCAACGGACACGGTGCTATCGTCAGTCAATTCGGTGAGAATCACAATTGGCATCGTCTGAAGCTGCTCCCGCGCCGCCAGATAGGTTGCGATGCCCTGGCTGTCGGGAAGATTCAGATCGAGCAACAGCACATCAAATGCCCTTCTCTTGGTCTGTTCGATTCCCTCTGCCAACGTTGCAACTTGTTCGACCAAATAGCCGTCCTCAGCAAGCATTGCAATGAACTGCGCAGAATCTGTCGCGTTGGCGTCGATCAACAGAAGACGTGGCATAGATCTGGTGGGAGTTCCGTATGAAGCGATGCAGATGATGAGGGTAGTTTCTACCCCCTAGTGGCCCGGTTGGTCAAACGGGGGTTCACGTTGAAGCGAACTCTTTGAATGCCGCAACTCGCCCCGAATAGTCCGCCTGCCAGCCGGCACGGCAGGTATTTTTCCGGATTTTTGGAGTGCTTTTCGGTGGACACTTCATCGAGTCGCTCTTCCATGATGGAGTTCGTCGCGTTTGGCGTGGATTGGTGGTATTTGCCATCGGGAAGGGCCGTTGACCTGGCAAGGGTATATACGACTCTTCTCCTAACTTAGTTCCCAAATTCGTTCGAGGAGGGATTGGTGGAAAAGGCGTCGCTTAATTTCCCTGGTTTCAGTTTGAACGCTTTCCATCGAGATGCAGCGCTAACGACGAATAACACAAATTGAAAAATTTCGCACGATTGCTCCTTCGCACGTTGTCAAGGAGAATGCACACCCGCGAATGACAGACCAACGAATTTCCTGAATGTGAACCGCATGCAACCGAAATCAAGTCTTAGTCGTGTTTTGATCCGCTGTTTGTGGATCTTGTCTTTACTGATGGCAGTTGACCGGACACTGGCTCAAGATGATTCGACGTTGGGCCATTGGAGATTTCAGGACGATCTGATCGAAGGGCAGCAACTGTGTGCTGTCGTTGGTGCCGACGGAACCATTCACGGTACCGCAACGCTAGACACACAAATGCCCTCGTCGCTCGTCTTGGATGGTCAGAATGACTGGGTGGTCATCAGCGACGATCTCGGGCAAGCCGCATTGCCGGTTCGCGCGATGACTGTCGAGTCGTGGGTTCGCATCGATGCGCCGAAGAAGTGGGGAGCGATCGCCACCGCCATGCAGGACAACGGCAGTTACGAACGTGGCTGGTTGATCGGTAACCGGGACGCGAAGTTCTGTTTCGCCGTCAGCAGTATCGACCGCAAGCGTCTGACGTACCTCTCGGCCGATGATGCATTCGTCAGTGGCGCATGGTATTACGTTGTTGCCACGTATGATGGCGAGACAATGCGACTTTATGTCGACGGTCGACTCGCCGCTGAGTCGCTGGAGCAATCGGGTGATATCTTCTACCCAGAGCGCGGTGTCTTTGGGCTCGGCGCGTACCGTGATGACGACGAGTTCTATCCATGTGCCGGTCGTTTGGCAGAAGTCCGGCTGCACAAGAACGTGTTGTCAGCCGCTGAGATTGGTTCCCGCTTCGAAGCGCACAAGGACCGGTTTCCAGCAATCGAGGCGGTGGTGTCACAGGTTGTAGGTTGGCCAACCTACATGCACGACAACACTCGCTCGGGTCAGACGCAAGAACAGCTCACTCTGCCTTTAAACAGGCATTGGTCTTACAAGACGCGTTATCCGCTTGCCCCAGCTTGGCCGCTACCGGCAAAGCAGAATTTCTGGCGAAATCAGAAGGACCTACCGGCGCGGGTTGCATTCGACCGCGCGATGCATGTCGTGTCCGACTGCCGGCATGTGATATTTGGAACAAGCGCCGATGATCGAGTCGTTTGCTTAGAAATGGCGACGGGGAAAGAACAATGGTCGTTTGCCACCGAAGGGCCGGTTCGATTCGCACCAACGCTGCACGATGGTCAGGCCTATGTCGGATCCGACGACGGCCAACTGTATTGCATACGTGTCGCGGACGGCGAGCTGGCATGGCAATTTCGCGCAGGGCCTCGCGATCATCGGATCCCAGGCAATGGCCGCATGATCAGCCTGTGGCCGATCCGTAGCGGCGTGATCATCGACAATGGTCACGCGCGATTCGCTGCCGGGCTGTTTCCGAATCAAGGGACGTACCAATATGCGCTAGACGCTACAACTGGCAAGCTACTGGCCGAGGGACAGCTTGCGTTTTCTCCCCAAGGCTATATGCAGCTTGAAGGGAATGCGATCAAGATTTCGCAAGGCCGAGCGCCTTCCACTGTTCTCGCAACACTTGAAAGCACCAGCAAGACCAACGTTGGACGAGTAATGGGAAACTCAACCGAGTTCCCGTTTGCCTGGATTGGGACGGCCGAGCATCTGATTGGCGGCGGTGACGGGCAGGTTGCTGCGTTTACGAAAGCAGGAAAGGAAGTCTGGCGCGCTGAAGTGCTCGGACGCGCCTACGGTCTGGCCTTCGCCGATGGCAAGTTACTCGTCAGTACCGACCAGGGGCGGGTCTATTGTTTTGGATCCAAGCCCCGCCAAGATGACCAGAACGTCGTCGATCGACGGGAAGAAGTCGCTGCGCCGAGTGAAGCCGCGGCTGAAACTGCGCGTTTTGTCACATCGTACTTCAAGAACCAGCGAGGCTACTGCTTACTACTCGGCGACATCGATCCGGCGGTTACAAGTACGTTAGTTGACGCAGCGGATTGGCGATTCGTCTGTCGTCGGGAAACACAGGCCAAGATCGATAAAACGAGAACGGCCCTTGACGCGGCACACTTGGCCATGCGCGCGGCCGTGCATCATGGCGGATCAGTTCCCCTGCCCTATGGTTCAGGGTTGTTCAATGTGGTGATCGTGCCAAGCGGGTCGAAGACCCTGGGTTCCGCATTGATCGCAGAGGTCGCGCGCGTGTTGCGGCCGGCGGGCGGCCGGGCGTTTATTCGCTTACCCGAAGGTGACGCGTCTCCCAGCCAAATCGAGCGTTGGCTGAGTACAATTGCAAACCGCGGTGCTTATGACCACCAGCTGGTCGAACGGGACGGCACGTGGCTTGTGATCACACGCAAGACGCTGCGCGGTGCCGGTCAGTGGACACATCTTTATGCTTCCGCGTCAAACACTGCCTGCAGTGATGACCGGCAGATCGATGACCGTCTGACCTTGCAATGGTTCGGACCGCCGGGGCCGCGAGAGATGGTTGACCGGCATCATCGAACGGTCTCGCCACTGTTTTGTGACGGCCGACTGTTTGTTCCCGGGAACGAACGGGTTTATGGGGTGGATGCGTACAATGGCACACCGCTTTGGGAGATCGAGATTCCCGGATCGCGACGCGTGGCCATTGCAAGCGACTGCGGCAGCATGGCTGCGACACCGGACACACTGTACGTTGTGGCCGGCGATTCGTGTCACCGTTTCGAAGCGGGTTCCGGCCAGGCCTTAGTGAAGTTTGACCTCCTCGCTGACACTGACGGCGAACCGCGCCACTGGGGCTACGTCGCGGCAGTCGGTGATGCGTTGTTTGGCAGTACCATTCGCCCGAACGCAGCGCGGTCCGGTCACTCGAAGCAGCAGATCAGTGAAGCGTATTACGACGCAGTGCCTTTGGTGACGAGCGACTCGGTGTTCGCCGTCGACCGTCACACTGGCGGGCGCCGCTGGCAGTATCAGGCTACAGCAGGCGCGATTGTCAATTCCACGATCACGATCGGCGGCGACCGACTATACTTCGTCGAAAGTGGTAACCCGAAAACGCTGAAGGAACCAAGTGGGCGCTCGAAGCTCAAGCAACTCGCGGCCAGTGAACAAGGTGCCAACCTAGTCGCGCTTAATGTCAAGGATGGATCCGTCGCATGGCAAGCTCCGATCGATCTGGGCAGCATCGAACACCATCTGTTTATGTCCTACGCCAGGAACAAGTTGATCGTTGTCGGTACGAGGAATCAGACAGTCGGTACGCGAGCGTATGTGTGGTACGACACGCACTGTGTTAGCGCCGAGGATGGGAAACCGGTTTGGACAGCAACTCAAAACCAACGACAGAGTGCCGGCGGTTCGCATGGCGAACAAGACCACCATCCTGTCATCGTGGGTGACACCGTGTTTGTCGAACCGTATGCATACCATCTTGAAACGGGACAACGGACCGAAAGCTGGTCTCTTGGCCGTGGTGGACACGGTTGCGGGTCGATTTCCGCGTCAGCGAAGATGTGTTTCTTTCGCGCTGGAAACCCCACGATGTGCGAATTGGCCTCTGGAACGAAAACCAAGGTGACTCGAGTCAGCCGGCCAGGCTGTTGGATCAACATGATCCCCGCCGGCGGCCTGGTTCTGATTCCAGAGGCGAGCAGCGGTTGCGTTTGTGATTACCCGATTCAGGCATCGATGGCGTTCGCCTCGCGTGCACTTTCGGACCCGACTGAGGACCAGTAGAGACGATCCAGCAGTCGGTCTGAAGTCAGCGGTTGATCTCGTTGGTGTGGAGCTGTCAGTATCACCAATCTTATCGTCTTGCGGATCGTAGATATACCATCGCCGAGGAGATATTCAAGTGGATCTGTTTAGACCGGATTTTGGTTGTTAACGCGGCGACATCTTTCCGGTCGAGTCAAGTTAGCCCGTATAGTCGTTGTTCGCTCCGCGAACAACACACAATGTTCGCGGAGCGAACAACGGCTATGATCAGACAGGACGTTTGGCTGCATGGTACGGCACGAGAAAGAACAACCAGGAGGCAAAATGATGTTTGGAACGCTTGACCGCCGAACCTTTCTGAAAGTGGGCGCGGCCGGCGCAGCGGCAATGGTATTCGGAAATCGCGCCTGGAGCGCCGAGTTCCCGCCGACACGCGTCATCACGCGGGGCCCGAAGCACCATTGGTTCGGCTATTACGACAAACTACAGTTCGACCCGACCGGTCGCTACGTGCTCGGCATGGAGGTCGATTTCGAGCATCGATCTCCGCAGGCTTCTGATGTCATTCAGATTGGCATGGTCGACCTCCAGGACAACGACCGGTGGATCGAACTGGGAACGAGCAGCGCTTGGTGTTGGCAGCAAGGATGTATGCTGCAATGGCTTCCGGGATCGGCAAGCAAGGTGTTGTGGAACGATCGGGACGGCGATCACTTCGTCTGTCATATCCTGGATACGCGGACCCGAGAAAAGCAAACGATTCCACATCCAATCTATTCGGTCAGTTCCGACGGAAAGTCCGCAGTCGCGCCGGACTTTCGGCGTATCAATGACGTGCGGCCTGGTTATGGCTATGCAGGATTGACGGACCCTTTTGTGGATGAACTTGCTCCCACCGCAACGGGCATCTTCCACATCGATCTGCAGTCCGGTGATTCGAAATTGATTATTTCACTGGCCGACATTGCTCGCTTGGGTGTGATTCCGAACGAGACGCTGGGCATCAAGCATTACTTCAACCATTTACTGTTCAGCCCCGATGGGGCTCGGTTCATCGCTTTGCACCGCTGGCGCTACCCCAACGGCAGCCGGCTGACGCGGATGATCACGTCCAGGCCGGACGGCAGTGACATTCGTATGGTCTGCCCCAACGGCTACACGTCGCATTTCATTTGGCGAGACGAACACCACATTCTTGCCCAGTCCAAAAACCTGTTAGGCAATCCTAATTGGGGAGATTTTCTCTTTGAAGATGCCGAAGGCGGCACCGTTGAAGAGATCGGACACGGCGTGCTCGATCCATCCGGGCATCTGAGTTACTTGCCTGGCAACGATTGGATTCTGAATGACACCTATCCGAAGGGCGAAGCTCGACTGCAGACTCCACACCTGTATCATGTGCCGACGGGCCGCCGCGTCGATCTGGGCAGCTTCCATCTACCCAAGGTCTACACTGGTGAATGGCGCGTCGATACCCATCCTCGCTCTAGCCCGGACGGTCATTTTGTCTGCATTGACGCGCCGCACCAGGGCCAGGGCCGGCAATTGCACCTGATCGAAGTCACTGGGATCGTGCGCTGAATGTACTGTTTCGCGTGAGATGTTCTCCTTTTTTTCACTGGCATGGCGTGACGCCGAGCAGTTCTGAAGCTACGATGGTGGCCACGTTCCAACAGAGTTCGTCACACCCTTATACACCGACACTCGTCGCAGTGAAACGACATTCACGCCTTGCAACCTTGGAGACAGCGCGCCATGACCTTTCCTTCACGTTCCATCCGTTTCTGTTCGATACTCGTCGTACTCCTGGCATCCGCGCTCCTGGCATCCGCGGCGCGCACGGAGGAGACCAAGACAACGCACGACGCCATCAAGCCGGCGCCGCGTGCCGGTCGTTGGATGACTCGTCACAATGCGATGAACGCTCGCGTCGAAAAGGGCAATGTCGACTTGGTATTTATCGGTGACTCGATTACACAGGGTTGGGAGGGGCGAGGCAAGAATGTCTGGTCGAAGTTCTATGACAAACGGAATGCCGTCAATCTTGGCATCGGTGGCGACCGGACTCAACACGTTATCTGGCGACTGGATAATGGAAACCTGGAAGGTATCGCGCCCAAAGCGGCCGTGATCATGATCGGTACCAATAATTCCGGCAGCAACTCGCCGGAACAAATCGCCGATGGCGTAACGGCCATCGTTCGTCAGCTGCAAGCCAAAACGCCCAAGACAAAGATTCTGTTACTGGCGACTTTTCCGCGAGGCGCGACTCCCGCCGACAAGAAACGACAGGTGAACGAAAAGAGCAATGCGATCGTCGCAAAGCTGGCAACGGATGACAACGTCCACTACTTGGACATCGGCCAGGAGTTTCTCGGTGACGATGGCTCGCTGTCAAAAGAGATCATGCCCGACTTGCTGCACTTAAGCGAACAAGGATACACGATCTGGGCCGAATCGATTGAACCTACGTTGGCAAAGCTGATGGGCGAGTGAAGCTGAAGCTCAGATCACTTCATCGATTTATAGGATGCATTCGGAGCGTTAGACCAAACTCGCATTACGCCAAGCAATGGAACAGTATTCGGATTCTGAGATACTCGGAAGCGCGCTCATCTGGTTGTTGAGCGCCGCGTGCCCGGGTGTGATTTCTGCGCTATTGTTCCTCTTGGTGCTGCGAGCCCGTCATACTGGTGTCTGGATCGGCAAGCGTTGGGGCGTCTACCGACGGTTCACTCGTGAAGAAGATCCCGGAACGTTTCAATTCGGCACGACGATCACCATGGTGATTGCCGGATTCATGGCAGGCGCTGGCCTCCTAAGCTTGGCTTGCTCCGCATATTTCGTCGTTGTGTTCCTTTCTAGATGAACTGTCGTGCTTATACCGTACGGAACTGATGCACCGATTTATCACCTGCCGTTTGCGACGGTGGGTATGATCGTGTTGAACGCTGGCGTGTCGTTCGCGGCTTGGGCGGCAACGGGCGGTGGTTGGTATATTGCAACGGACGAACTCGGCCAGACGGTGTGGATTGTCGACGAGATGATCCTGCAATATGGGCACGGTCTTCGCCCATGGCAGTGGATTACCTCCAACTTCCTTCATGGCGACCTTCTGCACTTGCTGGGAAACATGTTCTGCCTATGGGGCTTCGGTTTGGTGACCGAAGGCAAAGTCGGCTAGTGGCGTTTCCTGACGATCTACTTTGGAATCGGTGTGGCCCAATGCGCTTTCGAGCAGACGCTCATGTTGGGCGCGTCAACAGGTGGTTCGCTGGGAGCCTCGTCGATCATCTACGGCCTGCTCGCCATTAGCATGGTCTGGGCTCCGCAGAACGACATGAATTGCGTCGTTCTGTTTTTCTTCCGCCCAATCGTATTCGACGCGTCCCTGTACGCGATTGCCACCGTTGCTCTGCTAATCCAAATCGGAACGGGCTGGTTGGTGGGGCTCGCAATCACCAGCCAAGCGCTTCACTTGATGGGTGCGGCTGCCGGATTTTCCGTTGGCATTTTCATGTTGAAGAAGGACATGGTCGATTGCGAAGGCTGGGACTTGTTCAGCGTTTGGTCCGGGGGCAAGGCAACCGATCTCTTAGAGGAAGACGATGCTGCGGCGGCACTACTACGGGAGTCGCATGACAAACTCATGACAGGCGCATCGAACAGTCCCGCCGTCCAATCCGCTCCTGACGAGCCATTTCCGGGATCAGAAACGTGGACAGCACCTGATTTACAGCCGACAATCGAGCTTGATAGCGCGGAACTCACGGCGTTGCGCTCGGCAGTCGCAGTAGCGGATCCAGCGCGAGCTTTCACGTTGTTCGAGCAACTCGCCGCCGACCCACTGAATTGGCCGCTGCCCGAAAAGGAATTGGTCCAGACGATCACACTGTTTCACAAGCAGGGCCTCTGGAACGAGTCGATTCCAGCAATGGCGACCTACCTCGCAAATTTCAGTGAACGGGACACGAAGGTCCGTCTGAAACTCGCCCATGTTCTGATTGACGCGGCACGCAGGCCGCGCCAGGCGCTTGCAGTTCTGGCGAAACTGAACGCGCCGCTCTTGTCAGAAAAGGAAAGTGGTATGCTGCAAAAGCTCACCGATCGAGCTCAAAAAGCCATGGCCGATGCTGCGAGTGAGCCGCCCGTTGAGGACTGGTAACGCCACTGGTCCTACGCACGTCGCCCGGCTAAACGTCGCGGAATCCAAAGCAGACGGTCGCCAAGAGTACTGAAACCAAAGCTGGAATTCCGTAGCCCAACAAGACGCGTTTGAGCGAAAAATCTTCGTAGTCGCCCTGTTCGAAGAATCCCTGATTTTCCGGTTCCGCTGCCGGTTGGCTTCCGCCGAAGGAGCCAAAGAACTTGATGGCGTCTTGAAAAGCGGTGTCCAGTTCAGGCGCCGGCTCTGGCTCATCGACCTCGCGCCACGGTTGTCGTAGCAGCGTCGGCAGCGCTTGCGTCAGGCTAATTGGCGACATCTCTTCCAGTGAAAACATGTTCAGGACCAGGTTGACCGGGAACCAAAGGAACACCAGCACCGTGACGGCAAGAAGCGTATTGCGCAGCAGCGTCCCTAACAGAAATCCGACGGAAACCAGGAAAGTCAGTACCAACGCCACGACGCTCAGCGAGGCGGCAACGCCGTAGAGTGTCACCGGATCCGCGTCTGGTGGTCTCTCTGCCAGCGCCGCGATGGCGATGGTTGGAATCGTTACAAGCAAGAAGACGCTCAGAACCAAGGTCACGCGAGCCGTCCAGGCAGCCAACAAGTAAGAATACCGCGTCACCGGGCGGCTCAAGATGCCGTCGGCGATGACACCTGCCTGCGCGCCCGACATGGGAGTGACGCTGAGCATCATCACGACTAGCGACCAGGGGAAAATCAGATAGGGCAACAGCAGGATCGCAATCAGCGGTGCCGTTTGGAGTTGGCCCCAGTTGCCCAACAACTGAAATGCGGCCAGCAACGCCGTGGCTATCAGCCACAGTCGCACCAACCAATTTCTCGACAACTTGCTTAGATCATGCCAGAGAATCGCCGTGAATGGCATCATCGCTGCTGTCAGCTTCGAGATTGAAGCGTTGGAATCCATGTGCTTCGTCTTCCTGCAGCAACTGCAGATAAACGTCCTCGGTTTCGTTTTGACCAGAATGTACGTTTTGCAATGTAAGGTGGGCCGTGTCCACCAGGTTCAATACTTCGGATAACTTGGTCGCGTGGCTCAGACCGTCGGTAACTTGGACGGCGACCAGATCGTTGGGTTCGAGAGTCGCTGTGACGCCGCCGATTGCGTTGACTTGTCCGACGAAACCTTGCAGACCATCGGCACTTCCGTCCAAGTCCAAGCGGAAGGCGTTGTGAGCCAGGCGGCGCTTCATTTCGCGGATCGAGCCGGAGAAGATCATTCGCCCTTCGTGCATGACACCGACGTCGCTGCAAACCTGATCGATATCGCTCAAGATATGGGATGACACGACGATCGTGCGAGTTCGCCCCAGTTCGCGGATCAAGTCCAACGTAAAGCGACGCGCTGAAGGGTCGAGGCCGGCGGTGGGTTCGTCCCAGATCAGTAGCGGTGGGTCGCCGATCAACGCAGCGGCAATTCCCAAGCGTGTCGTCATCCCTGTTGAAAAGGTGCGAATGACCTGGCCCGTGGCGCCAAGCAAACCGACGGCACGTACCAACGACGCCAAGCGTGGCGTGCGCACCTCACGTGGCAGGCCATACAGCTTTCCCAACAAGTCCAGGTATTCCAACGGTCGCATGTGTCCCGGCAACTTGGGATTCGTCGGCAGGTATCCGATCAGTTTGCGTACGGAGACGCGATTCACACCGCACGGCAGACCGAACACCTCAGCCCGCCCCGCACTGGGCCGGTGCAGTCCTAACAACAGCCGTAGTGTCGAAGTCTTGCCTGCTCCGTTTGGTCCGAGCAGCCCAAAGACCGACCCCTTCGGCACCTCCAAGTTGAGATCATTAACCGCCACCAAACGGTTGGCGTAGATCTTCGTCAGATGCTCGGTACGGATTGCAAGTGACACTTCAAGGCCTCTTGGCAGATGACGTTGTGAAGCGGAGGGGTTGTGAGTTTACTTGGTTGAAGCTCGATGAATTCACAGGCTAGGAAAAGCACGGCCTGGAACTTTGTGACACGTCGTATTGTAGGTTGGAGAAATCCTCCGACTGGCAATGGGGAACTCCGACCCAACAGCAAATCAAGATGTCACGTAGTATTAGTGTAGTCAACGAGATCTTGCGTGCTACATTCACCTCTTCGACTTTCGTGTTTGAACCGGCGTCCAGTGGGATTGTGCCTCCAAAAATGTGAATCCTTGCCTGGCTGACAAGAAATGGCGGCCTCTTGCGGGGCCTCGGGAGATCCCCTTCTCTGAGAGAATCACGTTTTGATTGACGGGCGTTTCGTTCTTCATAGCAGCACCCCGGGAGCATCCAACGACGTCATCGCCGCCACGGTCACACGTTGCGATAGATCTGATTCTGGCAGTCGAACCGAACGGGCGTTGCGTAGTGGTATACGTTTGCACCGCTGGCGATGGTTGTAGAAACGCGTACCAGAAACTCGATCCAATCAGGGCTATTGAAGGCGGCGAAAGCCATTTCCAGCCGTGAGAGCATCGATTCGGCTGGACCATCGAGATTCGGCAGCAACACCGGGCCGGTGTCGGTCTGATAGATCATGTCGCGCTCGTTGGCGTTGATCGTCTTGATGGGATATTCGATGACGGCAGTACAGCGTGCCGAGTGGATTGTCGAGCACGCGACGAGCGACTGATTGGCGAGCGTCGCGGCAACGATCTCTTCAGCCGTGTTCAGCGCGACACCCTGACGCTGGACAACATCAATCCGCACATCATCAAACGCGTCGGAGATTTGACCGGTTTGCCGATCCGACTGAGGTCCGCTTCCGTGTGGATAGAGATCGACGGCAACACCTGCGCTGGCGTACGTCTTGATGTGCATGAACCCGTCGTCCGAAAACACTGGCACAAAGTCCGCGTTTGGCTCGGTCCAGATATCACGCTCGACGCCAACGCGTTCCGTCTTACAATTCGCACCCATCACGAAGGTCTGCGTGTTGCCTGTCTGCTTGTCCGTCACGCGACAGCGGCATTCGATCTGAATCCTCGCGTTATTCAGCGTAAACGGGGGTTTGTGACTCGCCGTTGTGGGCGTCTTCTTAAGTGTGTCAATTCGGAATGTGAGAAACGATTGTGAGAAATCGATGATCGCCGTCATACTGATCCTTTGGGAGCAAGAAACTGGCCTAATAATCTAATAGTACAGTGCAACATTGTTGGTGTAATTACAACCACGAATAGCCCAGCGCGGCCTCTGGCCGCAACCAAAGAGGGTCTTCGAACACGACAAACTAGCCATCTCGCTCCGCCGAAATGAGCCTAATCACTGACTATCGGCAGAGCCGGTAGTATGAGGAGGGCCCCTAATAGGGGCCGACGACGGTAACTCGCACCTCTCCCGCTTGCGGGAGAGGTCGGACGCGGTAGCGGCCGGGAGAGGGTTTCTTGTGTCGCTGACCCACATTGTAAATGCGCATGACCCTCTCCCGCGGTTGAAACCGCGACCTCTCCCGCAAGCGGGAGAGGTAACAGATTCGAGAAACTGACAGCCAATTGGTTGCAATAAGATAAGTACCATTCCCATCACTGTGAAACGGTGGAGCCTGATGGGTACGCACCAGCAGAGCTGGTGGTTTACGAAATTGAATGAATGAACGGTGGAACGGCAATTCGACTCAAGCCACATCATGACGTCAGGCGAGTGAGGCTCATCTCGGCGGAGCGAGATGGCTACTGACTGCATCAGCAATTGATTGGCCGACCCTAACCTCACTTGCTCCCTTCCCTCACCCCGTACTTCTTGCAGATTTCGACAACTCGATCGATCGGGATGGCGTCGGCAGAATGTCCCTGAAAACCTGTTACGGAGGTGGCTCTCAACAGGCTGTTAATCACAGCCTCTTCGGTTGCCTCTTTGGCTGCCAAGAAGAGCGGGCTCAAGCGGTCATCTCGAACGATCGGTTTCGCTTCGACAGCGTGTGGTGAGCGGTAGCGAATACGCACTTCTTTGTGGACAGAAAACGCGATTACATAGTCGCCGCTGCCATGTGTCATCGGCGATCCGACGGCGGCCAGGCCAAGCAGCGCTCGCCGCGCCAGTCGCTGGAGTTGCCGGGCGTCAAGCGGTGCGTCGGTGGCAACCAATGCATCTGTGGCGTCGGCCCCTTCGCCGCCCACGCCGGGACCGACTGCGTCGAAAGCATGCGCCAGCGCAAGGTCGACCGCCTGGCCCCCTACGACCCCCAG
>MPMF02188302.1_pt1 | contig 25628 bp, 18 predicted proteins | sample 1617271 | NCBI WGS metagenome assembly MPMF02 (sample SAMN05944812, study PRJNA350692) | marine metagenome | biome: marine; feature: ODZ; material: water; isolation source: 120 m water sample prefiltered with 30 um filter, filtered on to 0.2 um... | place: Pacific Ocean | collected 2012-04-09... | reverse complement strand
TGTCACCTCGATGTCTAGTACGACAACTGCATCAGCTGAACCCAAAGCGGCAGCAGTTACTCCTTGGGGAGATTCGAGCTCAAGGTCAAATTCGTCGGTGCCGAGGGTGTGGCCAGCGACGTCAACCGTGCCATCCTCGTTTAGGGAGAACTCCCCAGAGCGGGAAGCAACGAAAACGGCTTGGACATCGCCTCCGAGTCGGGGTCCTAGAGCCTTACCGTCCGGCCGTAGGGTGAAGGTGGCGTGGCCCTCGAGGTCGTCGGTTAGGTGGACAGTTCTCACGTTGACCTCGTCTGTTAGCAAGTCGGTGAGGCCTGCAAGGGCCTCACTGTCGGCTCCCGCGACTGTTAGTGAGGTGAGTGGAAGCCTCACACGCAGGCCATTGTCCTCACGGAGTCGTAGAGCAGTGGATGCCACGTCGCGGACACGATCCATACGCACAACCAATTCGGTGTCAGCCGGTAGGTCGGTGGGGTCCGGCCAGTTGCTGAGGTGAACGCTCTGTAGGCCTGTGAGGCTCGTGTGGATCTCTTCCATAACCATTGGGAGAAAGGGTGCAGCGACCTTCGAAAACGTGATGAGCACGGTGTAGAGAGTGTCGTAGGCGTCGCGCTTGTCATTGTCGTTGGACTCCGACGCCCTGGCCCAGAACCGGTCGCGGCTGCGTCGTATATACCAGTTGTTGAGAGCGTCGATGAAACCTCTGATCTCGACGGTTGCCCCAGGTAGGTCGTACGCATCCATTCGTTCGGTCACAGACTCGATCAGCGTGTGGGTCTTGGCCAGGAGATAGCGATCGAGAAGTTGCTCGGAATCAGTCCGAAGTTCTGCCCTGTAGCCGTCGGCATTCGCGTAGAGCGTGAAGAAGCTGTATGCGTTCCATATTGGCAGGAGCACTTGGCGGACTACTTCAGTGATTCCAGGATCGCTGATGCGGAGGTCCCCACCCTTTGAGATGTTCGATGACATCAAGTACCAGCGCAATGCGTCGGATCCCTGCTGTTCAAATACGAGGGAGGGTTCTGTGTAGTTGCGGAGTTTCTTGGAGAGCTTGGTGCCGTCCTCAGCAAGGAGAATTCCATGGCAGATCACGTTCTCGAATGCAGGTCGGTCGAATAACGCCGCGGCTAGAACGTGCATCGTGTAGAACCAACCACGAGTCTGGTTGATGTATTCCACAATGAAGTCGGCTGGAAAGTGGTCCTCAAACCAGTCTTCGTTCTCAAATGGGTAGTGGAACTGGGCGAACGGCATTGATCCAGATTCAAACCAGCAGTCCAGTACCTCGGGGACCCGTCGCATTGTCGACGCTCCCGTGGGGTCATCGGGGTTAGGCCGGGTCAGGTCGTCGATGAACGGACGGTGCAAGTCGTCGGGCCTAACACCGAAGTCAGCCTCTATCTCATCGAGGCTGCCGTAAACGTCCGTCCTTGGGTGCTCAGGGTTGTCACTCTTCCACACCGGTATCGGGGAGCCCCAGAACCTGTTACGACTGATGGACCAGTCCCTGGCACCTTGAAGCCACATACCGAAGCGGCCATCTCGGACGTGCTCGGGTACCCAGTTGATGTTGGCATTCAACTCAATCATCTGCTCCCGGATGTCAGTTACCTTGACGTACCAAGAGGAGATGGCTTTGTAGATGATTGGCGTGTCAGTGCGCCAACAGTGGGGATAGTTGTGCTCGTAGGTGTCATGCCGGAAGATCCGGCCTCCCTCCTTGAGTGACTTGATGATGTCCGGGTTGGCCTCGAACACGTTTACGCCGGCCCAGTCGGTGACTTCGTTGGTGAAGCATCCCTGGTCGTCAACTGGCACTACCCGGCCGATTTGGATCCCGTTCACCTCACAGATGGTCTGATCGTCTTCTCCAAAGCCGGGCGCCATGTGCACCACACCGGTGCCTTCGGCTGCATCCACGAAGTCGGCTGAGAGGATCTTGAATGCGTCGTTACGGTCAGAGAAGAACTCGAACAAGGGCTGGTAGTTCCTGCCGACCAGATCAGCGCCTCTGAGGGTGCCGACCAGATCGGTTCCATCCAGTTGGGTCGCGTACCGCTCCACAGCATCGGAGCCGAGTAGGTACACGGTTCCATCGGAGTCCCGGTGCATTGAGTAGACCACCTCTGGGCCCACGGCAATTGCCAGGTTCGACGGAAGGGTCCATGGTGTCGTCGTCCAGGCCAGCAGGCGTAAAGGCCCGGGGTCATCGGCAGCGGGTTCCAGATCGAAGCTGACAGTTACGGCGGGGTCCTGCCTTGGTCGAGTCGCATCGTCAAGGCGAATTTCAAAATTGGAAAGTGGGGTTTCGGCTCCCCACGAGTAGGGCATTACCCTGAATGCTTCGTATACCAGTCCCTTATCCCAGAGTTGGCGAAACGCCCAGATGACCGATTCCATGTAGTCGCGATCCATGGTTTTGTAGTCGTGTTTGAAGTCCACCCAGCGAGCCTGACGGGTGACGGTTTGCTCCCACTCATCGGTGTAACGCAGGACTGAGGAACGGCAATGGGCGTTGAAGGCCTCAATGCCGTAGTCGATGATGCTCGCCCTACCTGCTACCGGTAGTTCCTTTTCAGCTTCCATTTCGGCCGGCAGACCGTGACAGTCCCAGCCGAACCTGCGTGTGACCTTCTTCCCCCGCATGGTCTGGTAGCGGGGGATGACATCCTTCACATAACCCGTCAGGAGATGGCCGTGGTGGGGGAGGCCATTGGCGAAAGGTGGCCCGTCGTTGAAGGTGAACTCGTCGTCGGCCAACCTTGCGTCTACTGAGGCTTGGAAGGTGCCTTCGGCGGCCCAGCGTTCCAAAATCCGCTTTTCAAGGGCCGGAAAGTCGGCCTTGCCCACCTCTGGGTAGGTGTCTTTGGAAGGATGCGGGCTGGACATGACGGTCAGCAGGGTATCGGCGTATCAACCACCGGCTGGTGAGCCGACCGGCTTATTGGACTGTTGCTCTACTGACCTGAAGGAGCGTTGTCGGTCAGTAGGCGATGATTTCCGCAGCCATCTCACTCAGTCGGTGCCGCAACACTTTGCCACCGGGATTGGTCGGTAGCGAGTCGACGACTTGCACGTGTCGTGGAGCCATGTAGTTGCTGAGCTCTTCTCGAGCCCGCGACAGGACTGCAGCCGGGTCGACCTGCTTACCTGCTACTGACACAACGAAAGCCATCCCGATTTCACCCAGACGGTCATCTGGGATACCTACAACGACTACCTGGTCGATGTCGGGGTGTGCTCCAATGACAGCCTCGACCTCAGCGGGGTAGACGTTGAAACCACCGCAGATGTACATGTCAGTCAGTCGGCCGGTAATCGTCAGGTTCCCCGTTTCGTCTACCACCCCTATGTCTCCCGTGTGCAGCCAGCCGTTGGGGTCCACGGCTGCTGTCGTGCCTACCTCGTCGTCGAGGTAGCCGGCCATGACGTTGTAGCCACGGATAAGGACCTCACCGGGCTCGCCAGCAGCCACAGGACTGCCGTTGGTGCCTACAACCTCGACCTCGATACCAGGCAGGGCCCTACCGGAGGTAGTAGTTGCGAGGTCTGCTGGATCATCGTGATGACAGGTGGTGGTCACCCCTGAGGATTCAGTCAGGCCATAACCGGTGAGCACCACTTCGAAGCCGAGCCGGTAGCGCATTTCGCTTACTAGGTCGGCCGACACGGGTGCTGCACCGGTGACGGCTAGGCGCAGTGTCGAGGTGTCACAGGTGAGTCCTTCTGGGTAGTCCAGGAGGGACTTGTAGATAGTTGGTGGGCCAGGTAGCACCGTTACGGACTCCCTGGTGACCTGTTCCAGCACGACCTGTGGGTCGAACACAGCTTGTGGGATGAGGATTGCACCTGACATAAGGCAGGCCAGAATTCCGCCATTCAAACCGAATGTGTGGAAGAACGGGTTGACGGCTAGATAGCGGTCGCCCTTGCGCAACCCGATCGCAGTGCTCCACGAGCGGTAGGACCGGCAGACGGCACCGTGGCGGAGCATCGCCCCCTTGGGAGATCCAGTGGTTCCGGAGGTGAACAGGATGTGGCAGAGGTCATTGGCATTGATCGCACCCGGTCGCATATCCAGGTTGATCCTGTTGATCTCATTAGCTAAGTCGGTGAAGGCCTCCCAATCCGTGCAGGTTTCGGGGGTGGGGCCGCTCATGACGATGGTTTCCTCCACGGTGTCTGGCCCATCTGTCTCGGCGAGCATCGCCGTGTAATCAGCTCTTAAGAAGTCGGTGACCGTGAACAAAAGCCGTGCCGACGTTCGACTCAGAAGTCTTGCCACGTCACCGCCCCCGAGTCTGGTGTTAAGCGGAACCAATACGGCTCCGGCGCAGTGAATGCCAAGTGCCGTTGCTGCCCATTTGGCCGAGTTGGGCGCCCAGATAGCGACTCTCTCGCCCGGTTGGATTCCACGCTGGATCAGGGCCGCGGCAACTTGGTGAGCTTTGTGTCGGTATTCGTTGAACGACCAGCGGAGGTCGCCGTCGACAACGGCTTCCAGATCACCGAACTGCTCAGCGGCCGCATCAAGCAGTTCGGGAATGGTGGAGGCCTCCACGAGCCGGACCCTACTTCCGGGATCGACCACTGCCCCTACGAGGCTTCGGTGGGTTCTTCGTCGGTGGGTTCTTCGTCGGTGGGTTCTGGCTCCCTGCCGTCTCGGACCATCTGCCAGGCCTCCACAGCTGCGCGCCACTCCATTTCGGCCTCGGCAACAACCTCGGCCCCTCCGCCACTGTCCTGGGCGGCCTTGAGAGCTGCTGCCGCCTCATCCTTGGTAGCGACTGCTTTCTTAAGGCGCCGTGCCGTTTCTGCTTCTGCATCGGCGGCAGCAGCGCGCCGGTTGAATAGCAGCAGGGCCTGCTTGGTGTCATCGTCCATTTGAACCATGCCCCACATGATCGCCGCTCTGAAGGCGACTCCCACCCTCTTGGGTGGGTTAGTACAGATTGTATTAACAGACAGATGCCCATCTGGAGCCGATAACCGAAGCCATTTAACGGATCACACCCTCAGGCTTTCTTCGAAATAGCCGCCTTGGCCCAGGCCTTGACCTCGGACATGGCCGTATCGAGGTCGTCAATTTCACGCTCCACTGCTGGCCCACTTCCGAGGAAACAGAAGGCCATGCGTTCTACCGGAGTGCTGGTGGCCTTCTGGAGGGCTAGGGCGTAGCCAGCCCCCTGAAGGCGGTAGCGGGCGACCTTGGCAGACAGATCCAGTTCGTTGCTCCAGGAGTCTGTCTTGTAGTCGATTACGACTAGGCCTGCATCGGTTCGGTAGGCGAGGTCTATGTAGCCCTCAAGAACTAGGTCGGTTGACAACGGAGTCGCCACGAAGAGTTCCCGCCAGTGTTCGGATGTAGCTGCTTCGGCAACCGATGGTGAGGCGAGGGCGGCGGCGACCATGGAGGCAATCAGGTCGGGGTCGACGTTCTCGACAGCCGCCGCCTGTCGGGCCTCAGACTCACCGGTACCTGCCATGTCGACCACTTCAAGGGCGGAGTGCACGGCCCGGCCCACGCCGGTGCCGTGGCGTCCGGTTTCACCCTGGCGTGCCCGCTCAAGGTATTCGTCTACTACAGGTGATGCCTCGACGGCGATAGTCGTGGCAGCCACGCTGTGCCGGCGGGCACCGTTGGACCTCACCCTCTTGGCATCAGAGCGCCATTCGATCAGGTTGGGCATGGTTGCGGTATCAGGCGTGGGTGACATCGGCAAGTCGCAGACGGTCGGCTTCAGGTGGATAACAGTGTTGCTCGGGTTGATATTCGTCATCGCCCCATGGAGAATCTCGGCTGATGTCACGTTGACCGGATGTCTTGGCTCCGACTTGGGTGTGCTGCGGTGAAGCGACACGATCAGGTGGTCGCGTGCGCGGGTGGCGCCCACGTAGAGGAGTCGCAGTCGTTCAAGGTGTTCTAGCCGGAGCGCCGTATCGGAGTGCATCCGGTGGGCCGAGTTGGTGAGGTGCTTATTGAAGGCCACGGCAACGCCTGCCCAGTCGTCGGGATCGCAACCTGCACCAACGGCACTCGGGAACGAAACTGTGTGGCTGCCTGTTGGTCGTTTTGCTCCAAGGTCTGCAAGTACACAGATTGGGAATTCAAGACCCTTTGCCGAATGCGTGGTGAGGATACGCACGGCGTCGTCGTCGGGCTCGGGCGGGATTATCTCATCGACGCGGACGTCATCCGCCGTGTGCAACCTGCACCATGCCAGAAAGGACCGTAGGTCGCCTCCACGGGCCTCACCGTATGTGCGGGCCGTATCAAGGAAGGTTCGTATCCGCCGCCAGGCATCACGTGGGCGGTGGCCGCAGAGAGCTAACTCCATTGCTCTCCGGTCACGCACAACCTGTTCGACCAGGTCGGTGGTGCCTATCCATGGGCGTCGGGCGTGCAGGTCAGCCATCCAGGTCATTCCTTCAACCACAGGGTGGTCCGATCCCAACCCGGGTGTTCCCGGTTGCTGGTGATCCCAGTTACCACCACCGAGGTGGAATGCCAGGAGGTCATCATCGCCACAGCCGAAGAGGGGCGACCGCAGGGCGGTGACGAGGGCCAGTTCGTTGGTCGGGTCGTCGATTGCCTGTAGTGCCATGAGGATGTCGCGGACCTCGTCGGTCTCCCACGGGTTGGTGCCGACCTCGATGCGGTGGGGTACCCGGGCCTCAGCAAGTGCTGCTGCTAGGCCGGCCACCGGCTTGCGGCTGCGGACCAGGATCGCAATGTCACTGGGAGTGCAAGGGTGCCAACCCTCGATGGGTGGTCCACCGTCTTGGTCGGGTTCGGCCCGCCACACGGTCCAACCCTCGGCCAGGGCGGTGGTTATCGCCGCAACCACGTCGGCGTTGTCGTCGGACTGGAGTTGTGCTGCGGTCCGCTTGTGGTTGGAGTCAAAGCCGAGCAGTGTGACGGCGGGGCCAACCGTTGCTGCAGGTCGGGTCGAGGTCAGCGGTGCGTACTCGGGTTGAGCTTGGGGTTCCTTTCCGATGAGGCGTGAGAACACGCCGTTTACCCAGTCCACGATGGGGCCTGTTGTCCGGAAGTTCTGCTCCAGCCGGACACCCTCCTTGCCGAATGCCTGTTGGGCGTCAAGGTAGAGGGCGATGTCGGCCCGGCGAAAGCCGTAGATGGACTGCTTGGGGTCGCCTACGAAGAAGAGGGATCCGGGAGGCGGCCGTAGTTGGCGCCAGTCGTCGGTCACGGTGTCGGGGTCGGCGATGAGCACAGCTAGTTCGATCTGGATCGGGTCGGTGTCCTGGAACTCGTCGAGCAGGAGGTGGCGGTAGCGGTCGTTGAGGGTGATACGCACGGCTGGGCCGGTCTCCCGGTTGGTGAGTAAACGACGTGCCAGCACGAGCAGGTCGTGAAAGCTGAGCTGTCCCTGCTTCTGGCGCCCTGCGGCCGCAGCAACGGCAGCAGTTCCCACGACCGAGACGATTCTGTCAATCACCTGGTCAGTCAGGTGGGTCACCTCAGAGTCGAGGAGAGCACGAGCATTCTGCATCTGTTCTCGGACGTCGTTGAGGGGAACGGCACCGGTCCAGTGCTTCTGGTTTCCTAGCCTGGTGCTACTGGAGACCACCTTGCGATCTCCTAGGACACGAATCACTGACAGGGGCTCGTCGGCTACCGATGCCAGTTCGTCTGCATAGTCCTTAACCATTTCAAGCTGGAGAGCCATCTTGTCGTCGGTTTCGACACAGTGGTCACCCAGGTCGACAAGGGGTCTCAGGCAATCGACGATGGAGAGGACGTCGATCGGCATGGGATCTGGAGCGACAACAAGGCAGTCCTCTAGTTGGTCCCAGTTCTCGTCACAGCACACTGCCAGACGACGGATGTGATCGAGCGTGACGCCCAACTCCAGCCCCGCCAGCATTGTGAACATCAGGTTCTGATTGGCTAGCAACGTGTGTATGAGGGAGTCCCAGCGCTCATCGAAGTCGACTAGTGAGGAGACCTCGTCCATTACCTCAACCGCCGGGGGTAGCCCAGCTTCGATCGGGTGCTCGATGAGAATCCTCTGAGCGAAGGCGTGCAGAGTGCACAGGGCGGCACCGTCAAGTTCGACAAGGGCTGCGACTGCCAGGTTGGCATGAGGGCCGTCTGCGGCTAGGTGCTCCAATCTGCGCCTTACCCGGTCGCGCAGTTCGGTTGCTGCTCGGTCGGTGAACGTGATGGCGGCGATGTGTTCCATGGACACCCCGCTCTCGACCAGTGCCACGATCCTGTTCACGAGGGCGCTGGTCTTACCGGTTCCAGCACCTGCCTCGACGAACAGGGTGGCTCCTAGGTCGGTGCCGATGCGGTTACGTGCTGCTTGATCGGAGGTCTCAGGCATCGTCATCTCCCAGGTCGAAGTCGATCACGATGCCGGAGAACTCGTCGAGGTCGCCGATAAGGCGGCGGTAGGGCTCCAACAATGGGTCGGTGCGTTTGTCGTCCCAAGAGGTGGTGACGGGGTGGACTCCCCTGCCGTCAGGGTTGCAGTAGTCACAGCCGATGCCGTATCTGGGGCTCTTGGGCGGGCGGGCGGGGAACAGCCCGTGTTCGATGCCATCGACGATGGTCGTGAGCACGGTGTCAAAGCGAGCTAGCACCGCTTCGGACAGGGGGTGGCCGATGTGGGCACCGGCGTCGGTTATGAACCAGTACTGGCTGTGAACCCCAGTGTTGGGTGCTCCGATAGCGGCCCTGGCTGCAAGGCCGTAGATGGGTAGTTGCAGGTACTGGCCGTGGTCATCGGGGGTGGCCTCGGAGATCTTCTTGTAGGGGTCCTTCCTGCCGGTCTTGTAGTCGATCACGTGGATGGAACCGTCGGCACCGCGGTCGACGCGGTCAATGCGCCCCCTGAACCTGAGGTTCCGACCGTCTGGCAGGGGGTGTACCAGCGGACCGTTGCCATCCAGTCCGAAGGACATCTCGACGGCTACCGGGGTGGCGAGGTTCTGGGTCCGCCATGCATGGTCGTCGATGAGGAAGGACTCGAGGTGACGTCGCAACCGCTCAGAGTCTCGTCGCCACAGGAGGGCGCGTCCGGTGAGGCCTCTGGCTTCGGCAAGGGCAAACTCTTCGTCGCAGATCTCGACCAGCCTTTGTCGCTGCCGACTGTTCCAGGCCGTGCCGGGTTCCGGGAGACTCTCATTGTCCAGGTTTTCAGTGATGAACCGGTCAAGTACCTGATGGGCCAGAGTGCCGCGGTCGAGTGCTGTAATGCCTTCATCGTCCTGTGGTTCGTGGGCAACGCCCACCCGTAGCACGTGCTCCATGAAGTAGGCGTGGGGGCAGCGCACCCATGTTTGGAGTCGGGTAGCTGAGAGCACGGTACGACTATCGGCAGGGGATGGAACCGTCGCTCCGGCCAGGTTGCCGTCAAAGCGTGTCAGTACGTGTTGTTGGCGCCCACGAAGCAGGTCGATGCCGCGGTGGAGCACGGGGTCAGACGTTCGCCTGTCGGTGGTGTCGATGGGTAAGCCCCGGTGTCGTTCGCGTAGCAGTTCTGCCAGGGCGTACTCTTGCTCGTCGGTGGGGGTGGTGAGGCGTTCGAGGGACCCCACGAACGACGGTGAAGAGGAGAACCATGGCTGGTCCAAGCTCTCCAGTTCGGCGGGTGAGGGCCGGAAACCCAACTCGGCTTCCACCTGGTCGAGCAGCCAGCGTGACGGCACCCACTCGTTCTTTCGCCCCAGGTCACCCCGGGGGAACACGAGGACGCGCTAGTGTTGCGCGGTGGCGAGGGCTGCCAGCACGCTGTGGTGGAGGTCGGCCATGCGGTCGGTGCGAACCGTGAGAGCGCCGTCGGCTGTGAGACGAGACGAGTCGGACAGCAGTGGGTCGTCGCGGCGCCGCGAAGGTGTGATGCCCTCGGCCAGGCCAACCAGGATGACGTTGTCCAGGTCGAGGCCCGTGACCACACCAAACCCGCCAACCAGTACGCCGTCCCCGAAGCGACCTTCGCGTTCGAGGTCGCGGTCTAGGCCGTCGACGACAGCCCGACGGAAGGCTGCTGCGCCGGGTCTGGGTTCGATGGAGGCCAGCCCCCCTAGGCCGGCGAGGAGGTCAAGCACCCGGGTGTGGGCCTCGACCTCACGATCGGGCCAGTCGTTGCGATCGACGGCTGAACCCAGGTAGCGGTCCAGCAGGCTGGTGGCCCAGCGGGTTAGGCCGGGCCAGTCGGACGGTGTGGTGTCGGCATCGATGTTAATGATCAGTTCCTCGACAAATTCGAGGAGGTCCTGGGCCTGGTGAATAAGCCTGTTGACAGCATCGATGCGGCCGGGTTCAACCTCTATTGAGGCCAGCTCGTCTCTTCGCTGTTCCTGGTCGGCCACGACCTGTCCCAGGCGTGAACGCCACTGGTCTGCCCCTGCGACCACGCCTGCGTTACGGGCCACCCGCTCCCATGCGCTAGCCGGTACGGCTGTGCCGTCGGTACCGATGACTGCTCCGGAGGAGATCAGTGCCATAACTGCTTCCCGGGAGAAGTCGTTGTCGTTGAGGTCGAGCAACGCGAGTAGAAATCGACCAGAAAGTGATTCATCGAGGCGACGGCCAGCCACGCCATTGAATGGCACGTCTGCAGCGCGTAGGTGCTGGTGGATGAGTCTGGCGTAGCGTTCGCCGTCGGGGTGGACGATCGCTGTTCGGGCAAACGGAGTACCGGTGGCGGCTGCGGCTACCACCTCGCGTACAGCCACCCTTGCCTCTTCATCGGGGTCGGCTACGGAGTGGACGGTGAGGTCCGACGATGTTGGTGCGGGTGGGTCTGGTGGTAGGGCGCCACCCAACCGTTCGACTAGGTGACGGACAGGCTCATCGGCTGCCACGTTGCCCGTGTGTGCGGCGATCACTGTAAGCCCCCGGGCATCGGCGAGGGTGGCTAACAGCGCGAGACCCGAGGCCGGTGTTCGGCCGGGTACGTGAAGGATCAAGCTCCCGAGTTCCTCGATCAGCGGATGGCTGGCGTCCATGGAGGCTGCTGCCCGGTGTAGATCGACCTCGTCGATGAACCGTTCGCCTAGACGATCGCGGATGAGGCGGTGGAGCCGGACCACTTCGTGCGCCTGGGTGCCGGTGGTGGCCACAGCATCGAGGGTGGCGTCGTCAAGTTCTCTTAGCTCGCGGTGGACCCGCACGAGGGCCCGCTCGGTGGCCGGGTGGTGTGCGACGGGACGGAGCAGGTCGGCGGCATCAGCGAGGGAGGTGCGTGCGGCGGCGCCTACAACGGAGTCTGAGATCCGGCGCCTCTGATCGTCAGACAGGGCCGCACCTGCCAGCAACCTGGCCAGTCCTAGCAGAGTCTCAAAGCGCACCGCGGCCAGACCAACAGTTCCACACACACCTGGTCCAGTTGCCAGGGAGCGGCGTGCCGCTACTCCCACCAGGTTTGATGGAACGACCACCGTTACCGGTGCCAGTGGGTTGCCATCCTTGGCTCTAGCGATGGCATCTGCGAGAGCGGCAGTGGCCTTAGTGCCGTATGGGGTGAAGGTGAAGTTGGCAGCCATTACCAGACGAGAGTACGCAGACCGCGTGACACCGTGTGGAGTGTTCGCAGTTTCCGTGTGTGAGACCGAGTAGTGGTTCCTTTGAGTCCTTTTGAATGCTTGAGTGGTGTCAAGTCAATGGAGAGTTCACGTAGGTGGAATGCTGGGCTTATGCGCTGGGGGATTGTTGGACACGGAAGGATTGCCTCAACGTTTCTCGATGCGGCACGAGGCGTTGGCCACGAGGTTGCGGCGATCGTTGGTCGTGAGGCCTCGCGGGCAGCTGTCTTCGCTGCCAACCACGGAATTGAATGGGTGGGTGACGATCTGACTGAACTGGTCAGCGAGGTGGATGCCATCTACGTTGCCACCCCGCACAGCAGTCATCGTGACGTTGCTGTAGTTCTGTTGGGGGCTGGAGTGCCCGTGTTGTGTGAGAAACCCATGGCCGTCAACGCGTCGCAGGTTCGACAGATGGTCGAGGCTGCTCGGTCATCAGAAACCTTCCTGATGGAAGCCATGTGGACTCGACACCTCCCCGTCTTCGCGGCATTTCGGAGGTGGGTCGACGAGGGGCGTCTCGGCGAGATCAGAATGGTCGAAGCAAGTTTCGGTTTCAGTGCGCCGTACCAGCCGACCGATCGGCTCTGGGCGCCGGACTTAGCCGGCGGCAGTCTGCTCGATGTCGGAATTTATCCGTTGACCTTGGCTGAGTTGGCGTTCGGTACCCAGCCATCCTCCTTTGACGCTGAGGCCGAGCTATCTCCCGACGGTGTGGATGCACGCCTTAGGTTGGTAGCCAACTATTCCACCGGTGGGTCAGCCAGGCTCGCGTCGGCGATCAACACCGATCTTGTCCCCAACGGTCGAATCATCGGCACTGAGGGAATTGTTGAGATACCAGAATTTTGGCGTGCTGAAAGAATGACGCTCACCTCTCTCAGTGGTGAGAAGGTCGACGAGGTGAATACGCCACACCAGATAAACGGTTTTGAATACCAAATCGTCGAAACAGCCCGCTGCCTTGAGGTTGGGGCTGTGGAGAGCCCAGTGGTTACTTGGGCCTGGTCGACGACTATGGCTGAGACGATGGATGAGATCCGGTCTCGAATTGGAGTCATCTATCCATGTGACAGGGAGTTCCTCTGATGGCCGGGTTGTCCCGTCCTTTGCCGCCGGTGATCCAGGGAGCGACACCTCTATTTGGGGCGACTCTGGTTTCTGATCCACAACGGCTTCTTGACGAGGTCTACGAAGCTGGAGTTGACGCTTTTGACTCGGGACTGGCCTACGCAGACGAGGGTGGTACATGCGATGGCCGCCTAGGTTCCTGGGTGGTTAACCGGGGCATTCGCGAGGCTGTCACCCTCATCGGGAAGGGGTGTCATCCCGGACCACCTGACTGGACAACGCCCCGAGTTCGTCCCGAAGCAGTGGCTATCGACGTGGCGGCCACTTTGGATCGCATGGGAACAGATCGGCTCGACCTGTGGCTGTTCCATCGGGATGATCCCTCGGTCCCGGTCGGTGAGTTGGTTGATGCCGCACAGCATCAGGTGGCATCGGGTTTGGTCGACGCTTGGGGGGTGTCAAACTGGCCGACAGCCCGGCTTAGACAAGCTCTAGCTCTTGCCGACCCATCACCGCCGATCGTCACCAGTCCCCAGTTCTCGCTGGTTGATCAACTTGCCGAGCCGTGGCCAGGCGTTACCACCCTTACTGGTTCTGAACGGGCCGTTGAACGGGAATTTCTCGTAGAGACCGGAATCACCGTGATCGCGTGGTCACCGCTGGCTGCCGGATTCCTAACAACGTCCTATCATCCAGGATCGAAGGACGACGCGGAAACGACCCGGTGTTACGACTCATTGGGGAATCGACAACGGCGTGACCGCTCCCGAGAGTTGGCGGTTTCGCGGGGTTGCAGCTTGGAACAAGTGGCCATTGCGTATTTGGCTAACTCACCGTTACGCATCCACGCGGTGTGTGCAGCACGTAGCGGCGCTGAGGCCACGGCAAACATTGAGGCTGCAGTGATGGACCTCACCAGTGAGGAGCGGCGCTGGCTCGAACAGGGTGACTGACAACTGCACAGGGATCTTGGATGCCACTTCATTGGGCCAGCACCAGGCAAGTCCAGTTCATCGTCCCCTGTGCAGCGGAGACGGTGGCACCACCCTCAGCCATGGGGTGGAACCTCTGTCAGGAGCCTTAGAGGGCCCAGTGGTAAGGGAACTGTGAACACCATTTCTTAGTTATGCCGGGGACTCAACTCCCGACAAGCCACATGAGCGGGGGGACCGTTACTGTCAGGTGATATGAGTGACACGGGCACAGAACCGCCAACCGATCTGCCACCTGACTACCCGGGCCGCTGGGCGCAGGATGCACCTGACCGGCCGGCCATCATCATGCATGGGTCGGGTGAGGTGATGACCTTCGCCGAACTAGATTCCGAGGCCAACCGCATCGCCAACCTGTTTCGTAGCCTCGGCCTGGCACCTGGCGACCACATGGCCTTCTGTCTAGAAAACCGCATTGAGTTTCTTGCCCTGGCGTGGGGTGCCCACTACGCGGGGCTCTACTACACGGCCATCTCTTCAAGGCTTACTGCTGATGAGATGGCCTACATAGTCAATGATTGTGGTGCCAGGGTTTTTGTGACTTCGCAGTACAAGGCTGATGTGGTCGATGAGGTCACCGTGGCCACACCGAACGTCGAAGAACGGTTCAGTATCGGTGGCCCTCTGGCCGGTCATGCCTGTTTCGAGGATGCCGTTGCCAGCCAGTCGGCCGAAGTGTTTCCCGGAGCCGTCGAGGGTCAGGACATGCTCTATTCGTCGGGCACTACCGGCCGACCCAAGGGGGTCAAGTCGCCGATGTCGGGTGCCTTGTTGGGTAGCAATAACCCCATCACCATGATGGCCAGGTTCTTGTTCAACGCTGAGGAGGAAAAGGAGGGAAAGGTCTACCTATCTCCTGCACCGCTCTACCATTCGGCTCCGTTGCGTTTCTGCCTGGCCTATCAGCGTCTCGGATACACGGTTGTGGTGATGGAGAAGTTTGACCCCGAGGTCGCCCTTCAGGCAATTGAGGCCTACTCGGTTCACACCAGCCAGTGGGTTCCGACCATGTTCGTGCGAATGCTTAAACTCGCCGACGAGGTTCGTACCCGCTATGACACCTCGTCACTGGTGTCGGCGATCCATGCATCTGCACCGTGTCCGGTGGAGGTGAAGTCCAAGATGATCGACTGGTGGGGGCCAGTCCTCCACGAGTACTACGCCGGCACCGAGGGCAATGGCCTCACCCACGTGGATTCCGAGGACTGGTTGGCACACCCTGGATCCGTTGGTCGGGCTGTATTCGGTGAGTTGGTCATCGTTGACGATGACGGTACTGAACTCCCGGTGGGTGAGGAGGGTTCCATTTACTTTCGTGGCGATGCCCGGTTCGAGTACCACAACGATCCCGAGAAGACCGCCGACTCGAGGTTGGGTGAGAATCTCAGCACGCTGGGCGACGTGGGCCGCCTCGATGAGGATGGCTTTCTCTACCTGACGGATCGCAAGGCCTACATGATTATCTCGGGCGGGGTGAACATTTACCCCCAAGAGGCTGAAAACATCCTGACCATGCACCCGGCGGTGCTTGACGTGGCTGTGATCGGCATTCCCAATGACGAGTTTGGTGAGGATGTCAAGGCCGTAGTGCAACTCATCGACCCGGCTGCCGCAAGTGAGGAGATGGCCAGTGAGCTGGTTGCCTTCTGTCGGTCACAGTTGGCCGACTTGAAGTGTCCACGTAGTGTGGATTTCCGCAAAGAGTTGCCCAGGCACCCCACAGGCAAGCTCTACAAGCGCCTCCTGAAGGACGAGTATTGGCAGGGCCGCTCGACTCGCATCTGAGAACTCGACTGCAAGTTCGGGTTGGGATCAGCCAGCTTCGGAGTGAGTTACGGGCTGTTCGCCCATCCACTCGCGCAGCGTGTTCTTGAGCTTGGTCTGCTGGATGAACAGATCGTGTTCGGCATCGGCTTCGCCGGCGGCCTGAGGTGCCTTCAAGTAGAACGAAAGCCATTCCTGCACACCTGACTGGCCCGCTCGGGAAGCAAGGTCTAGGAACAGGGCCAGGTCCAACACGATCGGTGCGGCCAGGATGGAGTCGCGACAGAGGAAGTCGACCTTGATCTGCATTGGGTAACCCAGCCACCCGAAGATGTCGATGTTGTCCCAGCCCTCTTTATTGTCACCGCGGGGTGGGTAGTAGTTGATGCGCACGACGTGGTCGATGTTGCCGTAGAGGTCGGGGTAGGACTCTGGCTGGAGGATGGTGTCAAGCACACCCCGTTTGGATACCTCCTTGGTCTCGAAGTTCTCCGGGTCGTCGAGTACCTCGCCATCGCGGTTTCCCAGGATGTTGGTGGAGTACCAGCCTCGCAGGCCGAGCATCCGGGCCTTGAAGCCGGGGGCTAGGAGTGTCTTCATCAGGGTTTGGCCGGTCTTGAAGTCCTTGCCTGCAATCGGTACGCCGCGAATGGCGGCTAGTTCCAGCATGCAGGGAAGGTCCACGGACAAGTTGGGTGCTCCGTTGGCGAACGGAACCTCACTTGAGAGTGCTGCGTAGGCATAGATCTGGCTGGGTGAGATGTTGTCGTCGTCGTCCTTGAGGCCCTGTTCGAAGGCGGCGACGCTCTCATGCACGGCGCTGGCCTCCTGGTAGGCCTCTGTGGAACCGCACCAGACCATTACGAGGCGGTCGCATTCGTTTTCGGTTCGGAAGCGCTCGATGTCGTCGATGAGTGCCTGGGCTTGTTCCCACTTGGACGTCATGGCCTTGACGCGGGTGCCCTCAAGTTTCTTGACCCAGCGCTGGTCGAATACAGCATCCATCGCCACGATGCCCTCCAATTCGGAGGAAATGGGTGCCAGGTCGCGCTCCTCGAGTACGCCGCAGGTGCGGGCAGCTTCGAGCACGTTCGCCGAGATGGGGTCCCAGCCACCGAATACCAAGTCATCGAGTTCGGCGAGGGGCACAAACTCGCGAATCAGGGGGTTGCGGTCTTCGTCGCGGGCTCCAAGGCGGATATGGGCCATTTGGCTGACCGAACCGATGGGTGGGGCCAAGCCCCTGCGGGCAGAGATTACGCCGGCGATGAAAGTGGATGAGACGGCGCCGAGCCCGGGGGTGAGGATTCCGAGTCGCCCAGTGGCCGGGGTGATAGTGGTGGGTTCAGTCATGAACAGGAGCATAAGGAAATACGAAGAAAAGGCGTAGTAGATTTAGAAATACTGAATATATAGACAGGATCATGCAATGTCGGAGACCAGGTCGCAGAAACTCCCGAACCTCACCGTGCAGCAGTTGGAGTACCTCGTAGCCGCCGTAGACCACCCCACCCGTGCCGCTGCAGCGGCCACCCTCAGAGTCACCCCGTCCGCCCTCACTCAAGGCCTCGCCGAACTCGAACGAAGGGTGGGCCTGCCGCTCTTTGAGCGGCACGGCCGCCACATCGAGTTGAGGCAACAGGCACAGGAGGTCCTCACCCACGCCAGGAGAGTTGTGGCCGAGACTCGCGACTTTGCTCGCTGGGCAGTGGCCCAGCGCACCGGATCGTCCGGTCTCGTCCGACTTGGAACCATCGATGCTGTTGCAGTCCAGCACCGGGCCGAGGCCATCCGAGCCTTCCACCGTGACCGTCCCGAGATCGACCTACACCTCACCGTGGCACCGTCTGGCAACCTTTTGGAAAGCTTGCTCAGTGGTGAACTAGACCTCATCGTCTGCGTCGAGCCAGAGACAACACCCGAGGGGGTGTTGTTTGCGCACTGCTTCGACGAACCCCCGCATGTCTACGCGCCTGAAGGCGAATTCCGACGGTCCCCGCGCAATTGGGGACCGTGGGTCACCTTCCCGGCGGGCTCCCACACCCGGGCGGTTGTGGCTACTGCCCTTACCAACGCAGGTGCACCGTTCGAGGTCGTTGCCGAGTCGAACCAGCCAGAGGTCCTCCGTGAGATGGTGCGCCTCGGCCTAGGTTGGACGGTGTTGCCACCGATAGCAGGTGCGGCAGTCAGTGGTGGAATGGCTACCGCTAGGGTCGAGCCTGTAGCCCATCGCCACCTTGTAGTCGGCCGACGGGAAGGGTCACCACCCGACCCGGCTGTGGATGCTCTTGCGACTGCTCTCGTTGGGCCAGAAACTGACCCGAGACCGGCGTCGGGGTCTAGCCGGGGCCGGTAGCCTCGCGTCTGATCAGTCCGGCAACGGGCACGGACCACTCTGGCCCATGAAAGGGCCAACTGAGTACTGGCGGTACAAATGACTTGGCCAACCTCACCTGACGACGAACTGTTCGGCTACATCGATCAGGAACTTGAACGCCAAAACACCACCCTGCAGTTGATTGCCTCCGAGAACTTCGCCTCGCCGGCTGTGCTCAAAGCCAGTGGCTCGGTGCTTACGAATAAATACGCCGAGGGCTACCCGGGTAAGCGCTACTACGGAGGGAATGTCATTGTCGACGAGGTCGAGGACCTTGCTCGCGAGCGCGTCAAGGCCCTCTTCGGTGCCGACCATGCCAACGTCCAACCCCACTCGGGAGCCAATGCCAACATGGCCGTATATCAGGCGCTGTTGGAGCCAGGCGACACTGTCCTGGGGTTGAGCCTCGACCACGGCGGCCACCTCACCCATGGCTCCCCCGTGAACGCCAGTGGTGTCCTCTATGACTTCGTCTCCTACGGAGTGACGAAAAGTGATGAACGGATCGACTACGACGAACTTCGCGACAGTGCCCGCGAGCATCGACCCAAGCTGATCGTGGCAGGTGCTACCGCTTATCCGCGAATCATCGAGCCAGAACCGTTCCGTGAGATTGCCGATGAGGTTGGCGCTCTTCTCATGTTTGATGCCGCCCACATAGCCGGGCTCATCGCCGGTGGCGTGCATCCCAACCCGGTTCCCTATTGCGACATCGTCACCTTCACGACCCACAAGACTCTCCGAGGCCCCAGGGGTGGCTGCATCCTCTCCAACTCTGAGTGTGCCAGGCCGATCGACAAGGCGGTCTTTCCTGGTTCCCAGGGCGGCCCACTCGAACACCACATTGCCGCCAAGGCGGTTGCATTTCGCGAGGCGGCAGATCCATCGTTTGTGGACTACGCACACCAGATTGTTACCAACGCATCCGCTCTCGCCGGTGCCATGGCACAGCACGGTTTCCGCATGGTTTCGGGTGGCACCGACAACCATCTGCTGCTTGTTGATTTGCGCACCTTCGATGAGGAACTCACTGGTGCTGTGGCCCAGACGGTGCTTGACCGGGCTGGCATTACTTTGAACAAGAACACCGTTCCCGACGACCCCCGTTCACCATTTGTGACAAGCGGTGTCCGTGTCGGGACACCGTCTACAACAACCCAGGGGATGAGAGAGCCCGAGATGGTCGTCATTGCCGACCTCATAGCGCGCGCTCTCAGCAGCACTGACGATGATGCAGTCATCGACGCTGTGCGGGCCGAAGTGGTCGAGTTGTGTGGTCGGTTCACGCCGTACGGAGGCTGATGGCACAATGAGCGTCATGGGGGCTGAGGTCTTGCCCGGAGGGCTCGCCTTCACTGTGGTGGGTGGTGCTACAGCCATCGCCACCGCAGTAGCCACACCGTTGGCCAGGCACCTGGCCACCCGATCAGGGGTTCTTGTAGCACCCGACGACCGCAACGTCCACGAGTCGCCGACAGCCACCCTGGGTGGCACGGCGATGCTCTTCGGTCTCTTCGTAGGGGCACTCACCGCCTGGCTGATCGGTGACTTCGCGACCGTGTTCGCTGTCCCATCTGAGATGCTCGGTGTGTTGGTAGCGGCCGCGGCGATCTGCGCTGTTGGGGTGGTTGACGACATCTCACCGTTGTCGGCAACCACCAAGCTTGCCGGCATGGTCGTGGCTGGGGCCATCTTGAGCATTGTCGGAGTGTCGCTGGTGGTGCTGCGCATCCCCTTCCTCGAGACGGCGATCCTCTCGTCGAACATGTCGGCGTTGTTGACCGTGGTCTGGGTGGTGCTGATCGCGAACGCCGTGAACTTGATCGACGGTCTTGACGGTTTGGCGGGTGGGATAGTGGCCATCGCGGCAGCCACATTCCTCCTCTACGCCATACGCCTAGGTGATGCAGGGGTATTGACCGAACACAGCCCGGGAGCACTGATCGCCGTAATCGTGGTCGGCATTTGCGTCGGCTTTCTTCCTCACAATGTCCACCCGGCACGGATATTCATGGGTGATGGCGGTGCATTGCTGCTGGGGCTGCTCATGGCGGCATCGACAATGTCGGTGGGGGGGAGCACCGATGCAGTGTTCAGTGGTCAGGCATTCTTCTTCTTCGCACCCGTATTCATCCCACTATTTATTTTGGGTGTTCCGTTGTTCGACATGGCATTCGCCATTCTGCGTCGTGCCATGACCCGAGGTATCCGTGTGACCCAGGCCGACAAGGACCACCTTCACCACCGCTTACTCCGTTTGGGTCATGGCCACCGGCGGGCAGTCTGGATCCTTTGGGCCTGGACAGCGCTGTTGTCAGGGTTCGTGTTGTGGCCCACCTACACCGGTTCTGGTGATGCCATTGTCCCCATTGGAATAGCGGCGGTCTGTTTGCTCCTCTTCACGGTGTTCCACCCAAGGCTTCGAGGTTCGATTCCCGCTACGTCACTTGACGACAGTTCCGGCGAAGCGGACTGAACTGGTTAACCGGCATGCGTGACCGGGTTGTCGCTCTCCACATTAGTGATTAGATTCACAAGCGCTCCAGACGGCCGTCGTCGCGGGAGCAATGATGGTGACCGGGGAGCATGCCGGTCGGAGGAATCCTGGATGCAACAGGTCGGAACGCGCGAGTTGGAACAGGGCTTCGGCGATGCTCTCGCAGCGGCTTTCGAGTTGGCCGTCACACCGGCAATTTTCGGCTTCCTTGGTTGGATGGTGGATCATCAACTGAACCTTTTCCCAGTCTTCACGATCTCGTTGTCACTGGTAACAGCCGGGTACGTCACATGGAAGCTGTACCGCAACTACAGCCACAGGATGGACCGGGCTGTAGCTGAGCGCCGCGCCGCATGGCAGGAAGGCGCCTGAGCATGTCGGGAATCTCGACCCTTGCGAACGACTACATGCAGGTCGCCCCAGAGCGAGATATCGCCCGTGACCTAGCGTGGAGGGCAGCGTGGGTCGCACCGGCATTTGTGGTGATCGGTGTCATTGGTTGGGGAGTAGCCGGCGCCGCTTCTGTCGCAATCGCCCTCATGCTGGTAGTTGCCAACTTTTTGATTGGCGCGGCCATCATCACCCGAGCAGTGCGCATCTCGCTGAACGCCCTCTATGGAGCGGTCCTGTTCGGCTACCTAATCCGTCTCGGTGTACTGGCCGCAATAGCGGTTGTCTTAAAAGGCAGTGGCGACTGGTTTGTCGCCGTACCGTTCGCCGTCACCCTCTTGGTCACCCATCTGGGCCTCCTTGTCTGGGAGACCAGGCACATCTCTGTGTCACTGGCCTTTCCCGGCCTGGCGCCTGAACCAGTCCAACAGGTCACTCCAGAGGAGAACCACGCCAAGTGAACGTGCTAGCGCTCGACTTCCCGCCTGTCAGCCACCTCTTCGAGTGGCCCGACATGCTGTTTTCCGGAACGGCTTACGCCATCAACAAGACGGTGCTCATCTACTTGGCCGCTGTGGCCATTACCGGTGCCATTTTCATCCTGGCCGGTCGTCCGAAGACCTCCCTCGTACCAGTTGGCATCCAGCACGTTGCCGAATCTGGGATCGACTTCATAGAGGAGTCGATTGTCATGCAGACCATCGGTCCAGAGGGTCGCAAGTTCATGCCATTCCTGACAACGATGTTCTTTTTCATCATGTTTTCGAACATCTTCGAGGTGATCCCGGGCATCCAGTTCCCAGCTAATAGCCGTATGGCTGTACCGATCACACTGGCCATCGTGGTCTGGGTCATCTACAACTTTGTTGGGGTTCGTGCCCAGGGCCTGGGCGGCTACATCAAGAACTCGCTATTCCCGCCGGGCGTACCAGTTGCGTTGTATTTGATCGTCACCCCCATCGAACTGGTCTCGACGTTTGTAGTGAGGCCCTTCTCGTTGGCAATCCGGCTTTGGGCCAACATGGTTGCAGGCCACCTGCTTCTCGTCACCTTCGCTGTACTCACCCAGGTCCTGTGGAGCTCCACATATGTGGGTGCGGTCGGCCCGTTCGCGATGTTGGTTCTCATGACCGGGTTCGAGATCTTGGTGTCGGTCCTGCAGGCCTTTATCTTCACGATTCTCACCGCCGTCTACATCGGCGGCTCGATGCACCCAGCCCACTGAGGCCTGGATCGTCTTTACGAGCTCTACAGGCAAGTCCAACAAACACAAAGGGTCGGAGATTCCGATCCGAACACACAGAAAAACAGGAGAAACACAAGTGCTGAACGTTTTGGCGCAAACGGCAGCCGGTGAAATGGTCGAGGGCCTCAAGGCCATCGGCGCCGGCCTCGGTTACGGCCTCGCGGCTATCGGCCCGGGTATCGGTATCGGAACAGTGGTTGGCAACGCCATCTCCGCGATGGCCCGTCAACCCGAGTCCGCCGGTATGGCACGTACCACCATGTTCCTCGGCATTGCCTTCACCGAGGCTCTAGCCCTGATCGGTTTCGTCGTCTTCATTCTGTTGCTGCCCTAGGTGGCCGGCAGATACGGACCAGACGACCAACTGAGACCATCGATCGAGAGAGAGTTGAACCCATGAGCCAACGACGGAACCGCCTGGCTGCGGCACCGCTGATCGCCGTGTTGGGCCTGGTGGCCTTGGCCGGCCCTGCCGGAGCATCCGGCGAGAGTGTCGGCGGATGCATGGCTGAGCACCTCAACGAGGCCATTGAGGAGAACCACGGCGACTACGAGCACACGTTGCATGACGAAGGGGTCCAGAGCGACCTCGAGAAGTGCTTTGATGCCCCGAACCCGATCCTCCCCGAGACCAACGAGGTCATCTGGGGGGCGCTTTCCTTTGGTCTCTTGTTCTTCTTCATGGCAAAGAAGGGCTTCCCGGCTGTCAAGGGTGCCATGGACGCACGGGCCGAGCGGATTGCCAGTGACTTGGATGCGGCCGAGCAGGCCAAAATCGATGCCAGGGCGGTGGAAGCCGACTATCAGGCCAGGTTGGGTGATGCCAAGGGTGAGGCTTCCAGGTTGATTGATGAGGCTCGAGCTGCTGCCGACCAGTTAAAAGTTGACCTGTCGGCTCGAGCTGAGGCCGACATCGCCGACATGCGTGAGCGTGCGGCAGCCGACATCGAATCGGCCCGTCAGCAGGCGATCGCCGACCTCCGCGCCGAGGTCGCCGGGATTGCCCTGGGTGCAGCCGAGCGGGTCGTGCAGTCCAGCCTTGATGCCGAGGTCCAGGGCCGCCTAATCGACGCCTACATCGATGAGGTGGCTGGGAGCAATGGTTGATTCTCGGGTTGGCGCCTACGCAGACGCACTCTTCGCCGTTGCAGCGGCCGAGGGAAACTTGGCTGCTGTCGAAGACGAGTTGTTCCAGTTTGCCCAAGCACTGGGTTCAAACGACGACTTGCTTGCGACCCTCACCGATGAGGCGGTTCCAGCTGTGCGCCGTCAGCAGGTGGTCGAGGACCTGCTCGACGGGAAGGCATCGGCAACCACTTCTGCACTGGTTTCGATGGTTGTTGCAGCCGGCCGCGCCGCCGACCTACCGGCAATCGTCACTGCCGTGGTTGAGCGGGGTACTGCATCCCGCAACAAGGCGGTAGCCACAGTCCGCTCGGCAATCGACCTGAGCACCGACCAGCGCAGTCGCCTCGAGGCGGCCATCCACACCTCCACCGGTAAAGAGGTAGAGGTGAAGGTGGTCATCGACCCGTCCGTACTGGGCGGCGTCATCACCGAGATTGGTGACGACATTATCGACGGCAGCATCCGCCGTCGCCTCAACCAACTCCGAGAGAGCTTTCGCTAAGCGGCGGAAGACACATTCGCACACGAGACGAGAGAGAAAATGCCTGAACTCATGATTGACACGGCAGACATAGCCGCTGCGATCCAAAAGAACCTGGCCGGCTTTGAGCCCAGCCTCGAGCAGAGCCAGGTTGGCCATGTGACCGAGGTCGGTGATGGCATCGCCCGCGTGTCGGGCCTGCCCGACGCTGCCGTCAACGAACTACTCCAATTTGAGAGTGGCACTTTCGGCCTGGCGTTGAACCTCGACGAGGAAGCCATCGGTGCGGTGGTTCTAGGCGAGGTCAACGACATCGAAGAGGGTCAGACGGTACGTGCCACCGGAGACATCTTGTCTCTCCCTGTTGGTGACGGCCTTCTTGGTCGTGTCGTGAACGCCTTGGGAGAGCCGATCGATGGCAAAGGTCCGCTCACCAACACGGTGCAGCGCCGCATGGAGATCCAGGCCCCGGGGATCATGGGTCGTAAACCCGTGCACGAGCCCATGCAGACTGGAATCAAGGCCATTGATTCGCTCATCCCGATTGGCCGCGGCCAGCGCGAACTCATTATCGGTGACCGCAAGACTGGAAAGACCACGATCGCGATCGACACCATCATCAACCAGGCTGGCCAAGGCGTGAACTGCGTATACGTGGCCATCGGCCAGAAAGCCTCCACGGTCGCTCAGAACGTGGCTGTGCTTGAGGCCCACGGCGCCATGGAGTACACGGTTGTTGTCGTGGCTCCTGCTTCGGAGCCAGCACCGTTCAAGTACCTGGCTCCCTATGCCGGGTGTGCAATGGGCCAGCACTGGATGGACAACGGTGGTCATGCCCTTGCTGTTTACGATGACCTGTCCAAGCAGGCAGAGGCCTATCGCCAGATGTCGCTGCTGTTGCGGCGCCCACCGGGCCGCGAAGCCTTTCCAGGTGACGTGTTCTACCTCCACAGTCGCCTTCTGGAGCGGGCCGCCAAACTCAGCGACGACCTAGGTGCAGGGTCCATGACGGCTCTACCGGTCATCGAGACCAAGGCTGGTGACGTCTCGGCGTTCATCCCCACCAACGTGATTTCGATCACAGATGGCCAGATCTTCCTTCAGGACGACCTATTCAAGTCGGGTGTTCGTCCGGCCGTCGACGTTGGCATCTCGGTGTCACGTGTCGGCTCTGCCGCCCAGGTCAAGGCCATGAAGACAGCTGTCGGCACGCTTAAGTCCGACCTTCAGCAATTCAGGGAGCTTGAGGCCTTTGCGGCATTTGGATCTGATCTGGATGCCGTGTCGCAGGCCCAGTTGGACCGTGGGTACAGGCTCGTCGAACTCCTCAAACAGGGCCTCAACTCGCCACTTTTGGTCGAGGAGCAGGTCGTGTCCATAATGGCTGGAACCCGTGGTTACCTCGACGGGGTCGCTATCGGCGACGTGCAACGCTTCGAGGCCGAACTCCTGGACTGGTTCCGCACCCGCGAGATCGCCCAACTGGATGCAATTCGCGAAACCGGAAAGATTGCTGACGAAGGTGTTTTCGAGGCCGCGATTGCTGCCTTCGTAGAGCAGTTTCAGTCCTCAGAAGCCGACACCGATATTCATGCCGGCTCGGGTGCAGAGGAGACAGGCTCACACATCGTCGATGCCGACACGACGCTCCCTGAAGAGGACATCACCGTTGGTGAAAGTGAGGCTGGCTCCGGGTGATCCCAACTGTCCGACCTGACCGTGCCATGGGCACCCGCTTACCTGTGAGGGCGCGCGCTGTGGCTGCATTGGGAGATGACCATGGCAGGTGGTAGGGAGCGGGTCCTGCGGCGCCGGATCACGAGCGTCCAGAAGACCAAGAAGATTACGAGGGCCATGGAACTCATCGCCGCTACACGGGTCATGAAGGCCCAACAGCGGGCACGGGCATCGGCACCGTATTCCCGGCAGATCACGCAGGTCATTGAGAACCTGGCCGCGGCCGGTACCGAGGTCGATCATCCTCTGCTGCGTGAGGCCGAGAAGGTCGAGCGGGTAGGTGTGGTTCTTATCACTTCAGACCGTGGTCTGGCAGGCCCGTACAACTCCGCGATCATCAGGGCAGCCGAGCGCCAAGTGCAGAATGCCCGAGCCGAGGGTGCCGACTA
>MPMF02112357.1_pt1 | contig 25839 bp, 22 predicted proteins | sample 1617271 | NCBI WGS metagenome assembly MPMF02 (sample SAMN05944812, study PRJNA350692) | marine metagenome | biome: marine; feature: ODZ; material: water; isolation source: 120 m water sample prefiltered with 30 um filter, filtered on to 0.2 um... | place: Pacific Ocean | collected 2012-04-09... | reverse complement strand
TTAATGCTGTAGAACCATTTTCATTTTTTGCATTAACATCAGCTCCCTTCTCAACAAAAAGCTCTGCTGCTTTAAAATGCCCATTTTGAGCCGCAAGCATTAATGCTGTAGCATCACCCTTATTCTCTACGTTTATATCTGCTCCGCTTTCAACAAGAAGCTTTACTGTCTCAAAATTATCTTTTTGAGACGCAAGCATTAATGGTGTAACACCATCATTATTCTCTGCGTTTATATCTGCTCCATTTTCAACAAGAAACTTTACCATTCTTGGTTGCATTAAAGCTGCCAGCATTAATGGTGTAACGCCTAGGCTATCTTTTGCATTTATATCTGCCCCATTTTCAACAAGAAACTCGGCTATTTCTAATTTTGCGTTTATAATCGCAACCATTAATGGTGTAACATCATCATTCTTTTTCATATTTATATCGACTATACTAAGTAATTTTTTTAGTTCGGCAAGCTGACCTTGTGTTACAAAAACAAAAAATTCATTGTGTAGGTCTTTAAATTTTTGTTTAACTTTTCCCTTAACAAACCCCCTAGCTGGAAAACTTATACCCTCATGCCTCAATAGGTATTCAGCTACCGGAAAAGAGCCTGAATCAACGATTACTTCATCTATCCAAGCTTTTTGTCTGCTCAAAGGGACAGAAGTAAGTAACTTATCTACAGACTGCAACTTACCCCCCTTTACACGATCAATAAACCATGCCTTTCGTGTTGCCTCATCTATCTCCCTTAAGACCTTCTCCGCTAAGGCAGGATTTTGCATAACAAGATTATCAAAAAACGGTGCATCCTCTGTAATAACATTGATTACTTCATCCGAAACAATTAACTTATCACCAAATGACTTTTCCAACATTCCCCGCCTTAAAGCTTCCTGTTCTTTTGTGGTCCACTGAGAGTAACGACCCAAAAGAACATTCATTGTTGCAGGCTTAATCCTCTTAAAATCTATTATATCAAAATTAATACCTAGATCTTTCAGCGCAAAGGCATTTAACACCTTCTCTAGCAAGTCTGCATCCTTCAACAACTCTTTTATTTCCATGCTATGAACAACATCAAGAGCAACATTATTCCACTCTTTTTTTAAGGCTTCTCTTAATGAAGTAGCAGTAGGTGTAGCCTTAAGAACTTCTTGATATAAAAATATTCGTATATCATCATCAAATACGCCCAGCCCTAAAGCCTCTTTATAAGCCTCACTTAATTGACGACCTGTCGGCTTATTCTTAGCCAAGTAAGATCGCAGCTCCTCCCCATTGTCATCATCAACAAATCTCAAAAGAGGATTACCTTCATAACGCTTTTTCTTTTTTTCTTCTTTTTTTAAACGCCCCACCTCCTCTTCATGTTGTTTTTGCATTTCTCGACCCTGCTTCTCTAAAGCAAGCTTCTCCTCAATAAGAGCGACCACTAGGCTGTCTTCTCCAAACTTATTTCTTGCAACCACTAAAGCATCACTACCTACGACAACGCCTTTTTTTACAAGTTCCGTTGCTTCATCTTCTAATTTAAACGCTATGGCAACTTCCAATAGTGAGCGCTCCTTTGACGAACCATCCTTACCTTTAATACTAACAGTTTGGGCATGATCTCCATGATGTAGAGCCTGCTTTATTATTTTACCCAACACAGACGTTTTCTTATTTTGCATTGCCAACTTAAGCGCTTTCTTTCCATAAGTTTTCCAAAAGTCGGTAACTTCGGCCATTTTATCAGCTACGATCGACTTATCTTTTATCATCTCCTCAAACAGCGCAAACTGTTTTTTGCCTGGAAGAGTTTCATACAGAAATGCAACCTCGTCAAATACATCTTTTCCATCTTTAACATCTTGTATCGCTTTTCTAATGAGAATTTCTTTGTTTTTATCGTTAACCGCAGAGGCAGAATCTCCACTGTTCAAACTTTCTGCGATTAAAGGCCACCCTGAAGCATCTTTAATATTTACTTGTTCCAAAATCCTATTAAAATATTTTGAATCTTTAGTTTTATTTAAAACAATCTTATAAACTTGCTCTAAAGAATGAGGACTCCTAGCCCTTACTATAAGGTCAACTATTAAACCTTCATCTCGCACGTCTCTCTCAATAAGCTTTTTTGAGCTTGCAGACAATACGCCTTGTTCAACCTCGCTCAAAGCAGCTTCTCGAATTCGCTCATCATCCAACTTCTTTGCTGCCTCTTCAATTTTTTTTCGCTCTTTAGCCTCTATTCGGGCCTGATTTTGTTGAAGTTTTTTTTGACTTACTAATGTATAAATCTCTTCGTACTCCGGACCATTGTATCGTAACTGCTGAATAAGGGTCCATGGTGTTTCACCAGCATTGTTTTTTGCATCAACATCTATATTATAGTTAATTAACTGTTGAACCACAGGAGTAATACCAGCTTCAATAGCATAGTGCATTGCACCATTGCCCATAGAGTCTCTCTCTTCTACTGAAGACTGCTCCAATAGCCGCAATGCCTCATCATTACTTCGCAAGCGAATAGCCCGCATTAAAGGAGTTTTTCCTTCTATTGCGTCCTCTAAAATATTAACAACTTTTTCTAAAGCTTCTTTAGGACCCCCACGAGGACTACCCCTCCTTTTTTTATACTTTTCAATATCAATAGCAACTGTTCTTTCTGTCAAAAAAGATATAATTGGCAACAATCTATCATCTTCTTTACTTAAATATATATCAATAGCCCTATCTAATGGCCTAGTATCATATTTAGGGTTAGGATCAGCCCCTGCCTCTACTAACTGCATCACTAAAGGTAAGCTTTTTTGGTGAACAGCCCACATAACAAATGACTTATCCCTAAATACATCGTCTACACTCTTTTTATTTGCAAAATAGCTCTCTATTAGACTAAGGTCATCAGTCGGATTTTTTAAATCAAAGTTATCATCCATCTTACCTTTAAGGATTCTATATAAAACAGTTCTCCCTTGCTTGTCCTTGGCTACTAATTGTTCATTATCAAGTGGAATCTGTGTGGAAAGCAAAGATAGAATATCCTCTTTAGTTTCTAAGTCTCCTTCTGCGCCCATTAAAATCATGTAAGCCGTTTCTTTATTTGCATTGCGTCCAGCAAAGTCACCTTCGCCTCGCTCTACCATATTTTTTATAAACCCGTAATCAAGGCTTTTCAACGCATTACCTAACTCGTCAGGTAAGACAGAATCTACATTGCTTGGAGCTACCTTCTTTTTCGTTTCATACCTCAAGCCTATTTGATTTGCTATTACATTCTTTACCGTATTACCAGCCAACTCCATTTTTTTAATCTGCCCATAAGACAAAAAAGGATAAACCGTTATTACATCATAAGTATTTTGCGCATTTCGCCTTTGCTTACAAACCAATTTTAAATTATTAGCTTTATTATTGGTGATAATAATTGTTCTATCTAAATGACTAGGAGAGATTTTTGCCTCCACAAATGAAGACTTTTCCAGTATTGTTATTATATTCGATATGATTTCATCAGGCTTCCAACCACATGGAAAAAAGCTCTTTACTCCCCACTTTTCTCCATCGTGAACCACCACTCCCTCAAAGGCCTGATCATCACTAACGTTCTTACTACGCACCACTGCTGTTATATTATCAATTCCCAAGACCGAAAAGTCATTTCCCCCCACAACCCCCTTCTGCATCTCACAGGAAACAAAGTGCAAGCCTGACACACTGCGTGACCCGTCATTGGCCGTAGTATAAATAGGATTTAATATATGCTTTAAAGTTTGCTTTCCAAACCCCAACTGTATCTGTCTGTCTTGACCATTAAAAGGAACTACAATGCTTGCCGTATCCCCTAACAAAATAAACGGAAGACCTAACCATAAAAACAAGAGCTTTTTCAACATCAAACTTCCTTTATAGATTAATTTTTATTTAAGTCTAATCTATAAAATGTAACAAACTCAAGCCTTAAGCAAAGTTCGCAATTACAGTTTTATACCTTTAGCATATTTAAAACTTACCAATCCACTTTCTATATTGTGTAAAGCTCCCACGAGGGCAACCCCATTATCTATAATCATATCACGAATGATTGAGCTACCACCTACAGATCGATCAATCATATCACTCACATTTTGAAATGATACATCATTAAAAAATGAATCATTTTCAATTTCACTCTTACTTAACTTAGAACGTTGAGCTTCTACTGCAGGAGTTATTGCATTTAAAAGATGTGATAAGTTCTCTCCCTGAATGCCTTGAAACGCCGCCCTTATAGCCGCACAATCCGTATGCCCCATAATGACTATTAATTTGATACCTGCATACTTAATAGCATATTCTATGCTCGCAAGGATATCTTTATTCACCACATTACCGGCAATGCGTAAAGTGAAAATATCTCCTATTGATTGATCAAAAGCAACTTCTGGAATAGAACGAGAGTCCATGCACGACAAAACAACTGCTTTAGGAAATTGACCAAGCTTACTTGCTTGAGCTCCCATCTCTTGAAGCGACCCTCTGTTTAAAAGGCTATTAAGTCGAAAGCGCTCATTCCCCTCAATAAGTTCCTGCAGCACTTGCTCAGGATCATTTTTTTGTTGATCTTTTCTTAACATAATGTCCTATTGTAAAGTATGAACCAAAATTTTCTTAAATTTTACCATGGAATTTCCATTAAAGATATTGCTAAAAGGATGATTAATTTTCTTTGCTATACTAAGCATAAAAAAGGAAATGATACATGTATACAAAAAATGGTGACTCTGGCACATCTACCACCTTACGCTCTAAAGAACGACTCTTTAAGTGCGACGACCTCTTTGAAGCCTTGGGGTCGATTGATGAACTCAACGCTCTCTTAGGACTTTGTAAGGTAAAAGCCTCTACGGTATCAAAGCATCCTATTGAAATAGAAAAAATAATACACGTACTACAAGAACAACTATTTACTATTCAAGCCGAACTTGCTGGAGCAAACTTTGAACTAGACCAATCAGCCATTGAAACCTGTGAAAAAACAATTGCTGATATAGTTGATAGAGTTCCTCCTGTAACCAACTTTTTTATTGCTGGTGGAGGTGAGCTGGCGGCCTTACTAGACTATGCAAGAACTGTATGCCGACGCACCGAACGAGTGATAATTAAAGCTGAACGAAAAGGCGATATTGGAAACTGCGATACAATTAAACAATTTTTAAACAGACTATCTAGCGTGCTTTACGCACTAACCCGCTGGGTCAATCACCTTAATGAAATTTCTGAAGCTAAGCCTAGCTACACAAATGCAAAAAAGAACCCTTAATATATTGTAAAGAAGGCTCTAAATTACCACTCATATTGACTTTCTCTCTAAAATTTATTTAAAATTCATATAAATAACACCTTAAATAAGTAGAAAAAACTATGACAAAAACCCGTTTTTGCACTATCTTAACTTGTGCACTAATACTCTTTACGAAGTATACCAATACACAATTCTATAAACACATCGATCTCTCAGGGGGTCAATTAAAAGATACTACTTTACAAAAGGAAGACCTCCTAAAAGACGCAACCTCACTCAATTTAAGCAAGAATAACTTGTTCAAATTGCCAAAAATAGAATATCCACCATCGCTTACAGAGCTTTACCTTACCGATAATTACTTAACAGGACTAAAAGATATGCCACAGCTGAATAAATTAAGACTATTACACCTAGGTAATAATGTATTACCCGAAATAGACCTTACCTTTAGACTGCCCGAACTTCGCATTTTATTTATTCCAAAAAACCAAATTGCAGAGCTTAGGGAATTGACCAAACTCGAATATATGACCCCTAACCTACAGTCAATAAACTTAGAGGGAAATCCCATTTTAAAAAACAAAAGAGAAAGTTCTAAACTCAAAAAATGGCTTAGGAAAAGACATATTAGTCTCTTGAGGCAAAACAAACCACCAAAAAAATAAAGCTTAGCAACCTTACTCTTGCCACCTCTATAGATGTAAAATATCTACACTTTCACGATTTCGGAGAAAAATGAAAAAAACAGTCTATTTATTTCTGTTGATCGCCATCGTACCTATTTACCCCAAGATAATACCTAACACCATCCAAAAATCTGCTCGACTATTTAAGCTCTTCGATGAAAAACTACCCAAAGATGAAGAAGCACGAGCTTCAATCCTTAATAGCATGTGGGTCCAGGCATTCATAATGAAGCAAGGCATTATCAAGCAAGGCCTAGAAAAGAAAAAACTTACTCTCATTGCCCACTCTCAGGGTGGACTTGTTTGCCTCGCCTTTATAGCACTTTTTGGCAATGAGTTTACAATAGAAAGATTAATCACCGTTAACTCTCCTTTGCGCGGAATAACATCCCCGCCTCTCAATACCTATGAAATGAAACAAATGAGTTGGTACCCCGACCTACTTAAAAAGTTTAAAATACCAAATAACAGTGGACACCTCCTTCTTTATTCACCACCGTTTCAACTGGGCATGAGCCTGGCTGGATTCTGGAATAACCCTAAGCAACGAACTGCATACCTTCAATCGTGCGCTTTCCTACCCATCCTATACGGAGAAGTTAAATCCAGCATGCTCCCACAATTTAAGAAGAATGTGAATAACCTTAAAGAGATTATCTGCTTTGGCAGCATTGAAGACCAAATGGTCGTACCATGGAATAGCTCTCTATTTGCAGATCGTTTAATCCAGTCCAATGACTTTACCCAAACCCGCGTCTATAAGAAAAACCTCCTGGGGCTAAAGGATATGTATAAACAAGGCAAAATCAAACTCCGAGCAGGACACGGAAGCCATGGAAGCACAGAAGACTTTGGGACACTTACAGAACGATTCATACTACCCTACCTTGATAACATTGACCAAGACTCCACTATCATACTCAAAGCTGGAGCTCTATGCCGCAGCACCTATTTAAAACGCATTGGAGAAGTAATTACAGAAAACTTTGCCAAAAAAGGACTACCCGAACCTGATATTAAAGGGGTCCGGATTGAGGGATATATCGATATCGACGAACTTAAGAAGCTTCTACCCAAAGAAGTCTTTAACCGCAAGAACCCAATCCAACCTGCAGAACTTCTATATGAAGCAAACCCCTCTATGGAATTTATTAGCAGCAAGCTATTATACCTCTTCAACCTTGTTAAGCCTCTGTATTCAGGACTTTTAGGCTAAAAGCATTCAGCCGATACTTCCAATTAAAGAATCAAAAACCATTGACTTCTCTATTGCCAATACGAGAAAATATTACCAATAGTAATATTTATTTTAAAATGGAGAATCATTATGAGAAAAGTCTTATTGGGATTATCATTATCATTGCTAGCTTACAGCGCTTGGACAGAGGGAGCGGCACCTCTTCATATTAAATCAAACTTTTCGCAACGTTCGTCTCGAGAAGGCGTTGCAACATATGGCTCTGCTTGTCCATATACCTCTTTTGTATTTGCTAAAGATGTTTTAACAGATCCTAACTTTTTAAACAGCTTAAACCCTAACAGACTTGAAGATGTTGTAATAAGAGGGCGAAATTTAGCTAGCGACTCACATGAAGCGGTTGTAGCTGCTCGTCCGATGTCTGAACATGACAGAGAAGCTCTGGAATGTAGCGTAGATGAAATTCCAAATACAGACCCTTTGGTAGGAGGAGGCTGGGATAATACGCGAGGATTTGAAGACAGAAATCTCAATGGACTAAAATATTTAAAAAATGAAAAAGGTGATTTTTGCTCTCTTATTACAGTATCAGGACATACATCTGCCATTTGTCATAAAAACAACCAATGGATATTCTTTGATTCCGACTCAAAAAATGCCCTGCGTAACGATGGCTCAATGGTACTCATAAGTGATACCTTTGAAGAATTATTTGATTTTTTAACTAGATTTTATAGAAATAGTCTTGATGGAACAATGTGGCAAGTGGTTACGTTTCAAGCACCTCAAGCCTCATCTTCCTCACTGCCTGCAAGAGAAGATATCAAGAATCTCCGACAGACGTTTGATGCTCATCTAAAAGCAAAGCAACCAGCAGAACTCCTAGAGGTAGGTTCTCAATTAGAGAATAACACCAACACAATGGCAACTGGATACACTCTCGAGAAAATTATAGAAATGTATAGGGATGCGGTAGCAAGACAAGACACAGGCACTATGCTGAATGCCGGAGAAATTCTTGTACAACATGGCAAGATGACTGAAGAGAATATTTCTAGAGATATGAACGAGGGAGAAGTAATCGATGGAAATAACCTCGCCTACCAGCCGGGAGAAATGCAACTCGACAGCACAGACATGGTCGCTCGGCGAAAAAAAATTACCGCAAGAAGAGAAGAAATACAAAGAAACATTCCGAGTGCTTCAGATACAAAAATGATGGAACTTTTTGAGGAAGATCAAGCACTTGAAATGGAAATGAATCGACTCCTAGGGCTATAAAATTTAGCTTGAATTAGTAAAAAAAGAACCTTGGCATTTTAACTGCTAAGGTTCTTTTTTATCTTATAACATCATTTATGTGATTCAACACTTACAAAATCAGGCATCTCATCATAATCAGTATCACCACGAACAGTTCGACCATAATAGATCTCTCCATGGTATTCCATAGCACCAAAGCGATCAAACTCTACCCTATCCTCTAAAATTGGCAACACCCGCCGCGATACTCGATTATAGGTAAAGATATCAACATAGGCATCCAATAAGGATGAAAAAAGTATCTCATCCTCATGCGCCTTAGGCAAAAAAGCCATGAGCGACTCATAAAAGCGCTCTGGACCTTTTCCAAAAAGATAGTGTGTCGGTAAAGTAAAGGAGAAAAGCTTCTCCAACTTCCACTCTCCATCTAGGTATATCCTATAATACTCAAGCTCAAGATTGTCTGCTTCAGTATCGATAGAAAATGGCGCTTGAACAAAAAACCCTTCTGTACCAGATCTCATCTCAAGGAATGCAACATTCTTTCTACCCAAAGGCATAACACAATCTACCTCATTTGAATTTCTATCAATACGGAAAAGGTTAATACCCTCCTTAGTATCCTTACTCAAATAATATATAGAATCTCCTACGTGAGATGGATAAACGATATCAGCACCTTCCGTATCAACCAGAACATCAAGCTCTCCCTCCAAGTCACTTATAAAAAGCTTATAACGACTATCCTGCTTTGCACTAAAGTAACAATGCTCATCATCAATCCACTGAGCGCGAGTTATATTATAAATTGGTTCATAAAAATCTAACGAATGCGGCGACCGCTTAATAAAAGACTTCATCTTAATGCGACCACGATCAATAAAGCCAAACCCCCTTTGAGACGGCAATAAAGAAATAGATGATGGACTATAGATGAACATTAGCGCCTTATTTGGATCGCTACAACCATGAGGATTAACCTCCCACAACTGCAAACACTGTAACGACTGTTGATCCAAATAAAAGACACAAGTCTGCCCACCTTTTATTGTAGCCGCAACCGGATAGCAACATCGCATTGGAGTGAGAGACTGAAGTGAAAATGATAAAAACAATAGAGAAAAAATAAACTTTTTCATACAACTCCTTTATAAGGATTACTATACAAAAAATTGCAAAAAAAAACCATCGCACTGACCGAGATCAATGCGATGGAAAAAAGGAGAGTAGTAATGAAGCCTAATTAAAAAATGATACCTAAACCTAGGTTCATCATTGTTAATAATAGTATGCCTTTGGGCCCAAAAATGTCAAGCGCCAAACTTTAATATTACTTAATAATAGGAATTATCAGCACCTTCTTTTCTATTTGGTAATTATTTTTTGCACTGGATTTATCGACTAGGTCGATAGATTCTTGGTTTGGCATAGGGGTATCAAAAAATGCTTTATTTATCGAATTTCTTTATAAAAAGAGAAGCAAAAGCTAGAGGTTTCACATAGAGATGGTGTGGCAGGAGTCCTTGAGGAAATGGCTCAAGTTGCTGTCGTGGACTGGGCTGGTGAAGATTAATTGGCAATCAAGAGACCTTAAAAGCTTAATAAATACTTCAAGCCGTTTTGCATCAAAATCTGTCATAAAATCATCTAATAAAAAGATGCATGGGCCCTTGGTTTTTCCAAGGATTTTTATCTGTGCAACCTTAAGCAATAACGCAAGTAACTTCTGTTGTCCGCGCGATGCATAGGCCTTTGATTTTTTATGCTGAAACAGAATGGTAAAGTCGTCCAAGTGTGCGCCAAAAAGCGAACGATACATCCGATGTTCATCACTATGCAAGTCGGGATACTCTTCTAAAAATGATGCTAACGTTTTGTGAATCTTCTTCTTTGGATGATACTGTAATGCAATAGTATGTTCGCTACCAAAAAACTCTTCACACAAGTTAGCCATCTCTTTTTCAAGCATAGCCAAGTGCTCAATCCTCATCCTTTGTATTTCAACAGTCTTATCCCACAACTGCTCCGTCCACAGTTGGTACATATCCTGACTACTCTTCTTTTGTAATAAAGCATTACGATTACTCAAAATGTTTCTATACACGCGTAACTTAGAAAGTATGTCCGGTTCGTGCAGGAATATGAACTGGTCTATATAGGACCTTCTACCATCAGGAGCACCCTTAATAAGACCTAGGTCATCCTCAGAAAGCGTGATAACACGGAAGTGATCAATAAGCTCCTTATAAGAGCCTACCGCAGACTTATTAAGCTTAACAGAGCGCTTTTTATTGTGAAACCCTACAGCAAGTTCACTCTTACTCTCATCACCCTCATAGAACTCTGCCTGGATGAAGAAGTTATCTGTATCAAAGTGAACAAGCTCTCGCGGTAGATGCGTTCTAAAGGAACGCAAGTAACATATGTAATGAAGCGCCTCAAGGACAGAGGTTTTACCACTTCCATTGTCACCCTCGATGAGGATGACTGGCGCATCTAACGCAAGCTCTCGCTGCTTAAAGCAGCGAAAATTCTGCAGCTTTAATTTTATTAATTGCACGTTTATTCGTTAGTTGGTGATACTGGCATCACAAGGTATGTTGTATGATACTTATCTTCTTTAGATTCAAAAATAATTGGCCGTGATGTATTCTGCAACCAGAATGTAACCGTTTCATCATTGAACACTTGAATACCATTCAATAAATACGGCGCATAAAAGCGCATATCAAGCTCACCAACCTTAGAATCTCTTAACTCAACAGATTCATCAAGAGCACCAACTTCTTTGTTCTTAATCGAAATATGAAGCTTAGTCTTCTTAAAAGAAAACTGTGTTGCAATAAACTGTCCTGATAGCAATACGGTTGAACGCCTTAGCGCTTTAGTCAGCTCTGTCTTACCTGTTTGCGCTTGCTCAAACCCTTCCTTCTCCATAATACCTGCGTAATGCGGGAAAGAATTTGCAAGTAACTTCGTAAAGAAGTTAAATGACTCGCCAGAAAATACTAATTGATTTCCACAAAGACCAACAAAAATAGTCTTATCATCTGTATTCTCAATAATCTTTTTCAATTCAAAGATTGCTCTTCGTGGAAGTAGCCATGATTTTGGTTCCGGCAATGTATACTCAGCTGATTTCACCTGCACTAAACAGTGACCATCAGTTGCCGTCATCTTAAGACCTTGCTCATCCATCTCCAAATAGAGACCGTTCAATGCCGGATTAGCATTGTTCTGTGGAATAAGAAATGCAACCTTTTCCAGCATTGTAAGAAGAAACTCTGCATCCAAGTGCATCAAATTTTCAATGCGCTCTGGGAACGGAGGAAACTCTTCTGCGTCCTTAATGTTCAATGCTAAACGAGCAGAACCAGACTCAATACCAATATGATTATCTTTTAATACAAAATTAATGTCACCATCAAGCTCTTTAATAAGCTCGAAAACACGCTTACCTGAAAGTAAAAAGCTTTCACCTTCTAACGCGCTATTATCAAGTGGGCAGCTGTATTGTAAACTAATTTCCAAGTCAGTGCTTTTAAGTACCAACTCTTTATGTCCAGCCTGAAAGAGAATTGACGATGTTGTATCAAGAGTTGTTCTCTTTGCGCAGATAGGTTGCATAAACGCCAAAATTGACGATAATGACTTTTGATCAATTACAAAGTTATTTTCCATAGAATTCTATACCTTTAATTTCTTTAAAACAATTCAATATATAAGTATATATGCTTTTCTTTCTTTCACCATTTTTTACAAAAAAAAGAATTTTAAAAAGCAACGCTTTAATATCGATAACTAAATATTTGCAATAACCATCCCTCTAACCAGCTTTAAAACCAACAACCTTTAATTATGCCTACAACTATTGAATTAACCCACACTACTTGCTCATACTTAAACCTATATATATAACATGGAGGTATATTAATATGAAGAAGTCATTATTGCTTGTCGGCATTTGCTTAAGTAGTATAGGTGCAGTCAAAGCTAAAGGCCCTCAAGATACTATAGCTAAACTTAAAGACCCACAAGAAATCGCTGCTGAAATGAAAGAGGCCGCAAAAAGCAACCAGTCCAAAAAGTGTATAAAGAGGTGCTTGGAGCATTGCTCGCACCAAGCAACAGCTAAAGAAAGACTTAAATGCCAAGTTAGTCAAATAGCTAGTTGCACAATCGAATGCGTACTAGATCCAGACTCTTCATCCTAAAAATATAAAGAGCAGAGCTTATTAAAACTGTAAGCTCTGCTCTTTATTTACCATCTCTTCTAATGAGAAATTGCTCCCTCTACTGTCTTTTTCTTTCTAGAAAAAGCAGCTTTAAGCTTTTCTTTAATCTTTGTAAACTTAGCTTTCTTTTTGTTAAGTTGAGCTGTTTTAAACTCTTTTAAGGCTGCAGGTATTTCTTCTACGAGTTGAACACCCAAAATTTTCAATTCTTCCACAAGCTGAATGCGAATGTCTTTTACAATTTTTGCCGTAGCAATGTCAATTGCAGTATCAAGCTGTTTCATCTGTGCAGCAACATCAGCTTTCACTTTCTTTACAACAGCATCAGCCTGAGCTTCAACCTTAGACGAAACCTTGGTCAATTGAGCTTCAACCTGAGACACTTGAGCCTCTAAGTCTTTTTTCACTTTCTTTACAACCGCATCAGCCTGAGCTTCAACCTTAGACGAAACCTTGGTCAGTTGAGATTCAACCTGAGAAACTTGGCCTTCTAAGTCCTTCTTTACTCCCTTGATCGTCTTTTCTGTTTGAGTAACAAGCGCTTCATTAGCTGCCTTTATTTTCGTCGACACTTGAGTCGTTATAGTATTTGCCACATCAGAAACTACCTTAACACTCGACTTTATATTAGATACATCACTCGTTACGCTTGCTAAATCGCTAGTAAGCTTACTCATATTAAGCTTTTTATCAATATCGCTCTTTAAGCCTTTAATTTCTGAAATAATAGCACTACTTGGAAGTGGCGGAGCACCAACAGTTACTGTAGCCACAAGCGATAAAAAAAACAAACCCTTCTTCATATACAACAATCCTTTTAATAATTAAAAATCAATAATAACCATACTGTACATTAGTCAAATATTGGCACACAACAAAAGCATGCTAATACCTACCGCATCCCTATCCTACTTAGGGCCAATTAGTTGAAGTATATAAAGAATTAAGTAAGCTATACTTAAAATATTATTACAGAACCAACACGAAAGCTTAACGTGAAAAAGTTTATTTTTAGCATATTATTTATTGTCTGCGTTGCAATTCTTCCTAAATCACAAATTATTGAAACCAACAACCTTGAAGACATCTTAGGACACGTTACAAAAAATAGCGTGGTTCTTTTTGACCTTGATAACACATTAGTACAACCTAAAAATACTTACGTAGGAAGTGACCCTTGGTTCACTGAACTTTTCAAAAAAGAAAAAGATGTAAACTTAGCACTTGCAGATTACTGCCTTGGATTAATATTAGTAGAGCTACAACCCGTTGCTAATAATACCATTAAAGTCCTTAATAAAATTAAAAAATCAGGCGTTCCTACAATTGGATTTACTGCGCGGAATTTTTATATCTCAAGCATAACAATTGAATACCTTAAGGATATTGGAATAACCTTTAACGGACCAGGCATCCCAAAACACAAATTTGTATACTATTCACATAAAGATCATCCTTCAATTTACCAAGATGGCATCTTCTTTTGTGGCCCAAATGAAAAAGAAGCTGTCGTTCCATTCTTCATTAAAGAATTTCCCCAAAAACCAAACAAAATTGTCTTTGTTGATGACAAACTAAAAAACCTAGAAACAGTTAAAAAAATTGTTGATAAAATGGGCTTAGATTTTGTTGGTTTCCGCTACGGCGCTTGTGATGAATACACAAAAAAATTCGATTCAAAAAAAACAACAAAAGAATTTGAGCGTTTGAAAAAAAACCGTCGTAAAAAACTTAAACGCTAAGAACGCGGATGCTTCTTATTATAAGCGCTGCGCAAGTGAGACATATCAACGTGTGTATAGATCTCTACTGTCGACAAATGCTCATGCCCAAGTATCATCTGTAACGAGCGCAAATCAACCCCCTTATGAAGCAAATGCGTTGCTAAGGAATGACGCAAAGTATGCGGTGAGACATAGCTAACTTCTGGACAAAGTTTTTTAATGGTTGCCCAAAAAGCTTGTCGCGTTACATGTTTAACCTCCTTGCGATAAATAATAGGAAAAAGAAAATCAGAACTGTATTCTTTCTTCTTTCTTTTCAAGCATTCCGGCCGCACCTTTTCCATATAGCCAATTAGTAAAATTTGCGTTGGCTCAGGAAGCGGAACTTGCCGCTCTTTAGACCCTTTACCAAGCACAGTTACCAGCCCCATATCAAGACGCAACTGAGACATCTTCATCTTAACCAACTCACTTACACGAATACCAGTAACGTACATTAGGTGAACCATCATATAATTACGCTGCCCAATAGAACTCTTATCAAGCGCTGCACGCTCAAAAAGCTCGAACACCTTACCTTCAGTAAGATACTTTGGAAGCTTACGCTCTTTGCGTGGAAATATAAGCGTTTCACCAAGATTTTGAACTTGATGTTCTTTATGCAAAAAATTAAAGAATTTTTTAATACTAGAAATCTTACGCGACATACTCGTCGACTTGAGTCCAAGATCGCGCTTTAAATAGCCAAGAAAGCTTTTTAAGTGTAGCGGTTTAACCTTTTTCAACGAGCTAATCTTCTTTCTTTTCAAAAAGTTTGTTAATTGAGTACAGTCAGCCCTGTACGCTTGTAGCGTATTACTAGAAACCTGTTGCCTAGACGCTAAGTGCGTCTCAAACTTATCAATAGCTCGCTCTATCTTCATACTCTTTTCCTCTTTGCGTCACTATAGCACAAGAGAAGAAAAAAAGACGAGCCTATTCTTGTAAGCGTTATAAAAGACAACAACTTATGCCAAATAAGATTCAATCATAGTTTTTCAAGAGATGGACAATGTTCCGTCTCTTTTTTTGTCGTTTTCTTGCACTGGCAAAAGTAAATCAACTATCCTTAAGGTAAGGTTATTAAAAATGTGGGGGTTGTCATGCGTTTTACGCAGGTGCTATTACTGTTTGCTTTACTAGTCTCGTTTCAAACAAAAACTATATTTAAACCACTGCTTGATAGCATCGCCCCCTCTCCCAAGCTCGCCCAGACTTTAACGTCACTCGAAGAAAATCCAAGAAATAAACACGACATCAAAAAGCTACCCGGACTCATTGATAGCGAAATTAAAAAGTTTAAAACCCTAGAAGAGCTACTTGCTGCACATGGAAACAATATGCTGAGCATCGTAGATAGTATGCGCGTTCTAGAAAGAAAGCCACTAGTTCCAAACAAGGTAAGGCGAGCAATTCAAAAGCTCGGCGAATATATCGATCAATTAATAGAAAAAAGAAACGAAATCGCACATAAGTCATACCTTCTTAGCAAAAACACCCTAGTTGGTGCTGAAGAAAAAGAATTCTTACACGCTAGAAAGAAAAAAACCCATCCAGCTTTAGAAAAATTACTGGGAACGAAAATCAAACCTAGCAAAACTCCAACCATTGCATTCTGTACTAGTGGTGGTGGCTATCGATCCATGGTCGGTACCTGTGGAGCTCTGTTGGGAGCAGACCAAGAGGGTATCCTTGATACGACAACATACATTAGCTGCCTGTCTGGAAGCGCGTGGGGAGTCTATCCTTGGCTATTAAAGCAATCTCAAGACCCAAGCTTTACTATTGAAAAGGCTGTCGCAAACTTACCTAATACTATGTTTGACTATAAAAAAGATCCTTTCTTGATGAAGGCCGCATTAAAAGAACCAAGTCAATGTATTGAGATTATGAGCTCGTTCTTTACGCGTTACTATCTTAATGAGCCAGTATCCTTTGTGGATTTCTATGGCATCTTAATTGGAAACTCACTCTTGAGAAATCTCTTTGGAGCAAAAACATTTAAACAGTCTTTACATAGCATGATCCCATTTGCAAAAACTGGAGCAATGCCACTTCCAATTGGAACAGCAGCAATAACTAATAGCGACTGTGGTGGCTGGCTTGAAGTAACACCATTCACTGTTGGAAGCCAATACCTTAACGCATCAGTCTCTACAGATTCTTTTGGAAGTCGATTTTATAAATGTAAATCGGCAAAAACAATAGCACCATATACTGCAGACTTCTTTCTTGGACTCTTTGGCTCCAACTTCTCTATCAATAAGGCTGACATCCTAACTGACTCAGGCCTCAATAAAGAAATTATAGGTTGTCCAATCATTGGAGAGCTTCTCAAGCGCTATGAAATATATCCACTATCTGAAAAATCTAAACTCGCAGAAGTAAACAACTTTACCTATAAATGTCCTGGCACAGAATTATCCTCACAAGAAACCTTAAACCTAACTGACGCGGGAACAGCATTCAACCTGCCACTTCCACCGCTCCTCAACCGCAAGGTAGATATTGTTGTTATAATCGACATGTCCCAATGCCTAGATCAACCTGAAGATCCGCTCGAAGAACTTAGAAAAGCAATTCATTATTGCACAGCTAACAATATTGATTGTCCGATAACATATAAAAACCTTACAGCTAAGGTTGCAACAGACCCATACACCATCTTTAAAAATGACAAAAGAACTATCATCTATATTCCATGGTGCTTCAAAGAACTTGATTGTATCAATAGCTGGTGCAGCACTCTCAACTGGAACTACTCCAAAGACAATATCCAAGATCTAGCTATAAAATGTATGGCTGCAAAAATAAAAGGTATCAAGCAAGCCTTAATCCAGGAAGTAAAGAGTACTATTAGTCGTAAACACTAATAAGCCTTTGCAATCAAAACATCACGAACACTAGACTTATCACAGCCAAAGCACTGATTAAACTCGCTCTCTTTAAGAACGCAGCGGATAGTACCCTTGTACTCAGACAACTTATTCTCACAAGCCTCTTCACCACACCAACCAGTCTGATAAGCACCAGCATCTTTTTCCATAAGAGGACCAAACGTCTCAAGCTTAGCTTCTTTCTTCCAATTATCTTTCAGCTTAGCCTGTGCACGGTTAAATAACTCTTGATGCATATTATCAAGCATAGTACCAACTTCAGCTTCAATAGTATCAAGCTTAACAACTGTCTTATCACCAGTAACGCGATTACTTATAACTGCAGCATTATTATCAATATCGCGAGGTCCAAGCTCAATACGGAGAGGAACACCCTTAAGCTCCCATTCATAGAACTTAGATCCAGGAGACTTAGAGTCATCATCATCAAGCTCAATACGGTACTCCTTAGACAAACGAGTATACAACTCTTGCGCTGCATCTCGAACTACCTGTTCAAAACCCTTTCTAAAAATAGGGATAATAACAGCCTGAATTGGAGCAACACGCGGAGGCATAATAAGACCTTTTTGATCACCATGCGTCATAACAACAGCACCAATAAGGCGCGTTGTAACACCCCAACTAGTTAGATATGGATGCTCAAGCTTTCCCTCTTTATCTTGATACTCAATATCAAATGACTTGGCAAAATTACGGGACAACAAGTGTGAAGTTCCCATTTGCAATGCCTTACCATCCATCATGATACCTTCAAAGGTGTAAGTAATATCAGCACCAGCAAATCGTTCTGTTGGAGATTTCTCTCCAGCAATAACAGGGATCGCTAAGTAGTCTTGTGCAAGCTTGATATACTCATTAAGCATCAATAACGCCTCTTCCTGAGCTTCTTCATAAGTAGCATGAGCCGTATGTCCTTCTTGCCAAAAGAATTCCGTAGTGCGTAAAAAAGGACGCGTTCTTTTTTCCCAGCGTACCACATTGGCCCATTGATTAATTTTAAGAGGAAGATCTCTCCATGACTTAATCCATCGAGAAAATGAATAATGAATAATTGTCTCAGAAGTAGGACGAATCACAAGGGGCTCTTCTAGTTCTTTACCCCCAGCAACAGTAACAATAGCTAGCTCTGGAGCAAATCCTTCAACGTGCTTCGCTTCGCGCTTAATAAAGGATTCTGGAATAAGAAGTGGAAACGAGGTGTTTTTATGTCCAGTTTCCTTAATCCTCTTATCTAGAACCTCCTTAATATTCTCCCAAAGAGCCCAGCCGTAAGGTCGAATAACAACACAGCCACGAACTGGCGATTGATCGACAAGCTCAGCTTTATAAACAATTTCGTTGTACCATTGGGATACATCCTTGGAGATATCAGGGAGTTTATTCATATATCTTTTCTTTTTTTATAGATTCTAAAGAGTACTTTCAGTTTATTATATCAGAAAATTTACTTTGAGGCATGCTCCTTGTTATGCTTAGTAATAATGGAGTTTATACTAGAAGGAATACGGATTATGCTTTTAACACTACTACTCAAAGGCGCACTTATAGGCTTTGCGGTCGCCGCACCAGTCGGCCCAGTCGCTATCGTTTGCATCCGCAGAACACTTACAGAAGGACGTCTATCTGGAATGGCCTCTGGATTTGGTGCTGCAACAGCAGACTTTTTATACGCCTGCATGGCCGCTTTAGGCTTTTCAGCCATATCAGACTACCTAATTGGTCATGTTTTTTGGATCAGAATTATTGGCGGCATACTCTTATGCGTATGGGGCGTTCGAGCCTTATTCATTTTTTCTAAAGAAGTTCCTACGCGACCAAGCAAGAAAAAAATCATATCCTCCTTCTTAACGACACTCTTGCTAACCTTATCCAACCCAATAACAATTTTGGTATTCATCGCAATCTTCTCCAACTTCTGTTTAAGTGAAAAAACATTGTACACAACAATCATATTGCTAACCGGTATCTTTATTGGCGCATCGGCATGGTTCCTATTTCTCACAGAAACAATACACTTTTTGCGTTCAAAAATTACGTACTATATACTGCAATTAACTAATAAGATTTCTGGCTTTGTCTTAATAGCATTTGGAATTATAACACTAGCAAGTGCAGCACTTCGCGTCTGTTACTTTTAAAGGAACAACATGAAAGATCAAAAAACTACCATAGAAGAACTTAAAAAGATGGCCAAAGACATGGTTGAAGAACGAGACTGGTTACAGTTTCATTCTCCTAAAAATTTAGCTTGCGCCATATCAGTAGAAGCCAGTGAGTTGCTTGAAAAATTCACGTTCATGGATTCTAAAGAATCTTCAAAAGAACTTGAAAGTAATAGGCAAGAGATTGAAGATGAACTTGCAGATGTAATTATCGCTTCATTATGCTTTGCAAACGTTGCTAAAATTGATCTAACAACTGCAATAGCAAATAAGTTTGAAGAAATTAAAGCAAAATATCCTGTAGAATTGTGTAAAGGCAAAAAAGACAAATACACAGCCTATAAAGACATGAAAAAAAATTACAACAAAAAATCTTAGAGCATCTTACTTTAGCAGTTTCGTGTCATCCAAAAATGATCGCAGGTTCTTTTGACGAATCTCTTCGCGGTAGAAAACATACATACCCATTGCAACAAGTACCAATGCTATCCAAAAGTTTTCTCCAATCTTTTCGTCCAAGAAGAACCAGCCAAGAAAAGCGACCAAAAAGATTCCCAAAAATTCTGAAAAACTTATGAAAGTAATGGAATAGCGCTGCACCAAAACACCGTACAAATTGTACGCAATAAGACACGTCAGTGTAATATTTAACGGTAATAAGTAATACAACGAGGAGTGACTAAGAATACTTCCCCATGATATGGTCTCTGTTGCAAATGCAGTTGCTAAGGAAATAAGTCCACCAAAAAATAACAATAAGCCATTGGCCATTATAATTGAATAGTGTTGAAATACCACCAACTTCTTTTTTGCGACAATACCAAGCACCATAGACCCAGCAGCGACCAAAATCGCAAGCTCTGGCAACGTATTGATAAGAATATTATCTGAGGTTAAATCACCATAAATCAATGGTAAAAACCCAAGAAAACCTAATCCCAAACCAATCCATTTATTCCTAGACATGCGCTCGTGAAAAAATAAAAATCCAAGAAACGCTGCAATAAATGGTGATAAATTATAAATAAAATATGCCTTAGCTGCAATTGTCTGGCTCAAGCCCCATGCCTCAAGGCCGTTGGTTAAAAAACCAGAACAAATAATAACACCCAAAATAGGTAAAAGATTTACCTTCTTAATGTAGAACTTGCTTGGATTAAATAGGTAAACATACGACAGGCATAACGAACCACCTATAAACATACGAAGACCTGCCAATAAAAATGGCGGGACAAAGGCCAAAAGGCCCTTACTTACAACAAATGAACAAGCCAATGCTGTACGGAAAATAAATATGTAAATCATTCTTTAATGTATCCTTGACGTAACTCTTCTTGATAAAAGATATATAGCCCAATAGAGACTAAAATCAAACTAAGAATAAATGGTATCCCAACAGGATTACCAAAATAAAAATATTGGATGATAGCTGCAAACATCGGTGTCATAAACCCGCAAAACGATAGGTAAGTTGTTGAATACCTATTGAGAAGGTAACCATAGAGGTTGAAACAAATAATATTACCAACCAGTGTAAGGTAAAAAATATACCACCCAGCCATCGCCCAATTGGAAACCGGAAATGGAGTCCAGCTTTCACTCACAAGCGAAAGAAGTAAAGATAAAAAACCTGATATAACCATTGCATACCCATTGATCACTGTTGGCTGATACCCACGATCCATTACACGCTTAAATACGATCCAACCATATGCAGCAGCAATAACCGCAATAATTAAAATTGTTTCTGCCCAAGAAAGGCTAAACATTTTATGAATAAGATGCTCTCGCTGGGCTGGCGCTATTAAAATAGGTATAAAGCCCAAAAATCCAATCACCAAGCCTAATATTTTTTTACCTGTCATCTTTTCATTAAAAAAGTAGTAAGCAAAAATTGCTGTAATAAAGGGCGAGAGGTTCCACAAGAGCGACACTTTCGCTCCAGTAACATATTGCAGCACCCAAAATTCAATAACATAAGCAAAAAACAGAAGGAAAAAGCTTGTCTGAAATAACATAAGCCAGTCTTTTTTCTTGATACTTAGTGAAGGTCTATCTTTAAAAAATTGATACCCAAGCATCAAAAATCCAGCTATAAACATACGTATCATAACAAAGAACACGGGTTGCACATAACGAACCGCAGCTTCACCGAAAACAAACGTGCTTCCGAATAAAGCAAATAATATCATAATTAATAACATAGAATTCTAACCTAATTTTCGTTTCGGATTCTTTTTTCTTCTTCCTGATGAAAAATACCAACCCCGAATGCAACAATAATAAATGCGACCCAAAATGCCCAGGATAAAGTTTCATGCAAAAAGACTAACCCTAGTAACCCAGTAAACAACGTTCCTAAAAATCCCGCCAATGCCGTATAAGTTGCCGAGTACCGCTTTAAAAGCCATCCATATAAATTATAACCCAATAAGCACGTTAAGAGAATGTTTAGAGGTAAAAGTATATGAACTAATGAAGAATTAGCAATCATTGGCCAGTTATGTGACTCTGTAAGTGAAGATACAACAAAGGCACACAAGCCCCCCAGTAGCATAGTGACACCATTCGCCATTGTAATGGCATAATGTTGAAAGAAAATAAGTTTCTTTTTAGAAATCCAACCACCAACAGTCGCTGCTGCAGACACCAAAAGCGCTAGTTCAGGTAAGGAGTTAAGTAACGCATGTTGTGTTTGTAGGTCGTTATAGATTAATGGGAAGAAGCCACAAAAACCCACTAATAATCCTATCCACTTATTCCGCGTCATCTTCTCATGAAAGAAAAGGTATCCAAGAAGTGCCGCAAAAAATGGGCCAAGATTATAAATGAAGTACGCCTTAGCCGACACCGTTTCGCGCAAGCCCCACGCCTCAAGGCCATTGGTAATGAAAACACCAAATATAGCCGCTGTTAATAGCGGAACAATGTTACGATGAGATATATAAAATGCTGATCGATTAAAAATAAAGGTGTATAACAACAAAATAGAACCACCTATCGACATGCGAAGCCCCACCAACAGAAATGGTGGCACAATAGAGAGAAGTGATTTACTTACAACAAATGAACTTGCAAGAATGAACTGTAATACAATAATTAAAAACATAAAAAGCCCTCAGTTTCTGCCAGTATAGCATAAAACTGAGGGCTTAAATATTATAACTCTATTGTTAGATCTTTACTTTCCAAGCCTTTTATAAGCTTTAGGCCCCGCATAAGCCAAGGCAGCAGCTGTAGCAGCAGCAGCTAAAATTTTATATTTATTTTCTCTTGCTATCCTCATCGCGGAATCGAGCGGACTTTCCCTAGTAACTTTAACCCCTAAACTTTCCCACGGAATTCCAACCTTAACGCTCCCATCTTCTTTAACCTCAACTTTTGCGCTTCTCATGGCCTTATCAATTAAATTAGCAAGCGCCTCATCAAATTCATTATCTTGCGCTCTTGCAGGAAACTTCTTAGCAAACTCTTCCGCCTCTTCTAAACTTTTCCCTAAATTAGCACCCCTACTTGTTAAAGCTATACTAATTGCTACCTTTTTGCTTGCATCTGAACCTGGAAACTCTTGATTAGCATATATTATAGCATTCCCTCCTACCTTATCTTTCGCATGTATATCAGCACCAACCCGAAAAAGATTGTCAGCTGCATATTTATTACCCATAAGAGATGCCCACATTAAAGGCGTCATACCATCTTCGTCAGTAATGTTTGCCTCATCTTGATTAACACCAGTAAACCTATTAGCTTTAATATCATCTATCACATTACCCAGCAAACCACTCGTAGCTACAAGACCAACCCCCAACAACATCAATTTAATTCTCTTCATAACTCTCCCATTCATAGATTAAAAAAATTTAAAAATATCTCCATTTGTAATTAAGCATGACAAGGGCACTATCATTAAAGCAATAGTTTTTAATAAATTTTCTGACTACCGCTTTCTTAATTTTCCACTTTTAAGAGCATATACTCCGCCAGCAACAGCCAATGCCGCTGGAAGATAGAATTTTGGATCAGCCACTTTCCTTGTCCAATATCCACTAGTAATAGGATCTAGTATTGCAATCACATCCGCCTTGTTGCCTTGTAGTGCAAAATCTAAAGCCGTATTTCCTTCATGATCCTTAATATTTGGATTAGCTCTAGCATTCAACAGTTGCTCTACAATGCCAAGATGCCCTCGCTCAGCAGCTCTCATTAGAGAAGTAACCCCGTGGCGATTTTGCTGATCTATAATAGTTGCTTGAGGAATTGCACCTAACTTCCTTGCAGCGGTGATTAATTCTTGTACAACTTGTTCATTCCCATAAAACGCTGCATCAATAAGTGCTGTATTACCAGAGTTATCTGCTACCCCCAATTTAGCGCCTTTCTCAAGAAGCAACTCTACTGCAGCAAGATTTCCACGCCTTATCTGATCATTCGCACCAAGCACCGATGCCCCAATTGCCCACATTAAAGCCGTGTTCCCAAACTCATCGGCCTCATCAACATCTACACGAACTTCCTTAAGCTCATCGCTCAACTTTTGCATATTTCCCTGCGCAACAGCCACGATTAAAGGATTAGTTGCTGAAGATCGTAAGCCTTCAGAAACTAGATCAACACCCTCCAAATAGCGCATTGGATCCTCTCCCAATAGATCCACACTCCCAATAATTCCAATACCAACCAGCATCATTGTTACTAATTTCTTCATTTTTTCCTATCATTTAATTATTTCACATTTGTAATTAACCATATCAACAGCAGGTTTGAAAATGCAAGAGTTTGCCTATAATAAGCATTTTCAGCCAAAATATATAAAAATGCTCTAACGCGGCTCACATTCCCCAAATTCGGCTTAGATTAATGATTTTCTTGCCCCCGCATTCTATTTGTAATATACTATAGATAACTCTAAATACTCTATGGGGGCTAAAATCGGTTATTTTTCTTTTTTGGCTTACATAAAAATCAATATAAGAAAGATATCTGAATGACAAAAATGAATAGGCCCAGTGGGCGCTCTCGCTTTTCTTCAAAATCAAAGTTTTCAAGCAATTATCGCAACAGAAGGCCTCGTCCGAAGCCATCAATCGATATTTCAAAGTTTATCAATAAGGCAGTCGAAGCACCGACACCTCAAAAAGAAGACGCAACTCGTCCCTTTTCTGAGCTATCTCTTGATAGTAAATTACTTCAAAGCATAGAGCAGCGTGGCTTTACAAACCCAACTCCAATTCAAGACAAATGTATTGAAACAGTCCTTAGCGGCAGCGATTTAGTTGGAATGGCAAACACAGGTACAGGTAAAACAGGAGCTTTCCTTATCCCTACCTTGCATCGCATGCTTCAAGACAGAAATGTTAAAGCACTGATTATGGCACCAACCCGAGAGCTTGCTCTCCAGATTGAGACTGAATTTAAGAAATTTGCTAAAAAGCTTGATTTCTATTCAGCACTCTGTATTGGTGGTACCAGTATGCATCAACAGTATAAAATGCTAAGACGACCACACAACGTGGTTATTGGTACTCCTGGTCGACTTAACGATCTCTTGGATCAAGGTAGATTAAATATCTCCAAGTTCCAAATTGTCGTTCTAGATGAAGTTGATCGTATGCTTGATATGGGTTTCATTGAAGATGTACGTAAAGTACTCAGCCTTATGCCTGAAAACAAGCAATCTCTATTCTTTTCAGCAACCATGCCTGCTAATGTTAAAAAACTTATCAATGAATTTTCAAACGATATAAAGACAATATCTGTTAAATCTGTAGAGACTGCATCTACAATTGATCAAGACATCGTTGAATTTGCAGGATTAGATGATAAGTTAGAAGTTCTTCATGACATCCTCAATAAAGACGATGTATCCAAGGTTCTAATCTTTGGTCGCACCAAGCGTGGCGTTCAAAACCTCGTTGAAAAGCTAAACAAACGTGGCTTTAAAGCTGTTTCTATTCACGGTAATAAGACACAAGCTCAACGTCAACGAGCATTAATGCAATTCCGTAGAGACGCAGTTAACATACTCGTAGCTACTGATGTTGCAGCCCGAGGTCTTGATATTGAAGATGTTTCTCACGTTATCAACTATGATATCCCTGAAACATACGAAGATTACGTACACCGTATCGGTAGAACTGGACGAGCAAACAAAAAGGGTCAAGCGCTAACCTTCATCCAAAAAGGTGAAAAGGCTAGACACGACAGAAGACAACAAACTGGTGGCCGCCCTCAGCATAGTGGCCCAAGAAGAGAGTCTAATCGCTTTGACAGAAAAAGAAGAGACTAATCAAAGGCCTTTAAAATAGGCTTTGATCGTCAGCGAGTCGAACAGGCTCAGTCAAATTCAATAAACGTAAGGTAT
>MPMF02089385.1_pt1 | contig 25902 bp, 22 predicted proteins | sample 1617271 | NCBI WGS metagenome assembly MPMF02 (sample SAMN05944812, study PRJNA350692) | marine metagenome | biome: marine; feature: ODZ; material: water; isolation source: 120 m water sample prefiltered with 30 um filter, filtered on to 0.2 um... | place: Pacific Ocean | collected 2012-04-09... | reverse complement strand
CAGTCCCAGTACGAAGACAGCGACCGCACCCTCTGGTTTTTGATCCATCGTCAACACCCCTTTGCAATGTGAAATGATAAAATGTATTCGGGCGACTGTGTCCACCAGATAGTACAGATGGGCCGGTGCTCCTAAGGACTGGACTGTAATGGATCCAGGTTCACCTGTCAAAGATGACCGGCACCTCCCGGTGAGGGGAAAGTGAAAACAATCAGGCTTTTTGCGACCGCTTCGCAAAAACAAAAATATACACCAAAATCAGCGACTTGAACTATTTTGCAGTGCGGCTAGTTGGCGCGCTCGGGCAAAGACGGCATCGAACATCTCTTCAGTCAATCGACCGGTAAACGTGTTTTGCTGGCTCGGATGGTAGCTGCCAACTAAGGTGCGGCCCGCAGCGAGAGGAACCTCCGCGCAGTGAGAGAACTTCGGTCGTTTGCCTGCGAGCCATTCTTTGTGCAATGCCAGATCGACCATTTGTTTCCAGGCGAGTTGGCCAAGTGCGAGAAAAACCGTTGGCTGCATCTGTGCCAGTAAGTCGTCGAGCCAGCAGCGGCAGTGGGATATTTCTTCAGCGGTCGGTTTGTTCAGCGGAGGAGCACAGTGGCAGGCATTGGTGATGGCACAATCGAGTAGTTCCATGCCATCATCTCTCCCGAGCGATTCTGCCCGATTGGCGAAACCTGCTTTTGCCAACGCGCGGAAGAGCCAGTCCCCGCTGCGGTCTCCCGTGAACATCCGTCCTGTACGATTCGCCCCATGGGCACCGGGAGCAAGACCGATCACCAGCAATCGCGCGGCGGGGTCGCCAAAGTTTGGTACCGGACGCCCCCAATATTCCTCGCTCTGGTATGCCCGTCGCTTGGTAATTGCAATATCTCGACAGTGATCGCGGAGACGGAGACATCGCTTGCACTGCATGATGTCGCCGTTGAGCCGATCCCACGCCTGTTTTCCATCGAGTGCTGTTTGCGACTGTCCGGACACCTTGATCCCTTCTCAAAGTGATTCATCGAGAGCATCGACGAGTTTTTCAAATCGTTCGAGCGCTGCGGACACCGGTTCGGGCCGCGTCATATCGACTCCCGCATCCTGCAGCAGTTCCAAGGGGTACTTGCTTCGACCGGCCTTGAGAAAGTTGAGGTAGGCACCCAACTCTTTCCGACCACCTTCCGTGACCCGATCGGCTAGTGCGATGGCGGCAGACATGCCGGTCGCGTATTTGTAGACGTAAAAAGCGCGGTAAAAATGAGGAATCCGCAGGCATTCGAGCAGCGCCCATTCATCGATTTCGAGTTGGGGTCCGAGATATTTTTCGAGCAGTTGACGGTAGACATCCTGTAGGGCATCGAGTGTCAACGGTTCGCCTGTCTCACACATCGCGTGCGTGGTTCGTTCAAATTCGGCAAACATCGTTTGGCGATAGATCGTTCCCCGTATATTGTCGAGTTCCCTCGCTAATAGCATTGACCGTTGGTGCTTGTTTCGGGCTGTGGCAAGCATGTGTTTGCTCAGCAGTTGCTCATTGAAGGTGCTCGCCACCTCGGCAACAAAGATGGTGTAGTCGTAGTAGGGAAAGGGTTGATGTTTTGCAGAATAGTAACTGTGCATCGAGTGTCCCGCTTCATGGGTCAACGTGAAGACATCATTGAGCACATCCGGCTGAAAATTCATGAGGATATAGGGGTCTCCGTCGTACGAACCGGCACTGAATGCGCCGCTTGTTTTTCCCAGGTTGGGATAGCGATCACACCAGCTGCCGTTCAATCCGCGGGCAAGCGTGGCACAATACGGTTTTCCAAGGGGTGTGAGCGATTCAAGCACGAGGTCCACCGCTTGTTGCCATGTATGGCGGAAGCGGGCTCGGCAGAGCAGTGGGACGTATTGGTCGTAGAGATGAAATTTTTTCAGACGCAAGTGTCGGGCTCTGAGGGCATAGTATTTATGCAATGCGGGAAGGTGGTCGCCGACGGTGTCAATCAGGTTCTGATAGACCTCTTCGGGAACACGATCGGGAAAGAGTGCCGCCGATAATGCACTGTCATGATCGCGAGCCCGCGCGTAGTAGACATCTTTCTGAATCGAACCGGAAAGGGTGGTAGCGAGCGTATGCTGGTATTGGGAAAATGTACCGTAATACGCTTGATACGCCTTGCGCCGAACGGACCGTTTAGGAGATTCCATGAACCTGCTCAGGTTGCCGTGCGCGAGTTCAATCTGATTACCATTTTCGTCACGGACGGTTCCAAAGCGGATGTCGGAATTGTGTAATTGTTGAAAAGTCTGTTGGCTACTACTGGCCATTTCGCTCTGCATGGCCAAAAGCCGTTCCTCGCGGCGGCCGAGTGTATGGGGTTTGTAGCGAACGAGCCGCTCAACCGCTAAGCGCCAGGGTTCCATGCTCTTCGTTTTCAGATATTTTTTGAGCTGGTTGGCCGGGATCGCCAGCAATTCTGGCCGGATGAAACTCGCCGCCTCCTCCGCCTCGCGGGCCACGCTCCGGTAGCGGCCCATCATTCGCTGGTAATGATCGTTGCTAGAATCTTCTGCAGTTTTCAGGTGAGCGTAATAGGCAAGCCGTTCTCCAGCACGCTCAAAATCGCTGCCGAATTGCAGACATGCAACAACTGTTTTTACATTGTTGGCCAGTTTGCCGCGAAATTTCTCGTAACCGTCGATCTGCTTTTGCCAGCGCACAAAAGCTTTTTCCCACGCCGCATCTCCGGAAAAGAGACTTTTCAAATCCCAGCAATCAGCGGCCGGGACTCCGCTACGGGGGCGGAGTTGGGTAACACGTCTCGTCGGTTTTTTCTTTTTCGGTTTTCCAGTTGCGTTTGCCATAGTGCGCTATTCAAAGTTTGATTGTGTGGGTGATTGCGAGTGGCCCTCTGCTTGGATTGCCACGAATCCCAAAGAGTCGCTACGGTTTTTCGGGAAAGGCGGTATCTTACCGGAAACCGAATGAAAGAGAAGGCGGTCGACACTTACCAAACCAGCAAGGCAGTGCCCCAGGCAAGACCACCTCCAAAGCCGCAGAGAATGATGCGGCTACCGGGATGGATGCGTCCTTCTTGATGGGCTTCGTCGAGCGCAAGAGGAATGCTGGCCGCCGACGTGTTCCCGTAGCGATCGACATTGATCACTAACTTTTCTCTGGAGATGCCAAGATTTTCGGCCGCAGCATCAATAATCCGGGAGTTTGCCTGATGTAAAATCATCAGGTCAACATCCCCAATACCGAGATTGGTTTCTTTAAGCACATCATGAACTGTGGACTCAATGAGGCGAACAGCCCATTTAAAAACCGGTCGACCATCCATATGCATGAAATGCAGGTCGTTGGAGACACCGGCATCGGTGATCGGTTGAGCGGAGCCGCCCATTTTGATGCAGAGCAGATCGTGCCCCGATCCGTCGGCCCCGAGCGTGTAGGCCATTAGCCCTTGATCCTTCGTTCCCGCTTCAACCAATACTGCCCCTGCGGCGTCCCCAAAAAGCGGGTATGTTTTTTTGTCCGCGGGATTGGCAACCCGGGAATTGGTATCGGCACCGAGAAGCAGCGCCAGCTTGCTTGTGCCGCTCGCCACAAATTGCATACCCGTAATCAAGGTGTAGATGAAACCCGCACAGGCGGCCTGCAAATCGAATGCAGGCCCGGTGATGCCCAGTCGGTCTTGTACCTGGCATGCGGTCGCCGGCATCGGCAGGTCCGCAGTAAATGTTCCCAGGACCACCAGATCGACTTCTTCCGCAGAGCGATTAGATTTTTCCAGACAGCGTTGGGCAGCAATGACAGCCATATCGCTCGTGGCCATTTCCGGTGGGGCGTGGCGTCGTTCGCGGATCCCGGTGCGCTGGATGATCCAATCGGCATCGTAGCCGAGCGATGCAAGATCTTCGTTACGAATAATATTTTCCGGTACATAACTACCGGTCGAAATAACACGAACTCCTGGAAGATGACAGAGTCTTGAACGACGAGTTTCTATCAATTTCTCGGACATTGTTTTTCAAAAGTTCTTCCAGATGCTCTTGCCTTGCGAGCGATTACGAAAACCGACCGTTGTGGCTCGAAAAGTTTCAACAAGATTAAGCCTTTCCAGAGGCTTTCACAAGCCCAAGCAGGATACGTTTGAGGCCTCCGCAATCACTCACAAAGACAGATCGATATTCCTCGAGCCCGGAGCTTCCTGAGCGGGTCGGTTCAGGCGACTTCTGCGGGCGGTTGTACGGTGTGGGCGTACAAAAGTGCGTTTCCTTTTTTTCCGACTTGCTCGATAGCGAATGTATTCCGCAGCACATAGGCGATTCGCTGTGCCGTTGTTCGATCGATCCCGAGTTGGTCAGCAAGGTCTCCGGTATGGAATGGTTGTGGCAGATCTACCTTGCCGAGCAGTTGCCACAAGTCGGTGCCATTCTGTATTCGGATGGCACCGTGGACTTCAACCAGTTTCTGGTCTTCCACGATGAAGTCAGTTTTTCGCCAACGGCGACGGCGACCATGTCCGGGATATCGCCACTCCTCAGCATCCACCATCACTATTTCGATGGCCAATTGAGGGTGTGGGAAGACGTGAGTGAAATAAAGTAGCTCTTCAAAAATATCGAGCCAGCCTGCCCGTTTGGGACTTTTTCGACGATCGATCACGCGTCCACCTTTCTTTGCACGCTTGATCAGTTGTTTGGTTTGCACAAGAGGCTTGACGATGAGAACCTGATGCTTCTTCAGTAGCTTTTTGACCTTGGCGCGGATGGCAGATAGTGAGCTGTGCTGGATTTCCACCAACCAGTCTCCCGCAAGGGCATCGATTCGAAAATTGTCTACCTGGACTTCCAGACGCGTCTGCTCGTCTGCATAATGAAGTTTCAGGTCACGATGAAGCGATGTTTCCATGACGCACACATTGTTTGGAGAGACTGGCGGTTTGTGAGGCGCCAAAGGGGTGGCTCTTGCGCACTTCCATATATCGGCAAACGGTGGCTCTTCACATGACAAACAGTTGTCAATACAGAGGAGAACGGACTAAAGAAGAGCGCCAAAGAAGCGCCGGTCAGTCGGTGGCCACAGCAGGCTCGATTCCAAAATCCCGTATCGTCAAAAGGCTTTGGAACGGGATCCCCTTTTCCCGAAAAGCATTCTCGCCACCTTCCAGACGGTCGATGATTGCTACGACCCCCTGAACGATTAGGCCAAAGCTTTCCGCTCTTTCAATCGCTAGGAGCGAGGAACGGCCGGTTGTGACCACGTCCTCAACAATGACAACCCGATCGCCGGATGCAACGGGTCCCTCGATATATCGCTTCAGGCCGTGTTCTTTAGCTTCTTTACGGACCATGAAGCCCTTGAGAGGAAGATCGCGAGTGCCCGCGAGAGTCAGAATGGCAGCTGTAATTGGATCGGCACCGATCGACATGCCCCCCACGGCATCGGGGAGCGGGTCGGTGATTCGTTCCAAAATGCCGGCTCCTACCAGACGGGCGCCGGTGGCGTCGAGCGTGACCTGCTTCCCGTCGAGGTAATACGTTGCTTTTTTACCGGAGACCAGTGTGAAGTCTCCAAACTTGAGGGCTTTGTCTTTAACGAGTTTCTTCAGGGCATCGGGGTCGTACACTGCGATGGGTCCTCGGAGTACCGGGGTCTGTGGTGGAGCGTGGAAAAAGGAGCAACAGAGGCGTGGAGTGGGAACTTGGAATGCCGCATATTTTAACGGGTAGCTCAGAGGTGACCAGATAGGTCCTCTGGAATCTGTGCGCCCAAATGTACACCAGAGATAAGGTGCAGGAAGCAACAGGCATGAACGTTGCAAATCGGTCGCCCATGAGCGACCGAAGATTCTACCGTTGGATGGTAACCTTTGAACCACGGGAAAGGATATCGTGGAGATCGTCCGCATCGCGGGTCGAAACACCAATCCGTCCCGGTTGATCAAGGGCAGGTGCCTGTGCGATGTTGGCGATTCCCGCAATGCCAAGTTGCGGCCCGGTGTTCACCGTTCCGGTTCCTGCGCCATAACCGGGACCCAGCCTAATCCAGGGTTGGTTCTGGTAGCTGGCGTGAGACCGGGTTTTATCCAGGACCACAAAGGGACCGACGATTTGTTCAAATTCGGGTCCCAGGTTCAGCTCAAAGCGGCCTGCATAACGGCCACCGAGCCATAAAGTCAACTCACGTTTTTTGCTATTAATCGTTGCGTTGAAGGGTCCGCGGACAACTTTCAATTCCTGTCCAGGGGTGATGGCCGCCGCATTCTGAATTTGATTGATTTTGATGAGCAGACCCTCCGAAATCTTGTACGATTTGGCGATCATTACGATGGTTTCTCCCGCCTTAACTCGATGGGGCGGCTCGATCAGATGTTTTTGTGAATAAATGACGGTACCCGCAATACGGTCTAAAAGCCCCGTAAGCCGCTCTTGCTGGTCTGCTTGGAGGCGGGGGTCCTCGTACCAGATCGACAAGGTCAACAGAGCGATTGCCATCTGTCCCTGCTGGAGTTGATTCTTAGCGGAAGATAGCGCTGCTTCAAACGCGGTGTTGGAGCCGTTTTCGGGATTTTGAATGGGTGGAGATACCACCGGGCTCGGAGCAGGCGGTCCAGACGCCACTGGAGGAACGACGCCGGAGTTTCCTAACTTGGGAGATGGCGGGACCGCCCGGACTGGAGTTGTGGGATTCGCAGTTTGTGCACCAGTTTTCGGAGTACTCTGATTGTTTGCGGTGACCGGTGGTCTTCCTGGAGATGAGATAGCCTCAGATCCTTTTGGCCCGCCGATGGGCAACTTGACATGCTCAGGCGGGGCCGGTCTTGGTTGGAGCGGTTTGTCTTCAACGGGATTTTTAGGGCTTTTGGGGGCGGGAGAGACTACTGGCGGATAGGAGGCTACAGGAATCTGTCCGGTGCCGGCCGGATTGGGCAGTTCGCCCTCGGATGGCTTTGTGGAGTCCTGCTGTGGCGAACCTTGCACCTGCCCGAGACCGACCTGGGGAATTCCGGGACCGGTCTGGCCCATCTCGGAATTTTGATCCATTTCGTTCGTGAGCCAGTCCGGTGTTTCCATCGGTCCGCTCTGGAACTGAAACCCGTTATTGAGGCCGATGTAGAGGCCGTAGCCCACGATGCCCAAAATAGCGAGTACCACCATCGTTTTGAGCGTATTCACGTTCGTCCTCCTTGACGAAATCATTCGTGAGCATCAACATCATCCGTCGTCCTTGATGTTTCAAGATTTCGACGGTAGCCTGACTACACGATATGCCTCTCGGGAATTTGAGTGATGGAAAATTTTGAAGATACGGACCAACTCACGGACGATGAATATCCAGATGAGGTGGAAGGATCTGATGACTGGTGCGACGACGACCCATCGCAAACCCACCCTTGTCCTATTTGCAACGCAGAGGTGTACGAGGATGCTGAACAGTGTCCGATTTGCGGAAATTACATCACTCACAATTATTCGCCGCGCGGCCTCTGGTGGTGGACTGCGTTGGTACTCCTTCTGCTGGTTTGTCTTATAGTTTTTCTGACCGGCCGCTTATAAAAGGCCGGCCACGGGTGCGGCAATCATAGAAAATATGCGCAGCGGAGGCTACACCAAGCTGATTTCCCTTGCTGGATCCCTGCCAGCACTGAAAGCACGTTTCATCGTTGCACAAAGCGATGCACAAATAGGATGAAAAGCACCTTTAAAGAGACCTGTGGTTCTCAGGCATGGTCGCGCCCGTGCCTAACTGAGCCAATCTTTCTGCGCCCACTGCCGGGCTATCCGGTTGGCCGAAGGCAAGATGGGCCTGGGAAATCCATCAGACAGCGATCGCTTGCTCTCTGCAGGCGATGCACTTTTGACGCTTGGAGCCTTTGAATCCTCACCTTTCTCAGCGAGTTGTTTGGCGTTCCGGAGGCCGGGCACCTGGAGAACCACAGTGCGGGGGAGTAAACGCTTTGTTTTGTCCGGGACCAATGTCTGGAGATATCGTGGGACGAGAATGGTTTTCCGCACAGGGACCATTTTGCAGACCCGAACCGGAACCTGCTGCACCCGTTGTTCGTACACAAGCCGAGAATAGGTACACGGTATCTTACGAACCCGCTCCTCCCGAATGTATTTACAGACAGGAATCGTCACCCTGTTTTCAACTTTTTCAATCACCTGGCGACAAGTTGTGTAAGGGACTGTGCGCACACACTCTTCGGTTACCATTTTGCAGACACAGACACAAACCTGACGGACTTCTTCTTCGCTCACCCATTCACCTACCTGGATCGGCACTTTGACATTGGTAACCACACGCTGGTAGGTGGTCTCCGGAACCTCGACCGCTTCCGTACGAGGCTGCCAGCGCGACCGCGTCAAGGTTCGCATCCGTGGCGAGTTTTGCTTCCAGACCAGTCCGGGCAGTTCGTAGCGTTGCCTGCCGTTTGCAGGATCAGGTCCCCAGCCACCAGGAGCCCAGCGGAGCACACTGAATGTCATTCCGGGCTTTTGGTATGTTTCGGTGACGTACTGCCCTCGGTCCACATAGGTGGTCCGCATTTTTGTAACCGGTTCGAGAGAAACTCGCTGTATATCCTGTTCTACAGTTTCGGTTACATACTTGCTGACGAGAACCTTCTGCTCTCGCTGCTCGGTTTCATACACGGGACGGCAGATGGTGTAGCGCTCTTCACGCTCAGCGGTCTCTACGACATTCCGTACGACTTCATAACTCTGGTCACAAACCGAAGTCTCCCAGATTGGCTTGATGACCACACAGCGCTGCTCCCTTTCAACAGTTTGGGTTTCGGGACGTGCCACGGTGTAGTAGCACATTCGCATTTCAGTTTCCCAGACCGGCTCTAAGGTTGTGATTTCGCGTTTTTCGTACACGATCCCGCTGTGCAAGCGAGGGGTGTTTTGAGAAACGCTTTCATAAATAATCTGGCAGGTCGGAGTACACGAATTTTCTGCAACTTGCGTTTCATCGCAAGTGGTCGTTGGATCTGGCGATTGGGCGAAAGTGCGCGCTACAGGGGCACAAAAGAGATTAAGCGAGAAAGTAAGTAATGGCACCGCGCAAAGGAATATTGTTTTGTGAGACATTGTTTTAATCGCCGTACGTGAGCAAAAAAGAGAAACAGTTGTCGACTGCGATATGCCACCGGGTTTGAGAAGATTTTCTCCTGCAGTGGCACGGAAGATGGCTATGGATGAGAAGTGGATCAGAAAAGCGGCGCAACGGTACAGGAAATGGCCGCGGCAAGAAAGATCGAAATCAGTGAATATGTCCCGCTCGCAGTGCAGCAACGCTATCGATGCAATCGCATGAGAGAACGCTCTGCAGCGTGATTTCTAAGGGCAGTGCAACTCCTAAGAATGGTTGCGGTCCTGCAAGGCGAGGAGCGTGACGTTGCCTTCCATTTGGATTTGCAGATTATCTTCTGTCTGAAGCAACCGCTTCACAGCCTCCTGGAGTTGGGTCAGATCGGCTTCTTGGTTTTGTTTTGCAAGCAGGTGACTTGCCCGCAATGCATTTAACAAAATCCGCGTTCGCTTCAAACTTCGTACATTCTCATTCGGTTCATCAACCAATGCTCGTTGCTCGCTGGGGTCGAGCATTTCTAATAGGATCTCCAGGCATGCTGCATCACCGGATCGGGCGAGTCCCATAGCTGCATTGTAGTGCACATCGACATGTTGTGGTTCCTGCAGCATTGCTACCAGACGCTTTGTAGCGCGATCGTTGCCCATCGATGAGAGCGCGACAGCCGCCCGAGTGGCAATTTTATGATCCTGGTGTTCTGAAGCTGCCAACAAAAATGTTTCAAGAGCTTTATTTTCTCTTAGCTCATGCTCTCGTGTGTTTTCGATCAGCAGGGCAATAGCCTCGAGTGCCGCTAATCGCACCCGCAGTTCGTCGTCATCGGAATGTGTGCCAGCGGCCCGGATCAGGACGGGCAACACCACCTCGGGCAGCATGAATTCGCCGAGTGCCTTACAAAGAAATCCCAGGCGGACAATTTCCTCACCACGTGGATCTCCGCCCATCAAACTTCCCTCCGCTGCGTTTGGTGGGAGAGGTTCGTCTAGGAGTTGATCGAGGAAACTTGCAAGTTCCCCCGCAAGTTCCCGATCGCTTCGCAAGGCTTCGTTCAGGCGCAACTCCTCAGAGAAGTTGTACGCCAATTGCCAACTGTTTGCGTTATTTTGCCGCATTTCGCGGATCATTTCTGTTGGATTGCTGCCCATGTGTGCCAGCCAATGAAATGCAAGCCAGACCAAAATGACCACAAGCACAATCATCCCCGGAATAATAAACAACTGCAGGATGAAGCCGGCTGAGGGTGGCTGTACCGGCGGTAGAGAGGCCTCGGGGGCGAGGGGTTGCTCAGAATCGGAAGGCAAATCGGAATGGGACATTGGTGAAAAGGGGGATAACTCGTAGAAAATTGCCCGAAGATACCTACCGGCCAACCATATGCGGCAATTCGCGTGGACCGTATTGCAGTCACCTAACCACCATAGTGTAGACTTGGCGCACTTTAATACAAGTCGCGCCATGAAACTTATAGAACAGACTTTTGTAGAACCTGCCGAGAACATTGCGTTCGACGAAGCTCTCTTGCTCGACGCTGCGCTCATGGACGGCCAAAATAGTTTTGGGTTTCTGCGGGTTTGGGAGCCTTCTCAAATTCTGGTAATCGTCGGTCGAGGCTCGGCTGTTGCTCAGGAAGTCGATCTTGTTCGCTGTGAAAAAGATGGCGTGCCCATTTTTCGTCGTAGCAGCGGTGGAGCGGCAATCGTGACTGGCCCCGGCTGTCTCATGTACGCCGTGGTGCTCTCCTATGAACAATACCCGGCACTGCGGGCGATTGATGAGGCCCATCGATTTGTACTCTCAAAAATGGCTACGGCGATCAACAAAATTGCTCCCGGAATCGAATATCGGGGAATCAGCGATCTTGCGGTGGCAGGCAAAAAAGTTTCTGGGAATGCTTTGCGCTGCGCTCGCAATCATCTGCTTTATCACGGCACATTGCTCTACGACATGCCGCTTGAGGACATAGGACATTATCTCCATACTCCTCCTCGGCAGCCAGCATATCGTAAAGGTAGAACGCATACCGATTTTGTAGCAAACATCAGCATCTCGCGCGAAGCATTACAAGCTGCTGTAGTCTCTGCGTGGCAGATTACCGGTAGCTGCGCCCATTGGTCCCCTGAGAGGACCCGACAGCTCGTTGCGGAAAAATATGCCTGCAAGAATTGGACGATGAAAATTCCCTGATCGTCCTACTGCAATTTTTAAGGTATTGCGAAATTCGGCAGTATTAAACCAACCGCCATTTTTTTCGTAGAAACCACTCGATGCAGAGAAGTCCGGCAAAGAGAGCCAGTACGTACCAACGATCCCAGTAGGTGGCTAGGCGGCGGACCCGCTGCTCGAGTTCCATCGGCTGCTCTATCAGGGCGAGTAGTACTTCTGAAAGTTCTTCCGGAGGCAGCGAACGCCCTCCCTGCTCTTGGGTATGATTGGCGAGAGTCTCCAGCATGGCCGGATCGCTCGTTGAGCCACTCAGTTCCCGATCTTTCGCGTAGAGAAAAAATTGGGCGGTATCCGAGCCGATGGTTGTATTTCCTGATTTTGCCTCAAGGGTGATAGTGTAACTTCCAGGCGCATTGCAATTACGTACGATCCCCGAAAAGTCATCTTTTGTGTGGGCGAGCCGCACTTCACGTTTTGTCCCATTCGGTTCCACAACTTCTGCCGAGAGCGATAGGTTCGGGACCGGATCGCCGGACGGAGACTCGGCACCGGCATGGAAAGAGATCCGTTGGCCGGGGGTGAATCGGCGCCCATCCAGTTTTACCCAGACGTTTTCTGCTTTGGGCGCTTCTTTTTGTGCCAACCAGAGTGCGACCTGTCGCCAGAAACGCCGGTAGAGGTCTTCGTGCCCTTGCATGACCCAGCGCCAGGTCGAATCGCCTGCAAAAGCGAGAACCCTTCCGCCCGGTTCGCCGCTCACCAGTAATGGATGCTGCTGGCCGTCATCGGCAAGAACGTGAGCCCCTGCTTTGACGCCTCGAAACCGGTTGGCACCGCTCAGCGGCGAGAGTTTCAACCAGGCCGCCATATTTTCCGCCGCCGGCGCAATTTTCATTAACGGAATCCGCAACCCCCAGGGATCCGCCGGTCGCATTTGTAGGGGGCCCTCAAGATGCAACGTCCGGTCGATCGATTCATCAAAATTCTGATTTACGAAACGATCGATCTTGATGTCCATTTCAACCGGGATTACATCGGCAAGTGGCGTATGATGATAGCCGCCTGGTCGAAAACTGTGCCATCCGCCCAGCATTAAGAGCCCCGCTCCATCGAGCACCGCTTCTTTGAGTTTCAGAAGATCGGCGGGCCGATTTTGTGCCGGATCGCCCGGATGAAATACCCGCGAGTCAACATCACCGAGAATATAGACATCGTACACACCGGACTTGAAGTGTTGGGCCAAATTTCTTAGCGGCCATTGTTTTCGATGCCGCGGGTCGAGGTTCAGCAGGGTCACGTCGATATCGGGAGAGGCGGCAAGAGCGCGTCGCAAAAAACGTTGTTCCGGTCGCACTTCTCCCTGAATGTAAAGTATTTTTAGTCCTCCCGAGAGAACGGTAAGAAAGGCGGGTAGTTCGTTGTTGGTCGTTGTCACTTCACCCTCTTGCGGCACGGCTCGAACGAGGAGTTTGTAATCCCCGGCTGCCTCGGGGATGTACGTAAGTTGGAAGGGGACCTGTTCACCATCACTGCCGACTCGGACCCTGTCCGTTGCCACGATCTCTTCTTTACCCTCGGGTGTTTCTAGGATCAACTGCACAGGGAGATCTTCGTTGGCATACCCGGAGACCCGTAAGGTGCCGTCCAATGTCAGACGATTTTTCACAAAGACGGCAAGATCCTCCGGTGCCGACTCGACGGCCACATCACGCACACGATTTGTACCTGCCCGCTGGCCGAAGGATACGGCAAACAGCGGACACCCGAGGCGCGCCATTTGTTTTGCGACCGTTTCGGAATTGCTTTCTGTTATCCCCACCGTCTGTTCGGCCCCATCACCCATCAAGACGAGGCCGATCAGCCGCTTTCCATCCTCGCGTTGCAAAACGTCCCGCAGAGACTCTCCATACGCACTCTCGGTACCATCGGGCGCGGCGCCTTGTTCTGTCAGGGTATCGAGTTCGATCCGCTCGATATCGTCGTCAAAAGTGTAGGCTCGAATTTCCAGATTTTTTTCCTCGCGCAGCTTCTGGACGTGTGGAGCAGCTGCAGCGATGGTTCGCTTCATTTCCTCCCAGCGGGAATCGCCCGCAGTCGTATCCTCAATTAACATACTGCGCGACTGATCCATGAGAAAAACTAACGTCGCGGATTGTTTTTGTAATTCAGTGAAAATATGGGTCGGCCGTAGCATCGCCACCAGGAGCGTCAGGATGACGAGAATGCGGAGCAGGGCAAGCAGGCATCGGCGCATCCGCGATAATGGCGTGAAAAGAACACTCAGCGTCCATGCGCTCAGCAGCAACAAAACAAGAATCGCAACCACCAGATAGGCGCCTTCACCAAAATAACGATCCGTGATTGGGCTAAGTTGCCATTGTTCCATCTGGTTCACCTGAAGACGGGATTGCTGCGGCTCACGTCTCTTTGTGTTTCCGGTAGAAAAAGGTGGCCAACAACCCCTCGCCAGCCACAACAATGCTCACGAGCATAATCAGCCACGGATACGCCTCCCAGCGCGTTCGGCCCTCCACATCCTCGCGCGTGCGACTCAACTGTTCTGTCGTTACCACAATTGGGAGCTGAGACGGATCAAAAATTTCGGAGAGTTGGTCCAGATCCGCGCGTTTTAAGTTGGTTGCTTCGGCAGGAAGATTGATACTGAAACCGTACTGGACACCCTCGGTTCCTCCCGCACCGAGACGATAATGGCCGGGAGTTTCTGTATTGCTTATCAAGAGTTGCCGTCCACGGTCATCGGCTGCAATGCGGCGGCTACCTGTAGGTGTTTTTAGCAGGTACGCATCAAAGACTTCTTCCTGACCGCTCAGTCCCACTCTGGCAACGCTCCCTGTGCGATAGTTCAGCCGTTGCCCTGCAATCCCGGCCAGATAGTCAGCCATTGCATTGACCAGGACAAAACCGGGCCAGGCGTTTTCCCTCGCCGCGAGCAAATCGTTCCAGGGCGCCCGAGTGCCACTGGATAATGAAGTTGTCAAAAGGAGACACCGGCCCTTGCCGAGATTGCGCGAGATCAGTGCCGGTCGCCTGTCGCTATAGTTCAACAGAGTGCGAGCGCCCTTCGAAAATGGCCCTAGTTGCCAGATTCTGAAAATAGGATTTTGTTGCCAGGGAATACTGTCTTGCCGGACTTTGAATCGTTGCAGTACCGGATGTTCGAACTGGTCAGGTGCGAGATAGAGATCGAGTCCCCTCCACTGACGAACGAGCTTGGCGGGGAGAAGATCCGGGGATGCCGTTGCGTTAAAACGCTCAGGGGATAAACCGACATTGCCACCGAGTGCAATGGCAAGCCCGCCACCTTCATCAACATAGGTGGTTAAGCTCTGCCACAAAGCTGCGGAAAGTGGCGGTGGATCCAGCAGCCATATGGTGTCGAAAGAAGAAAACTTTTTTTCGGCGAGTTTTTCATAGGAGGCGACTTGAACGTCGTAACGGGTTTCCTCCTGCTGTCGCAGAGTTGGGGGGGAGAGGGCGGTAGCCAACAGGTGGGAGCGGGCCGGGTCTGCAGTTGCGATGAGAACGTGATGGGGGACTCGGACTTCTACCGAAAAGTAACGGATGTTGTCGATCGGAAGATCGTCACTGCGGGCAAGACGCACATAGCCGTGAAGGATTCCAGAATGACCGACGCGCGTTTGGAAATCAACCTGAGTCGCCTGCCGGTCACGGCCATCCACGATTTGCTCGCCACGTTTTTGGCCGTTGCCTTGCGCATCGAGCAAATACAACTCAACCGCTTGCGTGCCAGAGGTCCCCGTGGCGCGGACTTCGGTGGTAACTCGCAGGAGTCCCGTTTCGGTCAGCACTTCCGGTGAGAGCTTGAGATCTGCGAGCGAAAAATTTTGCGGATTCCGCACACCGACGTCGATCAGGTAGAAATTTATATTCGGGTGATCCGCGAGCCGCCGCTGCCATGCCGAGATCATCGCTTCTGAATCCCAATCGACAGCCGACATATCGGTAAAAAGATACATCTCCTTGCGTTGCTGATTACTTTCGTGCAACACTTCAACCGCATTGTCCACCATATCGATTAACGTTTCAGTGTGTGCTGTCGTGGTCAGCTGCTTGATTTTTTCCACAGCAGATCCCCGGTCGACGTCAAATCGATTCCGAGAACTTGCGGTATCGAGAACCACAAGCTCGCTCCCTTTTGGGAGTTGGCCGACAACTTCCAGTCCCATTTCCTTGGCTGCATCCAGACGTGTCTTGTTCTGGTGCCGATAACTCATTCGCGGTCTGGTGTCAAAAGCCAGAGCAGCGGCAACGGGCGCATTGCCGCCGGTGAAGATGCCCGCCGAAAGGAAAATCGGACGCGCAAGAGCGATTGCGAGCAACAATAGTGCCAGACAACGCAGCACCAGTAAGAGCAGGTGTCTTAATTTCAGCCGGTGTCGATTGGCGGTGCTGCGAGCTTGGAGAAATCGCAGGGCGGGAAACTCCAACTGCTGCGGTCGTTGGCGCATGGCAAGGTGGATCAGAATCGGCACGGCGATAAGCAGTCCACCAGCAAGCAGCAGAGGTGTTACAAATAGTGGCATAGTGGTCTGTTGCAGAATTAAAGTGATGCACAACGCGATCTTTGCCCGCCGTTGCATTATCCCATGATCGCGGGCAGAACCCCAGATCGACTCCTCCGTTTCTCAGCTGGGAATGATTCGAATATACGAAAAAATGTGCTCGGCGGCACAAAGCGGATGGGAATCTATGGATACTGGGCAAGATCATGATTGATCTTGCCCGACCAGTTTCTCGAGCAAAGCCGCAGTCTTATCGAGGGCAGTGTCGTTGACGAGCTGTCCGCTTCGCTCGCGAAGATGGGCGCCCATCTCGTTTGATGCGAGCATTTGTGCGAGCAACGTTTGCACACGGCGGGTACGAAATTGGCGGCGAGAGAGACCATAACCCACCTTGAGCCGCTCAACGCGTGCTGCATTGTCCATCTGGTCGAAGGCCATCGCCATGATCAGTTGAGGAATGCCCGCTGCGAGAGCTTGGGCCGTTGAACCGATGCCACTGTGATGGATCAGGGCAGCACAGCGGGGCAAAATCTGGCTGAAGGGAATGTAATCGAAGTGGACAATGTCTGGTGGAAGTTGGCGAGGAATCTGCTCAGTATGGTTGCTCAGCAGGATAGCCCGTCGCCCCAGTTGCCCGGATGCGTGAATCGCCACACGAAAAAAATCTCTGCCATGCTTCATCGCCGTGACTGCCAATCGCGATTAAGATCATCCGGGCCATTGGTAGAGTTTTCGAGCTAAGGCAATGCGGGTCGGGACGTTGGTACTATCCTACACAAGCAAAGAACCGGGATGTAAGATAGTTGCGTCTTGGATTTGGATTGCGCTCTTTGTTTTCTCCGACAGCCATACATGCCTTTGCACGTTGAGTTTTACGGTATTGCCAGAACGCGGACCGGTGTTGCCGATACCGAAGCAGCCGTTGGTACACTTGCCGATGTGCTTGAGGAACTTGGTGCGCGTTACCCAAAATTTTCCCGGACATGTTTGTGTTGTGGCAATCTGGCAGCCGGTTTTGCTGCCAACCTCGGTGGCGATCGATTTCTTGCCGATCCAGGTGAACCGCTGCACGAGGGGGACGTTTTGCTGATTCTCTCGGCCGATGTCGGCGGTTAGTCTGTGCCGCCTGTTAAGAAGTGTGCCCGTTCATGTGGTAATGGTCGTTTCGGCGTATTGTGCATTGGCCAGGACGATGCACGATTCAAAGCGACTCCCCAGTCGGATCATTTCGCTCGCATCGGCCACCGGCGCAAGGCCCAGTTCGGCAACGACCGCTTCATCGAGACCACTGAGCAGAAAGATACGGCTCTGTTGCATTGCTTTTAAGAGTTGGGAGGCGGGTACCGCATCGCTCGATCGCTGCCGCCGGATTGTATGCAATGTTTCTTCGTAATCATCGGCACCCGATAGTTGTTGTATCGCCTCCCCCGGCGGGATGGCCAGTTCGCTACAGATCGCGATAACGCCCCCATCATCGACGGCGTTGAGCGCCGAGGTGACGGCACGTGCCACATTGTCCCAGGTCTGACTGCGGGCATCGCCCTCAATTACGGCAATCACCAACTGTGCTCGTTGTGGTACCTTGTATTGCCAAACCGCAGCACATCGCCGCTGGCCTTCAGCGAGGACACTTTGTGGATTTCCGGCCAGAATATGAAGAATGGAATCTCCCGCGCCGGGGATCACCTGGATCGTAGCGACCACACCGAGCAACCAAGCGGCTTCGTCGCTTTCCTTATCGCGGCGACCGCGGGCAACTTCGGATTCCTCGTTGCTCGGGGCCTGGTAGCGACCGAGTGTTTCGTTGTCGGAGTAAGTGGGAAATACGACACTGTGGATTCCATGATAGCCGATAGCGGTTTTGACGCGCAGACAACCGATAGGGAGAACGACATCGGCATCCTGCAACACACGATTCAAGTAAATCGGTTGGCTTTCTGCAGAAGCGGTAAGATATCCCATTGCATTGCGGTCGTGCGGGTCATGGATGACAAATTGCACCTCGGCAGCAATCTTTTCATCCAATCCGCTGCGGGGATCCATCCCGGAACTCTCGTTCTTGGTCCAGAGCACCGTGATATCGCTCGGCGTGATGCGAGCCTCGCAGAGCGCCTGTACCAAACCGGCAACGAGTGCGGGCGCTTGCGGCAATCCAGGATCCAAAGGAATGGCGATCTTGTCCCCAGGTACGGCCGCCTCCGTGAGGGAGGGAAAATCGATCGGTTCTACCAGGGCGGCGGCCATCGCCGCAGAGACATCATCGAGGGGATCTCCGGTCGGTTGCCCGTACTCGCCCAAAAAGCGTTCGTCGGGAACCTGCAGTGCGATGGTCGCATTCTCACCATATTTCAGAATATGTTCCATCGGGCCATGATAGATTGCCACTTTGGCAAGCGTCAAGCAGTAGACCCCCGCTCCTTGTACCCGCTTTAGCGGAGCGGATCCTGCCAGGCCGGGATACCACCGGCCAACTCCTGCTGTTTGTAGAGTTCATGGAAGGGGCGTGTGGGGGAGAGTTCTGCCTGTTCATTGACCATCAGTGGTCGTGTTTTTTTCCACCAACGATCATATGCGTCCCGCATTTGCGCAGCGACATTGGGATACTGCTCGAGGACGTTGTTGCGTTGACCGGGATCTTGCTGCATGTCAAAAAGAGCTTTGTTGTCCACGAGGCGAAACCTCCCGTCACGAACCGCAAAATGTTGCCACTGGTGTCTGTCCGGATTTTCGCCGGTGCCCCAGCGGCCCTTGTGGGTGAACAAATAACGGTCCGGCCAGGCGGCTTGTTGGTTCTCGATCGGTCCAAGCAGGCTACGTCCCTCCACCTGGTCGGCAGGTGCATTGGCACCGGCCAGGGCCGCGATCGTCGGAAACAGATCAATATGCCCGGCGACAACATCGATGTCGCGATCTGGACCGATATGGCCGTCCCAGCGAATGAAAAACGGAACTCGCACCCCACCCTCGTCGGTGCTTCCCTTGAGCCCCTTCATGCCCGCGTTAAAACACCGCAGTGGCGTGCCGTCCGCCAGTGTGCCGAGTTTTTCATCCGGAATTCCCGAACCGCCCGAGGCCATGCCATTATCGGACATAAAGATAATGACAGTCTCATCGAGCAATTTCCATTGCGCGAGTTGGTCGAGGAGGCGCCCGATGTTTTCGTCGATATTTTCGATCATGCCGTAATAGCCGGCGTGCCGCTCGCTGAAGCCGAGATCGGTAAATCGCTGACGGTTCTTGGGTGGTGCGATAAACGGTCCATGCGGAGCGTTGGTTGCGATGTAAGCAAAAAATGGTGATTGGTGGTCTTTGGTCTTGTGAATCCAACCGACCGCCGCGCGGAAGAAAATGTCGGTACAGAATCCCTCCGTCTTCACGAACGAGCCATTCTGACGGATCACGGGGTCAAAATACTTGTTGCCGGGTGCATCGGCACAACTGCAGTCATACGCCTGTCCGATGCCACCGGCGCCATGAATAAACGTTTCATCAAAGCCGCGCCGGTGCGGCTGGTAGGGCTCCTCATCGCCAAGGTGCCATTTTCCGAAGATGCCCGTCTTGTAGCCGGCGTCTCGGAGAACCTCTGCCAAGGTCGTTGCATCGAGTGTGAGCCGTTCGCGTTCGAAGATGGTATGGGTGACGCCGTTACGCATCGGATGCCGGCCTGTCATGAGTGCCGATCGAGTGGGCGAACAGGTGGGGCTGACCAGGAACCGGGTAAAACGCACACTCGTATCGTGCAGCGCATCAAGATTGGGGGTTTTGATCCAAGGGTGCCCGTGGCGGCCCACCGGTGCGTAGCCCTGATCATCGGTCATGATCAGAATCACATTCGGTCGAGATCCTTCCAGGGCTTTGGCATCGATTTGGGCAGAGACAAAAATGCCCAAAAAGAAAAATATCCCCGCGAGAGTGTGGTGCAGCGCAAAAATACGTTGTCTATTTCCAGAAGACATTTGTTGTCCTGCCAGTCAAGGAACCACCTCTGCAGAAGATTATAGCAGATCGTAGAAAATCGCAGGGTCGCTTACCAGAACTTCCACCACGATTTGTGCCGCTGGTAAATTTGACAACCTGCTTTGCGAACCTCCGCAAGCAGCGCGTCCGGTGGTGGCTGTAGGGGCCAGATGTCGAGTGGTTCTCCTCCCGAGAGGATACTGTGTAGCCCCTGGCCGATGCGTTCCATCACCGTCTGGATATTTGCCCCCGGCGTGAGCAGAAGAACAAGAATCTGCCCGGGCCGCGCCATGGTGTTCGGGACATAACATTGGGGAAGGTGGGCCTCTTGAATTCCGTCGATTTGTGCCACCAGTTCCGCAATCGCACCAGAGGTTGCCTCGGGCATCGGCTTGGCCGGTGCACCGATCATCATCTCCGCGCCGGCGGGAACCTCGATCTTTTCTGTCACGGCAATACTTTCGGTTAATCTTCTTCCGCTCTGCTGAAGAGCCTGTGCTCGGTATTTTTCCGCCAGAAGATCATTGCCGGGAGGAAGACGAGCACCGAAATTTCAGCGCCACCAGTCATGGAAGGTAGAAGAGCGGGGCCCCTGCGTCAATGTCCCCACCGAAAAGGGCATCGTTTGCCAGCGGACTCTGGCATTGTTTTCCGAACGAGTTCTGTCGTTGCCGCAAAGTTCAGTCGCCACCGGGGCTGCTCAGGTGCTGCACCCACGCGGGTGGAACATTCATCCAGACACTCTCGCGCCTAATGCGGTATTGGCTGCAAAAGTTTTGCAGGATGCTGTTCACTTTGTGCATCCGCCGCCGCGCGCCGCGGAGCGAGATCGATTTGCGTATCCGGAGGAGATGCATATATTCAAAATAGCTGCACATACCTCCCGGCTTGAGCATGCGAAAATAAGCGGCCGTCATTTGCTCAAGAAGGACTGGAGGAAAATTGACATGGGGCAATCCGGAGATGATGAAATCGTATTTTTCAGCCGGCTGAAATTCCTGCAGCGGTGTTTCAAAGATTTGGGCGGTGTCGGCAACCGCCTGCCAGTGGGGCTCTTCCTCAAACCGCCGTTTGAGTGTTTGCACAAAAGATTCATTCAACTCGACGAGGTGGTAGGTATCGCCGGGTTGTAGCAGGCGGACAATGCGATTGGTAAATGCCCCGGTTCCCGGCCCACATTCAAGAAGGCGGATCGGGGACTCTTTCCGTTCGCTCAAGTAACGCGTGATCGATTTTGCTAGAAAACGGCTGCTCGGAAAGAGCGATCCGGTTGTTTCAAAGCGGGTGGTGAACTGCTTGATGAACGTGGCTCGCTGTTTGAGGGCACGGAGCATGCGATTGATTCTCTCAAGCAGGTTCGAAGCGGGCAGTTTTAGACTCTGGCCGCCTGGCGAGCAGACTGTTTTTAGGGCGACCCTGATAATGCCGCGCCGCGGGTTAAAAGTAAAGGTGTAGCGGGCGGGTGGCCATTGTGGTTGTGACGCGACTCCTTATCTGCGGCGCGGTCTCTACAGCGGAAAGTCCCGTCGTGGTAACTTAGTCGTTGATGCGAGAATTGTTTTCAAGCCCAAAACGTGGACGTGACGCAGCGAAAAGAGCTAGGAACCCAACGGAGTAGAACCTTGGCGAAAAAGACGATTGCGGATGTGGAGTTGGCAGGCAAGACGGTTCTTGTGCGGGTCGATTTCAACGTGCCGCTCGATGACTCTGGAAAGATTACCGACGACCGGCGGATTCGCATGGCACTGCCCACCATCCAAAAGGTGCTCGAGGGTGGAGGACGGGTGATCCTGATGAGCCATCTCGGGCGGCCCACCGGTGATGCGGGTGATGCCCGTTTTAGCCTCAAGCCGGTGGCCGAGCGTTTGGCACAACTGCTCGATGAGCCTGTGGCGTTTGCGACCGATACGGTCGGCCCTGACGCACAAGCAAAAGTCTCTGCCGGAAACAAAATCGTTCTCCTCGAGAATCTCCGCTTCAACCCGGAGGAAAAGGAGGGGGATGCCGCATTTGCCGCAAAGCTTGCCGCGATGGCCGATATCTATTGCAACGACGCGTTTGGAACCTGCCATCGGACCGATGCCTCGATGGTCGCAGTACCCCAGGCGGCGGCTGGCAAGCCACGGGTCGTCGGCTTTTTGGTGGCCCGGGAGATCCAGTATCTCGCCGACGCGATCGCGCGGCCCGAGAGGCCGTTTGTCGCGATTCTCGGCGGTGCCAAGGTTTCCGATAAGATCAATGTGATCGAAAATCTGCTCGGCATCTGCGACCGCATCCTGATTGGTGGTGCGATGGCGTATACATTTTCTCTTGCCCGGGGTGGTTCTGTGGGAGAGAGTTTGGTGGAACCGGACAAGGTCGACTTGGCCAACAAACTTTTAGCGACAGGCGGCGAAAAGCTGGTGCTCCCGATCGATACCCATTGTGGCGATGCCTTTCGTGGCGATTGCAACAAACGGGTTGTGCCGGCAGGCGAGATCCCCGCCGGTTTTCAGGGTCTCGACATCGGCCCCGAAACGGCCCGTATGTATGCCGAACTGGTCGGGAGCGCAAAAACGGTGGTCTGGAACGGGCCGATGGGAGTTTTTGAAATGCCCCCTTTCGATGCGGGAACCCGCGCTGTGGCCGAGGCGATCGCCTCAAGCGACGCGGTGAGCATCATCGGCGGTGGCGACAGCGCGGCGGCAATCGAGCAATTCGGTCTTGCTGAAAAAGTCTCGCATGTGAGTACCGGTGGGGGTGCGAGTCTGGCCATGCTCGAGGGCAAGCGATTCGCTGCCGTGGAGTTGCTCGACGAATTGGTGTGAACCGGTGTTTCGCAAACAGACGTTGCTTGAATTGAACATGGGCCGACAAAAAATGTCGCATTAAAAAAGGGCCTGCGGCAGAATCTTTTCCGGTGAATTTGCCCCGTTCGTCTCCTCCGTCGCGTGGGGGTCTCTGTCGAACTTGCACGCGCGGCGGTATGTTGGGGGGTAAAGCCAACCGACACCCCGTCCGTTGCGCATCTTCCGGAACAACGAGTTTTGTCATGAGTTCGTCCTCGACAGCCGATCACGCCAGCTACAGCACGACCGCCTTCACGGTCTCGGGTCGTACCTACCAGCCGCCTGCGGCACCCGTGGTGGTGATCTGTATCGACGGCTGTGGCAGTGAATACCTCGATGTCTCGATGGCCCGCGGCCGCATGCCGCGGCTTACGGAGATGGTTGCCCAGGGGTATCTCGGACTCGTGCGGGCGGCAGTCCCCACCTTTACAAACGTCAACAATGCGGCGATTGCCACCGGTGTTCCTCCGAACCAGACCGGTATCAGTGGCAACTTCTTTCTCAACCCGGAAACGGGTGAGGAAGTGATGATGAATTCCAAAGAGTTTCTTCGTACCGATACCATCTTTGCGGCCGCTGCCACTGCCGGCCGTAAGGTGGGGATCGTTACCGCCAAAGAAAAACTCCGTGACCTGCTCGCAGCGGGCCTCGATTTGGCAACGTCCGATGGTGGGATCGCGTTTTCCAGCGAGAAGGCGGATAAGGCTCAGTTTGCCACACACGGTATCGACGACGTGGAGGCCCTCGTTGGCGAACCAACGCCAGAAATTTATAGTGCGGATGCGAGTCTCTTTGCGCTCCGAGCGGGGGTCGCACTGCTTGAACAGGGGCTGGCCGATTTTCTGTATCTCTCGCTGACCGATTACATGCAGCACAAGTTTGCTCCGGAGGCGGCCGAGTCACTCGATTTTTACGCCGCGATGGATCGTGAAATTGGCCGATTTTTGGACCTCGGCGCGTGCGTTGCGGCAACGGCCGATCATGGCATGAATGCCAAGTGCAATGCTGCGGGTGAAGTGAATGTACTCTATCTGGAAACCGAACTCTGCGAGCAATTCGGTCCCGGACACCGCGTGATCTGTCCGATCACCGATCCCTATGTCGTCCACCACGGTGCGCTCGGCTCCTTGGTCATGGTCCATCTTGCCGAGGGGAGCGATCGAGAAAAAATCGCCCGCTGGATTCTCTCCCAAACCGGCATCACCGAAGTGTATGATCGGGAGATCGCTGCTGAGAAATGCGAGCTTCCGGCCGACCGAATCGGCGATCTTGTCGTTCTTGCCGGTCGCGACTTTGTGATCGGCCGCACCTGCGAGGATCACGATCTTTCGCAACTGACCGGCGGGCTCCGCTCGCACGGGGGCCGCTACGAGGAGATGGTCCCGCTGGTGCTCTCCGAGCCGCTCAACAAAGAATATGCCGCCCTTGCAGCGGGCGACCCGCGAAATTTTGACATCTTTCAATTTACCTGTAATGGAGCCCACAAATGAGCGCAAGTGCGCCCACCGTCACCGGATTGGAATTACCCTGTTATGTTGGCGGAGAGCCGGTACTCGGTCACGACCGCCTCGATGTTTTCAACCCCTACACCGGTGAGGTCGCCGGAACGGTGCCGATGCTCGCGCGCGAGCAGCTCGATGCGGCGATTGATGTCGCCCTCTCTGGCGGCGAACCGCTCACGCGCTACGCGCGTTACGAAATCCTCGAGCGGGCCCGCACGTTGCTTTCAGAACGTGCCGAAGAGTTTGCCCATTTGATCCGTAGCGAAGCCGGACTCTGCATGCGGGAGACGCGTTACGAAGTGGGCCGGGCCCAGGACGTATTGCAGTTTGCTGCCATGGAAGCTCTGCGCGATGACGGACAGATCTTTTCCTGCGATGTTTCGCCACAAGGAAAATCGCGCAAAATTTTTACCATTCGCGAGCCGCTTTCTCTCGTTGCTGCCATCACTCCGTTCAACCATCCGCTCAACCAGGTGGCACACAAACTTGCCCCCGCGATTGCGGCCGGGGCGCCGGTGATTCTCAAACCGGCAAGAAAAACACCACTCACTGCAATCCGCTTTGTAGAACTTCTCTACGAGGCCGGGTTGCCGGGCCACATGTTGAGCGTGTTGATCGGTTCGGTCGATGAAATCCTCGACCCGTTGGTGGCGGATGAGCGGATTGATCTGGTCACCTTTACCGGCAGCACCCGGATCGGGAAACAGCTCCCCCAGCGAGCCGGTTACAAGAAACTCTGTCTGGAACTCGGTGGCAACGCGCCACTGATCATTATGGATGACGCCGACATGGATTTGGCTGTGACGCTTGCCGCTGAGGGTTGCTTTCGCAATTCAGGACAGCGTTGCACCGCAGTCAAGCGACTCCTGGTGCACGAAAAGATTCTTGGCGAGTTTACCGAACGATTTGTCGAGAGAGTTAAAGAGTATCCAGCTGGCGATCCGGCAGACGAGGCAACGCGGGTCGGTACGGTGATCGACGAGGCGGCAGCCATTGAGCTTGAGGATCGCGTTAAAGATGCGGTGGATCAGGGCGCAAAGGTACTTGCCGGTGGTCGCCGCGAGAGTGCGCTGCTCGAGCCGACCGTGATCGCCGATGTGCCGCGAACCGCCGAGATGGTGGTTGAAGAGTCCTTTGGACCGCTCGCCCCGATTCTCGCGGTGCGGGATCTGGAGGATGCCATTGAGCTGGCCAACAGTTCACCCTTTGGTCTCTCGAGCGGTATCGTGACCGCCAATATGGATGTGGCCCTCCGCGCGGTCAAGGAAATTCGCAGTGGAACGGTGAACGTGAATCAGGTGCCCGGCTATCGGATTGAGTGCTCACCGTTCGGCGGTGTCAAAGATTCGGGTCTCGGCATCAAGGAGGGCGTGATCGAGGCGATCAAGTTCATGACGACCGTCAAGACATTTTCGCTGCCCTGGTAAGGCTTGCCCGTCATGCAAAACGAGCGAGTACCTGCTACTGGCAACGCCCGACCGGTCTTGTTGCGGACCGATAAGGAACTGGAGATGGGCTCAAGCGTCCTCGGCGAGCTTGAGTCGCTCTGTCAGATCAAGACCGCTCCGGACGATTCTGAAGAAACCCTCGAGGCGGCGGCAGTAGGTGTCGATCTGATTTTTACCTGTTACGCCCCAATTACCGCTCGGGTAATTGCGGCGGCCGACCAATTGCGCGGGATCGTAAAATATGGCGTAGGGGTCGACAGCATCGATCTTGAGGCGGCCGCCCGCCGCGGCATTCCGGTGGTGCATGCACCCGATTACGGTACGCAGACCGTGGCCGATCAGGCCTTTGCCTTGATGATTGCCGCAGCCCGAAAAATT
>MPMF02104978.1_pt1 | contig 25997 bp, 22 predicted proteins | sample 1617271 | NCBI WGS metagenome assembly MPMF02 (sample SAMN05944812, study PRJNA350692) | marine metagenome | biome: marine; feature: ODZ; material: water; isolation source: 120 m water sample prefiltered with 30 um filter, filtered on to 0.2 um... | place: Pacific Ocean | collected 2012-04-09... | reverse complement strand
CTGTGGACGTCCAAACACCTTCACATCGGTACGACCAACCTGGGCAAGCACCGCGATCTCGGCCGGGCGAATTCTCTTTCCGCATGATAAAACCAGCTGCCCGTAACGCACCGATGTTGCTCGTGGCATAATATTCTGCCCAGCAACAACTTCGCGGGTATTGAAATGTACCACGCCCAGCGGGAGACCCGCTTCCTGTTGCCAACTCGATTCTTCTACCATGACTACCGCATCGGCACCATCAGGAACGCGGACACCGGTCATCACGCGAACCGCTCGCCCCGATTCCACTCGAGATGCTGGCACATTCCCGGCAGTGACCTCTTCGACAACCTCAAGCTCGACACCGCCCTCTACCCCTTTTTCTCTAAATACCCGCTGAGAAAAATCGGTCGCTCGTACGGCATAGCCATCGACTAACGATTGATCATTCGGGGGAACATCAAGATCGCTGAAAATGTCCTCTGCGAGAAATCGGTTCAGCGCATCTTCAAGAGGCACACTCTGAGGAACCTTGGGCCAGGCATATTGGGCAACATATTCGGTTGCTTGTTCAACGGTAATCATTCAGCCATTTCTCGGTGGTTCACGTATTCTGTTGCCAGGAAGCCAATCAAACCGCTGTCAAAAGAAACTGACTGAGTATGTTGCCGCCCTCCCGAGTCAGAAAACTCTCCGGATGAAACTGTACCCCAAAGAGCGGGTGTTGGCGGTGGCGAATACCCATGATCTCACGTGATGCATCGGGTGCATCGGACCAGGCGGTCACTTCAAATTCGTCACTCAGCGATGGAGGATCGATAATCAAACTGTGGTAACGGGTGGCTATAATCGGGTTCGGCAAACCGGTAAAAAGCCCAGATTGGTCGTGATAAATCTGATCTGTTTTGCCGTGCATCAAACGCCCCGCACGCACAATGCTGGCTCCAAACGCCTGGGCAATCGACTGATGCCCGAGACAGACGCCCAAGAGTGGTATTTTTCCAGCTAATTGGCGGGCAGCCTCGAGTGAAATACCTGCTTCATTAGGTGTGCAAGGTCCGGGAGAGATAATAACATGACTCGGTGCCAAGGCGATAATGTCAGCCACTGAGATTTTGTCGTTTCGATGGACGACAATTTCCAAACTCGGATCATGCTCGCCAAGGCGCTGTACCAAGTTGTACGTAAAGGAATCGTAGTTGTCGATTAACAGAATCATTGCACCATCCTCGTCGCCAAGACATTTTGAGCACGCGATTATCCCGCATCCTTTGACCTTCGCCAAGTCTGTATTCTTAGTAATTCTTTCTTGGTCCTATGCCATCATGCGGGATCGCCTCTCTGCCCTTACGGGAAAAATGTAGCCGTCCACCCAACTAGAATCCTGATTCTTGGCTGTGAAACTTTTTCAGATGGCTACCCCACAGAGCACTTCAACGCATACAATAGTGAGATATCTCGGCATTTGAAGAAACACCCCCTTCAAAATTCAAAGAACGCTTTAGAGGCTTTAAATGACAGCCCTTCCCGGTCGGCTGCTTAGGACAAAATAGGATGGCAAGCGGAATCGAAGCAGCACCTGTGTACGAACTTGAGCCCTACAGGCAGCTGAGCAACAACGAGCTTTCCAGCCGCATTGATAGTGTTCGCGCTGATTTGGGACGAAAACTTTTGATTCTGGGCCATCATTATCAGCAGGATGAGGTCATCGCACATAGCGATATCCGTGGTGACTCGCTGCGACTGAGCCAGATGGCAGCCGCTAGCGATGCGTGTCGGGCCATTGTTTTTTGCGGGGTTCATTTCATGGCGGAGACCGCAGACATTCTGGCAAACCAATCCAAAACATTGGCCCAGCGGGATGGCCAGCGGATCTCTGTTGTGCTTCCAGACATGGCGGCCGGTTGCTCGATGGCCGATATGGCAGAGATTGATCAAGTGGAAGCGGCATGGGAGGAATTAGCCGAGTCGATCGACACTAATGAAATCACACCGGTGACCTACATCAACTCGGCTGCTTCGCTCAAGGCCTTTTGTGGCCGTCATGGAGGAGTCGTCTGTACCTCCAGTAACGCGGCAGCGATACTCAAGTGGGCACTGGAACAAACGCGCCGTGTTCTGTTTTTTCCAGACCAGCACCTCGGCAGGAATACGGCCCGAGCAATGGGCATCGAACTCGATCAGATGCCACTTTGGGATCCCTATGCCGAGATTCGTGGCGGCAACAGCCTCGCTGCGTTGGAGTCGAGTCGGGTCTTGTTGTGGAAAGGACATTGCAGTGTCCACCAGATATTCACAACGACACACATTCAACAATTTCGAGAAAAATATCCCGGGATAAAAATTCTGGTCCACCCAGAATGCCCGTTAGAAGTCTTTGAGGCCGCAGATGAATCGGGATCGACTGGAAAAATCATTGAAACTGTCTGTGCCGCTCCCCCGGGCACAAAATGGGCGATCGGTACCGAACTTCATCTGGTGAATCGTCTTCAGCAGGAGCATCCCGAACAGGACATCCATTTTCTCTCGCCAATCGTCTGCATGTGCGCCACCATGTATCGCATCGATCTGCCCCATCTTTGCTGGTCTCTAGAAAATCTGGCCGCGGGGACACCTGTCGGATTGATTGAGGTCGATCACGAGACCTCCCGATGGTCCCTTGAGGCACTCAACCGGATGCTGGCCCTCAGCTAACGCGGATCCGCCTTGGCATCGCTACTTTGCGCCGAGTTGTCGAGAGGCTTTTTGGAAGCGGTTGTGGGCCGATACTCGTGATCCCGTCGCCGCTCGACGACCGCTTTGAGAATACGATCCGGCGACGGAGCATTCGGGTTTTCCGGATTGCGTCGTTGGAGTTTTCCCAGCACATCCATACCCTCAAGGATTCGGCCAAACACCGTATACTCACCATCCAACTGCCGAAGAGGTACAAAAGCAAAAAAGAATTGAGAGCCCCCCGAATCGGGCTCCGATGTTTTGGCCATACTCATGCTACCGCGGAAATGTCGGCGGTAATTTTCGCCATCCGCTTCACTCGGTATTGTATAACCCGGCCCGCCCGTTCCATCACCTTTGGGACATCCACCCTGCGCCACGTAGTGGGGAAGTACCCGGTGAAAACTCAAACCATCGTAAAATCCTTGATCGACCAGATGGACAAAGTTTGCTACCGATAGGGGGGCTTCGTTTTCAAACAGCTCAACAACCACATCTCCCTTAGACGTCGAAAGCCGCACGCGAGGCAGATCGTCTGCCGCCGCTTCGGCTTCGCGCACACGCTTCTCTTCACTCCAGGCCTTTTCCAGATAAGGGATATTCATTAGAAGCTGCCGGGTGCTGTTACTAACGACTCCCTTTTTTTCAGCCTCTTGGAGATAGCCCGTTGCAAGTTGTGTCTGATGGTTCATGTAGGCAGCGATCGCTGCGGCCTCATACACATCCGTCGTCTGGGTACCGTGATCAATCAGCGTCTGACTAATATGCAGCATCGGTTCAAAATCGTCTCGGGCCATTAAATCCAAAAGGCGGGCGCGGAGAAATTTCTCCGCCTCTTCCTGATGATCGCTATCTCGAGACAGCTGGTTCTCGGCCGCAGCAGTAAACTGCGCGAGTGCTTCTTCTCCCTCTTCGATGGCAGTAACATATTGCCGCTCGAGGGATGATCGCTGATCACCAACGGCATTTTGCATTTTGTCACGCAGTTGCTGGACCTGCTGCACATGCTGTTTCCATTGGCCTAGTGCGGCTTGATAATCATCGGGCGCACTCTCGAGAGCCTCTGCCAGTCCCGGCAGGCCAGAGAGAACGACTATGAGAAACAGGCATGATCTAAACATTTCGATTGTTCCAAACGCGCTTTTCTACTGAAATATAAAGAAGACAATTACAGGTGTTAACAACAGTTTAATATCTGACGTTCAATATCAACACGCCCTTCAAAGCAGATGGGGAATCCCGAGGGGGAAACGCACCTGAGTGCTTAATCGACACTAATCTCCAGACGCAGACCGAATCAAAACACCATCGGGCAACCGATCTGCCCTGTCTCGTCGGCAGATAATCGGGGCGGTAAAATGGCTCGACTCTGACAATGGCCAGATCCGGCAATGGACCATCAGCAATGGCGAGAAATAAAAAACAACTCTCAGAAATGGCTTCTGCACCGATGCCTTTACGGATCGTGGGAGGGCGATTTCGGGGACACAAGCTGATCTATCATGGCGATCCCATCACGAGACCGATGAAGCATCGCGTGCGGGAGGCTATCTTCAATCTCATCGGCCCGGGTGTGAAAGAGATGCATGCGATAGATCTGTTTGCAGGAACCGGTGCACTCGGACTCGAAGCGATCAGCCGTGGCGCTCCGGGTGCTACGTTTGTAGAACGGCACTTTCCAACCGCCGATGTAATTGAGAAAAATATCGAACACTTAGGAGTTACCCAGGAGTGTACCGTAACGCGAGCGAACGCCTTTGTCTGGATTCGAACAAACCCGGATCTACCCACGACTCCCTGGCTGGTGCTCTGTTCGCCACCTTACGATTTTTATGTGGATCAATCGGAACAAATGCTGGGATTAATATCCCACTTTGTACAACAGTCTCCTGAGGGCAGTTCGATTGCCGTGGAAGCCGATGACCGCTTTGTTCCAAACCAACTTCCCGATGCGCCCAATTGGGATGTGCGTCACTATCCGCCGGCGACGATTGCTATGTACCGAAAAATGGCATCTACCGAATGTTAGCGGCAGTCCACTCCCAATAGATTTCCAAACACAATAACAGCACTGCCAACTAAAGAGAGCGAACATTTCATCCATGGATATTCACAATATTGATCGGGTACCCGTCTTTACCACAAAAGACGGGTCTGAAATCCGAGAACTTTTGGCCTATCGTAACTCTTGCATACAAAAACAGAGTTTGGCCGAAGCTCGTCTTGCTCCCCGTTGCGCGACAACTTCCCATCGACATCCACACACGGAGGAAATCTACTACATCCTCGAGGGTCGGGGAGAGATTCAAATAGAGTCGGAAAAAGCGGATGTAGGCCCCGGCGATGCCGTTGCCATTCCCCCCGGCAAACGGCACCAGATCATCAATACGCATTCCCTACCCCTTAAATTCCTCTGTTGCTGTGTTCCGGCCTACGAGGACAACGACACGATCCTCCTTGTGGATGAACCTCCCGCCGCAGACTCCTCGCCATGAATGTTCGGGTTTCGTTCTCCTCCCGAGCCGGACGGCGGCGGGAACGCCCAATCTGAATCGCATAAAAATCCGAACAAACCGTACAAATTATCGCCGGACCCGGCGATATGGCCATTTATGGGAATATCGCTCATCTGGTTTCTTTGAAACCTTCGACCCAGCGATAGCATTTGACCGATTCTTAAAGGATAACGGCCTCCCTTTGGAACTTGCCGTTTTCGCCGGAAAGAATCGAGCATGAACGAATCCCAACAGAATAAAGTCCGATGGCCCCATCTGCTGCTCCTGGCTTTTGTTTTTGTGCTGGGTATTTTTGTACCCCTATCGTGGCATCGGCAGCACGGCCGGCATCCCATTGAACCACTTGGGAATCAAACCTCAAAAAAACAAACGACTGCGCAATCGTCTCCGGTAGCCACTCCGGTTCTCATGCGCGACGTATCTTCGTCGCAAATCGCCAGCAGCGAACAAGTGCCACGCTCACCCGTTGAAGGGACCGCCTTTTCGGGTCTGAAAATAATAGGACCTGCCGAAGATCTTATCCAGGTACACATTCAAAACGAAAAGGCCCCGCCAACCGCCGCGTTTCGTCGTGATCTGTCGCGAAAAGATCCGGCACCCCAGTGGAACGCCACGCTTTGGCCCCATTGCGCCAAACTCTCTTCACGGCTTAAACTACTAAAGAGGAATGAGAAAACAGAGCAATGGGCGGACAAGACCCTGGAGTTGCTGGCCGAACTGGCGTCCACACAAAGCCTCACGGAAACCAAAGTACCCGAACTGTTTGAGAGGCTTCAAACAGCAGCGAAGGATGCGACAGGCATTGCCAACGCGCTTGAGTCGGGTGCCCTTTATTATCAACTTAATGTAGTTGCATACGATATTTTGCGCCGCATCGATATCTGGCAGGCTGTCCATCAATTGGCACGCAACGCGCCCCACTTGGTTTCCGATCCTCACAATCCATTTTTGGCAGTTTCCTACGTTGGTGACCCGGCTGCTCAAACCAAGGAAAACCCTCAACCGGTCGATGTATCCGGCCTACTAGCCGCGATCGAACAGTACGAGTATACGCAACTCGGTAGCGATGCGGCCAATATAGCGGAAGCCATCAAAACGCTAATTTGCTCAGAGGCGGAAGAACAGCGCCAATTGGGTGAAGCGTTGGAGATGCATTATCGCAATGCAAACCTTCGCATTGCAGCGAGCAGTGAATTCATTAACCGAATGCTTCCCGCGGAACAGGAAGAGGCCGGTGAGATCAACAATTACGTTCTTGGAGTTCCTGTATGGGGTGACAGTTACACAAAGACTCGCCTTTACAGCCGTTTGATACCGGATCCGAATCGCATTCGTATTGGCATGGAGGCGTGGGGAAACGTCTTCTCAGACACGGTGGCCACAAGTGGTCGCGTCTATCTCTACAATGAGGGAGAAACTGCTTTTCTAGTTCGCAAACTCATCTTGGTGGATCGTGATGGAGTAAAAGCCAAACCGACGATTGCCGAAGCTGTGAGCGACAGCGATCTGATCGATATTGAAACAGATTATGATGGGATCCCACTGGTTGGATCCATTGTCCGCAATGCCGCCCGTCGCCAGCACAGTGACCAACATTCCAATGCTCTGCTGGAGACTGAACAACGCGTGGCCAATCAAGTTCGTAATAAATTCGATGAGGCCATGACCCCCCGACTGAAAAAGGTCATCGATTCTTTCTATCAGGAAATCTGGTTGCCGCTGGAGATGCTCGATTTGGACCCAACGACCATCGGCCTTTCAACAACCGAAAAGCGGGCCACCAGCCGACTGCGGGTTGGTAATACGAGCCAATTAACGGCCCACTCAGCGCGGCCTCGGGCACTCTCGGACAGTATGTTCAGTATGCAACTGCACGAAAGTGCTATGAATAATGCACTCGGGCAACTGAATCTGAATGGCAAAAGCTTATCTCTGCATGACCTATATCTGCATATCATGAATCGACTCGATCGCAAGGTTGAACAAGTTCCCTCGACGATGCCGTCGAATGTCATTGTTACATTTGCACCTCGTGACGCCGTGAGGGTGCGATGTGAAGATGGTAGGGTGACCTTGACCCTGGCTATAGACAAACTGACCAAAGGGACCAAATACAAGTGGTCAAATCTTCTATTGCGGGCCCATTACGCAATCGAGAGCGACGGCATCCAGGCGACCCTGGTTCGTTCCGGCTCTATTGAACTGGAAGGAAAACGACTGCGTACGCGAGATCAAATTGCACTCCGGGGAGTCTTTAGTAAACTATTATCTCGCAATAATCAGGTGAAACTGATACCCGAGAAATTCGTGACCAACCCCGGATTGTCCGATCTCTGTGTGACCCAACAAATGATTGAAGATGGTTGGATTGGTCTCGCCCTCGGACGTTCGGACAGAAGTGACCGGAATGAACCGCAGTCGATTTCTCGCGATCCGGCAATCTCCTACCGGTAAACTCTTGTTGAGCAAGCCCGATCGACGCAAAGCACCAATGCCCAAGATGGCAATGCGCCGGGTCCAAACATTCCGCAAAATATCTGCATGGTGCGGCTACTCCCTGGATGCCCGCTGTCGCTCTCTTTAGAATCAGTGGCTATGAAAAAGGCATATCTGGACTGTGCCAGCGGAATCAGCGGCGATATGACCCTCGGTGCGCTGATTGACTCTGGCGTTGAACTTGCAGCGATTCAAGATGGCATCGACTCACTCGGTCTCGCCAGTTGCACGCTACAGTCGAGCGAAGTCAAAAAGAACGGTTTTCGTGCCACACAAATTGTCGTCGAGCATGAGGCGGAACACGTCCACCGACACCTCCGCGATATTGAGGTGATGATTGATCAGAGCGGACTGACACATTCCCAGAAAGAATCCGCAAATCGTATTTTCACGCGACTCGGGCAGGCAGAGGCAAAGGTTCATGGCACAACGATTGACAAAGTTCACTTTCACGAAGTCGGGGCCATAGACTCTATTGCCGATATTGTTGGCGTTGCGATTGGCTGGGATTTGCTGCAAGTGGATACCATCTATGCCTCACCCATTCCCACAGGGACAGGAACTGTCGAAATTGCCCATGGGCGGTGCAGTATTCCCGCACCCGCCACCGCTGAATTATTGATTGGCATCCCCATCGCCGATTCGAGTGTGGAAGCGGAACTTACCACACCGACCGGAGCGGCCATCCTTGCGACTATGGTAGAACAATTTGGCCCGCTGCCCTCGATGACCGTGGAACGTATTGGCTGCGGGGCCGGACAACGAGACCTCAAAGAGCAACCGAATCTTTTGCGACTCCTTATCGGCACAACTGTAGAGAGGGGCGAAGAATCAATATGGATCGTAGAAACAAATCTAGACGATGCAACCGGGGAGCTCATCGGGCATCTCAGTGCGCAACTATTCCTAGCCGGAGCTGTTGACGTCTACACCACCTCAATCCAGATGAAAAAGAATCGGCCCGGAACCCTTGTCACGGCACTCTGCCATTCCGCAGCTCTACAGCAGGTGGAAGCCACCTTCATCCGTGAATCCACAACACTCGGGATCCGCCGCTGGCAGGCTCAACGATCAATAGTACAGCGCAAAACCCATCAGGTAACAACGCGTTGGGGCAATGTGAGCGGCATGGTCGCATGGCGGGCAAAAAATGTAATCAGCTTTGCGCCCGAATATGAAGATTGTCGATCGATTTCCGAGGCGCGAGGTGTTCCGATTTCCGAAATCTATCGTGACGCTCAAGCTGCCTTTGATGCTCAAGAAGTTCCTGAAGACTGATGGGCGACCATGACGCATCTGGCGGGCATTCTGGGTATTGAGTACCGAATGCAAGCGAGATCGATCGACACCAGAGAGACGTATCACCTCATCGATGAGAAAAACTTCCTGCCGGTCAACCTAATTGAAGGCTTGTTCTTCAGTGGGAAACCTACTGCTGCGCACATCGGCACAGTAATCTTTCACTGCGGAGACGATTTGCTCTCCGAGGGCTGCATACGCCTTGACGTGTTTTGGCGACCTGCTGTCGGGAATTCCGAGCAAATCGTTGACCACGAGAATCTGACCATCACAACCGCCACCGGCCCCGATGCCAATGGTGGGAATTGCAATCTGGCGGCTTATTTCCGTTGCCGTTTTCGATGGGACACATTCGAGGACAACGGAAAAAGCTCCGGCAGCTTCTACAGCCTGCACATCGAGGAATAACTGCCCCTCATCCCGGTGTACCTTGTACCCGCCGAGGTGATGGACACTTTGAGGATGGAGACCGCAGTGCGCCATCACAGGTATTCCTGCACCAGTCAGCGCGGCAATGGCCGTCTCGTCCGTTGCGCCCACTTCAATCTTTACAGCCTGGGCATCCGTCTCCTTGAGGATTCGAGCCGCATTTTCGATCGTTTTCTCGTTTCCCAAAAAGTGTCCCGGAAAAGGCAAATCGACCACCACAATTGCAGAACTCGCTCCCCGTGCAACCATCTCTGCATGGTAAATCATTTCGTCTAGCGTAACTGGCAACGTATTTTTATGTCCCTGAACCACCATCCCGAGACTATCGCCAATAAGGAGTCCGTCAACACCGGCAGCATCCAACAACTTCGCCATCGTATAATCATAGGCGGTCAGCATGGTGATTTTTTCACCAGCCGACTTCATCGCAGTAAATTCCGGAACGGTCATTCGGGACATTAACCCATTGCCTCCAAGTTTGTTCTCTCATCAGTCATTAAAGATGATCGGGAATCAGAAAATGGCTATCAGCCTGCATTGTGACGCCCAAAATCATAACTGACAACCTGCCGTTATCATCACCTCATCCCCTTTTATTCGGCAGTGGTAATTCTGCAACCCACACTGAGATCGGACGCTTCCAAAACCGGCTGCTCGTCCGCTCCCAGTATCGCGACAGTCGCTAGGGAAAAAACCGATCACTGCCGATTCTTCGTGCCGTTCTGCTTAGTAGGTGGACAAAGAAGACAAAACTGTACCATTTTCCTCGTACAAGGAGTGCGCGTTTTTCCGGCGAAACCGTCCACTTTGCCTCACCTTTGAGTTTTCTATCAACTTCAGGGGAGGTACGTCTCTGCAACTTTGAGATTGAGTTGTCTACAATCACTGCGGGACTTTCCCACCGCATCATGCTTCCAGAACGACCCGCCAATAAACAGTAAAGCCTTGCCAACATCCGATCCACTAAAACCTGTCGCCATTGTAACCGGTGCCGGTGCACCCCGTATCGGAAACTGTGTTGCGCGCACGCTCGCCCAGAGAGGCTATCAACTGGCCATCCATGCAAAGAGTTCTCAGGATCAAGCTGAGGCAACTGCCCGAGAATTACAGGAAGCGGGAGCAAAAGCCATCACAATCGGTGGGGATCTTTCTAAGGAGAGTGATGTTTGTCAAATGGTTGAGGCTGTGGTTGAAGAGTATGGACATATTGAAGCACTGGTCAATTCGGTGGGAATCTTTGAATCGAGCGTCCTTGAAGAAGTGACCGCGGATGATGTGCTGAGTCATTTTAATGCAAACACATTGGCGACCTTTCTCTGTTGCCAGAAAGTTGGACTGCAGATGGTCTCTCAGGACCATGGTGGCAGTATTGTAAATATTGGTGACTGGAGCATTGTTCGTCCCTATGGCGATTATTCTGCCTACTATTCTTCAAAAGGTGCCATTCCCACCTTGACCCGGTCTTTCGCTGTAGAGTTAGCAAGACGTAATCCGTGCGTGCGGGTCAACGCAGTCCTTCCCGGACCTGTGTTGTTTCCTGAAGACATGCCAGATGAAGAACGCAAGGCTGAGATCGCCGGTACCCTTGTCAAACGAGAGGGTACTCCAAGTAATGTCGCCGATGCGGTGCTATTCCTCTTGGAAAATGATTTTATCACGGGCGTTTCATTCCCGGTTGATGGCGGCCGCAGCATCTACTCCGAATAGTGGCCAACAGGGCGGCATCTTCTGATGGCGACCACCTGTTGGCAACTACCTGACGGTAACCACCAAGCGGCCAGGGATCGTCGGACCTTGTTTCGCGCCTGTTTGTTTTAGCAAATAGATTGCGTAGAATACGCGCTTTGCTAGAAAGGTACTCCATGACTGCAACCATCGCGCTCTCTCGGCCAGAAGAAGATATTGCCCTGCTCACACTCGATATGCCGGAGAAAGGTGCAAATGTCCTCTCGAGCCACGTGCTCACAGAACTGGAAAAACACCTCGACACGTTGGAAGCGGAATCTGAGAGAGCTTTGGCCGGCCTCATCATCTGTAGCGGCAAACCGGGAACGTTTATTGCCGGTGCAGATCTTCGCGAGTTTGTTGCATCGCTCGATGTTGATCGCCAGGAAATTGTCGATCTCTGCCGGAGAGGGCGGACCCTGTTCCAGCGTCTAGCGGCCCTGCCGGCGGTAACGATTGCTGCGATTGACGGCATCTGTGTGGGAGGCGGAGCGGAACTGGCAATCTGGTGTGATCGACGAATTCTTTCAGATTCGCCTCGCACACAATTTGGTTTTCCGGAAGTCAAACTCGGTCTGTTTCCCGGCTGGGGAGGAACGGTCCGCACTCCGAGAATTGTCGGACTTTATAATGCGGTTGAATTGATCACGAGTGGAGACTCTATCGGAGCCACTGCGTCGGTCGAAATGGGACTGGCTACAGAGGCTGTTGCAGTAGACGATCTTTATGATGCGGCAATCCGGCTCATTCGTGCAGAAGATCAATCAAAGCAATATTTGAAAGACCGCATCCATTGGTCCGAGCCGATTGTGATGAGTGAAACTGAGACCGGCTTTTTGGGCGTGACCGCATCTGGCTTCATCCAGCAAAAGACGCGGGGACACTATCCGGCCCCTCTGGCCGCCCTGGAAGTGTTATTGGAAGGATCTGGCAGCGATATTGATGCCGCCGGAGAGTTGGAATCGGAACAAATGGCAAACCTGTTTGGTTCGCCGGTCAACCGATCTCTCCTGAATGTGTTTTTCCTGACAGACCGCAACAAAAAGGATAGCGGGCTAGCTGCAGACGATGTACCAGCCACAAAAATCAACTCGGTTGGCGTTATCGGATCGGGAATCATGGGGCAGGGTATTGCTGCTGCGAACGTAAAACGGGAATTGCCGGTGGTGATTACTGATACTTGTGAAGACGCGCTGCGATGCGGAGTGCAGGGCATCCTGGATGAAGTCTCCTATAATCGTGAACTGAAAGGCCCCGATGCAAAGCGAGCAGTCCATTTTGCTTCGCTGTTGACGGCGGCGACGCATGATGTCGACTTGGCAAAATGCGATCTGGTGATCGAGGCCGTTGTAGAACGAGCAGATGTCAAAAAAGACGTTTTTGCCCGATTGGAAGATCAACTAGCTGATGATGCCATCCTGGCCACCAACACTTCAACCATACCGATCAGTGAACTGGGGGCGGACCTGGCGCACCCCGACCGTTTTTTGGGTATCCATTTTTTCAACCCGGTTCGAAAAATGCCGTTGGTTGAAATCATTCGCGGCAAGGAAACCAGTGACCGCGCGATTGCCACCGCCGTTGCCTACGCCAAACATATCAAGAAATCACCCATCGTCGTCCAGGATGGTCCGGGATTTTTGGTCAATCGTCTTTTGCTGCCTTACATGAGTGAGGCGGTGGAATTATTACTCGAGGGGGCCACCCCGAAAGCAATTGATCGTGCGGCAACCAGCTTCGGAATGCCGATGGGCCCCATCCATCTTTACGATGTAGTTGGCTTGGATGTGGCTGCACACGCCGGTGGAATCATGCTCGAGGCCTTTCCCGATCGTGCAATCGCCTCACCATTAGTCTCCGACCTCGTTGCTGCCGGCCGACTCGGCCAGAAGTCGGGTTGTGGATTCTACAGCTACAACAACAAAAAACGGAAACGGGAGGTGGATCAGGAACTGCTGCCCTTCGTTGCAGCCCGCCGCAAAGAGGAGCGGGATATTACAGAAGAAGAGATAACAGATCGACTCCTGCTTCCCATGCTCCTGGAAGCAACCCGTGTTCTGGATGATGGTATTGTCGAAGATGTCCAGAACGTTGATCTCGGGCTGATTTTTGGAATTGGGTTTCCACCTTTCCGAGGTGGGCTGCTGTTTTGGGCCGATACACTCGGAGCAAAAACAATCCTAGAAAAACTCAAACCCTATGAAGCACTCGGCGTCCGCTATAAACCAACCGATCGGCTGCTTGACATGGCCCGTACGGACGGTACCTTTTACGACAATCGCTAACGTCCGCTCCGGGCGTAGCGATGTTGAGTTTAATTGGCAATAATGTCCCCATCATCGTCATACACTGTGAGTAACGACTAGTAGGAAGGACCAAAGAGATGAACCGCGTATTTTTTTTGTTTGCGACCGTGTGGCTAACTGTCATGCCGGCTGTGGGATTCTCAGATGAACAGGCCGCAATTGCCAAGATTGAAAAAGCTGGCGGTGCGGTCCGTAAGGTTGCTGCAAATGAAGATGCCAAAGATGTCGACTTTCATCTCTCTGGAACAAGTCTCACCGACGAAGGCCTCGCCAACGTGGCTGACCTTGATCATGTCATCTGGCTCAACCTTAAAGACACCGCGATCACCGATCAGGGCCTTGCCCATCTCAAAGGTCTTAAGGAACTCAAAAAACTCCACCTTGAACGCACAGGTATTACCGATCTTGGTTTGGCGCATCTTACCGATCTTCCAAACCTTGAATATTTAAATCTCTACGGCACGAAGGTTACCGATTCTGGCATTGAACAACTCGCAAAACTAAAAAATCTTAAGCGGTTGTATCTCTGGCAATCAGAAGTAACGGAGGAAGGTGCCAACAAACTAAAGGAAGCTCTTCCCAATCTAATCGTGAATCTCGGCGCCGAATTAAAACCTGTCGTTGTCGAGCCACTCGAAAGTCCGGCCCCCGCAAACAATGCCGGCAAAACACTTGGCGAGGGACAGCTTCTGCGTGTTCGCCTTGCTGGGCCTGACAAAATCCTCTCACTCGCTGAAGTCGAGATTCTAGAAGCTGGATCTGGCAAAAAAGTACAAGGTGAGGCAAAAGCGGCACAATCGTCAGTCGCCTACGATGGCGCGGCACTGCGGGCTGTCGATGGCAGTACGGAACACAGTTTTTCTGAGAAGACGGTGACCCATACCGAGAAGGAAGATTATCCCTGGTGGCTGTTGGACCTTGGAAAACCTACGAATATCGGGACCGTGAAAATCTGGAATCGATCCGATTGCTGTGGCGAGCGACTTGAGGGTGCAATTGTGGAGATCCTGGACGCTGATAAGAACGTCATCTGGAGCGATACCATCGAGGAGGCTACAGACGGCAGTGTCCACGAGTTTGCCAAGCAATAAGAGCTGCCAAAAGCCTGTCTGCCTTCTCCCCGCCTCTGCCAATTCGGCAGTTTTTGATCTATCGACTGCCAAGGTTGCAGGGAATGCATCAGGAAGTCGGACATTTGCCATCAGGGTCGTTTTATAGCTCAATTGTTCCCTGGAGCAGGTCCAGAGCGATTGCAATAGAAAACCTTATTAACGGAAACGGCAATTGGTACTACAGTTGCATATCTGCTCGAGCAGAGCGATTGTTTTTCAAACTACCAAATACTTCTAACACTGCAGGTAGACATGGTACTTGCCGACTCTCCATCGATCCTGATCACAGACAATGATCAGCGTTTTCGCGCAACGGTTCGCGAGGTTCTTGCGCCAGCCGGCTACCGCATGATTGATGCGGAGGATGGCATTGAGGCTGTCCAGATCGTGCGCCACGAGGAGATCCACGTCGTGCTACTGGATATGCACATGCCGCGACAGTCCGGGCTGGAAACACTGCAACTGATGAAACAGTTTAAAGCACTGCTGCCTTGTATTCTTCTTTCTGCGCAAATGGATGATGACTTGGAGAAAAAGGCCAAGATGGCGAGAGCATTCGATGTCCTTCATAAGCCGGTGAGCCGGATAGAGCTTACTGGTGTCATCAAACAAGCGCTTGCCCGTACCTATGGCTTCAGTTGATAGATGCCTCTGCCGGGCCTGCTTCGAAAACAATCGGGCTTCGAAAACAATCTGGGGCCACGAATGGACCCTTGTCTGTTCCGCGCACTAAGTGAGAGCAACCCACAAAGACTTTAGTGGTTGAGATGTAGGTCAACGACCAATGGCAAATGGTCGGAAGCGATTTTTGCCAGATTCGACCGTACAACCCGAACATGCCCTATGCGGATTGCGCTGCAATGGAATGCCTTGTCTAAGGAACCGACGCTCAGGTATGAAGGAAACGTCCGATATCGCGAAATCGGTGCCGTGGCGTGCTTAAATCCGTTTTCCGCCAACGGTCCCTCGGCAAGTGTATTGCGCCAGTCGTTGGTGTCGCCGGCAATCACCGTTGGAAGATCAGCGGTCGCACGAAAAAAATGGTGCCCCAGAAGATGGCGGATCTGCTGGTGCCGCTCTTTTTCTCCGAGCCCAAGATGTACATTCACCAGCCGGAGAGAACCCTCGGGAGAATCGATGACTGCCAATTGAGCACCACGCGGTTTTTTTCCTGGAAGTCCCAATGAAATACTGTGTTTCTCACTAACTGGCCAACGTGTTAAGAGAAGATTCCCGTAACCTCCTTGTTTAAGCCGGACGTTCACTTGGTACATACAACCGACTGCACACAATACATCCGACAACAGACGAGGCTGATCATTAAATCGGGAACGAGGTACACCCCGATCGACTTCTTGCAGGCAGCAGATGTCGGGGTTTTCCTGTTCGATCACATCGAGAATACGGGACAATCGATAGAGACGATCCCGGCCACCAATTCCCTTGTGTATGTTGTAGCTGATCAGGCGCATCGGCAGCATCAATCAGGATAATGGTCGGGACAATGCATTTTTTCAACAGATCGTGGAACCGTTCACCAACTGCCTATGCGGTTTCTTCATCCGCCTGCTTCGTGGCATTCTCCACCGATGTTCCATCGGCATCCTCCGAATTTTCCTCAGCGGGTGCCGCAAATCCTGTACTCTCGGTCCCCGGTACGATTTTTGGACTCGGAGATGTCCGGTCAACTATTTCTCTGAGTTCATCAGCATCCATCACCTCACATTCGACCAACCGTTTTGACAAGGCCACTAACGTCTCCCGCCGAGTACTCAGAATATGCCGGGCTCTGGAAATTCCATCGTCAATAATCTGCTTGACCTCCTGATCAATCTCATGCGAGGTCTGTTCACTGTGCGCTGCACTTAGGCTCCCATCGCCTGTAGGAAAAAATGGGCTATGAGCAGAATCCTTGTAATTGACGCGTCCAAGACGACTCATCCCAAATTGCATCACCATGTTACGAGCAATTTCAGTTGCCCGTTCCAGATCGTTCTGGGCCCCTGAGGAGACATCTTCAAAAACGAGTTCCTCAGCCACCGTGCCCGCAAGGAGAACCTGAATGCGCGCCTCCAGTTCTGTCTTTGTGATGAGATATCGATCTTCTTCCGGTCGCTGCATGGTATAGCCCAAGGCAGCCAGACCACGAGGAATGATTGAAATTTTGTGTACCGGATCGGTATTTGGCAGGCTGTCAGCAACAAGTGCATGCCCACATTCGTGGTAAGCGATCCGCTGTTTCTCATCTTCATGAATGATTCTCTGGCGTTTTTCCAGACCGGCTGTAACCCTCTCTACGCCTTCATTAAATTCTTGCATCGTCACTGCCGTGCGATTGGCCCTTGCAGCAAGCAGGGCAGCTTCATTGACAAGATTTGCCAGATCAGCCCCACAAAATCCTGATGTAATGGCAGCTACCTGAGCAAGATCCACGCCATCGGCCAGTTTTACATTTTTGACATGCACCTTGAGAGTCGCCTCGCGACCACGCACATCAGGTCGATCTACGAGTACGTGGCGGTCGAAACGTCCGGGACGCAACAATGCAGGGTCAAGAGTTTCTGGCCGGTTTGTCGCTGCCAGTACAATGACTCCGCTGTTGGAATCAAAACCGTCCATTTCCACAAGCAAGGCATTCAGGGTTTGCTCTCGTTCGTCGTGTCCACCGACCACACTACTGCCGCGGGTTTTACCCAGCGCGTCGAGTTCGTCAATAAAAATAATACAGGGTGATTTACTCTGGGCCTGTTGGAACATATCGCGAACACGCGCTGCACCAACACCCACAAACATCTCTACAAAATCACTGCCAGAAAGGCTGAAAAAGGGAACCCCTGCCTCACCTGCGACCCCCTTGGCCAACATGGTTTTCCCGGTTCCTGGGGGACCAACGAGCAAAACTCCCTTTGGAATCCGGCCACCAAGACGCTGATACTTTTCAGGGCTACTGAGAAAATCAACCACTTCTTTAAGTTCCTCAACCGCTTCATCGATACCCGCCACATCGTCAAAGGTCACACCCAAACCTTCTTGCGCGTACAGTTTGCCACGACTCCGGCCAAACGCCATCGGCGAACCGGCTCCACCAATGCGGCGGGAGATAAACACAAGGACGAGAATAAAGATGGCTGTGATCATCAGCATCGGACCGTAGACTTGAAAGAAACCGGGTTTCAGCCATCCATATTTCACATTGTATTTTCCGAGCAGCTCACTGATTCCCTGATCGATTTCGGTCGATTTGTTGACGCGAAACTTGACACCTCTTGGCTGCTGCTGGACGCCCGATTTTGATAACACCTCTTCCTGAGTCACCTGGCCCGTAATTTCACGATCACCAACTTTTACATCGCGGATATTGCTGTATCGCCAGATGAGGGGATTCTTTGCGTTACCGCGATTGATTTCGATATACCCGGTAGTCTTGGCAGGTTCCTCACTGCTCTGCTTTACCAACTCTTCGAACTCCCGATAGTCGAATTCAACCGAGTTGTGCCAATTAAAAAAGAGTGCAAAAAAACCAGCCATCGCCGCGAAGATCAGCATGTAAAATACAAACTGATTTCCGGAATTCGCTGGCTTTTTTTCGCCTGAGCGATGGGGCTCGTGAGGTGGTCGATCCATATTCAATGGTTGTCTTTTAAAAAATGAAGATGAAAATATTCACACCAGCCCGACCAACACTACGCTGAGCGGAGGTTGCTAGGCATGGCAAAACGCCATCGGACAGGTCCTGGCCAAGAAGATCACCGGACGGTAGTCCGTGGTCCATTATACACATGGCACCAGGATTTGGAGGCGTAGCGTAACTATTTAGAAGCGATAGTCGCACTTGTTCACCCGAAATACCCGGCCTAGAATGCGACGGGGTCAACTGGTGGGAGTATCTGTGGTATCGATTGGGCGGAAACTGTTTGGCAGCCCATTTTGGTTCTGGCAACCGATCGTCGGCCTGCCCCAACAGACCGACCGTCGACGACAGCCCGTACATAATTTTTTGGGGCAATTTCCTGACCTTACGCCTTTATGACCTGTACACCAAAAAACGTTGCCGTGCTCGGGTCCACCGGGAGTATCGGAAAAAATACACTGGAGGTGATTGCTGCATCAGAGGGCACTCTCCGCGTCTCCGTACTTTCGGCACACACACATCTTGATCTCCTTATCGAACAAGCGATCAAAATGTCGCCGGACTGTGTCATCGCCACCTGTGATGAAACAGCCGCTTCGCAAGACTGGACCCGATTGCCCCCAGATTGTGAGTTACTGGTGGGCAGCAAAAACATGGAAAAGGTGGTCCGTCACGATGATATTGACCTAGTCGTTGTGGCCATTGTAGGCTCTGCCGGCCTACAGAGTACCCTGGCGGCCGTTGCAATGGGCAAAACGATCGCCCTGGCCAACAAAGAGACGCTCGTCATGGCAGGCCCCCTGGTTATGGGGCTGGCACAACAGACAGGGGCAAACATTTTGCCCATCGACAGTGAACATAGTGCTATTTTCCAGGCTTTGCGTACTGGTGAGACAAATGAAGTAAAACGAATCATTCTCACGGCAAGCGGGGGGCCTTTTCGCCACCATACCCAAAAACAATTGGAGAGCGTGACGGTAGCGGAAGCACTCGCCCATCCAACGTGGAAGATGGGTCCGAAAATCACGATTGACTCGGCAACAATGATGAATAAGGCCCTGGAAATCATAGAGGCTCGCTGGCTCTTTGACCTCGCACCCGATCAAATTGAAGTCGTTATCCACCCACAATCCATTGTCCATTCCATGGTAGAGTTTATCGATGGTTCAATCGTTGCTCAAATGAGCCCCCCTGATATGAGACTCCCCATCCAATTCGCCCTGCATTGGCCTTACCGCAGGGAGGCTATCGGAAAACAACTCGATTTTGGGGAGAATATGGATCTCCAGTTTGAGCCGGCTGATCGAGATCGTTTCTCTGCATTAGAATTGGGCATGGAGGCTGCAGAAACAGGTGGCACAAGTGGTGCTGTACTCAATGCAGCAAACGAAGCGGCAGTGGCACGATTTTTGAAGGAAGATTTGTCCTTCAGCGACATCGTGCCCGCCTGCCGAACCATATTAAACCGACATTCGTTTGAGGCATCGCCCAGTCTAGAGCGGTTACTCGAATTAGATCGTTGGGCACGCGAGGAGGTTGATCGTTGGGTACACACGTAATGATTGCTGCTTGGTATAGCTTCGAAAATTGGCCCTACATTGCCCTGGCACTGGCAGCTTTAGGATTGATCATTTTCGTCCACGAGCTAGGCCATTTCGTCGTCGCAAAAATGTGCGGCGTAAAATGCGAAAAGTTCTATATCGGCTTTGATCCACCAATTAAAGTGGGGTGGGGTAAATATAGCCTGCCTCTACCGAGCGCCCTTTGGAAAAAAAAATGGGGGGAAACGGAATACGGGATAGGTATCATCCCGTTGGGCGGCTATGTAAAAATGCTTGGCCAGGATGACAACCCAGGCCGGCAGGCAGAAAAGGTACGAGACTCTCAGAATTCAAACTCCCCTGCCGAAGAGAGCCAACGAGGCACCAATGAAAATTACGTCTCGGATCCTCGGAGCTATATCTCTCAGAGTGTTCCGAAGCGGATGGCGATTATTTCCGCTGGCGTGTTCATGAATCTCCTTTTTGCATGGATCTTCGCCACGATCGCTTTTTCGCCAACATTGGGTGTCCCTTATATCCGCTGCCACGTTGCGAGTGTGATGCCCGGCGAGGCAGCCTATCAGGCAGGCATTCTTCCGGGGGACCAGATCACCGAAATTAATGGTGTCAAGAATCCTCGCTTCAAAGATTTGCGCCAGGAGGTCATCCTCGGCGACTTTGTCGCTGGAATCCCTGTCACCGTAGAGCGACTAGGTGCTAAGGGAGAAGAACCTGAGATTCTCTCCTTTACGTTGAAGCCGAAAAAAGATGATCAGCGGCTGATGAGAATCATCGGTGTTTCGCCATCTTCCTCACTACGGCTTGGCGATGAACGGTCTGCTGCGCCAGGAACTCCAGCGGCCAAAGTGGCAGAGGACAAACTTCAAGGTGGAGATCGATTGATTGAAATCGATGGCCAACCGGTTCGTGATTTCATTGATTACCGATCTCGACTCGCTTCAAATATTGATAAAACAGTCACGCTTACCTTTGCACGGGAAACCACAAAAGATACGGAGGAACTGATTACCGTCGAAGTGCCTCCCCGTTTTTTGGTGCGATATGGTCTGGTCATGAAGATGGGCCCCATCGTCGCAATCCGGCCAGATTCTCCGGCGGAAACTGCGGGAATTGAGTCGGGGGACCAGATCGTGCGTGTGAACGGAAAGCCGATCAGCGACCCGTTGGATTTTCCGGAGCAGATGCGGGAAAGGGTGGGACAGACTGTTGCACTCGAAGTCCTCCGCACGACAGAAAAGGGCGAGCAATTATTCTCCTTCGAGTTACAACCGGTCGCGGTTTCTTGGGGTAGCGATGTCCGGGGCACTATGGAGGTCCCATCGCTCGGGATCGCCTATGAGGTTCTCGATACCGTTGCCGCGGTCGTCGACGGCAGTCCTGCTGCTGAGGCGGGATTCCTCCCGGGTGATCAGATTTCAGACATTACCCTCAAGCCAGCCAATGAATCGCAAGCAGCCAAAGAAGGGCAGTTGTTTCCCAAGGGCCAGATCGTCACTCAAAAAATCGGCTCGCCCCAAGGCGCCAGTTGGGTCCTTTGGTTACGATCCGTGGGACAAGCACTCCAGGACGATACATCTCTTGACATGACCGTCCAACGTGACGGAACGGCGCGATCATTGCAGATGCCCCCCGCAAAACTTTCAACGACTGCACTCCCGAACCGTGGATTTGTGTTTGTCCAGGAGACGGACATCATGCGGGCTGGTAATTTCATTGAGGCGATGTCGCTAGGCTGGCGAGAAACGAAGCACTCCATGCTCGCGGTGTATCGTTTTCTGCACAGGCTCGTGTCCGGGCAGGTCTCTCCGCAGTTGCTAGGGGGTCCCGGAACGATTGCGGCAGTGGCGGGAATGTCTGCAAAACAGGGGCCAGCGACCCTTCTGCTCTTTTTGACGTTACTCAGTGCTAATCTGGCGGTGATCAACTTTTTACCGATTCCGGTACTGGACGGCGGGCACATGGTCTTTCTGGTACTCGAGGGAATTTTCCGCCGTCCCGTAAGTGAAAAGGTGGTTATCCCACTTACCTGGGCAGGACTTTTTCTGATTCTGGCTTTGATGCTTTTTGTGATCGGGCTCGACGTAGACCGATTCATTCTCTGAGTCACTTTTTTCAGCGTTTCTTTCTTTTCTACCGGCCCAAGCCACCGGTGACTGCTAGCATTGCTCGCTAGAGGCAGCCTTCGTCGCTCTTGCCCCGAAGGCTACCGGAAGATTAGATTGCTGGTCGCACGGATCGCATTTTTTGCGGGAAAGGATTCTTTGGGTCATGGGTACGCCTCTATCGGAACTCGCCCAGTTGGTCGATGGCCAACTGCTGGGCGATGGAACGATTGACATTTCTGATGCCGCTACGATCGCTACTGCGCAAGAAGGCGAAATTTCATTTCTTGACGATCCCGAAAAAAATAGACTCTTAGATCATTCTCGAGCCACGGCGTTGGTCGTGCCGACCGGCTTTGTGCCCGACAAAGTTGCGTCGATCCAAGTAACCGATGTTCCGGAAGCATTTGCACAAATAGTCACTCATTTTCGTCCGCCACGCTATGCCAAAAGAATTGGCATCAGCCCCGCTGCGATCGTGAGTCCCTCCGCTCAGATTGGCGAACAAGTAGACATCCACCTCGGGGCAACCATTGGAGACGACGTAACGATCGGTGCACGAGCCACCATCCACGCAGGTGTTACCGTAATGGCTGGCTGCTGTATCGGTGAAGATGTAACCATCTTTCCCAATGCCGTTCTTTACGAAAATACAATTCTTGGACCCCGATCGATTGTCCACGCCGGTGCGGTTTTGGGCGCCTATGGCTTTGGGTACACCACGGCAAGTGGTCGTCACGTTCTTTCTGCCCAATTAGGGTATGTCTGTATCGGTCCCGATGTGGAAATAGGAGCGGCAACAACCATTGATCGCGGGACGTATGGGCCAACAGAAATTGGGGAGGGTACAAAGATCGACAATCTCGTGATGATCGCACACAATTGTCGCATCGGTCGCCACAACCTCATCTGCTCGCAGGTAGGAATTGCTGGCAGTACGACCACTGGCGACTATGTCGTCATGGCCGGACAGGTCGGCGTTCGGGACCATGTTCATATTGGCTCGCGAGTCAGACTCGGCGCGATGGCAGGGGTTCATGGTAATGTTCCCGATGGGGAATGTTATGTCGGCATTCCCGCCACACCAGTGCGGGAACAAAGTGTCAAACAGGCGGCTCTGGCAAGACTCCCGGAAATGCGAAAACAATTGAAAAAAATGCAACGCATCATCGACAAGATGACTGAGGATCGTTCGATGGGAGATGCCAAAAAATCGTCAACGGCCGCTTAGTGGTTATTCCCGATAGACTGTGATACAGAAGACTGGGTGAAGATATCCGGAGTATCACTGAGAGATACAAGCAGTACGACAGCAAACATGATGCAGAGCGATAACAACACTGAGAGTCCCAAGCGGATCGGGTTACTTGCTGCTTGGGGTGATTATCCTATACAGATCGCAAAAATACTGCAGCTCTCGGGTCACGAAGTGTATTGCCTGGGTGTCGAAGGGCATGCGAATGAGGAAGCCCTCAGAGACTACTGCCATCATTATAAGACGATTGGCATTGGCAAACTGGGTGCTGCCATTCGCTATTTTCGGCGACATGACGTCCAACAGGCAACCATGGCGGGCAAGTTTCACAAAACGATCCTTTATCAGCCATGGGTTTGGTTGCGGCATTTTCCGGACTGGACGGCGGTTCGCCATTTTTATCCTTATTTTGCCAGCCCACGTTGGTTTGGCGGCAAGAAGGATTGTAAAGATGATTCCTTGCTAGGAGCAATCGTCACAGCATTTGCACAATATGGAATATGTTTTGGGCCAGCGACGGATTATGCGCCAGAGCTACTCGTAAAACCGGGACAACTGACACGACGCGGCCCGACAGCGGGGCAGCGGGCCGATATCGCCTTCGGCTGGGAGTTGGCAAAAGAAATGGGACAACTTGATGTGGGGCAATCGGTTGCCGTAAAGGGTAAAGCAGTGCTAGCAATCGAGGCCATCGAAGGAACAGACCAGTGTATTCTCCGGGCGGGAACACTCTGCCCCAGTGGTGATTTTACTGTGGTCAAAGTGGCCAAGCCCAATCAGGATATGCGTTTCGACGTGCCCACAATCGGACTGGGAACGGTTCGATCGCTTGCTGAGGCGGGGGGACGCGTGTTGGCTATCGAAGCTGGGAAAACAATCGTCGTCAATTCAGCCGAATTACTCGCGTTTGCGAATCAGCATAAATTGGTTATCGTATCGATGAATCAGCCTGCAGCAATCGCTGCTGCAGCCTAAAGGTGCAGGTATTAAAGTTATCCGTTTCCCGGAGATCGTGCGTGTCGGCAAGGGGGAGGTTGAAGAAGAACGTAACGGCGACGTCTTTCCCGCAACATCGAGTTGCCGTTGTGTCCCACACTCTTGCATTATAGAAAAGTCGCTTGATATCTCTCAATTAAAGCGACTGTTTTCAACACACCTCGGTCTCCGGGTTTTTTTCACGGGTGCTATAACGTCCCTGTTTCATCTACGTCCTGTCTATTCTCCGCCGGGTCAAACAATTGGTCTATTCCAAGCCACAGGCTTCTCGCATAGGGAAAAAACCAGAGCGGAAAAACGAGGCAAAACGCGAAAGCCAGCCAGACGATCACATCTCCTGAATAACCGTATCCGAACACTAATATTGGATAACCGATCGCCACCAAGAGTGCCGTTAGCGCGTAATTGATGTAAATGGACCCGAGAAAATAGCCGTCCGCCTGATCGTATTTTCGCCCACAACATTCGCAATGAGAAAACATTCGAAAATGCGCGCGAAAAATCTGCCCTTTTCCACACGAGGGACAGCGTAATAGCAAGGCGCGAGAAAACATTTGCCAAAATTTCATGTGATTACCTTTTTTAGCCCTGCGCAACGCCGCAAAACATCGAATCCACACCGTCCCGATGACTCCTGTCCGCATGCTACCAACACGACCCCCTGCAACCGTCCCCAACAATCGATGGGCCCTGTCCCGCTATCGGCGAACGGTATTAGAATGGTTGACAGCATTTTGTCCGGGCCAAGTTTACCTCCGTTAAAGCAGCCATTGAAACAATATGACCATTAAAGTGTACGGTCTACTGGCACTCGTTTCCACTGCCTGCCTCCAGGTGGCTGCCACTGTCCCTCTTTGTGCTTTTGAACCTCCCGGCACTGTGGCAAATGCTGTCGCAAAAAAAGAATCCATCGAACAACCGCCACCGCGGACCCATTATCTCGGTCGCAAGATCGCGATCACGATGCATTATACGGGGGCTCCCTGGCTGGTCCGGGAATCACGTGAACGGGAAGAGGATTGCAACGCTCTACTAAAAGCACTCAAGCTAAAACCTGGGCAGACGGTTTGTGATCTTGGTTGCGGAAACGGTTTCTATGCTCTGAGAATTGCGCCCCTGGTAGCGCCTGGGGGAAAAGTTCTCGGCGTCGATATCCAGCCTGAAATGCTTCGGCTACTACGGGAGCGGGCCAAGGTCGCAAACATCGATAATATTGTGCCGGTTCTCGGAACGCTCTCGGATCCCAAACTCCCCACGGGCAAAGTCGACCTCATGCTCTGCATCGATGCTTACCATGAATTTTCGCATCCGGTCTACATGCTGCGGGCAATCCGTAAATCGCTCGCACCAGGCGGCCGCCTGGTGTTGGCCGAATTTCGCGAGGAGGATCCCAAGGTTCCGATCAAACCTTTGCACAAGATGAGCAAAAAGCAGGTTCTCAAAGAACTCGTCCCCAATGGTTTCAGGTTGGTTGAGCAGTACGATGGCCTTCCCTGGCAACATCTGATGTTCTTTGCACGCGATGAAGATTGGCAAGAACCAGCCACCGATTAAAAACCGGGTACATTGCAACAGATTTTGATTGCCCTGAGGTTGCCAACGGTCGCGGTTCAGTTCTATCATGGGTCGCACATGATCCATTCCCGTGATCGGGATTGTGAACCTCGAAACACCACCTGCTCCACCAACAACCGAGTGCTGTCGCATGTTCTGGTATTTTCTCCTGCTCGTAGGTGGCTGCGTCCTTCTCTATTGGGGTGCTATCTGGCTGGTTCAGGGAGCCTCGGAAATTGCCCTCAATCTGCACATCTCTAAGGCAATTATTGGCCTTTCCCTCGTCGCCTTTGGAACAAGCGCTCCGGAACTCATTG
>MPMF02083571.1_pt1 | contig 26130 bp, 26 predicted proteins | sample 1617271 | NCBI WGS metagenome assembly MPMF02 (sample SAMN05944812, study PRJNA350692) | marine metagenome | biome: marine; feature: ODZ; material: water; isolation source: 120 m water sample prefiltered with 30 um filter, filtered on to 0.2 um... | place: Pacific Ocean | collected 2012-04-09... | reverse complement strand
CCGCAATTATTGAGGCTCTTGATGCTTCTGTTGAATTGATTGTTTGTATCACTGAAGGAATTCCAGTTTTAGACATGTTAAAAGTTAAGAAAAAATTAGCAAATTCTAACTCAAGATTAATTGGCCCAAACTGTCCCGGAATTATTACTCCAGATGAATGTAAAATTGGAATAATGCCTGGAAATATTCATAAAAAAGGATCTGTTGGAATAGTATCTAGATCTGGAACTTTAACTTATGAAGCTGTGGCACAAACAACTGAAAATAGATTAGGGCAGTCAACTTGTATTGGCATAGGTGGTGATCCAATCAATGGAACTAATTTTATAGATTGTTTGGATTTGTTTTTAAATGACGAAGAAACTAAATCTATATTAATGATAGGTGAAATAGGTGGTACTGCTGAGGAAGAAGCCGCAGAATATGTCAAAAATCATAAAATTGAAAAACCCATGGTTGGTTTTATAGCTGGAATTACTGCTCCACCTGGAAGAAGAATGGGTCATGCAGGAGCAATAATTTCTGGAGGAAAAGGTGGAGCTGAAGATAAAATAAAAAAAATGGAAGAATGTGGCATAACTATAGCATATTCTCCTGCAGAAATAGGAAAAACTTTATTAAATAAATTGTCTAATTGAAAAATACTTTTCAAATATTATACTAGTATTATTAATGCCTTCTTCAAAAAATCTAGATACTAAGAAGACTTCATTTCTTAATAAATCTAACAGCGAATTTATTGAGCAGATGTATCTTAATTTTATTAAGAGAGATCCAGAATTGCCTCAAAGTTGGAAAGATTATTTTAAAGATTTAGATGAAGAATCAAACTTGGTTATCAAAGAGATCAACGGCCCTTCTTGGCAACGTACAAAAAAAATTGATCAGAATGAAATTTTAAAAAATTTTGGAGATGAAGGTATTTCAAGAAAAGAAAATGAATTTAGTGAAAACAGTGAAAAATCAAAAAAGGATTCTGTTAGAGCTGTTACATTAATAAGAGCTTATAGAACTCAAGGAAACCTTATTGCGAATCTTGATCCATTAGGCCTTAAAACATCGAAATATATAGATGAATTACATCCAGAACATCATGGTTTTAAAAAAAGTGATTATGATTATAAAATTTATTTAGATGGTATTCTAAATAGACAATATGGAACTATAAGAGAAATATTAAATTTTTTAAGAAAAACTTATTGTAGTTCTATTGGTTATGAATTTATGCATATTTCAAACCCTATAGAAAGAAAATGGTTTAGAGATAGAGTAGAAAAAGATGAAAATGCTCTTAAATTTACAAAAAATGGAAAGCTTGCAATATTAAGTAGGCTAATTTACGCAGAAGGTTTTGAAAAATTTTTGCATACAAAATATATTGGTACAAAACGTTTTGGTTTAGACGGTGGAGAAAGTTTAATTCCTGCTTTGGAACAAATTATAAAAATAGGGGGACAAAGCAAAATCAAGGAAGTTAAAATTGGAATGTCGCATAGAGGCAGATTAAATGTTCTAGCCAATTTATTACAAAAATCGTACAAAAGAATTTTTAATGAATTTGCAGGCGAACTTGATGCTGCTGGAGAAGAAAGTGCTGGAGATGTTAAATATCATTTGGGTGCGTCTTCAAATAGAGAATTTGATGGAAACTCTGTTCACATAAGTTTAACAGACAATCCTTCTCATTTAGAAGCAGTTAATCCAGTTGTCTTAGGACAAACAAGAGCAAAACAGTATTTTCATCACGATCTTGAAAGAAATAAAGTTATACCAATTTTAATTCATGGGGATGCTGCTTTCGCCGCACAAGGTATAGTTGCTGAATGTTTTGCAATGTCAGGGCTACCCGGACATAATACAGGCGGAACAATTCATATTATTATCAATAATCAAATTGGATTTACTACGAGCCCAAGATTTGCCAGATCATCTCCATATCCTTCAGACGTGGCAAAGATGGTTGAAGCACCAATATTACACGTAAATGGCGATGACCCAGAAGCAACAGTTTATGCAGCAAGGATAGCTACGGAGTTTAGATTAAAATTTAATAGAGATGTAGTAATTGATATCTTTTGTTACAGAAGATTTGGTCATAATGAAGGAGATGAGCCATCATTTACTCAACCATTAATGTATCAAAAGATAAAAACTCACCCCACTACTTTAAAAATATATGGTGAAAAACTTATCAACGAAGGAACTGTAACCAAAGAAGACTTTATCAATCAAAATAAAGAATTTAAAGAATTGCTTGATGAGCAGTACAAAACTTCAAAAGATTATAAACCAAAATTAGAATGGTTTGAAGGAAAATGGAGTCGATATAGACCAGAAAAAGGAAAAGATAAAAGAGGCAAAAGTGGAGTAAAAGAAGAAAAATTATTAGAAATTTCTGAAAAAATTAATTTAATTTCTAAAAGTATAAATATACACAAAACAATAAAAAAGATTTTTGATTTAAGATATCAAACAATTAAACAGAAACAAAATATAGATTGGTCAACAGCGGAAGCCTTAGCATTTGGTTCACTTTTAGAAGAAGGTTTTCCAGTTAGATTAGTTGGACAAGATTCAGGAAGAGGTACTTTTAGTCAAAGACATTCGGTTTTAAGAGATCAAAAAAATAATTCTCGTTATGTACCACTTAATAATATTTCAAAAAAGCAAAAAAGATAGGAAATAGTTGATAGTTTACTTTCTGAGTTGGCAGTTTTAGGTTTTGAATATGGTTATAGTTTGGTAGAGCCTAATACATTAACAATTTGGGAAGCGCAATTCGGAGATTTTGCTAATGGCGCTCAAATTGTAATAGATCAGTTCATTGCTTCTGGTGAAAGGAAATGGTCTAGAGCCTCCGGCTTGGTAATGTTATTACCTCATGGATATGAGGGGCAAGGTCCCGAACATTCATCAGCTAGATTAGAGAGATTTTTACAATTATGTGCTAAGGAAAATTTACAAGTTATGAACTGCACAACTCCTGCAAATTACTTTCATGCTTTAAGGCGTCAAATACATAGAGACTTTAGAAAGCCATTGGTTATTATGTCTCCAAAATCATTATTGAGAAACAAACTTTGTGTATCCAATTTGGAGGACTTTGGTAATCAAAATTCTTTTCATAGAGTTCTCTGGGATCATGCAACAGAACATAAATATGGTTTTATAAAACCTAAGAAATATAATGAAATTAAGAAAGTAATTTTGTGTTCTGGAAAAGTATACTTTGACTTATTGGATGCTCGTGAAAAATTAAAGAAAAATGATATTATTTTAATAAGAATTGAACAACTTTATCCATTTCCTATAAAATCTTTAGTCAAAGAAATTAAATTATATAAAAATTTTGCCAAATTTTATTGGTGTCAGGAAGAACCTAAAAATATGGGTGCATGGTTTTTTGTGCGAGATTATATTCAATGGACTTTGGATTATATTAAAGCTAAACATAACAAAATTTCTTATTTAGGAAGAAATACAGCTGCCACACCTGCTACAGGTTATGCAAAAAGACATCTTTCTCAACAAAAAGAAATTATAGATGAAGTTTTTAAATAATGAGTGAAAAAATTTTAGTCCCAGCATTAGGAGAGAGCATCACCGAAGCTACAGTTGTAAAATGGTTAAAAAGCAAAGGTGATTCTGTGGAGATCGATGAACCCATTGTTGAACTAGAAACAGATAAAGTGAATTTAGAAGTTCCATCACCAGTAGATGGAATATTATCAGAAATTAATGCAAAAGAGGGGCAAGTGGTTGAAGTAGGTACAGTACTAGGTTTAGTTACTAATGGAAAAATTGAAAAACCAACAAAAGAAGTTACAAAAAAAGAACAAACGATAGAAAAATTATCTGAAATTAATAAACACAGCCCAAAACTTTTTGAAAATAATAATATTGTTAAGTTAGAAAAAAGTTCAGTTATAAAACAGAATCAAGAACAGCCCCTAATATTAAGTAATGAAATAACAACAGAGCCTATAGTAACTAAAAATGAAACAAATCAAACACTGTCTCCATCTGTTAGAAAAATAGTAAAAGAAAAAAATATTGATACAAAAAATATATCTGGATCAGGTAAAGAAGGAAGAATACTTAAGGGTGATTTAATTAATTTAATGAGTTCCATGCCCAAACCTTCAGACAGGAAGGTACGGTACGGTCAAGAAGAAAGAATTAGAATGACTAGACTGAGAATGACAATAGCAAAAAGATTAAAACAAGCACAAGAAACAGCTGCAATTCTAACAACTTTTAACGAAGTAGATATGAGCAGCATTATTGAAATGAGAAAAGATCATCAAGAAGATTTTAAAAATCGATTTGAAATAAAGTTAGGTTTTATGTCATTTTTTGTTAAAGCTTGTATCGTTGGATTAAAAAATTTTCCAGCAATTAATGCGGAAATAGATAATGAAGAAATTGTATATAAAAATTATTACAATATTAGTTTTGCAGTTGGCACTGATAAAGGTTTGGTAGTGCCAGTTTTAAAAAATGCAGATGAATTATCTTTTGCTGATATAGAAAAAAACATTAAATCTATATCCGAAAAAGCTAGAGATGGAAAATTAACAGTTGAAGATCTTCAAGGTGGAACTTTTACAATCAGTAACGGAGGAGTTTATGGTTCCATGCTTTCAACGCCAATTTTAAATGCTCCACAATCTGGAGTACTAGGAATGCACAATGTTATTGAAAGACCAGTAGTAATTAATGGAGAGATTATGATAAGACCTATGATGTATTTAGCGTTATCCTATGATCATAGAATAATTGATGGAAAAAATTCTGTTTCGTTTTTAAAATGTATTAAAGAAAATTTAGAAGATCCACGAAGACTTTTTTTAGATCTTTAGGAAAATATGTCAGAAAAATTTCAAGTAGTCGTAATAGGTGGTGGACCCGGGGGCTATGTTTGTTCTATAAGATTGGCTCAATTAGGATATAAAACAGCATGCATAGATTCAAGAGGCGTCTTAGGGGGCACTTGTTTAAATGTAGGATGCATACCATCAAAAAGCTTATTAAATATTTCTGAAAAATTTTGCAGCATAAAAAATTTATCAGAAAAAGGTATAGAAGTGGGGCCTGTAAAATTAAATTTAGAAAAAATGATGAAAAATAAAGAAAAAGCAATTTCAACACTAACCAAAGGTGTAGAATTTTTATTAAAGAAAAATAAAGTTACTTATATAAAGGGATACGCCAGCCTCAAGTCAACTAACAAAATATCAGTCAGAGATAATGATAATAAAGAAAAAATTGTTGAGACTGAAAAAATAGTTATATGCACTGGATCAGAACCCGCATCTTTGCCAAAAGTTGATTTTGATGAACAAAAAATTCTTTCATCTACTGGAGCGCTATCTTTAAAGTCAGTTCCAAAAAAAATGGTAGTAATTGGGGGTGGATATATAGGATTAGAAATGGGATCTGTGTGGTCTAGACTTGGCAGCGAGGTTCAGGTGATTGAATTTCTTGATCACATAACTCCTGGAATGGATAGTGAGATTTCAAGAGAATTCTTAAAAATTTTACAAAAACAAGGAATTAAATTTCACTTAGGAAGCAAAGTGGACAGTATAAAAAGAGGATCTAAAAGAATGACAGTAAGAGCAACAAATAAGGAAAGTAAAAAAATAGATATTGAATGTGATGTTGTATTAGTTGCGGTTGGGAGAAAACCTAATACAGAAAAACTAAATTTAGGTAAGATTGGAATTGAGCTAGATAATAAAAAAAGAATAAAAGTAGATAAAAAATACCAAACTAATGTAAAAAATATTTTTGCGATAGGAGATGTTATCGAAGGTCCTATGCTTGCTCACAAAGCGGAAGATGAAGGTATTGCAGTAGCTGAGATAATAGATGGACAGGCAGGACATGTAAATTACGATGTAATTCCAGGTGTAGTTTATACATCACCAGAAGTTGCTACAGTAGGTAAAACTGAAGAACAATTAAAAAAAAATCAAGTGAATTATAAAGTTGGCAAGTTTTCATTAATGGCAAACTCAAGAGCTAAAACAATTAATGAGACAGAAGGGTTTGTTAAGATATTAGCTGATAGTAAAACTGATAAGATATTGGGAGCTCACATGATTGGCACTAATGCGGGAGAACTAATAGCTGAAATGGCATTGGCTATGGAGTTTGGAGCAAGCTCAGAAGATATTGCTAGAACATGTCATGCTCATCCAACTTTTTCAGAAGCTTTAAAAGAATCAGCGCTAGCTGTAGATAAAAGAGCAATACACTCTTAATAAATTTTCATATTATACATATATGAAGGTTCCGATTCTTGTACCAAATATTTTTGACCATCCTTTTACTTATGAGAGCGGTGGAATTGACGTAAAATTAGGAGACTATGTTTTAATCCCTTTCGGTAAATCAAAAATAACAGGAGTAGTTTGGAATGAGTTTGAAAGAGAAAATAAGAAAAAATTTTTAATAAAAAAAGTTATTTCAAAATTAAACATTCCTTCTTTAAATAAAAATACTATAAATTTTCTTAACTGGTTTTCACAATACAATTTAATTCCAAAAGGGATGGCATTAAAACTCTTATTGCTTAGTAGTGAAGCCATAGGAGATGTAGAATTAAAAGAATTTAAAAAATTTGAACTTAAAACTAAGAGAAAAAAATTTTCTTTAACAGATGAACAAGCTAACGCTTTAAATAATTTAAACAGTGAAATTGATAAATTTAGGGTTCATGTATTACAAGGAACAACAGGATCAGGAAAAACGATTGTATATTTTGAATCTATAAAAACCATAATTGATCAGGGTTTTCAGAGTTTGATTATGTTACCCGAAATTGGTTTAACTAAACAATTTGAAGAAAAGTTTAGAGAATTTTTTGGTTATTGTCCAGCAATATGGCATTCAGGAATAACAAAAAAAAATAAAAAAATAATTTGGAATGGAATTTCAACAGGTAAAATAAAAGTAGTTATTGGTGCAAGATCGTCTTTATTTTTACCTTTTAAAAATTTGGGCTTAATAATTGTTGATGAAGAACATGATCAATCTTACAAGCAAGATGAAGGAGTTATTTATAACGCAAGAGACATGGCGATATCTAGAGCATACTTTCAAAACATACCTATAAATTTAATAACAGCAGTTCCATCCATAGAAACATTTGAAAATATAAAATCTAAAAAATATAAAATTTCTAAAATACTAAATAGATTTAAAAATGCATCACTACCCAATTATAAAATCATTGATTTAAATAAATCAAAATTGCTGCCTAAATCTTGGATTTCACAAGATGTAATTGAAAAAGTAAAAAAACATTTAAAAAAAAATGATCAAGTGCTTTTTTTTTTAAATAGAAGAGGATTTGCTCCATTTGTATTTTGTAAAAAATGTTTAAAAAATTTTATTTGTCCCAACTGCTCAATTAACTTAGTTTATCATAAGCACAAAAAGAATTTATTGTGTCACTACTGTGGATATAAAGGAAATTTAAGAAGAAAATGTAACGATAATGATACTTGTGATTTTATATTTAGTGGGCCAGGAGTTGAGAGAATATCGGAAGAATTAAAAAAAATTTTTCCAAATCAAAAACACTTTATTTTTTCAAGCGATACAATGAATAAAAAAAAATCATCAAAAATTTTAGAAAAAATTGTAGATAATAAAATTTCAATACTAGTAGGAACTCAATTAATATCTAAAGGTTTTCACTTTCCTAATTTAAATTGCATTGTAGTAGTTGATATAGATTTGTCATCCCAAGGACATGATTTGAGAGGAGCAGAGAAAAATCTTCAATTGTATCATCAGCTTTCAGGAAGAGCAGGAAGAACAGGAAAATCAGCTACTGTTTATTTTCAAACTTATAATTTAAATAAAGATATGATTGTTGATATTACTAATAAAAATCCTGATATTTTTCTTGAGAAAGAATTAGAAATTAGAAAAAAAAATAATTTACCGCCTTTTCAGAGATTTATTTCACTAATTTTATTATCGAATAACGAAAAAAAATTGCAAAAGAATTCTCTTGAATTTAAAAATTACATTAATAGTAAATTAAATTTTCAAGTATTAGGTCCAGTAAATGCACCAATTTATAAAATTAGAAAAAAATTTAGAGTAAGATTACTAATTAGAGGAGAAAAATCTTTAAAGATTCAAAACTCTTTATCTTTAGCAATAAAAAATTTTAAGTTTGAAAAAGGAATAAAACTGTCAGTTGATGTTGATCCAATAAGCTTTAATTAATGGGTAAAAAATAGCTTTTTTGCATTATGTCTCACTTGAAGACTTAAGATTCATGTGCTAATTAAATTCAACTTTATATAATTCATCTATTATAATTAGGAGATCTAAATTGAGTAAAAATAAAAATTTTTCTGATACGGCAGCTAGCAGATATTCTCTTGCTCTTTATGAGCTTGCTGAAGAAAACAAACATGCTCAAGAAATAGAAAACCAATCCTCTGCATTGATTAAACTTATTAATGAAAGCAAAGATTTTGAATCAATAGTAAGAAATCCTACTAATAAAAAAGAAGACCAAATAAATGCAATAAATGCAATATCCAAACATTATAATTTTAATATTTTGTTAAAAAATTTTTTATGTTTATTAGTTGAAAAAAGAAGGTTATTTTTTTTGCAAACTATTTTAAAAAACTTCGTTGATATTTGTTCTCAAAAAAAAGGAGAAGTGAAAGCAAAATTAGTTGCTGCTAAGCAACTAAATAATGATGAAGTAAATAAGATTAAAGATGAACTATCAAAAGATTTTACTAACAAAATAAAACTAGATTATAGCCATGATCCAAGCTTAATAGGAGGATTGATAATTCAAGTTGGAAGTGTGATGATAGATACATCAATAAAAAGCAAGTTAAAACAATTAGAAAATAAGATGATAGGAACATAAATGGAAATAAATCCCTCAGAAGTTACAAAAATATTAAAAGAACAGATAAAAAAATATGGAGATAAAGCAGAAGTAACTGAGGTAGGCCAGGTTTTATCTGTTGGAGATGGTATCGCTAGAATTTATGGACTTGACAATGTTCAAGCTGGAGAAATGGTTGAGTTTTCTGATAGTTCTAAAGGAATGGCTTTAAACTTAGAAAGTGACAATGTCGGTGTTGTAATTTTTGGAGATGATAGGAATATTAAAGAAGGTGATACTGTTAAAAGAACAGGATCAATCGTTGATGTACCCGTTGGGAAAGAATTACTAGGTAGAGTTGTTGATGGACTAGGTAATCCAATAGATGGAAAAGGTGCATTAGATAAAGGACTAAAACGAAATAGAGTCGAAGTTAAAGCACCAGGTATTATCCCAAGACAATCTGTTTCAGAGCCAGTACAAACAGGTTTAAAAGCAATTGATAGCTTAATTCCAATTGGAAGAGGTCAACGTGAATTAATTATTGGTGATAGACAAACTGGAAAAACGGCAGTTGCAGTTGATACAATTATTAATCAAAAAGAAATTAACCAGTCAGGTGATGAAAAACGAAAATTATATTGTATATATGTTGCGGTTGGTCAAAAAAGATCTACGGTTGCTCAAATTCTAAAAACTTTAGAAGATGCTGGAGCAATGGAATATACAACAATTGTTTCTGCAACGGCATCAGATCCAGCTCCACTTCAGTTTCTTGCTCCATATACAGGATGCACTATGGGAGAATATTTTAGGGATAATGGAATGCACGCTTTAATTATTTATGATGATTTGTCTAAGCAAGCGGTAGCTTATAGACAAATGTCTCTTTTGTTAAGAAGACCACCAGGAAGAGAAGCTTATCCAGGAGATGTGTTTTATTTACACAGTAGATTGTTAGAAAGGGCAGCAAAATTAAATGATGAAAACGGAGGAGGTTCCCTAACAGCATTGCCAATTATAGAAACCCAAGCTGGAGACGTGTCAGCTTATATTCCAACCAATGTTATTTCTATTACTGACGGACAAATATTTTTAGAAACAGAGTTATTTAACCAAGGTATTAGACCAGCTGTAAATGTTGGACTATCTGTTTCGAGAGTTGGTTCTGCAGCACAAACAAAGGCAATGAAAAAAGTTGCAGGATCGATAAAATTAGAACTTGCACAATATAGAGAAATGGCAGCTTTTGCTCAATTTGGTTCTGATTTAGATGCTTCTACGCAAAGATTATTAAATAGAGGTTCAAAGTTAACGGAATTATTAAAACAAAAACAATATTCACCAATGTCTGTGGCAGAACAGGTGATCTCAGTATTTTGTGGAGTTAAAGGCTATTTGGATGATATTGAATTGAAAGATATCAATGAATTTGAAAATAAAATTTTGTCTAAATGCAACTCTGAGAATCCTGAAATTTTAGAAGCAATCAATAAATCTGGAAAACTGGATGAAGAAACTGAAAAATCACTTATTAAAATAATCGAGGAATTAAAGAAAAATATTAAATCTTAATATGCCAAGTTTAGACGATCTTAGAAAAAGAATTAAAAGTGTTAAATCAACGCAAAAAATTACAAAAGCGATGAAAATGGTTGCGGCTGCAAAATTAAGAAAAGCACAAGAAAATGCAGAAAAAGGAAGACCATATTCTGAAAAGATGAATAATATAATATTAAATTTATCAAGCAGCATTACAGATAAAGAAAATGCTCCTAAGCTATTAGCTGGTACAGGCAATGAAAAGGTTCATTTATGTATTGTGTTAACAGCAGACAGAGGTTTGTGCGGAGGGTTTAATGCGAATATAGTAAAAAAAGCAAAATCTTTTTTTGAAAAAATAAAAACAGAAGGAAAAAGTTTAAAAATTATTACCGTAGGGTCCAAGGGGTATGATCAATTGAAAAGGGTTTATGGAAATCAAATAATTGAAAAAGTTTCATTTAAAAATTCAAAAGTAGCAAATTATTTAGATGCAGAGATTGTTGGTAAAAAAATTATTGAACTATTTGAGAAAAATGAATTTGACATCTGTACAATTTTTTACAATCGATTTAAAAATGTAATTACACAAATTCCTCAAGAACAACAAATAATTCCTCTTAAATCTAGTGAAGTTAAAGAAAACTCAGTAGATGACAATTATGAATTTGAACCAGAAGAAGATGAAATTTTATCAAATTTATTACCAAAAAATATTTCAACACAAATATTTAAAGCAATGTTAGAAAATTCGGCTAGCGAACAAGGTTCCAGAATGAGTGCAATGGATAGCGCAACTAGAAATGCCGGCGAATTGGTTGACAAACTAACTATTAATTATAATAGAAGTAGACAAGCCGCCATTACAAAAGAATTAATTGAAATAATCTCAGGAGCAGAAAGTTTATAAATTATGAGCAATAAAGGAAAAGTAACACAAGTTATTAGTGCAGTTGTAGATGTAAAATTTGAAGGGAAACTTCCAGAAATATTAACTGCATTAGAATGTAAAATAAGAGATAGCAAATTAGTTTTAGAAGTTGCTCAGCATCTTGGTGAATCAACCGTGAGAACAATCGCAATGGATGGAACTGAAGGTCTTAAAAGAGGCGATGAAGTAATTGACACTGGATCGCCAATAAAAATTCCCGTAGGGCCAGAAACATTAGGAAGAATAATAAATGTGATTGGAGAACCAATAGACCAAAAAGGACCTGTTAAAACAAAAGATAGCTGGCCAATTCATAGACCTGCGCCACCTTTTACGGATCAGTCAACTGAAACAGAAATTTTAGTGACTGGAATTAAGGTAGTAGATTTATTGGCACCCTATGCCAAAGGAGGAAAAATTGGATTATTTGGAGGTGCTGGAGTTGGTAAAACAGTTATTATTATGGAATTAATTAATAATATCGCGAAAGCCCACGGTGGATTTTCAGTTTTTGCAGGCGTTGGTGAAAGGACCAGAGAAGGAAATGATCTCTATCATGAAATGATCGAATCTGGAGTAATTAAACCAGATGGAGAAGGTTCTAAAGCGGCATTAGTATATGGTCAAATGAATGAACCTCCTGGAGCAAGATCAAGGGTAGGTTTAACAGGTTTGACAGTAGCAGAATATTTTAGAGATCAAGAAGGTCAAGATGTATTATTCTTCATTGATAATATTTTTAGATTTACTCAAGCTGGATCAGAAGTATCAGCTCTTTTAGGTCGAATTCCATCAGCAGTTGGATATCAACCAACTCTCGCAACAGATATGGGCAATCTTCAAGAAAGAATTACTACTACTAACAAAGGTTCAATTACATCGGTTCAAGCTATTTATGTTCCAGCTGACGATTTAACAGATCCAGCGCCAGCAACTTCTTTTGCGCACTTAGATGCAACTACTGTATTATCAAGACAAATAGCAGAATTAGGAATTTATCCAGCGGTCGATCCATTAGATTCTACTTCAAGAATATTAGATCCAAGAATAGTGGGTGATGAGCATTATAGAGTTGCTAGGGAAGTTCAAAAGATTTTACAAACTTATAAATCTTTGCAAGACATTATTGCAATTTTAGGCATGGATGAATTATCCGAAGAAGACAAACTAACTGTGGCTAGAGCTAGAAAAATTCAAAGATTTTTGTCACAACCCTTCTTTGTAGCAGAAGTATTTACAGGCTCTCCAGGAAAACTTGTTGACTTAGAATCTACAATTAAGGGCTTTGATGCAATTTGTAAAGGTGAATACGATCATTTGCCTGAAGCAGCTTTTTACATGGTGGGAACAATAGAAGAAGCTGTTGAAAAAGCTGAAAAAATGGCAAAAGAAGCAGCAGCATAATGAGTGAAGTTTTTCAGCTTGAAATAATAAACCCGGAAAAATCATTTTTATCAAAAGATAAAGTGTCAGAGGTAGTAGTGCCTGCTTTTGAAGGAGAAATAGGAATATTAAAAGATCATATATCAATAATATCCTTTTTAAAACCCGGACTAGTAAAAGTTCTTGAATCTGGCTCTAAGCAAGAAACTTATTATGTAGAAGATGGAATAATAGAATTTAAGAATAATTGTTTATCAATATTAACAAGTAATGTTTTTGATATAAAAAAAATAGATAAAAACGTTGTAAGAGATGCTTTGACCAAGGCAGAAAAAGATACACAAAATACAGATATTTCTGATCAAAAAAAATACTTGCTTGACCAAAAGATTGAAGTCTTAAAATCTTTGACTCTAAATTAGTTTAGTATTTTTTTTACTTCATATTTAACATTTTTATAAACATCAAGTTTAAAATTTACAACTATTTTTGGTAAATCATCTAAGTTAATCCATTTCCAGTCTAGAAACTCTGGGCGCTTAGTATTTATATTAATTTCTGATTCATTTCCAATAAACTTCATAACAAACCATTTTAATATCTGACCTTTAAATTTACCTTTCCAAATAATACCAATTAAGTGATCAGGCAATATATATGTAAATTTTTTATCAATTTCTCGAATAAGTTCTACATTTATTATGCTAGTTTCTTCTTTTAATTCTCTTAAAGCGGCTTCATAATAATTTTCGTTATTATCAACACCTCCTTGGGGCATTTGCCAAAAATTTTTTGGATTATCAATTCTTTTTGCAACAAATACTTTATTTTTGTTATTTAATACAACAATTCCTACTCCATTTCGTAATGGTAAATTTTTGTATTTTTCTTTCATACTTATCCGTTGAAAAGTTTTACTGCAAAGTTTAACTGATTATCAGTTTCGGTGTTAATTACAAAAGCATCTGAACCTTCTCCAATTTCAATATCAGGAGTTACACCTACTTCAGAAATAGACTCACCAGATGGCAAATAGTATTTTGAGATTGTTAGTCTAATTGCTCCTTTATTTTTTAGTGGAATTATTGATTGTACCGAGCCTTTTCCATAACTACTTTCTCCTACAAGAATAGCTCTTTTATGATCCTTTAGTGCACCAGCTACAATTTCTGAAGCTGAAGCTGAACCATAATTAATCAATATTATTAAAGGTTTTCCTTTTGTTAAATCTCCTTTTTTTGCAAACGTTTTTTTATTTTCTGATTTTTTTCTTCCTTTTGTTGAAACTATTTCTCCATCTTCAAGGAAAAAGTCAGTAATTTTTGTTGCTTGATTTAACAAGCCTCCAGGATTATTTCTTAGGTCTAAAATATATCCTTTAAGATCTTTTTTTTTGTTGAATTCTCTAATTTTTTTTTTTAATTGATCAGAACTATTTTCGTTAAAAGATGTTAGTCTTAAATATCCAATATTATTATCTATATATTTTGATTTTACTGATTCTATTTTTATTATTTCTCTTGTGATATTAAAAATAATTGCTTTTTTTACACCTCTCCTTCTAATAGTAATTTCGATTTCTGATCCTACTGGTCCTCTCATTAACTCAACAGCTTCAGTTAATGATTTACCCTGAACTTGAATATCATTTATTTTTACAATATAATCTCCTGCTTTTACCCCAACCCTTGATGCTGGAGTATTATCTATTGGAGAAATAACTTTTACCACACCATGCTCCATGCCCACTTCAATTCCAAGTCCTCCAAATTGACCACTAGTTTCTGTTTGCATATCATCATACATTTTAGGAGACATGTAAGCTGAATATGGATCCAAAGATTGTAAAACACCATTTATGGCGGCATCCATTACATCGCTTTGATTAATGCTTTCGACATATTCTTTGTCAATTTTACTTAAAACCTCACTAAATAGATCTATCTTTTCATAAATATTTTTTTCTGTTTCAGCAAAACTTTTGCCTATAACAAATAAAGAAAATAATAATGTTATTATAAATTTCATATTAAAATTTTTTCTTTTGGGATTAATTCAGACCACATTTTTTCTAAATCATAAAATTTTCTTTTTTCTGGGTTAAAAATATGTACTACAACATCAATTCCGTCTATTAATTTCCAGTCATTGCTTTTACTTCCTTCGATTTTACAATTTGATATTCCATTGCTTTTAAATTTTTCTAAAACAATCTCAGATAATGCTTGCATATGTCTAGAAGATGTTCCGCTAGCAATTATTAAATGATCAGCCATTGAACTTTTGTTTTCTAAATTTATAGAAACTATATTTAATGCCTTATTTGAATCTAAAGTGTTTATTATGATTTTTTTTAGATCAAATATTTTATCCATTAATTATAAAAATCTTATCAAATTTTCCTTAATTGAGAAGATGAAATATTCACCTTTTTAAACTTAATAAAATTCAAACTTCTTTTATTTAATTGCTTATAAGTAATTGATTTTAAAGATTTAGCTCTATAACCCTGTCTGTCAAATACTAAAATATTGCACTTTTTTGAAATAGATTTCCATTTATGCCATTTGTGGAAATTAATAAGATTATCGGCCCCCATAATAAAATAAATATCTGGTTTTTTACTATTTTTTTTGAAGTAATTTATTAGATCAATAGTTTTGTTTTATTTTATTTTTTTTTCGTAAAACCTAATTTCAATAAATTTTTCTTTTTTAGTAATTTTTTTTGCAAAATTAATTCTTGATTTTAAATTTAAACTACTTTTTTTTTTAAAAGGATTTTTTTTGGTTATTGCCCAAATTATATAATTCAATTTAAATCTTTTTATTGACTCTCTAGATATTTTTAGATGACCTTTGTGAGCAGGATCAAAAGTTCCACCTAAAATTCCAATTTTCAAATTTTTAACCAATTTATTTCCTAATTTGACCTTGTCCTAAAAGTTCATATTTATATGAAACTAGTTGCTCTAATCCAACAGGGCCTCTCGGAGGAAGTTTGTTAGTTGATATGCCGACCTCTCCACCAAATCCAAACTCTCCACCATCTGCAAATTGTGTTGAAGAGTTATGAATTGCTATTGAACTTTTAACATTTTTTAAAAATTTATTTGCCGATTTTTTATTTTTTGTAATAATACTATCTGTATGCATGGTCCCATATTTATTTACATGTTCGATAGCACTTTCTAAGTTTTTCACACATTTTACCGAAACGGTTGCACTTAGATATTCAGTAGACCAATCTTTTTCTTTGGCTAAAAAAAGCTTTCCTTTATAATATTTTTTCAAATATCTATCCCCAATAATTTTACAATTATTTATTGCAAGCTTATTCAGTATTGGATTGCAAAATTTTTTAACAATTTTTTTGTGTATTAATATAGTTTCTGTTGCACCACAAATACTAGTATTTCTAAGTTTTGCATTATGTACAACTTTAGTTGCCATTTTTAAATCAGCATCTTTATCTAAGTAAGTATGACAAATGCCTTCTAAGTGACCAATTGTAGGAATTTTTGAAAATTTTTGAACTTTAGTTACTAAACTTTTTCCACCTCTTGGAATAATTACATCTATATATTTAGACATACTTGAAAGCATAAAATCTACGTAATTTCTTTCTTTTTTTTCAATTAATTGAACATAATTAGCATCAATCTTATTTGCTTTTAAAGCTTTTCTGAATAACGAAACTAATATTTTATTTGAATTTAATGCTTCACTACCACCTTTTAGAATCACAGCATTTCCAGATTTAAAGCATAAACTAGAGATGTCCGAAGCAACGTTAGGTCTGCTCTCAAAAATAACTCCGATGACACCCAAAGGTATTGAAACTCTTTTTATCAATAAGTTATTTGGTCTTTTCCATTTTCCTAAAGTAACATCAATTGGATCTTTTAATTTTCTAACATTTTTTATAGCGGCACATATATTATTCAATTTTTTTTGATCAATAGTTAATCTATCAATCAAATTACCCCTGAGTTTTTTTTTTATTGCTAATTTAATATCTTTACTATTTTGTTTAATTATTAATTTTTTATTTTTTTTAATTAAATTGATATACTGATTTAATACCTTATTTTTTGATTTAGAATTAATTTTGTTTTTAGAAGCAATTATTGCTTTTTTTCCAATTGAATACATAAAGTTTTTCATTTTATATCTCTACCATATCATCTTTATGAACAACTTCAGATTTTGCAATATATCCAAGTAGATCTTTAATATTACTTGAATGATGTCCTTTAATTTTATTTATTTCATCAGAAGAAAATGAGCTTAACCCTCTGGCACATTCTTCATTATTTTTATCAACAATTTTAACATGATCTCCTTTATTAAATTTTCCTAAAATATTTTTGATCCCAGCGGCCAATAAACTTTTCCCTTTTTTTAATGCTTGTTTGGCACCATCATCAATTATCAACTCTCCTTTTGGAGAAATCGATCCAACTATCCATTTTTTTCTAGCATCTAGCTTAGAAATTTTTGGTAGAAACCAAGTACAATTATTTTTTTTGATGATTTGTTGGATAGGTCTTTCTAGTAACCCATTAGCAATAGCCATAACACATCCAGATAACTGGCATATTTTTGCGGCATCAATTTTTGTTTTCATTCCACCTGTTCCATGTTCGCTAATGCTATTAGTTGAAATTTTTTCGATTCTATTATCAATATTTTTTATTTCTTTTATTAGTTTTACATTTTTATCTAGTTTTGGATTTTTAGTATATAGTCCGTCAACATCTGATAACAAAATTAAACAGTCAGCACCAGATATTTGAGCAACTCTAGAAGCCAATCGATCGTTATCTCCATATTTTATTTCTGTGGTTGCTGTACTATCATTCTCATTTACGATTGGTACAAAACCTAATTGAAATAAATTTTCAAAAGTTCTTTTTGCGTTCATTGATCTTCTTCGCTGCTCAGTATCATCCAAGGTTAATAATATTTGAGATATATTAATTTTACTTTTAGAAAATGTTTTACTAAAAAGATTCATTAATTCTATTTGACCGATAGAAGCAACAGCTTGACTTTTATCTAATTTTAAATTTTTTTTATTTAAATTAAGTTTTTTACATCCAATTGCGATAGCACCTGAACTAACAATAATTACTTTTTTAGTTTGGTCTAATAATTCTTTTATATCTTTTGAAAATTCAGTTAACCATTTTACTCTGATTTTTTTTGATTTATCTATAAGTAAAGATGAACCAATTTTAATAACAATTTTTTTAGAATTTTTAAGATACATAATTTAATAATTTTGTCTTAATTTTTGTTACAGAATCTTTATTAAAAGTAGATAAAATAATCACTTCATTTTTTTTATTTTTAGAAAAGTTTTTAATTATTTCTTCCACAGTTTTCTTATTTAACAAATCAATTTTATTTAACACTATTACTTCTTTTTTTTTTAACAATTCCTTACTATAATTTCCTAATTCGCCCTTAATTTGATTGTATGATTTTTCCAAATCTTCTTCTGTTATATCGATCATATGAAGTAATGTTTTACATCTTTCTATATGTTTTAGAAATTTAATTCCTAAACCTACGCCTGTATGTGCACCTTCAATTAATCCAGGTATGTCGGCTAAAGTAATTTCTTTATTATCATAAGTGGCAACACCCAAGTTAGGATTAAGAGTTGTAAATTTATAATTTGCAATTTTAGGATTTGCATTTGTAATTGCAGCAAGCAAACTTGATTTTCCCGCATTGGGCAAACCTACAATACCTATGTCGGCAATTGTTTTTAATTGTAACCATATCCAAAATTCTTCTCCTAAAGTTCCTTTTGTAAATTTTCTTGGAGCACGATTTGTAGAACTTTTAAAATTAGTATTTCCAAAACCACCTTTTCCACCATTCGCTACAACAAATTCTTCTTTTTCTTTTTTAAAATCAAACAGTAAAGTTTTATTATCTTCTTCTAAAATTTGAGTTCCTAATGGAACTTTTAAATATAAATCTTTTCCATTTCTTCCAGTTTTATTTTTACTCATTCCATTTTGACCTTTTTTAGCTTTAAAGTGTTGTGTGTATCGATAATCAATTAAAGTGTTTAAATTTCTTTCAGCTATAAGAATTATTGAAGCGCCTTTACCTCCATTTCCACCATCAGGTCCACCAAATTCTATAAATTTTTCTCTTCTCATGCTGGCGGAGCCTGAGCCACCATCACCTGCTTTTACAAAAATTTTTACTTGATCTAAGAATTTCATAATACAACTCTGTATAATTTTTTGTTGTATTGATTAATTGGGTTTTACTGAAACAAATGTTCTGTCTGATTTGCTGTTTTTAAATTCAACCTTTCCTTTGACTAAGGAAAAAATTGTATGATCTTTTCCCATTGCAACGTGTTGTCCAGGAAAAATTTTGGTTCCTCTTTGTCTAACAATTATATTTCCAGGAATTACAAACTGACCACCATATTTTTTTACTCCAAGTCTACGACCAGCACTATCACGTCCATTTCTTGATGATCCACCTGCTTTTTTTGTTGCCATAATAACTTACCTAGCTATTTTTTTTAGATTTAACTTCCTTTTTTTCTATTTTTTTTTCCACTTTTTTAGCCTCAGCTAAAACAGTGCCATCTTTTGAAAAAATTTTTTTTATCTTTACAAGTGAAAAAAGTTGTCTATGTCCATTTTTTCTTCGTGAATTTTTTCTTCTTCTTTTCTTAAATACTAAGATTGTTCTATTTTTTCCATTTTTTAATAGTTCCGCTTCTACTTTAGCACCTTTAACAAGAGGTGATCCGACTTCAATGTTTTTATCGTCACCATAGGCTAAAATTTCGTTAAATTCTATTTTACTTTCAGGTTTTAAATTTTCTAGTTGCTCAATTTTTAAAATTTCACTAGCTTTAACTTTATATTGTTTTCCACCTGTTTTTATTATTGCAAAAGACATTTTGTATCCTAATTTTTATACGGTGGAATATAGACGTAGGTTAATTATAGTCAAGCTGAATAAACTAAAAATTATCCTTTAAATCTCTTAATTTTGAAAAAGTTATGAGAGGAGAGCTGCTACCAATATTTAAATTAGTTTTAATGTTCTCATTGTTGCTCCTTAAAAAAATATTATTTTTTAGTTCATCTTCTATAGTGGAAGGTATGGTTGGTTTATTGTTTTTTAATTTTTCATTTATATCTTTAATTTTTTTAATTAAATTTTGGTTTTCTTTGTCGTATTGAATACAAAACTTTGAGTTTTGTAATGTGTACTCATGACCACAGTAGATTTTTGTTTTAGGTGGTAATTTTTTTATTTTTTCTAATGAAGAAAACATTTGTTCATAAGTTCCTTCAAAAATTCGTCCACAACCTAATGAAAACAAAGTATCACCAGTGAACAAATTATTGTCTTTGTAAAAATAGAAACAAATATGTCCTAGAGTGTGTCCAGGTATATGCATTACTTTTGCTTCAAAATTATCTTCTTTCCATATTTCTTCATCTTTTATCTTGTTATCAATTTCTGGAATCCTTTTATAGTCTTCAATAAATCCAACCACTTTTGATTTGTATTTTTTCTTCAATTCACTGTTTCCACCAACATGGTCGTAATGATGATGGGTATTTAAAATGTAATTTAATTTTAAATTATTCTTTTCTAAAAAGTTTATTATAGGCCTTGATTCACTTGGATCAATTACACATGTTTTTTTATTATTTTCGTCAATAATTACATAAGAATAATTATCTTTTAAACATGGTATTATTTCAATTTTCATTTTATTTTTTAATTAAAAATATTCCCAATTCAGAATTAAGATTTTTTATATTAATATTTTTACTGTTTATTTTTGAAATTTTTTCACCACTTAAAGCTATTGATTTATACAATTCAATTTTTCTTTTAGAACAAAAATTAAAAAAATCTTTTATTGTGCACATATGTAGATTGGGAGTGTTATACCACTCATGTGGCAAAATTTTTGTTACAGGCATAGTTCCCTTTAAAAGCAAATGTATTCTAACTTTCCAGTGGCCAAAATTGGGTATTGTTACTATAGCTTTATTAGCAACTTTTAAAAGATCATCTATAACTTTTTCAGGATTGTAGAAAGCTTGTAATGTTTGACTTAAGACCACGTAATCAAAAGACAAATTTGGAAATTGATACAAATCCTTTTCAGCATTTCCTTCAATTACTGAAAGACCTTTACTTGTACAATTTTGAACATTATTTTTTGATATTTCCAATCCTCTTGTATCAATATTTTTTTTATCTTTTAAATATTGCATCAAAACACCATCACCACAACCAACGTCTAATACTCTGGTGTTATTTTCAATAAGCTCTGAAATTATTTGAAATTCTTTTTTCATATTTATTTTAATAATTTGCCTCTAAAAATTTTTTTATAGAACTTAAAAAATCAGGCACATCTAAAAGAAAAGAATCATGGCCTTTGTCGCTATTTATTTCTATAAATCCCACATTTGCTCCAGCGGCATTTAAAGCAATTACAATTTCTTTATTTTCTGAAGTTGGGTAAAGCCAATCAGAGGTAAAAGAAATTATAAAAAATTTTGTTTTACTATTTTTAAAAGCATTTGAGAGATTTCCGTTATTCTGTTTTATCAAATCAAAATAATCCATAGCTCTTGTTATATAAAGATAGGTATTTGCATCAAAGCGGTCCACAAATGAATTACCTTGATGTCTTAGATAACTTTCTATTTGAAAATCAGCATCAAAACTAAATTTTAAGTCATCTCTTTTTTGAAGTTTTCTGCCAAACTTATCTTCCAAACTTTTTTTTGATAGATAAGTAATATGCGCAGCCATTCTTGCAACCGCTAAGCCGTCGTTTGGTGATGATTCTGTATTTAAATAATTTCCATTATTCCAATTTTTATCAGCCATTATTGCTTGCCTCCCCAATTCATTAAGAGCGATATTCTGAGCAGAATGACTTGCTGTGCATGCTATTGGAATTGCAGTTTTAGTTTTATTAGGAAAATTTGCTACAAATTGTAATACTTGCATTCCCCCCATAGATCCACCAAGAATGCTATATAACCTGTCTATTCCAAAAAACTCTAACAAATTATACTGAGCATTAATCATGTCGTTGATTGTAATGATTGGAAAATTTGTACCAAATGTTTTATTAGTTTTAGGGTCACTACTGCTTGGACCATATGAACCCATGCATCCCCCGATTACGTTTGCACATATTACAAAGAATTTATTTGTGTCAATGGCTTTATTAGAACCAACGGCATAAGACCACCAACCATTTTTATTTGTAATTGGATTAGTTCCAGTTACAAACTGGTCTCCACTTAAAGCATGAAAGACTAAAATTGCATTATCCTTTTTTTTATTCAAAGTGCCATATGTTTCATATGCCAGAGGATAATTATCTATAGTCTTTCCACAATCTAACTTAAGTGGTTTTTTAATAATTATTTTTTTTATATTTTCACCAACATTCATAATTTGTTGCTAATTTATGAACTGTGAGGAAAAAAACTTATTTAGCTGTTTTTTTTAAGCGCTCGCAATTCAGATAAATCAGCGCGCTTTTTTTGTACTAGATCAAATTCCATATGTCAATTTTTTATATTGATTGATAATTCCCAATAAATCTTGATTAATTTATTTATAAGGATAGGTATATGAAATAATAAATATGTCTTTACCAAAATGTAAAAATATAAGCTTCGAATCCTACAAGCCTGGCAAATCTAAATTGTCTAGGATTAAGAATATTATTAAGCTTTCTGCAAATGAGTCTGCTTTAGGCACAAGTCCTAGAGCTAAAAAGGAAATTAATAGAAGAATTAACCTTTCTAACTATCCTGATAGTAAATCAAGCAATTTAAGAATGGGTATATCAAAAAAATTTAATTGTAAATTTGAAAAAATTATTTGTGGCGCTGGATCTGATGAGATTATCCAAATTATTTGCCAAATATTTTTGAAACCAAAAGATGAAGTTATAGTGCCTCAGTTTAGTTTTTTAATGTATAGGATCTATTCAAAGAATGTTGGAGCTAAAGTTTTATATGCAAAGGAAAATAATTATAAAGTATCTATTTCTGAAATAATAAAAAAAACGTCTAGAAAAACTAAAATAGTTTTTTTAGCCAATCCAAACAATCCAACTGGAACTTATTTAAAAAAAAATGAATTATTAGAATTAAGAAAAAAACTTAGAAGTGATATTTTGTTAGTTGTTGATGATGCGTATGATGAATATATGAAAAGAAAAGACTACGCATCAGGATTAAAACTATTTAAAAATAGTAATAACGTTGTTGTATTAAGAACTTTTTCTAAAATATATGGATTGGCATCTTTAAGAATAGGGTGGGGTTATGGTCCCAAAAAAATTATTGATGCAATGAATAAAATTAAACCACCATTTAATACAAATGCAGCAGCTCAGTTAGCAGCAGGGGCAGCTCTGAACGATAAAAATTTTATTAAAAAATCAGTAAAACATAATTTTTTTTGGGCTAATAAGCTTAAAAAAATATTAAATAATTTTAATATAATTACAAATGAAGTTACTGCTAATTTTTTATTATTAAATTTTAATAAATGTAAATATTCAGCAAATTATGTTAAAAAAAAATTGGAAGATAAAGGAATTATTTTAAGAGGAATGCAATCTTACAAAATTAAAAATGCTTTAAGGTTAACAATAGGTAATAGTGCCGTTAATAAAAAGTTGATAAAAATTTTTAATAAAATTTTTAAAAAATAATGAAAAATATTCTTATAATAGGTTCTGGGTTAATAGGCTCATCAGTATTGAGAGCTGTACATGCTAAAAAATTATCAAGAAATATTTATGTTTATGAAAAATCGAAAAAAAATATTTCAGTTATTAAAAAATTAAAATTTGGATGTAAAATAATAAATAAATTGGACGAGGGTTTTAATAATTTTGATTTAATTATCCTTTGTACACCAATGAGCCAATATAAAAATGTTATTACTAAAATTAATAAAAATATTTTAAACAATGCAATTGTAACAGATGTTGGTTCAACTAAAGAATCAAGTTCTAAACAAGTTAGAAAGCTATTAAATAAAAATAAAATTTGGATACCTTCTCATCCAATTGCAGGATCTGAAGTAAGTGGTGCAGAACATGGTGACAAAAATTTATTTAAAAATAAGTGGTGTGTTTTAATAAAAGAAAAAAACACTAAAAAAAAATATTTATCTAAACTTAGAATATTTTGGAAAAAATTAGGTTCAAAAGTTATTTTAATGAACTCAAAACAACATGACATTGTTTTTTCTATGACAAGTCATCTACCTCATTTAATTGCTTACAATCTGGTAAAAACTGCAACAGATTTTGAAAAGCAAAAAAAATATAATATAATTAAATATAGCGCTGGTGGTTTACGTGATTTTTCACGTATAGCAGCAAGTAATGAAATTATGTGGAGAGATGTTTTTTTTAGCAATCAAAAAAATATTATTTCTGCAATTAATTTATTTATTAGAAATTTGAATTTGTTTAAAAAAAATATTAAAAAAAGAGAAAATCAACAACTGATCAAGAAATTAATAAATTCTAAAAAAGTTAGAAAACAAATAATTCAGCTTAAACAAGATATTGATAGACCTGATTTTGGCAGATAGAAGTCTTTAAATTCTTGAAATTTTTCTTACTTTCAAATTTGCTGTTTTTTCAATTAGATCTATAGTTTCTCTAATAGGCATTATAATTACTCTTTTTTTAGGACCGTATGCATGAACTAATTTTGTTGAATTTAAACAAACAGCAACATGACCTTTCCAAAAAATCAAATCTCCTTTTTTAAAATTCTTTCTTTTTAATTTTTTTTTTGAATATTTAATTTGATCTTTGGTGTCTCTTGGATAATACTTGTTATTGTATTGATAGAAAATTTGAATAAGTGCTGAACAATCAATTCCTTTGAATGTTTTTCCTCCCCACATATATTTACATTTTAAGAATAATTTTAAAATTTTTAAAAAATTTTTTTCTTTTTGATTAATTGATTTAATATCTTTGATATTTAACCATTTATTTTTATCAAATTTTATGAATTTTTTGTTTTTTTTAATGATTTGTATTTTACTCAAAAATGACAAAAATTTTTTAGATTTATATTTTGCTGGGTTTTTGGGATATTTAAATATTCTAGATTTTAAGACACTTACTTTATGTGTTGGCTTAAATTTATTAACATAGTTGGATGATTTAATATAACCCACATAATTGTCATATGAACTTTTAATTTTTAAAAAATTTTTTTTTTTTAATAAAATTTTGAATTTTTCTCCATATAAAATTTGCGAACTAATCTTAGATTTATAAGAAGGTTTCTTATATAAATTTAAATGTGAGCTTTTGCAAAAAAAATTACTGTACACCAATTTTTAATTTATGCCTAATAAACCATAAACAAATTAATGAAGGAATAACCATTACAGTCGTCATAACGAAAAATGTTCCCCAGTCACCATTTAGCCAATCAACTAGTGCTCCTGAAGATGACGCTAGGGTTGTCCTTCCGGCAGTCCCAACCGATGCAAGCAATGCATATTGAGTTGCTGTGTAAGTTCTATCAACCAATAAAGATATAAAAGCAACAAAAGCTACAGTTGCAAATGCAGCAGTAATATCATCACATATTACAGCAACTGCAAATAACCATTCAGATTTGCCAGACCAATATAAAACAGCAAAAAGTAGATTTGTTAAAGCCATTAATATTCCTGCAACAAACATTGTTTTTACTGTGCCCGATCTCATTGCAAATATTCCACCTAACAATGTAAAAACAACAGTAGTTATCCAACCTAAAGTTTTTGAGTAAATTGCAATTTGTCCTTTAGAAAATCCAAGTTCTTTATAAAAAACAATAGACATACGTCCAAGAAACGCTTCTCCAATTTTAAATAAAAATACAAAACCTAAAATTCCTGCTGCAATAGCAAATCCATTTTTTTTGAAGAAACTAATTATTGGTCCACCAATTGTACCTGTTATCCAAGCAATGAAGTTAGTTATAATATTACTTGATCCAAGTTTACCTTCTATCATTTGATCAGTTTCTCTTTGTTTTGATTGTCTATCTGTTTCGATTGGCTCATGAACAAACATTAAACCTATATTCATTAAAATTATTACTATACCCAAGATTAAAAAAGTAGCTTGCCAATAATCTGCAATACCCATTTTTTCAAAATATTCTGCAGTGAATAAAGCTATAACTCCTCCTAGCTTATAACCTGTCCACCAACCAACCACAGCCATTGCAGCGCTAGCCGCCATAGATTTTTCTTTTACTACATTTAATCCATACATAGCTGCTAATTGCATTCTATCTGGAAGTTTTGCATTTATATTTTGT